>Ga0073899_10004154_pt1 | contig 12715 bp, 16 predicted proteins | sample KloWWTmetaKNB5Ph_FD_88975 | JGI IMG/M metagenome (GOLD analysis project Ga0073899, IMG submission 88975) | Active sludge microbial communities from Klosterneuburg, Austria, studying microevolution and ecology of nitrifiers - Klosterneuburg... | ecosystem: Engineered > WWTP > Aerobic digester >... | reverse complement strand
GCGCGGCACCTCGACCTGGCCCGGCGGCAGGCGTTCGCCGACCACGAACTGGAGGCCTGGGAGTTCGACGTGCTCGCCGCGTTGCGCCGCGAGGGGCCGCCCTACGTCCTCTCCCCGGGCGAGCTCACCCGGCAGACGCTCTCGACCTCGGGCACCATGACGAATCGCCTCGACCGCCTGGAGCAGAAGGGCCTGGTGGTCCGCGAGCCCAATGCCGACGACCGGCGCGGGGTGCGGGTGCGGCTCACCGCCGAGGGCGCCGGGCGGGTCGCCGCCGCGCTGGCCGACCTGCTGGTGTTCGAACGTCGGCTCCTCGCCGGGCTGGACGCGGCCGAGTCCGGCCGGCTCGCCGGTGCGCTGCGCAACCTGCTGGTCCCGTTCGAGACCCGCTGACCGCTCCGGACACGCACCGTACGGCCGCACGGGCCACCGGACGCGCCGGGACGGTATCGTTGGCGCGTCCGCTTCCCTCCGCTGTAGAAGGCCCGGCATGCCACTCTCCGACCCACACCTGTACGAGCTGGCCGCCGCCTTCGGGATCGCCACGGAGTTCTGGGACTGGAAGGGCCGTCGCACCGAGGTCGACGACGACACCGTGGTCGCCATCCTCGCCGGCATGGACGTGGACGCCTCCGACCCCGGACGGGCGGCGGCCGCGCTGGAGGCCTGGCGGAACCGGCCCTGGGGCCGGGTACTGCCGCCCTGCGTCGTGATGGAACAGGGTTTCGGCTACCGGGTGCTCGTCCACGTCCAGCACGGGGCGTGGGTGCGGCTGGCCGTCCGGCTGGAGGAGGGCGGCTACCAGGACGTCCCGCAGGTCGAGCACCTCGTCACCCCCCGCTGGATCGACGGCCAGCTGATCGGCGAGGCCGCCTTCGAGCTTCCCCCGGACCTGCCGCTGGGCTACCACCGGCTGCAGGCCACCACCGAGCAGGGCCAGACCGAGAGCACCCTGGTGGTCAGCCCGCACTTCCTCGGCTTCCCCGGCACGATGGGCGCCAAACGGGCGTGGGGCTACGCAGTGCAGCTGTACAGCGTCCGTTCGGAGGACTCCTGGGGCTTTGGCGACCTGCTCGACCTCGCCGACCTCGCCACCTGGTCGGCCACGCAGCAGTTCGCGAGCTTCGTGCTCGTCAACCCGCTGCACGCCGCCGAGCCGATGCCCCCGCTGGAGCCGTCGCCGTACCTGCCCGCCAGCCGCCGGTACGTGAACCCGCTCTACGTGCGGCCCGAGTCGATCGAGGAGTACGGCGTGCTGCCCGCCGCCGACCGCGCCCGGATCGCCGCGCTGAAGGACGACCTGATGGCCGACCTGGCCGGCACCGCGCTGATCGACCGCGACACCGTCTGGCTGGCCAAGACCGCGGCCCTGCGGATCATCTACTCCCACCCCATGCGGCCCGCCCGCCGGCTCGCGTTCAACGACTTCCTGCGCCGCGAGGGCCGTTCGATCACGCAATTCGCCACGTGGTGCGCGCTGGTGACCAGCCAGGGCATGAACTGGCGGGAGTGGTCGCCCGCGCTGCGCCGTCCGTCCTCGCCGGAGGTGATGGCGTTCGCCGACTCCCACGCCGACGAGATCATCTTCCACGCGTGGACGCAGTGGGTGGCCGACGAGCAGTTGCGGGCCGCCCAGTCCGCCGCCCGCGACGCCGGGATGCGGATCGGCATCATGAGCGACCTCGCCGTCGGGGTCAGCTCCCAGAGCGCCGAGGCGTGGACGTACGGCAACCTGTTCGCCGAGGGGGTGAGCGTCGGCGCTCCGCCCGACCACTTCAACCAGACCGGGCAGGACTGGGGCCAGCTGCCGTGGCGTCCCGACCGTCTCGACGACCTTTCCTACGCGCCCTTCCGGACGATGGTCGCGGGCCTGCTGCGGCACTCCGGCGGCATGCGGGTCGACCACATCATGGCGATGTTCCGGCTCTGGTGGATCCCGGCCGGCCTGGCGCCCACCAAGGGCACCTACGTGCGCTACAACCACCATGCGATGGTCGGCATCCTCGCCCTCGAAGCGCACCGGGCCGGCGCGCTGGTGGTGGGGGAGGACCTCGGCGTCGTCGAGCCGTGGGTGCGCGACTACCTGCGCGACCGCGGCATCCTGGGCACCTCGATCGCCTGGTTCGAGAAGGACGGCGGCGGCGCGCCGCTGCCCCCCGAGGCGTGGCGGGAGTACTGCCTGGCCTCGGTGACCACCCACGACCTGCCGCCCACGGCCGGCTACCTCGCCAAGGAGCACGTCAAGCTGCAGCACGGGCTCGGGCTGCTCACTGAATCGCTCGAGACCGAACTGGCGAACGCCGAGGTCGAGCAGGCCGCCGTCCTGGCGATGCTGCGCGAGCGCGGCTTCCTGGCTCCCGAGGAGAGCTCGACCGAGGCCGTGGTGCTCGCGCTGCACCGCTACCTCGTGGCCACGCCCGCGCGGGTGCTCTGTGCCGCGCTCCCGGACGCGGTCGGCGACCGGCTGACCCAGAACCAGCCCGGCACGATGAACGAGTACCCCAACTGGCGGGTGCCGCTCAGCAACCCCGACGGCGAGCCGATGACCCTGGAGGAGCTGTACCGCGACGAGCGCGCGATGCGGCTGGCCGGGGTGATGAACGACTTCAGCTCCCCGCCCCTGCTGCCCCGTCCCGAGATCGCCCTGCCCGCGGCTGAGTGAGGGGTCGGGCGGGCCTCAGCCGGCGTGGACCTCGACTCCCGCCTGCTGGAGTTCGGCGAGGACGGACGGCAGCCGGGCGGCACTGACCGCCGCGGTGAGCCCGGGCAGCACGGCCGTGGCGAACCCGGCGCGGACGGCGTCCAGCGCGGTCGCCCGCACGCAGTGGTCGGTGGCGATGCCGCACACCTCGACGGAGTCGACCCCGCGGTCGGCCAGCCACGCCGCCAGCGGCTCGCCGTCGCAGGCGCCCTCGAAGCCGGAGTAGGCCGCCGCGTACTCGCCCTTGTCGAAAACGGCGTCGAAGTCGAACCCGGCGAGGGCCGGGTGCAGCTCGGCGCCCCGCGTCCCGGCGACGCAGTGGACGGGCCAGGAGTCGACGAAGTCGGGGGTCGAGGAGAAGTGGGCGCCCGGGTCGATGTGGTGGTCGCGGGTTGCGACGACGCGGTCGTAGCCGTGGTCACCTGCCAGCAGCCCGGCGATCGCCGCGGCGACCGCGGCCCCGCCTGCCACGGCCAGCGAGCCGCCCTCGCAGAAGTCGTTCTGGACGTCGACGACGATCAGCGCGCTACCCATCAGGCCTCCTTCGTGGCGTAGGGGTTGACGACCGCCCGGCCGTCGGAGTCCAGCATCAGCACCTCGAGGCACGCCTCGCCGCGGGACATCTTGTGGGCCGACACCGGCACCTCGGCGAGCACGCGGGCGTGCCGGGCCCGTCCGGCCGCGAGGTCCTCGGCGCCGACGACCTCGCCGCCGGCCACCAGCTGCACCAACAGCGGGCGGTCGTTGCCGTCGTCGGAAGGCGGGGTGCCGATGCCGATCACCTCCGACTCCGCGCGGCCGTCCGGGCCGAGCCGGCGCATTGCGAACTTGCGGCCGCCGACCGTGCCCTTGTTCAGGCTGCGCTTGGCGACCGGCGCCAGCGGGGCGTCCGGGTCGTCCGAGGCGGCGCGGGCGACCAGCTTGTAGACGAAACCGCAGGTGGGGGAGCCCGATCCGGTCACCAGCGAGGTGCCGACGCCGTAGCCGTCCACCGGGGCGCTGCGGAGCGCGGCTAGCTGGTACTCGTCGAGGTCGGAGGTGACGAGGATCCGGGTGTGCGTGGCGCCGAGGGAGTCCAGCAGCGCGCGGACGTCGCTGGCCTGCTCGGCGAGGTCGCCCGAATCCAGCCGCACCGCGCCGAGCCGTCCCTCCGTGAGCCGGACTCCGGTGCGGATCGCCTCCCCGACGTCGTAGGTGTCGACCAGCAGCGTGGTGTCGTCGCCGAGCGCGGCGAGCTGGGCGGCGAAGGCGGCCTCCTCGCTGTCGTGCAGCAGCGTGAAGGAGTGGGCGGCGGTGCCGACCGTCGGGATGCCGTAGCGGCGGCCCGCCTCCAGGTTGGACGTGGACGCGAACCCGGCCACGTAGGCGGCCCGGGCCGCGGCGACGGCAGCGCCCTCGTTCGCGCGGCGCGACCCCATCTCGATGCAGGGCCGGCCGACCGCCATCTGCACCATGCGGGAGGCGGCGGCGGCGACCGCGCAGTCGTAGTTGTAGATCGACAGCAGCACCGTCTCCAGCACCACGGCCTCGGCGAAGCTGCCCTCGACCACCAGCAGCGGCGACCCGGGGAAGTACGCCTCGCCCTCGGGGTAGCCCCAGATGTCGCCGGTGAACCGGTAGTCGGCCAGCCAGGCCGCCAGTGGTTCGTCCACCACCCCGGCCGAGTGCAGGTAGTCGAGCTCGGCGGCGTCGAAGCGGAAGTCGGCGATCGCCTCCAGCGCCCGTCCGACACCGGCGACGACGCCGTAGCGACGGCCGGCGGGCAGCCGCCGGGCGAACAGTTCGAACACGCTGCGCCGGTGCGCGGTGCCCGAGCCCATGGCGGCCCGGACCATCGTGAGCTCGTAGCGATCGGTGAGCAGTGCGGTGCTCGGCCGGCAGGTTGGCTCCATGGCCGCCAGCCTAATCAGCCGCGGTGCGGCCGGGGCGGGGAGGACCGACGGTGTCGGGAGCGCGTGACAGAATGGCGCCATGAGCAGCCCGGCGACACCCCAGGGGCCTGCCGGCGGCACCGCGACCACCACCCGGGCGGCCGAGCGGACCGAGGTCGACCTGGGCTGGGTGACGCTGGTCTGGGACGATCCGGTGAACCTGATGAGCTACGTGACGCACGTGTTCGAGACCTACTTCGGCTACTCCGAGGCCAGGGCCGGCACGCTGATGCTGCAGGTGCACAACGACGGCCGGGCGGTCGTCTCGTCCGGCACCCGCGAACAGATGGAGACCGACGTCGACGCGATGCACTCCTACGGGCTGTGGGCGACGCTGGAGAAGTCCTGATGAGGGACTTCACCCGGCGCGGGGACCTGATCCGGCTGCGGCTCGGCGAGTACGAGGTCTCGCTGCTGGAGTCGCTGGTGCTGCAACTCTCCGGCCTGCTCGAGGACGGCTCCCCGGCGTCGGTGGACGGCTCGGGCGACCCCTTCGACCGCTGGCAGGCCGAGCTGGGCGCCCAGCCCACCCTGGACAGCTCCGACCCGGTGATCGGACGGCTGTTCCCCGACGCCTACGCCGACGACCCCGCGGCCGCGGCCGAGTTCCGCCGATTCACCCAGTCCCGGCAGGTGATGGAACGGCTGGAGCAGGCCGGCACCGTGCTGGACGCCCTCGCCGCCACCGACGAGGGTCGCCACCGGCTCGAGGTGCCGCTGGCCCAGGTGAACGACTGGCTGCGGGTGCTCACCGCGTTGCGGCTCAGCCTCGCCGTCCGGCTCGGGATCGAATCCCCCGAGGACGCCGACTCCCTCGACGCCCTGGGCGAGGACGACCCCCGCAGCTTCGTCTACCGGGTGTACGAGTGGCTCGCCTACCTCAGCGAGGGGCTGCTGACCCAACTCGGTCGCTGAGCCCGCTGCCGCCGGCGGCCACCGTCCGGTCTCGTCCCGCGAGACGATACCGACCAGTATCCGGAGCGATTACTACCTGGCGTAGTAGGTAAGGCTAAGCTCTCCTTCATGGCCGCTGTCAGCCTGGCCCAGGCGCCCCTGAAGACCCCGCTGGTCCTGCTCGACTCCGGCGGCGGGTCGCTCGACCGCCGGCTCGTCGGTTTCGGCCTGCGCCCCGGCTCCCGGCTGGTGCTCGCCCAGCGCACGGCCGGCGGCGGCCGCGTCGCCCTGGTCGGCGGCTCCCGCGTCGCGCTCGGCGCCGAGGTGCTGCGCGAGGTCACCGTGGAGGTGTCGGAATGACCGAGAACCCCCGCAGCCTGGTGATCACGCCGGCCCGTCCGCCGGCCATGAAGTCGACCTGCCACGCCGGCGGATCCTTCGCCTCCGCCGGCCCCGACGCCCCGGTGGTCTCCCTCGCCGGCGCGCCCAACTCGGGCAAGTCGACCCTGTTCAACGCCCTCACCGGCGCTCGCGTCACGATGGGCAACTGGCCGGGCACCACCGTCGAGGTCTCCCGTGGTGTCTGGCGGACCACGCGGGAGGCGGCCGCCTGCACCTGCGTCGACTGCGACTGCGAGCCGTCGGAGGAGCGGATCGACATCACCCTGGTCGACCTGCCCGGCGCCTACTCGCTGCAGCCGGAATCCCCCGACGAGGCGCTCACCCGGGAACTGCTCGTCGAAGCGCCGGCGGAGGAACGTCCCGACGTCTGCGTGGTGCTGGTGGACGCCTCCCGCCTCGCCCACGGCCTCTACCTCGTCTCGCAGGTGCGGGAGCGCAGCCAGCGGGTCGTGGTCGCCCTGACCATGCTCGACGTCGCTGCCCGGCGCGGCATCACTGTCGACCCGGGCGCGCTCGCGCAGGCGCTGGGCTGTCCGGTGGTCGGCATCGACCCCCGCCGCCGCACCGGGCTGGACGCGCTCGCGGCCACCGTCCGCTCGGGGCTCGGGAGCGAGGAGCTCCCGGCCCGCGCCCGGACGCTGGCGACCGCCGACTCCCTCGCCGCCGACGACGAGCGCTTCGGCTGGATCGCAGCGGCGGTGACCTCGGCCACCACCGAGGCCGGCGCGGCGCGCGCCAGCCTGTCGGACCGGATCGACCGCTGGGCGACCGCTCCCGTGATCGGCCCGCTGCTCTTCCTCGGCGTGATGTGGGTGGTGTTCCAGGTCACCATCACTGTCGCGGCCCCGTTCCAGGACGCGCTCGACTCGCTGTTCAGCGGCCCGGTCTCCGACGGCGCGACGGCCCTGCTGGCCGCCGTCGGGCTGGCGGACGGCTGGCTGCACGGACTGTTGGTGGAGGGCCTGATCGCCGGCGTCGGCATGCTGCTCACCTTCGTGCCGCTGATGACCTTCATGTTCATCCTGCTCGCGCTGCTGGAGGACTCCGGCTACCTCGCCCGCGCCGCGGTGGTCACCAACCGGCTGATGCGCGCGATCGGGCTGCCCGGGCGTGCGTTCCTGCCGCTGATCGTCGGGTACGGGTGCAACGTCCCGGCCGTGTCGGCGACCCGCATCCTGCCTTCCGCCACCCAGCGGATCATGACCTCCCTCCTCGTGCCCTTCACATCGTGCACGGCCCGGCTGACAGTGTTCGTGATGCTCGGTGCCACCTTCTTCGGCTCCAACGCCGGCACGGTCGTCTTCGGCATGTACGTCGCGTCGATCGTGATCATCGTCGGCGTCGGGCTGCTGCTGCGGGCCACGATCTGGCGCGGCGAGGAGTCCGAGCCGCTGGTGATCGACCTGCCCGCCTACCAGTTGCCGACGCTGCGGCTGACCGCCTCGGTCACCTGGCTGCGGCTGAAGGGCTTCCTGCAGACCGCCGCCGGGATCATCGTGATGACCGTGTGCGCGGTCTGGCTGCTGCAGTCGGTGCCGGTGCGTGGTGACGGCAGCTTCGGCGACACCCCGGTCGAGGACTCCGCCTACGGCGTCGCGGCCCAGGCGATCACCCCTGTGTTCGCCCCGGCCGGTTTCGGCTCGTGGCAGACCACGTCCACGCTGGTGGTGGGCTTCGTGGCGAAGGAGGCGGTGATCTCGTCCTGGGCCCAGACCTACGCCGTCGACGAACCCGAGGACTCCGCCGAGCCCGGCGACCTCGGGGCGAAGGTGATGGCCGAGTTCGAGCAGTCCTCGGGCGGGCACCCGATCCCGGCGGCGCTGGCCTTCATGGTGTTCCTGATGGCGTACACGCCCTGCGTGGCGACCCTGGCGGCCCAGTGGCGCGAGATCGGCGGCCGCTGGACGGTGTTCGGCATCGGCCTGCAACTCGTGGTCGCCTGGGTGCTCGCCGTGGCGGTCTTCCAGGTCGGAAGCCTGTTCTCGTGAGCGGCCCACTGACCGCGGTGCTCGACGAGGTGCGCCTCGGCACCGGCTCGGTCGCCCAGATGAGTCGGCACACCGGCTACTCCCCCGAGGTGTTGCGCGCCGCCGTCGACCACCTGGTGCTCACCGGCAGGCTGGAGGCCGAAACCGTCCCGTTCGGCTGCCCCCCGGCCGGCTGCGGTGGCTGCGCGGCCAGTTGTGGGGACGGGCCCGCGACCGGCGCCGGTCGCACGACGCTCACGCTGCTCCGCCGCACCCGGCGCTGAGTCACCAGATCTCGGGCGGCTGCCGGTTCCCCGGCTTCGGCGGCGGCGCGGGACGCGTCGGCTCGGGTCGCAGGGCGCGGCCGGCGTCGTCCAGCAGCTTCCAGGCCGTCCGGGCCAGTTTCGTGACGTCGATCGGCGGAACCTGCACGGTGACCTCCAGTCGTTGCGGGTGCGGTCGAGTTGGTCCCATGATGCCGCAGGCGTAGGGTCGCTGGTCGTGGGAACTGGACCGGTCATCGCAGGCGATGTCGATGCCCCGGTCGGGGTGTTCGACTCCGGGTTCGGCGGGCTGACCGTCGCGCGGGCCATCCTGGACCAGATGCCGGGCGAGGACATGGTCTACCTCGGTGACACCGCCCGCGCCCCGTACGGCACCAAGAGCCTGCCCGAGGTGCGCGAGTACGCGCTGGAGTGCCTCGACTACCTCGCGGAGCAGCAGGTGAAAGCCCTGGTCATCGCGTGCAACTCGGCGTCCTCGGCCGTGCTGCGGGATGCGCGCGAGCGCTACGACGTGCCCGTGATCGACGTGATCCTGCCGGCCGCGCGCCGGGCCGTCCGGGCTTCCCGGACGGGACGGATCGGGCTGGTCTGCACCGAGGCAACCGCGACGTCCCAGAGCTACGACGACGCGCTCACCGCAGTGCCAGGGGTCGAACTGGTGACGGCGCCCTGCCCGCGGTTCGTCGAGTTCGTCGAGGCCGGGATCACCGGGGGGCCCGAACTGCTGGAGGCCGCCCGCGGCTACCTGCTGCCGTTGCGCGAGGCCGGCATCGACACCCTGATCCTCGGCTGCACGCACTACCCGCTGCTGAGCGGCGTGATCTCGTACGTGATCGGCGACGACGTCAGCCTGGTGTCCTCGGCCGAGGAGTGCGCCCGCGAGGCGTTCGCCAACCTCACCGACCTGGGCCTGTTGCACACCGAGCCCCGCACGCCGCGGCTGCGGTTCCTCACCACCGGCAGCCCCGAACTCTTCGAGGGCGTCGGACGGCGCCTGCTGGGCGGGTTCGTCACCGAGGTCGAGCAGGTCTACACGGTCGCCTGAACCGTAAGGGAACCGTCCCCTTTCGGTTCACGGGTCGGGTGCGGTGAACCGCAAGGGGACGGTTCCCTTTCCGTTCACGGGTGGTGGCGAGCGGAACCCTCAGCCCGTGACGACCTCGCCGCCGGCCGACTTCCAGGCGCTGATACCACCCGCGAGGTCGAAGGCCGTCCCGAACCCCGCCTGGGCCATGGCGGTCAGCGCGACCTTGGAGCGGTTGCCGCTGCGGCAGTACACCGCGTAGGGCGCGGTCTTGTCCAGGCTCGCCAGGCCGGCCACGAAACCGGCGGACTCCACGTCGAGGTTCACGGCGCCGGGCAGGTGCCCCTGCGTGAACTCCGCGGGGGTGCGGACGTCGAGCAGGACGGTGCCCGCGACCTTGGTCGCCGCAGCGAAGTCGGCCGGCGAGAGGCTTGCCCCGGCTGCGGGGACGGCGGCGGCGGTCGGTCCGGCGGTGAGGCTCACCGAACCGCCCGAGCACGCCGAGAGCGAGCCGGTCAGCACCACGGCGAGCAGCGCGGCGACGACGGCCCGGCGGGCGCTCACCGTCCGAAGAGGCGGCTGAACATGCCGCCGCCACTGGCGGGCGGGGGCTGGTCGGCGTGGCCGTTGCACCACTGGCCGGCCGGCACCATCGCCTTGACCTGCGCGACGTGCTGACCGCAACCGCTCCAGGTGGTCTTGCCGCAGACGCGGCACTTCACGGGGCTGCACATGGGACTCTCCTTTGATCGGGAACGACAGCAGTATACCCCGGGGGGTATCCGTCCGCGAGTCGGGTCTGGGTAGGGTGAGCTTATGCCGCTGACTCGAACCGATGGCCGTCTGCCCGACCAACTGCGTGACATCCGCATCACCAGGAGCTGGCTCGAACACGCCGAGGGCTCCGTCCTGGTCGAGTTCGGGCGCACCCGGGTGCTGGTGGCGGCTTCCGTCACCGAGGGGGTGCCCCGCTGGCGGAAGGGATCCGGCCTCGGCTGGGTCACCAGCGAGTACGCGATGCTGCCCCGCGCCACCCACACCCGCAGCGACCGCGAGTCGGTGAAGGGCCGCATCGGCGGCCGCACCCACGAGATCAGCCGCTTGATCGGACGTTCGCTGCGCGCGGTGATCGACTACCAGGCGCTGGGGGAGAACACGATCGTGATCGACTGCGACGTGCTGCAGGCCGACGGCGGCACCCGGACCGCCTCGATCACCGGTGCCTGGGTGGCGCTCGCCGACGCCGTCGGGTGGCTGCGTGAGCGTGGCGCACTGGTCGGTGAGCCCCTGATCGGCTCGGTCAGTGCCGTCTCGGTCGGGGTCGTGGACGGGGTGCCGCTGCTCGACCTCTGCTACACCGAGGATTCGGCGGCCGAGGTCGACCTCAACGTCGTCGCCACCGGCGACGGACGCTTCGTCGAGGTGCAGGGGACGGCCGAGGGCGAGCCGTTCGACCGGGCGGTGCTCGACCGGCTGCTCGACCTCGGCCTCGCCGGCTGCGCCGAACTCACCACGCTCCAGGTCCAGGCGCTGCAGCCGTGAGCGGGGCCGCGGGCCCGTCCGGGCCGCCAACGGTGGTCGTGGCGACCCACAACGCGAAGAAGGCGCTCGAACTGCACCGGGTGCTCGCCGCCGAGCAGCTGGAGGTGACCGTGCTCGGGCTGGACGACCTGCCGTCCTACCCCGAACCGGCGGAGACCGAGACCGACTTCGAGGGCAACGCGCTGATCAAGGCGCGCGCGGCCGCCCTCCGCACCGGGCACGTCGCGGTGGCCGACGACTCGGGCATCGCCGTCGACCTGCTCAACGGGATGCCCGGAGTGCGGTCGGCGCGCTGGGCCGGTCCGGGCGCCAGCGACACCGACAACCTCGAGCTGCTCCTCCGGCAACTCGTCGACACCGACCCGGAGCGGCGCACGGCGCGGTTCGTCTGCGCGATGGCGCTGGTCACCCCCGACGGCAGGGAGTGGACGGTCCGGGGAGAGATGGCGGGACACCTCGTCCTGCAACCCCGGGGACGGGGGGGCTTCGGCTACGATCCGATCTTCGTCGCCGACGGCAACGAGGTGACCAACGCCGAGCTGACCCCGGCGCAGAAGGACGCGATCAGCCACCGCGGCAAGGCGGTGAGGGCCGTCGTCCCGCTGCTGCGGAGCGTGCTGGAGGAGGGCAGATGAAGCAGTACCTCGACCTGCTGGAGCGCGTGCTGGAGACCGGGGTGGAGAAATCCGACCGCACCGGCACGGGCACCCGCAGCGTGTTCGGGCACCAGCTGCGGTTCGACCTCGCCGAGGGCTTCCCGCTGCTGACCACGAAGAAGCTGCACACCCGCAGCATCTTCGGCGAACTGCTGTGGTTCCTGCGCGGCGACACCAACGTCGGCTGGCTGCACGACAACGGGATCACGATCTGGGACGAGTGGGCCGACGCAGCAGGCAACCTCGGCCCGATCTACGGGTACCAGTGGCGCTCCTGGCCGGCGCCGGACGGCCGCCACATCGACCAGCTCGCCGGAGTGATCGAATCGATCCGCAGCAACCCCGACTCGCGGCGGCACATCGTCTCGGCCTGGAACGTCGCCGACCTCGGCGCGATGGCGCTGCCCCCCTGCCACGCCTTCTTCCAGTTCTACGTGGCGCAGGGTCGGCTCTCCTGCCAGCTGTACCAGCGCTCGGCGGACGTCTTCCTCGGGGTGCCCTTCAACATCGCCTCGTACGCCCTGCTCACCCACCTGGTCGCCCAGGTGACCGGTCTGGCGCCGGGCGACTTCGTCCACACCCTCGGGGACGCGCACCTCTACAGCAACCACGTGGAGCAGGCCCGGCTGCAGCTGGGCCGCGAACCCCGTCCGCTGCCGCGGCTGGTGCTGAACCCGGCGGTGACCGCGATCGACGGCTTCACGCTGGCCGACATCGAGGTCGTCGACTACGACCCCCACCCGGGCATCAAGGCCCCGATCGCGGTCTAGGAGGTCGGGCATGAGGTTCATCGGGATCGCCATCGTGGCCCGCGACGGCGTGATCGGGGACGGCGAGAAGCAGCCGTTCGAGATCGCGGAGGACTGGGATCGCTTCCGGGCCGTCACCTCCGGCCACGTCCTGGTGATGGGACGCCGGACGCACGAGGCGATCGGACGCTGGCTGCCCGGGCGCACGACCGTCGTCGTGACGAGTGACCCGGCGGCGGTCGTCCTGCCGGTGGACGGGCGCGCGACCGGGTACGCGGTCGGCTCGGTGACCGAGGCACTCGACCTCGCGGCGAGCCTGGACGAGGAGGTGTACGTGGCCGGCGGCGGCACGGTGTACGCCCAGGCGTGGGACCGGCTGACCGACCTCGACCTCACCGAGGTCGACGCCTCCGCCGAGGGCTCGGTGCGGCTGCCCGAGGTCGAGGAGTCCGACTGGGTCGAGGTCTCGCGGGAGCCCCGGGACGGGTTCGCGTTCGTGCAGTACCGGCGGCGCTGAGCGCGGTGCGCGCGGAGGCCTCGATCCTGCACCTCGACCTGGACGCGT
>Ga0073899_10004153_pt1 | contig 12717 bp, 8 predicted proteins | sample KloWWTmetaKNB5Ph_FD_88975 | JGI IMG/M metagenome (GOLD analysis project Ga0073899, IMG submission 88975) | Active sludge microbial communities from Klosterneuburg, Austria, studying microevolution and ecology of nitrifiers - Klosterneuburg... | ecosystem: Engineered > WWTP > Aerobic digester >... | reverse complement strand
GGTGGCGAGCATCTGCCGGACGTTGGTGAGCTGCGCTGTGATCGCGTCCCGGCGCGAGGTGGCGGCCTGCAGTTCGCGATCGGACTCGCGCCGGATCCGCTCCGCCGCGGCCTTGGCCTGCTCGACCAGCCCGGTGGCCTCCTCGCGGGCCCCCGAGAGCAGCGCCTGCGCCTGGGCGTCCGCGTCGCTCCGGGTCCGCTCGGCCTCGACTCCGATCGCGGCGAGTTGCTCCTCGGCTCGGGCGACAGCGGCCTCGTGGGCGCTCATCTGGGCGGCGAAGTCGGCGGCGGCCTTGTCGCGGCGGTCGGCGAGGGTCTTCTCGAAGTCGGCGGCGGCCTGGGCGGCCCTGGCCCGCTGGTGCTCGTAGACGGCCTCGGCCTCCTCCCTGCGGGCGGTCGCCTCCCGGTCGGCGTGGTCGAGGATGTCGTCGGACTCGCGCTTGGCGGCCGCCACGATCCGGGTGGCTTCGGCGTCCGCGCGGGACGAGGTGTCCTGCGCGTAGCGGTCGGCGGCGGCGCGGGCCGCATCGGCGGCCGTCGTGCTCTCGGTGGCGAGCTTGTTCGCCGCGGTCTGCGCGGTCGTCCGCACCTCGTCCGCCTCGGCCTGCGCCAGGCTGAGGATCTGCCCGATCCGCTCGCCCAGCTCGGCGAAGGAGGGTGGCGCCGTGTGTTTGCGCTCGGTCTCGGCCGCAACGAGCTGCTGCTTCTGCACGGTGAGCTCGCTCTCGAGCTGGCTGACCGCCGAGCGGAGCTTGGTGACCTCGACCGCGCGGTCGGCAGCCTCCATCCGGGACTGCTCCGCCGCCTGCCGCAACTGGCCGACGGAGCGGTCCACCTCGGCCGGGTCGTAGCCGCGCATCACGGTACGGAACGTCGCGCTGTCAGTCATGGTCTTCCCTCTTCTTCGGCGGGCTGGGGGTGTTCCGGGACGGCCAGTGCCTCGATCACTCCGGAGAGGTGGCCGAGCTGGCTGGAGATGTCGTCACGGCGGCGGGAGAGCGCGGCCACCTCGGCGCGGGCGCGCTGCAGCGCTTCCCTGGCCTCGGTGCGGACGGCGTCGGCGTCGATCCGCGCCTGGCTGAGCAGCGCGACGGCCTCCTCGCGGTTGGCCCGGGCGCGCTCGTAGGTCTGGACCTGCAACGCCTCCAGGTCGGCCGCGGTGCGTTCGCGGATCAGCCGGGCGCTGGCCTCGGCCTCAGTGAGCCGGCGTTCGGCCCGCTCGACCTGCGCCGCGGCCTCGCTGCGGGCGTGGGAGAGGGTGCGGTCGGCCTCGCCAGCGGCGGCGGCGCGGGTGCGGTCGGCGTCCCGCTCGGCGGCCTCGAGCAGGGCCCTGGCCCGCGTCTCGAGTTCGGCGGCCTCCGCCTCGGCCGCGGCCAGCCGCGCCTGGGCCTTGGCCTGGACGCTGGCCAGCAGTTCTGCGGCCTGCGCGCGCACCTCGCCGGCATGGGCGTCCAGCTCCGCGCGGGCCTGGCGACGCTGCTGGGCGACCTCGGTCTCGGCCCCGGCCCGCAGCTCTGCCATCGCCTGTTCGGTCCACGCGGTGTGGGCGGCCGCTGCCGCGAGCTGCTCCTGCGCCTGCGCCTCGCTGGTCGCGCGGAGGTCGTCGGCCTCGGCCTGCGCCGCGACCCGGGCGGCCCCCAGCTCGTCGTCCCACGACTGCCGGTGGGCCTCCACCTCGGCGCGGATCCGCTCGGTTTCGGTGTCGGCCTCGGCGCGTTGCGCGGCCAGTTGCTCGACGTGGCCGGCGCGGGCCAGACCCAGTTCGGCATCCAGGGCGGAGCGGCGCCGGTCCTCCTCCTCGGCGAGCGCGGCGTAGCGGGCCGCGATCTCGACGTCGACGGCGGCGAGCCGCTCGTCCAGCCGCTGGGTGAGGACCCGTTCGTGCTCCTCGGCCGCCGCGGTGGTGGCCGCCGCCTGCGCGGAGGCCTCGGCGACCATCCGTCCGGCCTCGTCCCGGGCGGTCTCGACGACCTCGGCAGCGGTGCGTTCGGCGGTCCGGGTGATCAGGGCGGCCTGGTCGGTGGCGTCCCCGAGGAGGGAGTCGGCGTCCTGACGGGCCTCGGTGAGCCGGGCCTGGGCGTCCGCGGCTGCGGTGTCGATCTCGTGCCGGCGGGCCACGATGTCGGCCGCGAGCTGCGCGTTCTCCTCGCTCAGGCTCAGGCTGGCGGCCCTGGCGGCCTCGGACTCGGCCTGCGCCTCGGCGCGCAGCCGGTCAGCGAGCAGCTGGGCCTGGGTGATGATCGCGGCGGCATGCTGGGTCACCTCGACGGTCCCGGCGGCGGTGGACCCGGGGGCGTGATCCAGCATGACCCGATCTTCCTTGTCGGGTGCGCCTTCGTGCAACTCCTGTGCGTCGGGTCTCAGCGTGTCGTGGAGGTTCCGGCACCGCAACGTCCTATCCTCCGCCTCTGCGGCCGTCCGGGCCGACCGGTTCACTACAGTGCTGGGGTGCGTTACGTATCGACCCGCGGGCTGCCCGGCGACGCCGGGGCGTCCTTCTGCGACATCCTGCTGGAGGGCCTGGCCCCCGACGGCGGTCTCTACCTGCCCGAGGCCTACCCGCACCTGGACGCCGCGACGCTCGCGGAGTGGCGCCGGGTGCTCGCGGCGGAGGGCTACGCCGCGCTGGCCCACCGTGTGCTGCGGCTGTTCGTCGACGACATCGACGACGGGGACCTGCGCGGCATCTGCGCGCGCGCCTACAACGACACCGTGTTCTCCGACCCCGACATCGTCGGCGTCACCGCGCTGGAGGACGGGCTGTGGCTCGCCCACCTCTCCAACGGCCCGACCGCGGCGTTCAAGGACATGGCGATGCAGCTGCTCGGCCAGCTGTTCGAGTACGAACTGGAGCGCCGCGGCGCGGAGCTGAACATCCTCGGCGCGACCTCCGGCGACACCGGCTCAGCCGCGGAGTACGCGCTGCGCGGACGGCACGGCATCCGGGTCTTCATGCTCACCCCGGCCGGCCGGATGACCCCGTTCCAGCAGGCCCAGATGTTCTCACTGGACGACCCGGCGATCACCAACATCGCCGTCGAGGGGGTGTTCGACGACTGCCAGGACCTGGTCAAGGCCGTCGCCGGCGACCTCGCTTTCAAGCAGCGGTACTCCCTCGGCGCGGTGAACTCGATCAACTGGGCCCGGCTGGTCGCCCAGGTGGTCTACTACGTCGCGGCCTGGCTGCGGGTCACCACCGCCGACGACGAGCGGGTGTCGTTCGCCGTCCCGACCGGGAACTTCGGCAACATCTGCGCCGCCCATGTGGCCCGGATGATGGGGTTGCCGATCGACACCCTCGTGCTGGCGACCAACGAGAACAACGTGCTGGACGAGTTCCTGCGCACCGGGGTGTACCGGGTGCGCTCCTCCGCCGAGACCCACGAGACCTCCAGCCCCTCGATGGACATCTCCAAGGCCTCCAACGTCGAGCGGTTCGTCTTCGACCTGCTGGGACGGGACGGGGCCCGCGTCAGGGACCTGTTCGGGACCCAACTGGCGGAAACCGGGGAGTTCGACCTCTCCGGCACCGCGGAGTTCGCGGCGCTGCGTGAGCGGTACGGGCTGGTCAGCGGTTCGTCCAGCCACGCCGACCGGGTGGCGACGATCCGGGACCTGTGGGAGCACTCGGGGGTGCTCGTCGATCCCCACACCGCGGACGGGGTCTGCGTCGGACGGCGATTCGTGGCCCCCGGAGTGCCGATGGTGGTCACCGAGACCGCCCTGCCGGTGAAGTTCGCCGACACGATCGTCGAAGCGATCGGGCGGGAACCGGAGCGCCCGGCCCAGTTCGTCGGGATCGAGGACCTGCCCCGGCGGCTGGTGGACCTGCCCCGGGACGCCGAGGCGCTGAAGAGGTTGATCCGGTCGGTGGTTGACGGCTGAGGGTCAGCCACTGAACCGGTCGAGGCCTCGATCAGGGCCGGCCCCTGGCCCATAAGGGGACGGTTCCTTTTCGAGCCACCCGGGATCGACAGCCAGTTGGCGGAACGGTTCCCCGATGGGCCACCTGGCGCGAAAGGGAACCGTCCCCTTCCGTGTCACTTCTTCGAGGGTCGTCCCCCTCAGCCCAACAACCCCCGGCGCTCCAACAGGTGCCTCAGGTCCGGGTCCTGGCCGCGGTAGTCGCGGTAGGCGTCCATGGCGTCGATCGAGCCGCCGCGGGCGAGCAGCCGGCGACGGAACCGCTCCCCGTTCTCCCTGGTCAGGCCGCCGGTGGCGCGGATCCAGGCGGCGGTGTCGGCGTCCATCACCTCCGACCAGATGTAGGAGTAGTAGCCGGCGTCATAGCCGCCCTCGAAGGTGTGCCGGAAGTAGGTCGAGCGGTAGCGCGGCGGCACCAGCGGGCTGGCGAGGCCGACCGTCGCCAGGGCGGCCGCCTCGAACGCCTCCACCTCTTGGGGCTCGGTGGGCAGTTCCGCCAGCGGCGTGGTGTGCCAGACCTGGTCGAGCAACGCGGCGGCGAGGTACTCGGCCGTCTTGAAGCCCTGCTGGAACTGCGTCGACTCCACGAGCGTCCCGACCCAGGCGGCCGGCATCGGCTCCCCCGTCTCGTGGTGGACGGCGTACCCGCGCAGCAGATCGGGATCGGTCGCCCACATCTCGTTCACCTGGGAGGGGTACTCGACGAAGTCGCGCGGGGTGTTGGTGCCCGACTTCGACGGGTAGCGCGTGTCGGAGAGCAGCCCGTGCAGGGTGTGGCCGAACTCGTGGAAGAGGGTGATCACGTCGTCCCACGTCATCAGGCTCGGCTGCCCGGCCGGCGGCTTGACCAGGTTGGAGTTGTTGCCGACCACCGGCAGCTGGCCGAGCAGGTGGTTCTGGTCGACGAGGTTGTTCATCCACGCCCCGCCGTTCTTGCTGGCCCGGGTGTAGAAGTCGCCGCAGAACAGCCCGATCGGGGTGCCGTCGGCCTCGCGCACCTCCCAGACCCGCACCTCCGGGTGGTACCCGACCAGTTCCGGACGGGGATGGAACGTGATCCCGTACAGGCCGGTCGCCGCGGCGAACACGCCGTCGTGCAGCACGTGCTCCAGCTCCAGGTACGGGCGCAGCGCGCCGGCGTCCAGCGCATACCGCTCCTCGCGCACCAGCTCGGAGTAGAACTGCCAGTCCCACGGTTGCAGGGTGGCGCCCGGATCGAGGCGCTGCTGCACCTCGGCGATCTCGGCGGCCTCGGCGTCGAGGTTGCGCATCACCGCCGGGACGAGCGGGACGAGCCGCTCCCACACCGCCGCGGCCGAGCGTGCGCAGCCGTCGGCGGCGACGTAGTCGGCGTGGTTGGCGAACCCCAGCAGGGCGGCCCGCTCGGCGCGCAGCCGGGCCAGCTCGACCACCAGCGGCCGGGTGTCGTACTCCCCCGCCAGCCCGCGCGTCGTCGCCGCCCGGTGCAGCCGCTCCCGCAGCCCGCGGTCGCGCAGCACGTCCAGTGGCCGCTGGCCGGAGGTGTTGTCCAGCTCGACCAGCCAGGCGTCGGGACGGTCGCGCCCGGCCGCCAGTTCGCGGGCGGCCTCGACCTCGGCCTGCGACAGCCCGTCCAGTTCGGCGGCGTCCTCCACCCACACCGCGCCGGCGTTCAGCCCGTCCGCCGCCAGCCGGGAGAACGCCGACTGCTGCTCGGCGATCCGGGTGTTCAGCGCCCGCAGCCGCTCCTGGTCGGCCTCCGGCAGAGCCACGCCCGAGCGCTCGAACGCGAGCCGGGCTCGGTCGAGCCAGTACGACTCCTGCTCGTCCAGGACGACCGCACCCGACGCTGCCCGTGCGGCCAGCGCGAGCACGCGGCGGTAGAGCGCCTGGTCGAGGAAGATCGCGTCGGAGTGGCGGGCCAGCGCGGGCGCGACAGCCTCCTCGACGGCGTTGATGCCGTCATTCGTGTCGGCCCACTTCAGGGTGTAGAGGACGAGAACCGCCCGTCCGAGCACCTCCCCGGTCGCTTCCCACGCCTCGATCACGTTCGCTGCGGTCGGCGGCTCCGGGTCGGCCGCGATCGCCGCCAGGGCCTCCAGCTGCGACACCATCCCCGCTTCGATGGCCGGCTGCAGGTGCGCGGTCTCGATGGCGGTGAAGTCGGGCAGTTCGAAGGGCAGGGTCGAACGGGCAGCGAAGGGATTGCCGGGGTCGAGGGTCATGGATCCCATCCTCGCCCCGGTGGCCGGACGAATCCAAGCCGGACGGGCGCCTCAGGGCCGCGGTTCCTCCCGCACCATCAGCGACACCACCAGGGCCAGGGCAGCCACGGTGAGCCCGAGCGCGATCACGTCCAGAGCGGTCATCTGGGCGTGCACGGACAGCAACAGGTTCCCGGCCAGGATGGCGAGCACGGCACCCACTCCCAGACGCTGCCAGCGCTGCACCCAGCGGGCGCCGAGGCCGAGCAGCAGCGCGTTGAGGGCCAACCCGAGGCCGAGCACGGCGGCGACGGCCGGTTGTTCCCACGGCTGGGGGAAGAAGTAGTAGCGCAGCGCGGCGAGCGCCCAGACCACGGCCAGCGCGATCAGCAGGACGACGGCGGTGCGCCGGCGCCACACTCGTCGAGCGGGAGGCTGGGAGGGCATGCGGGAATCGTAGTGGGGCGATCGGAGCGACGGCATCGCGCGGCGGAGGCGAGCGGCGGGGTGGGGCGCGGGGTCGGATCACGAACCGGCGTGGGAGCGGGTGTCGAGAGCGGGTGTCGGGAGGGAGCGCGGACGTGGGTGTCGGGACCCCCGGCGGCGCTACACGTTGTTCACGCCGCTACCCGAGTTCGGGTAGCGCCGTGAACAACGTGTAGCGAGAGGCCCACCCAGGCACGGGGCACCGACCGCCACCCATCCACTGACCGTCGGCTGTGATGTGCCTGTGAATCAGCGCCGGACCATTGCCAGCCGGGCCGGCTGATTGAACAATCAACCATGACCGTATTCGGACTGCCCCTCCACCCCCTCGTCGTGCACGCGGCCGTGGTGCTGCTGCCGCTGGCGGCCCTCGGCGCCCTGTTGGTCGTGATCTCGGCCCGGGCCCGGAAGCGCTACGGCTCGCTGGTCGCCGTCCTCGCGGTCGCCGCGGGCGGGGGAGTGGCCGCGTCGCGGATCTCCGGCGAGGCGTTCGCCGGCACCACCGGCGGCACCGGCGCGCTGGGCACCCACATGGCCTGGGGACTGCTGGCGCCCTGGCCGGCCGCGCTGCTCGCGGTCTGCTCGGTGGCTCTCCTGCTCGTCCAGCGCGGATCCAACCGGCCGCTCCAGCTCACCGTGTCACTGCTGACGGTGGTGGCCGCGCTGGCCAGCCTGGCCGTGATCGTCGTCGTCGGCCACAGCGGGGCCACCGCGGTGTGGGGGCAGTGACCCCGGTTCACAGACCCCGGGTCACAGACGCCTATTCGCAGACCAGCAACTCGCCGCCCTGGATCGTGTCGGGCGTACCGATCCCGATGAAGCGGATCCCATTGGGGGCGGTGAAGATCTGGCTGCCGTCGCCCAGACCGGTCTCCTCCAGGTCACCCTCGGGGTAGGCGGCGTCGAGCTCCTTCATGCTGAGGTCGAGCGGCAGGTCGTCCTGCAGTGCCAGCGGCGGCTGCAGACCGTCCTCGATCCGGGCCGTCCAGGCCAGCAGGCTCCGAGGCGCCGATTTGGCCTTCTTCGTGCCCGCGAAGACGACCGTCACCCCGTCCCAGTGCAGGGCGCGCGACCACGGCGATCCCGAGTCGAGCTCGCACAGCCGGCCCTCGGTGGTCTCCGCGGGCTCGCCGAGCGCGGCGGTGAGGTGCTCGACCGCCTCGGCCTCGGCCGTGCCGAACGAGAGCTCGCCGATCCCCTCGCCCCCCAGCACCACCGAGACGGCGGTCGGGGTGGGGCTCGGGGTGAACGTCGGGGTCGGGGACGCGGGGTCAGGGCTCGTACTCGACACCACCACCGACGGGACCTCGGCCGAAGAACTCGCGGGCTGGACGATGGCGCAGCCGGTGAGGGCCAGCAACGCTGCCAGGCCGGCTCCCAGGCTCGGACGGAGAAGTGGCGACATGGAGGGCTCCTCGCATCGGGGGTGTCGTGACAGCAGTATCGCCGCCCGGGCCGACCAGCCGCGATCCGGCGCGCGGCTACGGCGGGCCTCCCGGTCGCCCTCGCCCAGCCGCTACCCTGACCAGCAGGCGAAAGGGGCGACCATGACCACGCAGGCCCGCAAGCGGAGGATCGGCATCCTCACCGCCGGCGGTGACAGCCCCGGCCTGAACGCCGCGATCCGCGGCTTCGGCAAGGCGGCAATCGGCCACCACGGCATGGAACTGATCGGCTTCCGGGACGGCATCCGCGGGCTGGTCGAGAACCGCTTCGTGCCGATGGACGGCAAGGCGCTGTCGGGCATCCTCACCATCGGCGGCACGATCCTGGGCACCAGCCGCGACAAGGTGCACCGCATGGTCATCGACGGCGAGACCCGCGACATGCGTTCGCAGGTGGTCGAGAACTACGAGAAGGACGGCCTGGACGCCCTCGTCCTGCTCGGCGGCGGGGGGACGGCGAAGAACGCGCTGCGCCTGGCCGAGGCCGGGCTGAACGTGGTGACGCTGCCCAAGACCATCGACAACGACATCGCCCGCACCGACACGTCCTTCGGCTTCGCGACCGCGATGGAGATCGCCACCGAGGCCGTCGACCGGCTGCACTCCACCGCGCACAGCCACCACCGGATCATCCTCACCGAGATCATGGGCCACCGCGCCGGCTGGCTGACGCTGGGCGCCGGCATCGCCGGGGGCGCCGACATCATCCTGCTGCCGGAGATCCCCTACTCGGTCGAGAGCGTCGCCGAGACCATCAAGGCCCGGCTCGGCAAGGGCTCGACCTTCTCGGTCGTCGCCGTCGCCGAGGGCGCCCGGGACATCAACGACGCTGCCGACTACGAGGCCGCCCAACTGCTCGTGAAGGCGTCCCGGACCCCGGAGGCCGTCCGTGCTGCCAAGGCGCACCTCGCGAACGTCGAGGACGCGCAACGCGAACACACCTTCAAGCTCGCCCGCGAACTGGAGGCTGCCACCGGCCTGGAGTCGCGGGTGTCGATCCTCGGCTACGTGCAGCGCGGCGGGACGCCGTGCGCCGCCGACCGGTTGCTCGCCTCCCGGCTCGGGACGGCGGCCGCCCACGCTGTCAGCAAGGAGCAGTACGGCGTGATGGTCGCCGCCCGCGGCGAGGACACCGAACTCGTCCCCCTCGATGAGGTCGCCGGCAACCTCAAGCTGGTGCCGCCCGACCACGAATGGGTCTCGACCGCCCGCAAGCTGGGGATCGGGCTCGGGGGGTAGCGGGCCCGGCTCAGCGCACGCTGACGTAGACGTAGGGCGAGTGGGTGGTCGCGTTCCGGGCGTCCGCGGGGTGGCCGACGCGAAGCCGCCAGGCTCCCCGCGCGCCGAGGGTGACCCGGGCGCGGTACTCACTGAGTTCGTCCGACACCGTGTGGGTCGTCGCCGTGATGCGCTTGCGCAACCGCCACTCCCCGTCGATCCGGCGGTACGCCTTCAGGACGAGCTGGTGCCCGCCGTCGGCGTGCGCGGGCTCGATGGCACCGGTCACCGTGATCCGACCCGGCTTCATCTCCGTGGCGGGAACGGTCGGCGGGCCGTCGAACTGCACCCGGGGCTTCACGGCGAACTCCGACGACACCGCGCGTGGGGTCGACGCATCGCCGGCGAAGCCGACGCGGAACCGGCCGGCGACGTCCAGCCCGGGGCCGGGGAGCACGTAGCCTCCGTCGGCGCCGGAGGTCGCCTCGCCCACACTCGACCAGGTGCCGGCAGCCTCCTGCTCCAGCCGGACCGGAACCCCGGCCACCGGGTCGCCCGCGCTGGTCAGCCGACCGGTGACCTCGAACGGGACGGCGAAGTCGGTCACCTTCGGCGCCGTCGACGTGAGTTCGGTGCTGGTGACCCGGCGCTGGTAGAGGTCGAGCACGCCATCGGAACGGTTGTCGGAGTACACGATCCGGTCACCCGCCACCACAGGGTTCCCGCTCCACCCGGGGTTGTCGCTCACCCGGGTCTCGATGCCACTGGCCACGTCGTAGAGGTAGACCTCGCTGCCGGCCGAGGGCTCCCGCTCGTCCATCCACACGATCCGTCCACTGCCCACGTTGGGGAACCACTGCGTTCCCTCCGCCAGGCTGACGGGGTACTCCTTCCCGGTGACCAGGTCGAAGCGGTAGATGTCGGAGTTCAGCTGGCCGTTGCGATCGTCCTGCCACACCACGCTGTCGCCGGCGACCTTCGGCAACGACTGGGAAGCCGGGTCGGTGGTGATGCGCCGCTCCTGGCCGGTGGCCAGGTCGAAGGCGTAGACGTCGAAATCGAGGCCGCTGCGGAAGTCCTGCCAGACCACGATGTCGCCGGAGATGTCGCAGGCTCCGGCGCTGCCGCCGGCCGGGGAGACCGTGCGCTCGCGGTCGGTGGCGATGTCGTAGACCCGGATCCGTTTGGCGCGCTCGAAGCAGACCCGGGAACCGGAGATCTTCGGTTCCCCGCCGCCCGCCACCGGGAGCCGCCGATGGGCCCCGGTCGCGACGTTGTGGTACCACAGGCCGGCCGGCGCCGATCCCCACCCCGCGTCGTTCCAGACCACCCGGTTGCCCGAGATGGCGGCGTGGCCCTGCGCAGTGTGGTGGGGCGTGAGGTTGCTGTCGGCCCCGGTGCCGAGATCCCGCAGCCGGATGTCGAACAGGAAGTCGGGGTCGTCGGGGTCGCCCACCTCCCGCTCGTTGCGATGGTCGGAGTAGACCAGCAGGTCGCCGGAGAGTTCCGGCCACTCCTGGATCGCGGCGTTGGTGGTGAGTTGCCGTTCCGGGCCGAGCCAGGCGGCCGAGGCGGGCGGTGTGGCGGTGAGGACGACGGCCGCGGCCAGGGCTCCGGTCAGGACGAGGCGGACGGTTCCGCCGCTGGTGAGCTTCATGACGGACTCCTCGCGACCCGGAGGGTCGACAACTCCAGCGTAATCCCGCTCGCCCCGCCCGGACCCGTCCGGAACCCGCGAACTTCCCGCTGCCCGCAGGCGGGCGGCCCCGCCCGGCTGCGTCCGTCCGACCCCGGCCGGGGGTGGGGACGGGAAGAGCGGCAGCGACTACGCTGGTTGGGTTCGTTGAAACGAGGTTGCCATGCCAGTCCTGCGCTCCCGCACCACCACCCACGGCCGCAACATGGCCGGCGCCCGCGCCCTGTGGCGTGCCACCGGCGTCACCGACTCCGATTTCGGCAAGCCGATCGTGGCGATCGCCAACTCCTACACCCAGTTCGTGCCGGGCCACGTCCACCTCAAGGACATGGGCGACCTCGTCGCCAGCGCGGTGAAGGAGGCCGGCGGGATCGGCCGCGAGTTCGACACCATCGCCGTCGACGACGGCATCGCGATGGGCCACGCCGGGATGCTCTACTCGCTGCCCAGCCGCGAAGTGATCGCCGACTCGGTCGAGTACATGGTGAACGCGCACTGCGCCGACGCGCTGGTGTGCATCTCGAACTGCGACAAGATCACCCCCGGCATGCTGCTGGCGGCACTGCGGTTGAACATCCCCACGGTGTTCGTCTCGGGCGGCCCGATGGAGGCCGGCAAGGCGGTGCTCAACGGGAGCGTGGCCACCACTCGGCTCGACCTGGTCGACGCGATGGTCAAGGCCGTCGACGACTCCGTCTCGGACGAGACACTCGACGCGATCGAGCAGAACGCGTGCCCGACCTGTGGCTCGTGCTCGGGCATGTTCACGGCCAATTCGATGAACTGCCTGGTCGAGGTGATGGGGCTCGGCCTGCCCGGCAACGGCTCCACCCTGGCCACCGCCGCCGCCCGGCGTGACCTGTTCCTGAACGCCGGACGGCTCGTCGTCGACCTCGCCCGGCGCTGGTACGACCACGACGACGCCTCGGTGTTGCCGCTCTCCATCGCGACGAAGCGGGCCTTCGGCAACGCGATGGCGGTGGACGTGGCCATGGGCGGCTCGACGAACACGGTGCTGCACCTGCTGGCCGCGGCGCACGAGGCCGGGGTGCCCTTCGACTCCGACGACATCGATGCGATCTCCCGCGCCACCCCCTGCCTGTGCAAGGTCGCCCCGAACACGTCCACCTACTACATGGAGGACGTCCACCGGGCCGGCGGGATCGCCGCCATCATGGGCGAACTCGACCGCGGCGGGCTGCTCGACCGCGGCGTCCACGCCGTCCATTCCGGCAGCCTGGACGAGTGGCTCGGCACGTGGGACATCCGCAGCGGCACCGCGTCGGCCGAGGCCATCGAGTTGTTCCACGCCGCCCCAGGCGGGGTGCGGACGACGCAGGCGTTCTCGTCCACGAACCGCTGGGAGAGCCTCGACACCGACGCCGAGACCGGCTGCATCCGGTCGGTCGCGCACCCGTACACCGCCGACGGCGGCCTGGCGATCCTGAGGGGCAACCTCGCCCCGGACGGCTGCATCGTGAAGACCGCCGGGGTGCCCGAGGACCAGTGGACGTTCCGCGGCCCGGCCATCGTGACCGAGTCGCAGGAGGCGGCCGTCGAGGCGATCCTCGGCAAGCGGGTGCAGCCCGGGCACGTGGTGGTGGTGCGCTACGAGGGCCCCAAGGGCGGCCCCGGGATGCAGGAGATGCTCTACCCGACCTCGTACCTGAAGGGTCTGGGGCTGGGCCCGAAGTGCGCCCTGGTCACCGACGGACGGTTCTCGGGCGGCTCGTCGGGGCTGTCGATCGGTCACGTCTCGCCTGAGG
>Ga0073899_10004152_pt1 | contig 12717 bp, 10 predicted proteins | sample KloWWTmetaKNB5Ph_FD_88975 | JGI IMG/M metagenome (GOLD analysis project Ga0073899, IMG submission 88975) | Active sludge microbial communities from Klosterneuburg, Austria, studying microevolution and ecology of nitrifiers - Klosterneuburg... | ecosystem: Engineered > WWTP > Aerobic digester >... | reverse complement strand
ATCACGGGCGAAGGTATTGCGATCGCGATGCCAGATCCGGAGGTGTTGTCCGACCACCCGGCCACCCTCGATCTCGAAGATGCGGTAGCGGGCGGTGCGGTTGGGGTCGTTCGCCTCGTAAGTACCTGAGGGAACGCCGAGCACCTCGATCGGACCGGCCGGACCATCGAGCAATTCGCGCATGTTGCGGTGCTCGTGGCCGTGGATCACCACGTCGGCGCCGCACTCCTTGATGATCGCGGCGAAGTCCTCGCGATCTTTCAGGCCGCGGATCGACGAGGCCGCGCGCTTGCCCGCGGGCGGGTGGTGGATCGCGACCACCCGGCACTTGCCCGCGAGGCGCGGATCGGCGAGGGCGCTGCGCACGCGCGCAAGCTGCGTGGCACCCACGCGGCCGTAGGCGGTGAACCACGGCGTCTGCATGCTGGTCGAGATCCCGATCAGCGCCAGCTCCCCGCGCACGCGCACCACCGGCCAGCGATCGGCCAAGGTCGGCGCGCCCTCGACCTCCCACTCCCAGCCGTCGTCGGAGGTCGCGTAGTCGCCGAACACCTCGGCGAAGTGGCGCTGGCCGTCCTGGATGTACGCGTCGTGGTTGCCGGGGATGACCGTGACGCCGGCGGTGCCCAGCGTCAGGCGATCGAAGCGCTCGCGGGCGTAGCGGAACTCGCCGGGCAGCGCGAGGTTGGTGACGTCGCCGGTGCAGATGATGTGGTCGACGCCCTGGGCGTTGAGGTCGGCCACCATGTCGTCGAACGCCGCGGTGTGGTAGTGGCGGCTGCGGCTGGTGATCAGGTTCATCCGCCCGATCCACCGCTTGTTCAGGTAGTCGAGCGCGCGCGCCCCGTCGAGCGACAGCAGGTGCAGGTCGGAGCAGTGCGCGAGTCGCATCGGAGCGATCTACCGCCCGCCTGCCGCGACCGCAAGCGACCATGGGGCGACGCGCCGGGCGTCTCGCGTTTCGGGTTGGGGCCCCGTCGGGGCATGACCCGACGGGGAAGGGGCTTTGCGAAAGCCCCTTCCAAGGAACTCAGCGGCCGCCGTCGAACGCGCGGAGGTGGCCGCCCAGGCTGAGCCCGGCCGAGGCCTGGCCGTCGAGCACGTCCTTGCCGGCGTAGGCGCCGACGGTGACCCACGGCGTCAGCCACACGTCGGCGCGGACCCGGCCCTCGACGACGGCGTGGCCGACGACGGTCGTGTCGGTGGTCTCGCACGCGCCGCGCACGCTCTCGGCCTCGACCACGACGCCGCGCGCGCCGCCCATCAGCTCGGCGCCCAAGGACACCCGGCCGTAGCCGCGATCGATCCCGAGCACCGCGCCGCCCATCACCAGCGTGTCGGCCGACGAGGTCATCGCGGTGATGCCGTCGCTGGTCGCCATCGACGTGGTGCGGCGATCGGCGCCCAGGTGCGCGACGGCGCCCTCGACCCCGAGGTACAGGCCGCGGTGGTGCCCGACCAGGCGCAGCTTGAGGCCGTTGGCCAGCGCGCTGCCGCCGAGATCGGCGCCGACGACGCGGTAGTTGTAGTCGTCGCCGAACGAGTGGTGCACCGCGCCGCCGGCCTCGACGTCGGCGAGGTCGATCCGCGCGGTCCAGGTGGTCAGCTCGAGCGCCAGCGCCGGCAGGTGCTCGGGGATCGCCCAGCGCGAGCCGTACGAGCTACAGCGCCGGTAGCCGACGACGTCCGAGCTGTCGTAGCACGCCGGGATCGTCACGTAGGTCGCGCCGCTGTCGCTGCCGCCGCCGTCGCCGCTCGACGACGAGTTGCCACCGCTGCTGCCGTCGCCGTCGCCGTCGCCGCCGCACGCCGCCGCGACCGCGATCCGGCCGCCGCCGAGCGCCAAGGTCGCCAGCGCGATCCGCGCCGCCGCCGCGATCACGGCGTCACCTCCGCCACCCGGGTCTCGGGCGCGACGCACAGCTGCGCCGCGGTCCCGCCCTCGGTGATGGCGCCGACCTCGACGCAGACCAGCGCGATGGCGGTGCCGAAGTCGCGGGCGCTGCGGTACTCGAGGCGCTCGCGGCCGACGCCGCGGGCCTCGAGCTTCTGCCGGCTGATCTCGCGGTACGGATCGTACGCGACCAGCGCGACCTCCTCGCCGCTGGTGGTGCGGCCGGTGGCGCGCACCGCGGCCAGGTCGACGTGCACCGCGTGATCGCAGCGGTTGCCGAACTGGAAGTCGACGATCGGCCCGGGCGCGACAGCGTCGCGGGTGCCGGCGACCGCCAGATCGAGGCAGCCGACCGTGGTCAGCTCGCCTGTGAAGCTTTCACCGCGCGCGGCGAAGCTGCCTGGTGAATATGTGGCGCAGGCCGCGAGTCCCAGGGCCACGATCGGCGCGATGCGCGCGGTGACGGACAGCATGGGGCCGACGGCTGCAAGCGCCGCACCACGCACGCGCGGCGATCGCCCGTGCCGCGACGCGGCCCTGCGCCCGGTCGGGCCCCCGCGCTGTCGCGACGACGCCACACCCACCGCGGCGAGCGCGGCGCGCTGGCGACAGTGATCAACGTCGCGCTTCGGCGCGGCGACCACCCGGGCCGGGCGTCGCGGGCGTGGTCGCCCGGCGGCGGCGCACCGACAGCGGCGGCTCGGCGCGGTAGGCGACGGCGGCGCGGTTCTCGATCCGCACCACCAGCCGCAGCCCGCTCCACACGTCGTCGATGGCGCACACCTTGTTGTCGACCAGGCCGCCGGCCAGCCCGATGCGGCGGATCACGTCCTCGGTCAGATCGGTGGGCCGCTTCGAGGCCTTCTTGGGCCAGGCGATCCACAGCCCGCCGTCGGGGTGCATGCGCGCGGTGAGCGCGGCGAAGCGCCGCTCGAGCTCGGTCACGCGATCGACGAAGTACACCAGCACGTCGATCGGCCCCGGCCGCAGCGTGCGGAACACCCGCGCGCCCTCCGGCACCTCGACCGCCGACGCGAACGTCCGCGGCTCGTCACCGAGCACGACGACCGCGTGGCCGGGCTTGATGCCCAGCTTCTTGGCGAGTGGAGTTCCGGAATACCCGGCCATGGCGCCCCATGATGCCCGCTTGGGTCGGGGTGACAATGGCTGGCGCCGGGACTTTTGCCGCGGGCCGCGACCGGGCCCCGTCCGGGGCGGTGTCCGCCCGGGATCGCTGCGCTTTTTTGGGGGCGCTACCCCAGGGGGCCCCCGCGCCAGGCAGGGGGCCACCCCACCTGGCCGCCGCGGCGGCCGTACAAGCAGGCGCCATGTCGACCGTGCTCGTCGTCGCCCCGCCGCACCCTCGTCGAGACGCCTGGACCGCCGCGCTGACCCGCCGCGGCGTCGAGGTGCTGGTCGCGCCGAGCCTGCTGTCGGCGATCGGCGTCCTCGACGACCACGACCCGGACGCGCTGGTCTACCAGCCGGTCGAGCCGCTCGATCACGTCGTGCTGGGCGCGATCTCCAACGCCCGCGATCTGCCGCCGGTGGTGCTGATGGCCGCGCGGACCGTGCCGGTCGCGACCCGGGTCCCGGCGCTGCGCCGGGTCGACCCGGACGCCGGGGCCGTCGCGGTGGTCGCGGCCGTCGCGTGCGCCCTCGAGCTCGGCCAGGCGCCGACGCGGCTGCCGTTCCGGCTGTGCCCGGCGGTGATCGCGCAGTGGACCGTGCGGGTCAGCGCCGCGCGCCTGCCGTGGACGTTCGATCCCGCCGAGTCGTTCGACGGCCACACCCAGCCCGACGGCTACGCGCTGTAGGCGCGGCCGGCGCTCACACCGCGCGCGCCATCGCCGCCACCGCGTCGGCCCAGGCCGGCGTGGCGTTGAGCGACGGCACCAACACCAGCGCCTCGCCGCCGAGCTGCTTCCAGGTGGCGGCGGCGCGCAGGCCGATCTCCTCGACGGTCTCGAGGCAGTCGGCGACGAACGCGGGGCACATCACCGCCAGCCGCTTGACGCCCTTGCCGGCCAGCTCGACCAGCAGGTCGTCGGTGTACGGCCGGATCCACGGCACCTTGCCCAGCCGCGACTGGAAGCCGGTCGAGGTGGTGGCCGGATCGAGCCCCAGCCGCGCGGTCAGCGCGCGCGCGGTGGCGAAGCACTGCGCGCGGTAGCAGTCGCGGTTGCCGGCGTCGAGGCGATCGCAGCAGCCGGCCGTGGCCAGGCAGCGATCGCCGGCCGGATCGGCGGCGCGGACGTGGCGCTCGGGCAGGCCGTGGAACGAGAACAGCACGTGATCGGGCGCGTGCTCGGCGAGGATCGGCGCGGCCACCGCGGCCTCGGCGGCCAGGAAGCCGTCGTCGTCGTGGAACGCCGGCACCGCCGCCAGCCGCGGCACCGTCGTGCGCGCGCCGGCGAGCCGGTACAGCTCGGCCAGCGCGCTGCCGCTCGACGACGACGCGGTGTGCGGGAACAGCGGCAGCGCGATCACCCGATCGACGCCGGCCGCGGTGAGCTTGTCGAGCGCGCTGGCGATCGACGGCTTGCCGTAGCGCATGCCCAGCTCGACCCGCCAGCCGTCGCCGAGCCGGGTCGCCACCGCCGCCGCCAGATCCTGCCCGTGGTAGAGCAGCGGCGAGCCGCGCGTGGCGTCCCAGATCGCCTGGTAGGCGTGCGCGCTCTTCTTGGGCCGGGTCGGCAGGATGATCAGGTTGAGCAAGAGGAAGCGCCCGACCGCGTTCATGTCGAGGACGCGCGGGTCGCCGAGGAACTCGCGCAGGTACCGGCGCACCGCCGCCGGCGTCGGGGCGTCGGGGGTGCCGAGGTTGATGAGGAGCAGGCCGTGCGCCACGGCCGCGGTGTAGCACGTCGGAGGCGGGCGTCGGGCCGGCCGAATCGGAACCAGATCGAGTAGAGTGCGCAGCCCATGGCAGCCCTCGCCGACGTCTACGGCGACCTCTTGATCGTCCGTCCGCCCGTGCCGGCCACCTGCAACAAGGCCGGCGCCAACTACAAGAGCGAGGTCACGCACCTCGCGTACTCGCCGCGGCGCGCCTACGACGAGTGGCTGTCGATCTGCGACGCGATCGTCGCGTGCGGCGGCGACGCGCTGTACCAGTTCGAGGCGGTCGACGATCCGTTCCTCGGCCACGCGGCGCTCGAGGTCGACGGCGACGGCGCGATCCGCCCGGCCGGCGCGCGCGAGGTGCTCGGCAACCTCGCCGACGTCGCCACCGGCCGGGTGTTCACCGCCAACGGCCCGTGGGTCACGGTCCGCGATCGCCAGGTGCGCGCGGTCATGCAGCACATGCTGGCCCACCGCCGCGGCGAGGCCAGCTACTACGAGATGCTGCTGGCGCGGATCGCCGACGGCGGCGGCTACGACCTCGAGCTGACGACCAACCCGCACCGCTGGGAGGGCATGGCCGACGTCGCCGCGGTGGGCGACAAGGTCGTGCTCACCTACGCGGTGCCCGGCCACTACGACCAGGGCGTCGGCCCCAAGTCGCCGCGCAGCTCGCGCGAGGGCGTCGCGTTCGCCGCCGATCACGCCGGCGTCCCGGCCAGCGCCCGGGTCTACGTCGAGCTGGTCTATCCGCACTTCCACGGCGACACCGTGCACTTCGGCGCGCGCCCGGTCGGTGGGCCGCCGGTGCTCGTGCACTACGCCGGCGGGCTGTGGGACGACGGGCACGACGTCGTGCTGCGGGCGCTGGGCACGACGGTGCCGATCGGGATGGACGACGCGGTCCGCTACTACGCCGGCAACTCGCGCCAGGTCGGGCAGGGCCTGCTGGTGCCCGAGGGCGTCAGCGCCGGCTTCCTCGAGTCGATGCGCCGACTCGGGTTGACCAACCACACCGTGCCGCTGTTCGAGCTGTTCGGGAAGGCGGGCGGCGGGCCGGCGTGCGCGACGCTGTACCTGCCGAAGTCGCTGTCGGTCGCACCTGACGCGCCCTTCCGTTACAGCGTGTCGCGCGACGCCGCATGGGCTCGCCGCGACGCGATCCCCGAGCGGCTTACCGTCGCGGCCGACTTCTTCCGCGGCAAGTCCCGTGGCTAGCACCTCCGGTAACTAGCCAGGATCACTTGTTCGGGCAGCAGGGCTGTTCGGCCACCCGCGGGGTAGGTGCCGGAGATCGTGTGCCAGAAAGTGCGCCTACGACTGGAAACTTGCTCGCCTTCCCGATAAACACGCACCATCGCAACGCCCGCCTGGGTGGAGGCTCGCACGACGGCCCCGGGGCGGCCCTGGAAGCACTAGCAACCAAAGGAACGAGACTCCCATGAGATTGCCACTCCTGCGCCGCATGTTGAATGTCGCCGCCCTCGGAACCGGGGTCGCGCTGGCTGCGTTCACCGCTTCGCCCGCTCACGCCGGTGTCGAGGTGGGTGCCACCGCTGGCCTCCACGTGTTCAGCATCAACAACGAGCTCGGCGTCCCCGACACGGTCAAGGCCACCTCGCTGCGCAACAGCGCGCTGTTCGGGCTGCGCCTCGGCTTCATGTTCAACGACATGATCGGCGTCGAGGCCGAGGCCGGCATCATCCCGAGCGAGGATCGCAACCTCGTCTATGACGTGTTCACCGGCACGGTGCGCGGTCACGTGATCGCCCAGTTCCGCGCCGCCAACCCGGCCAACAAGCTGGTGCCGTTCGCGGTGCTCGGTGGCGGCGCCACCAAGGTGCTGTCGAGCGATCGCGAGGACCGCATCGACCTCGACACCGACGCCGCGCTGTACGTCGGCGTGGGCGCCAAGTACCGCGTCGAGAACGGCTGGGGCCTGCGCGCCGACGGCCGCCTGATGCTGCCGCCGTCCTCGAAGAACGAGAGCGCCGCCCTCGATGGCGAGATCCTGCTCTCGGTCTACAAGGAGTTCGGTCGCAAGGAAGCCCCGAAGGGCGAGGAGCCGCTGCCGCCGGTCGAGGAGGACAAGGATCCCGACAAGGACGGCATCCTGGGCGACGCCGACGGCTGCCCGACCGACGCCGAGGACGCTGACGGCTTCGAGGACGAGAACGGCTGCCCGGATCCGGACAACGACGCCGACAACGTGCTCGACGCGTCGGATCAGTGCCCGAGCGACCCCGAGGACGCCGACGGCTTCAAGGACGAGGACGGCTGCCCGGATCCGGACAACGACGGTGACGGCATCGCCGACGGTACCGACCAGTGCCCGGCCGAGCCCGAGGACGCCGACGGCTTCGAGGACGAGAACGGCTGCCCGGATCCGGACAACGACGGTGACGGCGTGCTCGACGCGGCCGACACCTGCCCGGACAAGATGGAGACCAAGAACGGCTACCAGGACGGCGACGGCTGCCCTGACGAGGTCCCGGCTGCGCTCGCCAAGTTCACCGGCGTGATCAAGGGCATCAACTTCAAGACCGGCTCGGCCGAGATCCTGAAGACCTCGAACAAGATCCTCGACAAGGCCGTCAAGGTCATGCAGGACTACCCGGACATCAAGCTCGAGATCCAGGGTCACACCGACGACGTGGGTGACGACGCCGCCAACCTCGACCTGTCGCAGAAGCGCGCCGAGTCGGTGAAGGCCTACTTCGAGGGTAAGGGCATCGCCGCCGACCGCGTCAGCGCGAAGGGCTACGGCGAGACCGCTCCGTCGGCCCCGATCGACGGCCTCAAGGGTGGCAAGCTGAAGGCGGCGCAGGCGAAGAACCGCCGCGTCGAGTTCAAGCTGCTCTCCGACCTGCAGCAGTGACAACCGGGAGGTCTGTCGCCAGACCTCCCCCCGCCCATTCGGGCGGGGCCCCCCTCCGCGACGTGTGACTCCAGCGCCCGACCTCGGTCGGGCGTTGTGCGTTTCGGCGGACGAAGACCCTCCCCCAGCATTCGCTGGGGCCCCCACCCGAAACGGCCCAGAGCGTGTAGCGCTGGGCCGTTTGGATTTTCGGGGCGCGGACGTGACGCGGGAGGGGTTCCGGTTGCGGTTCCGGCTCCGGTGTAGTGTCGGAGGATGCGAGTCGTGCTGGTGTCCGTCGTGCTGGTGGCCAGTTGTGCGAGCGGGCGGACGGCGGCGCCGGTGGCGGTGGCGCCTGGTGTGCCCGCGCCGTCGCCCGCGGACGAGGGCGCGGGCGGGGCCGCGCCCGACGTGCCCGCGCCGTCGCCCGAGGACCACGACGAGGGCGAGGCGGCGACTGGCGCACCCGAGGCACCGCCCGCGGCGGCAGCGCCGATGGCGGAGCGGATGAACGAGGTGACCCGGCTCTACGACCTCGGCGACCTCGCCGGCGCGCGCGCGCTGGCGCTGCAGGTGCTGGCCGACGACCCGGACAACTTCCGCATGCTGCGCGTGCTGGTGTCGTCCGCCTGCATCCTGGGAGACGCCGAGGAGGCGAAGGCCTACTGGGCGCGGCTGACCGCGGCGAGCGACCGCGAGCAGATGGCGCGGCGCTGCGCACGCTTCGGCGTCGACGTCCGCGCCGAGTGAGCCCGACGCCGATCAGCGCGGGTCGGGCGTCGGTGCGGGCGCGCCGTGGTCCATCGCGCCGTGGTTCATGCCGGGCATGGCGCCGTGGTCCATCATGGGCGGCGCGCCGCCGGTCAGGCGGGTCCAGGTGGCCTCGTCGACGATCTGCTGCTTCCAGGTGGCGTGGCACGAGGTGCAGGTCTGCAGCGTGGCGCCGAGCTCGGTGGCGACCTTGGCGCGATCGCGGGCGCGGGCGGCGTCGCCGATGCGATCGGCCTGGTGGTGGAAGGCGAGCGCCTGCTCGATGAACGCCGGCGCGCCGGCGCCCATGTGGTTGCACATCGCCGCCTCCTGATCGGAGAAGCCGATGCGGCCGGCCGCCTTCTCGATCGCGGCGAAGTCGTCGGCGGCGAGCGCGAGCACGATCTCCTGCACCGCCAGCAGGTGGTCGCGCATGTTCTGCTTCTGGTGGTTGGCCATCATCGGCAGGAGCGGCACCGGCTTCCGGCTATCCATCGCGTCGAGCACCGCGCTCGGGCCGGCGGCGGGCGCGGCGGCGGCGACCGGCGCGGGCGCTGGGGCCGGCGGTGGCGCGGCGGCGGGCGCCGGCTTGGCCGGTTCGCGTGAGCAGGCGGCGAGCGCGGCGAGGGCCAGGAGCGAGATCGTGGAGCGGAGCATCGCGCGCAGTCTCACACGCGGCGCGACGCCGCGGTATCGCCGCGACGATCGACCGCGCCGCGGCCGCTACACCACGCGCAGCGCGATCGCGATGTGGGCCAGCATCGTCACCAGCAGCACCATCGAGAACGGGATGTGGACCCGCTTCCAGGCCTTGAGCAGCGCCTTGCTGCGCGGCGCCAGCACCTTGCGGCGCTCGTAGAACACGACGCGGTCGACGGCGCGCACCAGCCGGCGGACGATCTTGCGCGGGGCGGTGCCGCGCAGCGCGCGCCGCAGGCGGCCGCGCGCCAGGTAGCGGCGTAGATCGTCGAGCAGCACCCAGCCCAAGAGCAGCGTCAGGCCGATCTGCCACGACCGCTCGGCGTGCGTGGCCTCGCGCTCCATCTCGAGCTGCGCCTTGGCGGCGGCCGCGGGGTGCTCGGCGGCGACCTCGCTGATCAGCCGGCGCTGCTCGAGGATCGCCAGGTCGTGGCTGACGGTCAGCGACGGCACCAACGTGTAGAGGTAGCGGCCGAGCACGCCCGACAGCACCACCGCGGTCATGCTCCAGAACGGCACCGACACCCACGTGGTCAGGCGCAGGGCCGAGTGCAGCACGATGAACAGCGGGCCGACGATGCCGGTCATCAGGTGGACGTCGAGCCAGAACTGGTTGGAGGCGGTGCGGTGGAACCAGCCGGTGCGTCGCTGCAGCACGTAGGCCATCGACAGCACCATCAGCGCGGTGCCGACGTAGCCGCAGGTCAGCGCCAGCTTCGAGCCGGCGAGGTAGCTCACGTTCATCGCCGCGATCTCGGGCTCGAGGCCGTCGAGCCGCAGCAGCCGGTAGCTGACCGACGAGGTCGGCGCGTAGCGCCGCAGCACCACCTCGGCCAGCACCGCGACGAACGCGCCGAGCCCGAGGAACCACGGCAGCCAGCTCAGCCGGCGCGCGCGGATCCGGGCGAGGCCGGCGTCGGTGACGCCCAGGCCCTCGGTGAACGGCGCGGTCGGCAGCACCACCAGCTTCTTGCGGCTCGGCGGCGGCGGGCTCGGCGGGCGCTCGACGAACAGGGCCGCCGGCGCGACCTCGACCAGCGAGCCGGTGGGGCAGGCCGCGACGCACGCCTGGTCGGCGTAGCCCGCGCAGTGGTCGCACTTGTTGGCGATGCGCCGGGCCGGCGCGACCCGGCCCTTGCCCGGGCCGAACGCCAGCCGGCCGTCCTTCTCGAGCCGGGCCTTGAACGCCGGCTTCCACGACGGCATGTCGGGCTCGGCGACGTTGACCATGTCGATCGCGCCGTAGGGGCACGACAGCGCGCACAGGCTGCAGCCGATGCAGCGGGCCTCGTCGATCTTGACCTCGCCGCTGGCGGGGTCGCGCTTGATCGCGTCGTGCTCGCACGGCGACAGGCAGCGCGCGTCGGTGCAGGTGCGGCAGGTGAAGACCACGTCGACCAGGCCGAGCTCGAACCCGCCCAGCGTCAGGCGGCGCGCGCCGTGGCGCTCCTCGCAGGCGTCCTCGCACTGCTTGCAGTCGATGCAGCGATCGAGCTGGCGCACCCGGACGCTGGGCCCGGCCAAGGACAGGCCGTTGCGCAGGTAGAAGTCGAGCAGCTCCTGGCGCACGCCGGTCAGCGCCTGCAGCCGCGCGCCGGTGTGGGCCAGCGCGGCGCCCAGCGCGTCGTGGGCCGCGGCCGCGACCGCCCGCAGCCGGGTCAGCGCCGCCTGCGCCAGGGCCACGACGGTCGCGCCGGTCAGCGCGAACGCGGCGATCGCGTCGTCGCCGTCGGCCGCGAGCGCGGTCGGGTTCCAGGCGTCGCCGTCGGTGAACAGCGCCAGGTTGCGCAGCGCGACGTGGGCCAGCGGCGGCGGCGGCAGGAGCGTGCCGTCGCGCTCGCCCTTGGCGGCGTCGCGCTGGCGGTGGGCCAGGCGGGCGGTGAGCGCGCTGCGGTCGAACAGCGCCAGCGACACCTGGCCGCTGGCGACCACGCACATCGGGTAGCGCGAGTCGGTGGTGACGACGGTGTCGCGCGGCAGCGTCAGCACGGCGATCGCGCCGCTGGCCACCAGCGGGGCCAGGATCGCGTCGGGCACGCCGGCCAGCGCCGGCACCGCGCGCAGCGCCGACAGCGGATCGATCTCGGGCGCCGCCGGCGCGACGCTGGGCGCGGCCGCGGCGCTCACGACCGCCGCTCGCCGGTCCAGCCGAGCGACGTCGGGCCGTCGTCGAAGCTGCGCCGGGTCGGGCCCTCCTCGAACGCGAGCTGGGTCGGGCCTTCGTCGAACTCGGGCGCGGCCTGGACCGCGGTCACCGAGTCGGTCGCCGCCATCGTGCGCGGCGTCGCGCGACGGGGCGGCGGGGCGGGCGGCGGGGCCGGGACCCGGGGCTGGGGCGTCGTCGGTAGGTCGGCCGGTTGGCGCGGCGCGCCGGTGACCGCCGGCAGGCTGCGGGTCGCCGCGAGCTCGTCGGCGTCGGGCACCTGGGCGATGGTGTTGGTGCCGATCACGCGGCCGCGGCTGGTGGTGGCCGCGGCGCTGGCCGCGTTGCCGGCCGTCGGCGGCGCGGGCAGGCGCGGCACCGAGCCGGTGCGATCCTTGCTGTCCTTGCCGCGCGTGTGCAGCACCGCCATCACGCTGTGCTCGGTGAGCGCCGGCACCGGCACGGTGCGATCGAGGTGCTCGCGGGCCGTGCGCGGCCGGCGCTCGACCTTGGTCGGCGACGGCGCCCACGTGTCGAGGCGATCGATCGCCTCGACCACCGAGTCGTCGTTCCAGTCGAGCGGCGCCTTGGTGCCGGCGCGGCGGTGGCGGCCCGACGGCGCGTCGACGATCGCCGCGATCGGGTGGTGGACCGCGGTGCCGACCTCGTGCCACACGTCGTGCGCGGCGCGATCGACCTTGTGGACCACCTCGCCCACCACCGTGCGCAGGCGGCCCGGCTTGGCCGGCTTGGCCGTCGGCTTGCCCTGGAGCACCGCGACCGCGTGGGCGACGTCGCGCGGGCACTGGGTGGCGTCGGGGGCGACCCGCCGGACCACGTCCTCGGTCGAGCCCAGCGCGTACAGGTGGGGGCGCTCGACGAAGCGCACGCCGAGGTTCTCGAGCCAGGCGACCGGCGTGTCGGCGCCGATCAGCACGAACGCCTGCTGGTTGGGGACGGTCCGCTTGGTGCCGTCGCCGAGCTTGATCGTCACCTGGTCGGCGGTGAACTCCGCGACGTTGGACTTGAGCAGCACCGTCAGCCGGCCGGCGGCCTCGAGCGCGGCGACCCGCTTCTGGTTGGCGGCCTTGGCGCGGGCCCAGCCGTCGCCGCGGTACGACAGCGTCACCGTGGCGCCGGCGTCGACCAGCGAGGTCGCGGCCTCGAGCGCCGAGTCGCCGCCGCCGACCACCAGCACGTGCTGCCCGCCGAACTCGTCGGGGTCGTCGAGGCGCGACTGCACCTTCTCGAGGTTGGCGCCCGGCACCGCGAGCAGGCGCGGCTTGCCGCGCAGGCCGGTGGCCAGGATGACCGCGCGCGCGCGGTAGGTCGCGACGGTGGTCTTGACGGTGAGGATGCCGTCGTCGCCGCGCTTGACCGACTCGACCGCCTCGCCGCGCTTGATCGGCAGCGCGACCGCGTCGACCACCTGCTGCCACGCCGCCACCAGGGCCTCCTTGGTCGCGTCGAACACCGGCAGGAACGACAGGTTGGGCGCGTTCGAGGGCTCGGCCATGAAGTGCTTGCCCT
>Ga0073899_10004151_pt1 | contig 12719 bp, 11 predicted proteins | sample KloWWTmetaKNB5Ph_FD_88975 | JGI IMG/M metagenome (GOLD analysis project Ga0073899, IMG submission 88975) | Active sludge microbial communities from Klosterneuburg, Austria, studying microevolution and ecology of nitrifiers - Klosterneuburg... | ecosystem: Engineered > WWTP > Aerobic digester >... | reverse complement strand
TCTACCCCGAACAGATCATCGACTACCTCGCGCTCGTCGGCGACGCCTCCGACAACATTCCCGGCGTGCCGAAGGTCGGATTGAAGACGGCAGCAAAGTGGCTCAACGAGTATCGCACGCTCGACAGCCTGCTCGAGCACCAGGATCGGATCGAAGGCAAGGTCGGCGAAAGCCTGCGCGCGTCGACGACGGATCTCGCACTGTCGCGTGAACTCGCCAGGATCCGCTGCGACGTCCAACTCGACGTCGGCCCCGAGCAGCTGCGCCGCCACGAACCGGACGTGGCCAGGCTGCGCGAGCTGTACACACGACTCGAACTGCGCTCGCTGCTGAAGTCGCTGGACGCCCCTTCCTCTCCTTCCTCCCCTTCCTCCCCTTCCCCCCCTTCCCCCCCTTCCCCCCCTTCCGCCACAGGCTGGACGCCCGGTCGCAACTACGAGCTGGTGCTCGAACAGGAACACCTCGACCGCTGGCTCGAGGCGCTGCGCGCCGCCGACGTCTTCGCCTTCGACACGGAAACGACGTCCCTCGATTACATGCAGGCCGAGATCGTCGGCGTCTCGTTCGCCATCGAGCCCGGCACGGCGGCCTACGTGCCGCTCGCGCACACTTATCCCGGCGCGCCGGATCAGCTGAGCCGCGCCGAGGTGCTGCGCCTGCTGCAGCCACTGCTCGAGGACGAGCGTCGCGGCAAACTGGGCCATCACCTGAAATATGACGCGCACGTGCTGCGCAACCACGGCGTCGAACTGCGCGGCATGCGCTTCGATACGATGCTGGAATCGTACGTGCTGAACAGCACGGCGACCCGCCACGACCTGGATTCGGTGGCAGAACTCTATCTTGGTGTCGAGACGATCCATTACGAGGACGTCGCGGGCAAGGGCGCCAAGCAGCTCAACTTCAGCGACGTCCCGGTCGAGACGGCAGCGGAGTATTCCGCCGAGGATTCCGACGTTGCGCTGCGCCTGCACCGCGCGCTCTGGCCGCGGCTCGAAGCCGTGCCGGCACTCGCCCGGCTCTACCAGGAGATCGAACAGCCGCTGGTGCCCGTGCTGCTCGACATGGAGCACGGCGGCGTGCTGGTCGACGCGCAGATGCTCAAGCGCCAGAGCCACGAACTGTCGCGCAGCCTCGTCGAACTCGAAAAGCGCGCGCATGCGGCGGCGGCGCAGCCTTTCAACCTCGAATCACCCAAGCAGCTGCAGGAAGTACTGTTCGGCAAGCTCGGACTGCCCGTGAAGCGCAAGACGCCCACGGGCCAGCCGTCGACGGCCGAAGACGTGCTCGAGGAACTGGCCGACGAGTTCGAGCTGCCGCGCATCATCCTGGAATACCGCGGACTGGCGAAGCTGCGCTCCACGTACACGGACAAGTTGCCGGAACAGATCAATCCACGCACGGGCCGCGTCCACACGTCCTATCACCAGGCCGTTGCGGCGACAGGGCGCCTGTCCTCGACCGACCCGAACCTGCAGAACATCCCGATCCGCACGGCGGAAGGACGCCGCATCCGGCAGGCCTTCGTCGCGCCGCCAGGCCATGTCCTGCTTGCAGCCGACTACTCGCAGATCGAACTGCGCATCATGGCGCACCTGTCGGGCGACGCCGGCCTGCTCGATGCCTTCGCGCACGACCACGACATTCACCGGGCGACCGCAGCCGAGGTGTTCGGCGTGCCCTCGCCCGAACAAGTCACGCCCGACCAGCGGCGTGCGGCGAAGGCGATCAACTTCGGACTCATCTACGGCATGTCCGCCTTCGGGCTCGCACGACAACTCGGCATCGAACGCGGCGCGGCGCAGCAGTACGTGGACCTCTACTTCCAGCGCTACCCGGGCGTGAAGCGCTACATGGACGAGGCGCGCGCGACGGCGCGCGAGCAAGGCTTCGTCGAAACCGTGTGCGGACGCCGGCTCTACCTGCCCGAGATCCGGTCACGCAATGCGCAGATGCGGCAGTACGCCGAGCGCAGCGCGATCAACGCGCCAATGCAGGGCACGGCGGCGGACATCATCAAGCGCGCGATGATCGAGGTGCATCGGTGGCTGCTCGATCAGCCTCATGCGCGCCTCATGATGCAGGTGCACGACGAACTCGTGCTCGAAGTGGCGGAAGATCGCGTCGACAAGGTGCTCGCCGAACTGCGCGGCCACATGATGGCCGCGGCCGACCTGCGGGTTCCGCTCAAGGTCGAAGTCGGCGTCGGTCGAAACTGGGACGAAGCGCACTGAAGTTCGCCACGGCGCGGTCGGCGAAGCCGCCGTAGAATGCTTCATCCGGGCGTCCCGCCCAGTCCAAGGAGACACTTTCGTGCGCAAGACCATCGCCGCCGCAGCGCTCGCGACTTCATGCAGCCTGCTCAGCCTGCCCGCACTGTCTGCCGACAACGGCATCTATCTCGGCGCGAGCCTGGGCCAGAGCAGCGTCCAGTTCGACGACAATATCGGCGGTCAGAACCTCAACTTCGATGCCAGCGCGACGGGCTTCAAGGCAATCGCCGGCTGGCGGTTCCTCGACTGGGTTGCTGTCGAAGCCAACTACGTCGACCTCGGCTCCGGCGACGACAACGTACAGGGCCAACGTATTGAATCCGACGTCAATGGCGTCGCGCTGTCGGCCGTGGGTTTCGTACCCATCGGTCCGGTGGATCTGTTTGCGCGCGTCGGCGCCGTCAACTGGAATGCCGACCGCGACGCACCAAACCTCGGCGTGAGCTCGAGCGAGGACGGCACCGACCTGACCTACGGCGTCGGCGCCCAGTTCCGTGTGTGGAGCCTCAGTATTCGCGGTGAATACGAAGTGTTCGATATTTCAAACGCGGACACGGTCGACATGTTCTCGATCGGCGTCACCTGGACTTTCTTGTAACTTAACCCATTGACCGGCAATGGATTATTGGTCATTTGGACTCGGGAAGTAACAAGGCTGGAGGCAGCCGGAACTTTCCGCGTGAGCCCCCCTCTAATCTGCTTGAGCGTCCTTGCGATGCTTGGCGTTGGCCTTTCTCCCTGGGCCCGACGTCTGCCCGGTCATCCCCCAATACCGGGTTGATTCGCCCCGGCTGGATCCACTGGTCCAGCCGGGGCTTCTTTTATGCGTATTCCATCGAGCAGCTTTTCCAGCGCGCCGCGTGCTTCCTGCACGCCGTCCCCTGAGAGCGCAGAGAACAACTGCACGGTGACAAGGCCGTCCCGTGGTAATTTGCGGCGAACTCCCTGCAACGCATTGCCCGCCGCGCCCCGGCCGAGCTTGTCGGCCTTGGTCAGGAGGATGTGCACCGGCAGGTTGCGGGACGTTGCCAGCTGCAGCATGTCCTGGTCGTGGTCGGTCAGCGGGTGACGCACGTCCATGACGACGATGGTCCCCCGCAGGGACTCCCGCTTGCCGAAGTACCCGGTGAGCAACGTGCTCCAGTGCGCGCGCATTTCCCCCGCCACCCTGGCAAACCCGTATCCCGGCAGGTCGACGAGCCGGCGGCCCGCCCGCAGCTCGAAAAAATTGAGCAGCCGGGTGGCACCCGGACTCTTGCTGGTCCTGGCCAGTCCCTTGCGCTGGGTGACCGCGTTGATGGCACTCGACTTGCCTGCATTGGAGCGGCCGGCCACAGCGACTTCAACGCCCGTATCCGGCGGCAGTTGCCCCAGTTTGTTTGCGCTGGTCAGGAAGCGGACTTCGGGGTAAGCGGCCATGTTTCCTGTCCGTGGGACGCGCCCACGATGCGCGAAAACCTTAGTGTACAATTTGCGGCTAGCCCGGCAGGCCGCAGAACAGTAAAGTCCCCGGCCCTTTCTGCGCCGGTGCCCGTTCGGCTTTTGGGAGTGAATGCAGTCATGACCGCGAAGTTCGTCGCCCTCACGCTGGTTGCCATGCTCGGCTGGACCGGCTCCGTCCACGCTGCCGGCACCGTCGAGGCCGGCCAGGCCAAGTCAGCGACCTGCATGGCCTGCCATGGCATGGACGGCAACAGCGCCAATCCCGAATGGCCGTCGCTCGCGGGCCAGCATCCGTCCTACATCCTGAAGCAGCTCAAGCAATTCAAGGCTGGCGAGCGACAGAACGCGCTGATGAGCCCGATGGCCATGATCCTGGCCGACCAGGACATGGAAGACCTCGCGGCCTACTTCGCGTCACAGACGCCGCGCCCCACCGCTGAGACCGAACCCTCGAAGCTCCAGCGCGGCCAGGGCATCTACCGTGCCGGCATCGCATCGAAGGGCGTGCCGTCGTGCGCCGGCTGCCATGGCCCGAGCGGCCGCGGCATCCCGGGCGCCGCGTTCCCGATGATCGGCGGCCAGCACGCCGTTTACGCCGCGATCCAGCTGCGCAGCTACAAGTCGGGTGCCCGCGCCACCGACCCAAACTCGATGATGCGTACGATCGCGTCCAGGCTCAACGACGACGAAATCGACGCCGTCGCCTCGTACCTGCAGGGCATGCGTTGAACCTCGCGACCCGGCGTCGGTCAGAAAGCACCATGAACAAGCAGGCCCTCGTTTCCCGGGTCCGGCAGGCATTCGCCGCCGGCGTGATGCTGCTGGCGGCCGGCACGGCCTCTGCTGCATTCGAGCCCCAGCAGGGCGTGCACTACAAGCTGCTGACGCCTGCGCAACCGACCAACGTCGCGCCGGGCAAGGTCGAGGTGGTCGAGGTGTTCTGGTATGCCTGCGGTCATTGCTACCTGCTCGAGCCCAAGCTCGAAGCCTGGAGCCGCAACGGCAAGCCCGCCAACGCCGAACTCGTGCGCTTGCCCGCCACCTGGAACAACACGCTCAAGACGCATGCGCGCCTCTTCTACACGATGGAACTGCTCGGCAAGCAGAACCTCAATGGCGAGATCTGGCGTGAGATCAACGTCAAGGGCAACCGCCTCGACACGCCTGCGGCGATCGAGACGTTCTTCACGTCGCGCGGCGTGAGCAAGGCCGACTTCCAGAAGGCGTTCGCGGGTTTTGCGGTCGATTCCAAGATCATGAAGGCGGAAGACCTCAACCGCCGCTACAAGATCTCAGGCACCCCCACGGTGATCGTGAACGGCAAGTACGTCACCGACGTCGGCATGGCCGGCAGCGAGGACAGGCTGTTCGAAGTGATCAACGCGCTGGTGGCCAGGGAGAAGCCGACGAACTGATCCCGCCGCATCCGCTGCTCGAACCAGAGCCGCCCTGGGAAGCCGGGGCGGTTTTTTTTCGCAGGCCCGATCGATGTGCAGAGCCTTCGCCGCGCGCAAGGGTTTTTCGCTGCGCCCTGTGTTACAACGGCGACCGGACTTCAGGGCGGATTTCCGGATGCTGCGCTTATTGATTCCCACCGGCAGTGGCTACACCTGGGTCGAGCACGCCCCGCCGACGCCCTTTCCGGACGAGTTCCTGTGGGCAGACCTGTTCGAACCGACCCCCGACGAAGAGCGCGCGGTCGAGGCACTGCTCACGGTCGACGTGCCCACGCGCGACGAAATGAAGGAGATCGAAACCTCCAACCGCCTTTATGAGGAAGGCGGCGCCGTGTACATGACGGCGACGGTCGGCAGCAAGTTCGACAGCGAGCGCCCGGAGAGCAGCGCCATCACGTTCATCCTTGCCAACGGGCGGATGATCACCAACCGCTACGTCAACCCGACGCCGGTGCAGCGCTTCATGCAATTCGTCGAGCGGTCGCCCGCGGCCTGCACTTCATCGGCCACGCTGTTCGCGGGGCTCCTCGAATCTTTCGTCGAACGAATCGCCGACCTGCTCGAACGCGTGCAGACGGAACTCGACGCCGTGTCGTTCGCGATCTTTCCGCGTGGCGGCGCAAACTCGCCGAGCAGCGCCGACCTGCACGCCCTGATCCGCCAGATCGGCGCTGACGGCGACCTGGTCTCGAAGGCGCGGGAAAGCCTCGTGAGCTTCCAGCGCATCCTGATGTACGTGCAGCAGACCCCGAACCTCGAACTCTCGTCGGACCAGCGCAGTCGCTTCAAGTCGACGCTGCGCGACGTGCAGTCGCTGTCGGACCATGCGTCGTTCCTGGTCAGCAAGATCCAGTTCCTGCTCGACGCGGTGCTCGGGCTCATCAACCTCGAGCAGAACAACATCATCAAGATCTTCACGGTTGCGGCCGTGATGTTCCTGCCGCCGACGCTGGTTGCGAGCATCTACGGCATGAACTTCCACTTCATGCCGGAGCTCGACAAGCACTGGGGATACCCGGCGGCACTGCTGGCCATGGTGTTCTCGGCCCTGGTGCCTTACGTCTACTTCCGCCGCAAGGGCTGGCTGTAATCCGGCCCGCGGCTGACCCATGACCCCGGGCGTCCACCTCGCCCTGACCGCAACGATCGCCGTCGCGGCGCTCACTCCTGGCCCGGCCGTGACGGCCATCGTCGCGCGCGCCATCACCGACGGTGTTCGACCGGCGCTGGCGATCAACGCCGGTGTCGTCACGGGCGACCTGGTGTTCTTCGCGCTGGCGGCCGCCGGGATGGCTGCGGCGGCGCATTCGCTCGGCGACCTGTTCACCGTGCTGCGGTGGCTCGGAGCGGCTTACCTCACCTGGACCGGCATCCAGCTCTGGCGTTTCAAGCCACGCGACACGACGCCCGGTGCCGGTCCGGGTCACGAGTCACACTTCTGGCGCAATTACGGCGCCGGCCTGCTGCTGATGTTCGGGCACGTGCAGGCCATGCTGTTCTATGCCGCGCTGCTGCCGGGCTTCGTCGACTTTTCGATTTTGACCGCCTGGGACATTGCGCTCGTCGCACTGACGCTGGTCGTCGTGATCGGGGGCGTCAATGCGGGATACGCCTTGCTGGGCGCCCGCGCCCGCAACTTCTTCGCCGACGCGCGGGCCCAGCAGACGCTGCACCGTGTCGCCGGATCGTTCATGCTGCTGGCCGCCGTGCTGGTCGCTACTCGGGTGTAGGATTGCCGACATGGCCAAACCCACGATCAACAACATGGCGGTGTTCTGCGACTTCGAGAACGTCGCGCTCGGCGTGCGCGATGCGCGTTACGCGAAGTTCGACATCGACAAGGTGCTCGAACGCCTGCTGCTGAAGGGCAGCATCGTCGTCAAGAAGGCGTACTGCGACTGGGAGCGGTACAAGGAGTTCAAGGGGCCGATGCACGAGGCATCGTTCGAACTCATCGAGATCCCGCACCTGCGCATGTCGGGCAAGAACTCGGCCGACATCCGCATGGTCGTCGACGCGCTCGACCTCTGCTACACCAAGTCGCACGTCGACACGTTCGTGATCGTCAGCGGCGACTCCGACTTCTCGCCGCTGGTGAGCAAGCTGCGCGAGAACAACAAGCTCGTGATCGGTGTCGGCGTGAAGAGCTCGACCTCGGACCTGCTGATCGCCAACTGCGACGAGTTCATCTACTACGACGACCTCGTGCGCAAGGAACAGCAGCGCAGCGGCCGCAGGAAGCAACCGGCCGCGGCATCCCCCGCTGCACCCGCTGGCAAGCAGACTGCTGCAGGAAAGCAAGCTTCGCAGCCTGCGCCGCCTGCATCGGCTCCCGTGCAGGCAGCCGACGCAGTCGAGGCGCCTGCCACGGCGAGCGAGCCGCGCAGGCCACCGTCGCGCGCCAAGTCAGACGACGAGAAGAAGCAGGAGGCGTTCGACCAGGTGCTCGCCACGATCGAAGCGCTGGCGGACGAGCGCGAAGTCGACGAAAAGATCTGGGGTTCGATGATCAAGCAGACGCTGAAGCGCCAGCGCCCCGGGTTCAACGAGAGCTACCATGGCTTCCGCAGCTTCAATCAGCTGCTCGAAGAGGCGCGTGACCGCAAGCTCATCGAGCTGGAAAAGGACGAGAAGTCCGGCGGTTACATCGTCCGCGCCATGACTTGAGCCGCCGCGGCCGACAGCTCGCCCGGGCACATCGGGGAATCCGCTTTGCGACTGCTCCTTGCGGAAGACGACACCATGATCGGCGAGGCGGTACGTGCCGGCCTGCGGCGGCAGGGCTTTGCCGTGGATTGGGTCCGCGACGGCATTGCGGCCGAACAGGCGCTGCTGGCGGAAACCTACGATGCCTGCCTGATCGATCTGGGCCTGCCGCGCAAGGCGGGCCTCGATGTCCTGCGCTGTCTGCGCGAGCGCGGCTCGACGCTGCCGGTGCTGGTGCTGACGGCGAGGGACGCGATCACCGATCGCGTCGACGGCCTCGACGCTGGCGCCGACGACTACGTCGTCAAACCTTTTGACCTCGCCGAACTCGCAGCCAGGATCCGCGCCGTGACTCGTCGCAAGGGCGGGCGCGCCCAGGCGGTCATCGAGCATGGCGAGGTCGTGCTGGACCCGGCGACGCGTGAAGTCCGGCGCAACGGTGAAACGGTAGCGCTGTCGCCGCGCGAGTTCGCGCTGCTGCAGGCGCTGCTCGAGCATCCGGGACGGATACTGTCCCGCGCGCAACTGGAAGAACGGCTCTACGGGTGGGGCGAGGAGATCGAGAGCAACGTGGTCGAGGTGCACGTGCATACCCTGCGTCGGAAGCTCGGTGCCGACTTCATCCGCAACGTACGCGGCGTCGGCTACCGCGTCGGCCAGGCGGCGCCTTGAACTCGCTGCGCAACAGGTTGCTGGCCTGGCTGCTCGGCGCCGTGGCCCTGGTCGGCGCGACGGGCGCCTGGGTCAGTTATCGCAATGCGCTGGCCGAGGCGAACTCGTTCTTCGACGATCATCTGCGCCAGACTGCGCTGTTGCTGCGCGACCAGGCCTACGGCTTCTCACCCACGCCCGGCCTGCCGCAGGAAATTCCCGACTACGACTTCGTGGTGCAGGTGTGGACGCTGGACGGCGTGCGCGTGTACCTGTCGCGCCCCCACACGGTGCTGCCCGGGCTGACGACGCTCGGGCTGTCGACCGTCGCCACGCCCAACGGTCGCTGGCGCGTGTTCGGTGTCGAGGCGCGCGGACGAATCATCCAGGTCGCGCAGCCCATGAACGTCCGCGAGCGTCGCGCCGCGCGCCTCGCGCTGAAGACCATCGTGCCTTTCGCGTTCCTGCTGCCGGCGCTCGCATTCGTGGTCGTCCTGATCGTCGGGCGCACGATGCGCCCGGTGCGCCAGTTCGCCGCGGTCCTGCGCAGCCGCAAACGCGGCGCGCTCGACCCGCTCGATGGCGGGACGCTGCCCGATGAAATCCGGCCGGTCGCGACCGCATTGAACGATCTGCTGGTCCGGCTCAAGGAATCCGTCGAGCGCGAGCGCTCGTTCATCGCCGACGCAGCCCATGAGTTGCGCACGCCATTTACTGCGCTCGATCTGCAGGTGCAGTCGCTGCGGGCCGAGACGGCCGGTGCCGCGCATGACGCCGCCGTGCAAGGACTCGAAACCGGCGTGGCGCGGGCCACTCGTCTGGTCGAGCAGTTGCTGGCGCTGGCGCGCGAGGAGCGTGATGGCAACCGCGAGCACGAAGCCGTCGCATTGGTGGACCTGGCCCGGGATGTCATCGAGGAAATGCTGCCCCTGGCGGACACGCGCGGCGTCGACCTCGGCATGGAACGTGCGGATACGGTCCGTGTCGGCGGCGACCGGGAAGCTCTGCGCGTGCTGATCCGCAACCTGCTCGACAATGCCATTCGATACTCGCCCGCAGCTACCCAGGTAGACGTGTCGGTGGAACGTCGCGACGGCGCCGAGCCGCGGGCGCTGCTCGTCGTCTCCGATGGCGGTCCCGGAATCCCACCGCCAGAGCGCGAAAGGGTGTTCGATCGCTTCTATCGAGTGCCCGGTACTGCCTCGCCCGGCAGCGGCCTGGGGCTGGCGCTGGTGCGTTCGATCGCCGCGCATCACCACGCGCACATTCAACTCGGCGCCGGCCCCGATGGACGCGGGCTGCGGGTGAGCGTCGAGTTTGCAGCCCTCGGCCCGCCTTAAGTCAGTCCTAAGCCACGCGGTCCACGATTCCTCCCATGCTCCGCGGTCCGTCCCGCGGCTCACTGCATCCAAGGAGTGACACTCGTGAAGACCCGCACCATGGTTCGTCATCCGCTGCTCGCGGCAGCCCTCGGCGCAACCGTCGTTGCGCTGCCTGCCAGCGCGCTCTACCTGTACGGTTCCGGCCACACCGCCAGGGCCGCAGGGACGCCCGCGGTCGTGGCCAGCACACCCGCTCCCGGCGTTGCCCCGATCGCGGCTGGACTGCCCGATTTCCGGCCCCTCGTGCAGGCTTACGGACCGGCCGTCGTCAACGTCAGTGTCCGTTCCGTCGTGAAGACGAGCGGGCACGGCCGCATGCCGCCGGGCATGGACGAGGACAACCCTTTGTTTCAGTTCATGCAGCCCGGCAACGGCGCTCCGATGCGCGGCGAGGGCTCCGGTTTCATTATCAGCGCGGACGGCATCATCCTCACCAACGCGCATGTCGTCGACGACGCGCAGAAGGTGACTGTCAAGCTGACCGACCGCCGCGAGTTCGAGGCCCGCGTGATCGGCTCGGACGCGAAGAGCGACGTGGCGGTGCTGAAGATCGACGCGCAGAACCTGCCGGTCATCAAGCTCGGCGACCCGCAGACGTTGCAGGTCGGCGAGTGGGTGGTGGCCATCGGCTCGCCGTTCGGGCTGGAGAATTCAGTCACGGCCGGCATCGTCAGCGCCAAGGGGCGCAGCCTTCCGGATGACACGTACGTCCCGTTCATCCAGACGGACGTCGCGGTAAACCCGGGCAATTCCGGCGGGCCGCTCTTCAACCTGCGCGGCGAAGTGGTCGGCATCAACTCCCAGATCTACAGCCGTTCGGGCGGTTACCAGGGCCTGTCGTTCGCGATCCCGATCGACGTCGCGTTGAACGTCAGCAAGCAACTGCAGACGCAGGGGCACGTGACGCGCGGCAAGCTCGGTGTCGGGATCCAGGACGTGGACCAGGCGCTCGCCGAATCGTTCGGCCTCGAGGTGCCGCGTGGCGCACTCGTCGCCAGCGTGGAGAAGGGCGGCCCGGCCGAGAAGGCCGGTCTGCGGGAAGGGGACGTCATCCTGCAATTCGATGGGCAAGTGATCGAATCCGCAGGGCAGTTGCCGTCAGCCGTCGCGGCCACGGATCCGGGCAAGGCCGTGGCCCTGCAGATCTGGCGTGAGCAGGCGACTCGCGAAGTCAAGGTCAAGCTGGGCCAGACGACCGACGACAATGCCGTCGCGGCAAATTTCGATGGCACGAATGCCGGGCGCCTCGGCGTGATGGTGCGACCGCTGTCCGCCGAGGAAAAGCAGCAGGCCGACTTGAGCGACGGCCTCGTCGTCGAGAACGTCGACGGCGCCGCCGCGGAGGCAGGCGTGCGGCCGGGCGACATCGTGCTCTCCGCCAACGGCTCGCCCGTGAAGAGTGTCGAGCAACTGCGGTCGGTGGTCTCCGGCTCGAAGAGCCACGTGGCCCTGCTGGTGCAACGCGGGGATGCACGAGTGTTCGTGCCGGTCGAACTGGGCTGACCAGTGCCTGCAGCGGCTGGACTCGTCACGAGTCCGGTCGCTGCTGGATGGCGCGCCCGACTGGATTCGAACCAGTGACCCCTGCCTTCGGAGGGCAGTACTCTATCCAGCTGAGCTACGGGCGCGTGGCGGGACCCCGCAAAAGGGGCTGGAATCATAGCCTCGGAGGCCCTGCGCGTCCATTTGAGTCGGTCCAGGGCCCTGGCCGCCTCAGCCTGCCTGCGCGCCGCTGGGTGCGCCGTGGCCGGATCCGCACGCTATACTTCGCGGCCTCGTCAAAGTCGCCGTCCGGAGTTCGACCGTGAGTGCAGAGCACGATCGCAGGTTTTTCGACACCTTCATGCTGATCCTCGGCATCCTCGCTGCCATCACCATCGGCCTGATGGTGCTCGCAGGCATGATCTCTGACCGGACTTCGAAGCGGTTTCACGACGAGGACCCGCGCAAGGTCGAGGAAACCCTGGCGCGCATCGCGCCGGTCGGGCGCGTCGCGGTGGCGGGTCAGGACAACTCGGCGTTGGCGCCGCCTGCCGCGGCTCCGACGGCAGCGGCCGTCGACCTGCCGGGTGAACAGGTCTACCAGCAGGTCTGCACGGCCTGCCATGGCGCCGCCGTCGCGGGCGCACCCAGGACGGGCGACAAGGTCGCGTGGGCGCCGCGCATCGCACAGGGCATCGACGTGCTGCACCAGCATTCGCTCGAGGGTTTCCAGGGCAAGGCGGGCTTCATGCCGCCGAAGGGTGGCCGCACGGACCTGAGCGACCAGTCGGTCATGAACGCCGTCGATTACCTGGTCAGCCAGGCGCAGTAAACGGGTGTTTGCACGACTCGTCCGCGCCATCGTCGTTGCCACCGCGGTGGCCGGCTTGGTCGCGGGCTGCGCTTCGCCGCCGCCGAAGCCCGATACGATGCGCGACCCGAGCGTCAATTTCTCGAACTTCAAGACGTTCGGCTGGACGGCAGGCAGTGCAGTCGACGCGGGAGACGCGCCGCTCAAGCTGCTCGACGCAAACATCCGCGCCGCCGTCGTCGATGTGATGCAGCGCAAGGGCTACGTCGAGGCACCTGCCGGCACGACGCCGGACCTGCGCATCGCCTACGAGACCGCGAAGGCCGAAAAGCTCGAGAATAATCCCGTGCGCGTCGGCATCGGTGTCGGCAGCTGGGGCGGCAACATGGGTGGCTCGGTCAGCATGGGCAGCCCGAGCGTCCGCAACTTCACCGAAGGCACGCTCGTCGTGCACGCCATCGATACGGCCCGCAACGTCGAAGTCTGGCAGGGCCGCGTCTCCGGCAAGATGACG
>Ga0073899_10004150_pt1 | contig 12722 bp, 4 predicted proteins | sample KloWWTmetaKNB5Ph_FD_88975 | JGI IMG/M metagenome (GOLD analysis project Ga0073899, IMG submission 88975) | Active sludge microbial communities from Klosterneuburg, Austria, studying microevolution and ecology of nitrifiers - Klosterneuburg... | ecosystem: Engineered > WWTP > Aerobic digester >... | reverse complement strand
CTGGTGGCCAACCTGGAGCCTCGCAAGATGCGCGGGGTGGAGAGCCAGGGCATGGTGCTCATGGCAGAGGACGCGGACGGCAGGCTGGTGTTCGTGCAGCCGCAATATGCCCTGCGGCCAGGGAGCGAGGTGCGTTGAGGGCGGAGAGCGAGCGAGGTGCCGTGCCCCGGTTACTTTCGCACCCCCGCTGAAAGGCGGGCTATCCGGACCCCATAGTTCAATGGATAGAATAGGAGTTTCCTAAACTCTTGATCCAGGTTCGACTCCTGGTGGGGTCACCGATCGGTTTTTCGTTGCCGGGCCGGTCCTCCCATTGTGGTGAGGGCATGAAAAGTCCTCGGGTGAACAGGGCCGTGTGAGAAAAAGGGGGAGGGAGCGTCGGATCCACGGAAGGATGCCCGCAACTTTCGGCGATCCATGGCCCGATCCCTGCGCGGACATCCGGTACTGTTGATGGGGGTGCTCGCGATGAGCACCTCCGGCACGCTCGCCCAGCCGTCCAACGATGACTGCAGTGATGCCATCGTGGTATGCGCGGGTACGACGGGCACTGGCGACAATACCGGGGCGAGCCTTTGGCCGGGCTTCTGTACCACGCCCCCGACCGAGCATGTGGTGTGGTACACCTTCACCACCAACAGCCAGGGCGGGCCGGCCGAAGTGTCCATCAATGATATCGCGTGCCCGCCCGTGGCCGGGATGGACAACGAACTGAGCGCGGTGGTCTTCAGTGGGGACGGCAACTGCACGCCGGGTGCGTTCACCTCCGTGGGCGACTGCCAGCAGGATTCCGCGGACTTCACGATCACCACCGATCAGCTGCTGCCCAACACGCAGTATTGGGTGGTGGTGGCCGGGGTCATGGATGGCGGTGCCACGCTGGCGGCGGAGTGCGCCTTCACCATAAGCGTGGGTGGGCCGGGCGCCGACATCATCGGCGTGGATTTCAGCGCCGGCGAGGACGTGACGATCGTGCAGGGTGCCAACACCCAGCTGCAGGCCACTGGGGGCACTACGTACAACTGGTCGCCGTTGGCGGGCCTCAGCGGCAACGGCATCCCTGACCCCATCGCGCAGCCCGAGGAGACCACCAGCTACGCGGTGACCACCGAGATCGACGGCTGCTCCTATACGGACACGGTGATCATCACCGTGGAGCGCCCGCTGTCGCCGCCCAACACCATCACGCCAAACGGCGACGGCTTCAACGACGTGTGGGAAATACCCGGTATCCATGATCACCCGCAGGCCACGGTCACCATCTACGACCGGTGGGGCCAACGCGTGTTCAAGGACACGGGCTACAAGACACCGTTCAACGGCGAGGGCCTGCCATCTGGTACCTATTATTGGGTAATCGAACTGAGCCGGTTGGAAGGCGTGGCCAAGCCCATCACCGGTTTCCTTTCCATCGTGAACTGATGAGGGCGCGCACGGAATCCCTTCCTCGTTGCCCGCTGCTCTTGGCCTGCCTCGCGCTGTTCCTGGCCTCCACGGGCGCGAGGGCGCAGCAGATCGCCCAGTACACGCAGTACGTATTCAACCAGTTCAGCGTGAACCCGGCGGTGGCCGGGAGCAAGGACTGCCTGGACGTGCGCCTCGGCTTCCGCAAGCAGTGGCTCGGCTTCCCCGGATCGCCCTCCACGGGCTGGGCCAGCTTGCACGGGGCCATCCGCAACAAGAAGAAGCCCTTCGTGAAGAGCCGCCACGGCATCGGTGGCTTCGTCGAGAGCGACAAGGCCGGTGCTTATGGCTATTCGCATCTCTACCTGGCCTACGCCTACCACATCCAGATGTCGCAGGACTACATGATCAGCATGGGCTTCTTCGCCGGGCTCAAGCAGTTCAAGCTGGACCTCGGGGAACTGGACCCGCTGGTGCCCGGCGACCCGCTGCTGGACAACCGGGCCAGCGTGATGGTGTGGCCGGAGGTATGGCCGGGCATCTGGCTCTACAGCAAGAACGGCTGGGCGGGGCTGTCCATGAACCAGGTGCTGAGCAACAAGGTGAAGAACTTCGGGGAGAACACACGGCTCACCCGGCATTTCCTCCTGAGCGCCGGGCGCCGCATCCGTCTGAACCGCAGCATGGGCCTGGTCGGCAGTACCCTGCTGAAATACTCGCCAGGGTCGCCCATCGCCATGGACATCAACATGATGCTCGAGTACAAGCGCAAGATGGGCATCGGCATCTCGTACCGCAACCAGGACGCGATCGCCGCCATGATCAAAGTGCCTTTTCTCAAGTATTTCGCCCTGGGATACAGCTACGACCTTACGACCAGCCGCCTGATCAGGAAAAGTACCGGCTCGCATGAGGTGATCCTCGCCATCTATCCGTGCGGCAGTCCCGATCCTGTCAGGGACATCGTGCGATGCCCCGTGTTCGAATGACGCCACAACGCCCCCTCCACCAGGCGCTCCTGCTCTGCGCCGCGCTCCTCTCCGTGAACGCCTCCGCGCAGCGGGCCCGTTACTGGACGGGCGGAAGCGGGGACTGGAGCGACCCCGCGCACTGGTCGCTCACGCCGGGCGGGCCGGGCGGGGCTGGCATGCCCCGGGCCTCGGAGAGCGCGCTGTTCACGGGCACGGAAGGGGCCTTCACCGTGCGTGTGGACGGGGACGCGCGCTGCCATGATCTTGTGCTGGACGCGGAACGGGGAACGATCATCCTCGATGGTGATCCAGCGGCCACGGTCATGCTCGGTGGCGAGCTGCGCCCACAAGGCGATATTGATTGGCGCTTCTCCGGCGATGTGATCCTTTCGGCGGATGACGGCACCGTGGCTTTGGGAACGAATGGCATACCCCTGGCCAGTGATATCATTCTCGATGGCGCCGCCACCTGGGAGCTGCGCAGCGCGCTCGTGCTGGCCGATGGTGCCCGGCTCGTGCTGAAGGAGGGGGCGCTCCATCTGTCCGACGGTGTGGTGCGGGCGGGATCATTCCGTACGGAAGGCCGCGGCCGCAAGCGCATCACCACGGGCAACGCCTTCGTGATCGCCGGTTCGATGGCGATCGACGGGGTGCGGACCACGATCGATGACGGCGGCGCCATGGTCCTGGTGGACGGCCTGCTGACGGATTGGCACGGTATACCGCGCGACGCGGAGCAATTCCGCAACATCACCAATTGCGCTACCGGCGCGGGCCAGACACCCTTCCAGGTGAACGCCTTCGTGACGAGCAACTATAACACGTTCGGTGTCAGTTGTAATGGCGCGTGCGATGGTGCGGTGAACGTAACGGTCACCAACGGTGTGGGGCCGTTCAGCATCCAATGGCAGGGCGGGCCCGGCACCAGCAATGGCACAACGTTACCCTGGGTGAACCTGTGCGCGGGCAACAAGCTGGTGATCGTGACCGATCTGGGCCAGAACGTGGGCTGTTTCGCCAGCGCGCTGATCTCGCCGCCGCCCCCGCTCGGCGTGGTCTTTTTCGGTCTGAATCCGCCCACCTGCGCCAACGTGTGCAATGGCACGGCCATCACCTTCCCGGGTGGCGGTGCAGGTATGAATTATGACTACGACTGGAACAGCGGGACGGAAAGCTCCTCCAACCCGTCGCAGTTGTGCGCGGGCGTCAACACTCTCCAACTCACCGACGACAACGGTTGCGTATTCGACACCTCATTCACCATCGACCTGGAACAGCTCGTCGCCACGCTCTCCTTCACGGACGGCCTGTGCGCGGGTGATTGCGGCGGCACCGCGCACGTTGATATCACCGGCGGAACCCCCGGATACGACTTCGAATGGGAGCCCGGCGCTCCGGCGGGTGATGGAACCCCGGACGTCTCCGGCCTCTGTGCCGGGAACTGGACGGTGCATGTCAGCGACCTCAACGGGTGTGACACCACCATGGCCTTCACCATCACCACCACGCCGCCGATCGTGCCGAACCTCACCGTGACGGACGCCACCTGTGCCGGCGCGTGCGATGGCTCCGCGAGCGTGGCCCCGGCCGGTGTGGCGGGTCCCTTTGCCTACGAATGGGGACCGGGGTCACCCACTGGCGACGGTTCCCAGGCCGTGACGGGCCTGTGTGCGGGCGACTGGACGGTGCTCATCACCGATACACAGACCGGCTGCGACACATTGGTATCCTTCACTGTCAGCTCGGCTCCGGCCCTCGACTTGCAACTGACCACCACGGACCTCTCCTGCACCGGTGGCTGCGACGGCACCGCTTCGCTCAGCATCGGTGGCGGCACGCCGGGCTATACCATCACCTGGGAGCCGGGCGCCATCATCGGCCAGGGCACGCCCAACGCCACCCAGCTATGTGCGGGAAATTATACGGTGAACGTGCTGGACGCGGCGGGCTGCGACACCACGATCCAGTTCACCATCAATGGGCCCGTGCCCATCTCGCCCAACATCACGTCCACCAACGTTACCTGTCACGGATACTGCAACGGTACCATTACGGTCGATCCGTCCGGCGGCACGCCGGGCTACATGTACGCGTGGACACCCCCACCGATCGTGGGCGACAGCACGGCCAACGTCGCGGTGCTGTGCGCCGGTATCTGGACCGTGACGATCACGGACGCGGCCGGGTGCGACACCACGGTGGCCACGGAGATCACCGAACCGCCGCAACTGGAGGTGACGCTCACACAGACCGGTGTGAGCTGTGCCGGCGATTGCGATGGAAGCGCGAACGCCGCCGTATCGGGCGGCACGCCGGACTATACCTATGACTGGTCCGGTTCTCCGGTGGGCGACAGCACCAACGCGGTAACGGGCCTTTGCCCCGGTGTGTACACGGTGCAGGTGCAGGACGCTGTGCCCTGCACGGTGATCCGCACGCTCATCATCGCGCCTCCGGTGCCGATCACCGTCGAGGTGACCAGCCAGGACGCAAGTTGCGACGGGGCCTGCGACGGCTCCGCCGAGGCCGTGGCGTCCGGCGGTAATGGTGTGCTGGGGTTCGCCTGGTCCCCGGGTGGGCAGACCACGCCGGGCGTCGCCGGTCTCTGTGCCCAAGACTACCAGCTGACGGTAAGTGATACGGCAGGCTGCGACACCAGCCTCACCGTCACCATCAGCGCGCCGCCGCCGATCGATCCGGTGGCCACGGTCACCAACGTGACGTGCAGCGGCGCGTGCGACGGGAGCATCATACTGGCCCCCACTGGCGGGTCGGGCGGCTTCACGTACAGCTGGTCCAACGGGTCGGGCGGCAACGCGGCGCTGGGCCTCTGTGCAGGCGGCTATACCGTGATTGTGAGCGACTCAGCGGGCTGCGACACCACCATCCAGTTCACCATCACCGAGCCCGATCCCGTGGACGCGGGATTGATCACCGTGGACGCCGGATGCGACGGCATCTGCTCGGGAGAAGCCATCAGCGCTGTCACGGGCGGAACACCCGGCTATGAGTTCGTTTGGGGCCCCGGCACCATCACGGGCCAGGGCAGCGGGAACGCGACGCAGCTCTGCCCCGGCGCGTACACGCTCATCATCACCGACAGCCTCGGCTGCGACACCGTGATCGGCTTCACCATCGCTGAACCGCCGGCCATCGTGCCCACGGTGACCACCACGATGGCGGGCTGCGGCGCGGTGTGCGACGGTACGGCCACGGTGGCGTTCACGGGTGGCACGGGCACCGTGGGGATCGTCTGGACCCCGGAGCCCGATGATGGGCAGGGCACGGCGAACGCCATCGGCCTCTGTCCCGGCCCCGGCACGGTGACGCTCACGGACAGCCTCGGTTGCGACACAACGGTACAATTCATCATCGGCACGCCGAGCGGCATCACGGCCGTGCCCACGGTCGGGGATGCGTCGTGCGCGAACGCCTGTGACGGCACGATCGGCTTGTCCCTCTCCGGCGGTATCCCGGGCTATGTGTTCACCTGGACGCCGCCGGTGTCAACGGATTCGACGGCCAGCGGCCTCTGCGAAGGCCAGTACACGGTGCAGATCGGCGACCAGGCCGGTTGCGATACCACCCTGGTGATCGGTATCACAGCGCCGCCGCCCATCCTCATCACCGGCACCTCAACCAACGAGAGCTGCTTCGGCCCCTGCGACGGCACCGCCAGCGTCACCACCTCCGGCGGAACAGGTGGCGTGACGCTTACCTGGAGCGGCACACCCGGAACCGATGACGGGAACGGGAACGTGACCGGCCTTTGCGCGGGTGATTGGACCGTGACCGCGACGGACGCCACCGGCTGCGACACATCGTGGACCTTCACCGTGCTGCCGCAACAGGTCATCATGGCGCAGCTGACCACCGTGGATGGAACATGCGCCGGCGCATGCGACGGTTCGGCCAGCGTGAACGCTACCGGCGGATCAGGAACGCCATCATACGATTGGGCGCCGGGCGGGCCGCCAGGGGATGGCACGAACGCGGTCACCGGGCTCTGCCTTGGATCGCACAGCGTCACCATCACCGATGCGGCGGGCTGTGACACCACGATCGCCTTCGTCATCAACATGCCGCCACCCATCGCGCCGAACCTGACGGTGACGGCGGCGGACTGCTCGGGCCCGTGCTCGGCCGAGGCGGTTTCCGCCACGGCGGGCGGAACACCGGGCTACACGTGGAGCTGGCAACCGGAACCGGGCGGAGGCCAGGGCACGGCCTCCGCCACCGGCCTCTGCGCCGATTCCACCTATCTGCTCACCATCGCCGACTCGCTCGGGTGCGGCGCCTCCGTGAGCTTCACGGTGCCCGCCTTCACGCCGTTGAGCACGGCCACGGTAACCACCTTCGTGAATTGTTATGGCGCATGCGACGGCACCGCCACGCTCAATACCACCGGCGGTGAAGGGCCCTACACCTTCGACTGGACGCCGGACCCTCAGGGCGGTGACGGCAATGACATGGCCACGGGCCTCTGCGCCGATTTCTATTCGGTGCTGATCACCGATGCGAACGGATGCGACACCACGGTGAGCCTTCCAATAGGCACGAATCCCCCGATAGAGGTACAGCCCATGATCACGCCCATCGCCTGCAACGGTGATTGCAACGGGAGCATCCTGTTGAATGCTACCGGTGGTTCGGGGCCGTTGACCTATAGCTGGACCCCCTCGCCCACGGGGCAGGGCACAGGCAGCGTTTCGCAGCTCTGCGCCGGGCAATGGACCGTGACGATCAGCGACGGCCTGGGCTGCGATACGGCCTTCACGTTCACCCTTGAGGAACCGGCCCCGATGAGCGTGCAAGCGGAGGTGACCGAAAGCCAGTGCCAGGCCTGCGACGGCAGCGTCACGCTGCACGCGACGGGCGGCGGCGGCGGGTACTTCTTCGCCTGGGGGCCACCGATCAACGTGACCACGGCGGACAGCGTACAGGGCGGCCTGTGCGCGGGGATCTATACCGTGATCGTGGGCGATGTGCTGGGCTGCGTGACGCAGATCGCCGTGCCTGTGAGCGACAGCAATGCGGAGGAACTGGCCGTGACCGATGGCAGCGTGGTCTGCCCAACCGATTGCAACGGGGCGGTGAGCGTGGCCTTCAACTGCTCGGTACCATCGTGCTCCATCGCCTGGTTCGACGGTATCGGCACCAACATGAACGTGAGCACCGGTACCCTGAACGGCCTGTGCGCGGGCAACTACCTGGTGCAGGTGACCAATGGCGACGGCTGCCTGAGTATCGATACCGCGACGGTGGCGGCGCCTGAGCCCATGGAAGCGCTATTGGACCTCACGCCCGTGAGCTGCGCGGGCCTGTGCGACGGCAGCGCCTCCGGCACGATCACCGGCGGGCAGGGCCCGTGGACGGTGACATGGAGCCCCGCCCCCGGCACCGGACAAGGAACAACGGACGTGACCGGGCTGTGCGCGGGTACCTATCAGGTGACCATCACGGACGCGCTCGGCTGCTCGGTCACGCAGTCCGTCGATGTGCCCGGCCCGGCGCCGATCCAGGCGAACGCGGCGGTACAGGACGTTACGTGCACCGGCGCATGTGACGGCAGCATCGCGCTCAACGCTTCCGGTGGCACGGGCACATTGGAGTTCACCTGGACCCCGCCGCTGCCTGGCGGGCAGACCGGCTCCGTGGCCACCCAGCTCTGTGCGGGCAACTGGTCCGTCACCGTCAACGACGCGAACGGCTGCGACACCACCTTCACCTTCGCCATCGCCGAGCCGTTGCCGCTCGCGCTGACCGCTTCGGCCACGCCGAGCCAGTGCCTCGTGTGCGCGGGCACGGTGAGCGTTCAGGTGAGCGGAGGGTCCGGCGCGCCCGCCATCACCTGGACGGACACGGACGGGAACATCGTGGGCACCGGTGCTGCGCTGGCGAACCTGTGTGCCGGTATCTATACGGCCACTGCGCAGGACCTCAACGGCTGTTCCGCGCTGGCGGTAGCGGTCGTGGGCGATGCCAACGGGGAGAGCGTCGACGTAGCGGATGGCCAGACAAGCTGCCCCGACGTTTGTGATGGGGAAGTATCGGTATCATTCACCTGCGTAACCGGACCCTGTTCGATCCTGTGGGCGGACATGGGCGGACAGGTGCTGGCGCAGAACCAGTTCACCCTGGACGGCCTGTGCCCGGGTGATTACATGGTGCAGGTATCGAACGGCGCGGGCTGCACAGTGATCGATACGGCGGCGGTGACGCCGGCGCCGCCGATCAGCGCCATGGTGGACCTCACGGCCCCCACCTGCCCAGGCCTGTGCGATGGCACGGCCACGTTGACGCCCAACGGCACGGGTTTCACCTACGATTGGGGCCCGGGCACCATCACCGGCGACGGCACGCCATCGGTGAGCGGCCTGTGCCCCGGCACGTACACGGTGCTGGTGGGGAACGCCGGCTGTGATACCACGATCACCGTAACGATCCCCGACGCTGTGCCCATCAGCGCCACCGCACAGGTCGCCGGGGTGAGCTGCCCAGGCGCGTGCGACGGCGGTATAGCGGTGACGGTTACCGGTGGCACGGGCACGCTCGGCTACACGTGGGACCCGCTTCCGCAGGCGGGCCAGGGCACGTCCATCGCTTCCGGTTTCTGCGCCGGTGATGTCACGCTGGTCATCAGCGACAGCCTCGGCTGCGATACAACGCTCGTGTTCACCATCACGGAGCCGCAACCGCTCACACTGGCCACTTCGGCCGTGCTGAGCACTTGCGGCGCGTGCACGGGCGCGATGAGCGCGACGCCCACGGGCGGCACGCCGAGCTACACCTGGGACTGGACGCTGGCCGGGGTACCGCAGTATTCGGACAGCGCGGTCGCCGACGTATGCGCGGGCCTCTACCTGTTAACGGTGACCGATGCCAACGGGTGCCAGGTCCAGCAGGCCGTGCCCGTGAGCGACGTGGACGCCGAGATCATCACCGTCACGGACGGCATCACTACATGTCCGCAGATCTGCGACGCCACCGTCTCCGTGGCCTTCGACTGCACCGTTCCCGCCTGCACGACCAACTGGTATGATATGCTCACCAACGACCTGCTGGAGAGCGGTGACACGATGGACAGTCTGTGCGCGGGCCTCTACTTCGTTCAGGTGACCAACGGCCAGGGGTGCATCGCTATCGACACCGCCCTGGTGACGGCCCCGCAACCGATCGCCGCCACGCTCATCATCACGGAACCATCGTGCGCCGACGCCTGCGACGGCTCGGCCTCGGTATCGGCCACCGGCGGTGCTGAACCCTACGTGTACGACTGGTCGCCGGACCCGGTACCGGGCGACAGCACGAGCGCCATCACGGGCCTATGCGCCGGCAACTACGCGCTCACGGTGACCGATTCGCTGGGCTGTTCCGTTACGCTGGATGTGCCCGTGCCCGGCCCGCCGCCGATCCTGGTGGAGACCTCGCTGACGCAGGTGAGCTGCAATGGAGCCTGTGATGGTGCCATCGCGCTTTCCGCCACGGGCGGAACGGGACCGCTCGCGTTCCTCTGGACGCCAGACCCCGGCCCGCCGCAGGGCACCGACAGCGTGTACGCGCTCTGCCCCGGCGACTGGAGCGTATCGGTAACGGACAGCACGGGCTGCTTCGTCACCTTCGCCTACACCATTTCTGAACCGCCGGTACTGACGGCCGCCGTGACCGCGGCGAACAACCTTTGCCACGGGGATTGCACGGGCAGTGCGATGGCGGCGATCGCCGGCGGCACCGCGCCGTACACCATCACCTGGCTGGATGCGAACGGCGTGACGATCGCGACGGGCGATAGCGTCCTCACCGGCCTCTGCGCCGGCGGATACGCGCTGCAGGTGACGGACAGCAGTGGCTGCACGGCCGAAGTCCCATTTGCTATAGGGGAGAACCCGGCGATCACAGCGGAACTGACCGTGGTCGGCGAAACATGCAATGGCCCGTGCGACGGAACCGCGACCCTCGTGACCGGAGGCGGTGCCGGTGGCCACGCGATCACGTGGGCCGACGCGGGCGGCAACGTGTTCGCCACGGATACCGCAGCGGTGGGCGGCCTGTGCGCGGGCAACTGGTCGGTGACGGTGACGGACAGCCTCGGCTGCGACAGCACATTCGCTTTCGCCGTCCTGCCCTGGTCGCCGATCCTGCCGAATGAGACGGTACAGAACGTCGTTTGCAACGGTGCCTGTGACGGTGCGGTGACCATAGCCGCCACAGGCGGCGCGGGCACGCTGGGATTTACTTGGGATCCGGTAGCAGCGACCGATCCCTCCGGTTCGGCATCGGGATTGTGCCCGGGCGACTGGATCCTGACCATCACGGACCCCGCGGGCTGCGATACGGCGATCACCGTGACCATCACCGAGCCGCCGCCGATCACGATCACGATCGACAATGTTACCGATGCGAGCTGCAATTCCGCCTCCGACGGGGCGATCGCCATCACGACGTCGGGCGGGACGGGCAACCTCGAGGTGAGCTGGAGCGGACCGGGCGGCTTCGTGTCGGGCGATGAGGATATCGACACCCTGGAACCTGGAAGTTATTCGGTGACGGTGACCGACGGGAACAACTGCGCGGTGCAGCAGACCGTGACGGTGGCGGCCCTGGCCACGGTGAACGCGCAAGCGGGTGCTGACCTCTCCCAGTGCTTCGGCGGGGCGGTCACGCTCGATGGGTCGGCCAGTCAGGGTGGCGTGCAGTTCACCTGGACCGATGCGCAGGGCAACACGGTGGGAACGCAGGCGGAGCTGGACCTGGGCATTCCAGGGCCCGGCATATGGACGTACATCCTGACGGTGACCGACGGGCCATGCGCCGATGCGGACACGGTGACGGTGGCGATCCTGCCGACGCCGTTCGCGGATGCCGGACCCGACCAGTACATTTTCATCGACGGCACCGCGGGAATAGGCGGCCAGCCATCGGGCCCGCAAGGAAGCTCCTTCGTCTGGTCGCCCGATTCGCTCCTTGCGGACGCGACGATGGCGAACCCCGTCGTTTCGCCGCCCGCCACCGCATTGTACGTGCTCACGGTGACCTCGCCGGAAGGCTGCACGGACACGGACAGCGTCCTGGTGACCGTGGTGCCTGACATCACGATCCCCACGGGCTTCACGCCGAACAGCGACGGCTACAACGATACCTGGCAGATCGACTACATTGACAGGTTCCCGGACTGCACGGTGGAGATCTACAACCGTTGGGGCGAGCAGCTCTTCCGCAGCGTCGGGTACAATACCCCGTGGGATGGGCGGTACGCGGGCGGCCTTGTACCTGTTGGCACGTACTACTACGCCATCGAACTGAACGACGAACGTTTCCCCGAGCCCTACACCGGGCCGCTCACCGTGATCCGCTGAACCGATGAACACGAGACGCATCCCGTTCCTGCTCTGCGCCGCCTTGGCCACCGGTGTGGCGTGGGCGCAGCAGCTCCCGCAGTTGAGCCAGTACACCAGTCACGACTACCTGTATTGCCCGGCTGTGGCGGGCAGCAGACCTTGGTTCGAGATCCGCAGCGCGCACCGCAACCAGTGGGTGGGCATACAGGACGCGCCGCGCACCTTCATGCTGAGCGCCACTTCGCCGGTGGGCGCGAAAATGGGCGTGGGCGGCTTCGTCTATACCGACCATGTTGGACCCACGCGGCGCACGGGGGCGCAGGTGAGCTATACCTACCATCTCCGGTTGAACGACAGGCTGCGCCTGGGCATGGGCCTTTCCTTCGGGCTGCAGCAGTTCCTGATCGACGGATCGAAGATCACCTTCCACGACAACGCCGACCCGGTAATGGACGACCAACTGCGTGGGAGCATCGTGCCTGACGCCAGCTTTTCCCTGCTGTTGCACCACGACAAATGGTGGGTCGGCGCCATGGTGCCCCAGCTGATAGAGAGCCGCATCGCGTTCTACGACGCGGATGACCAGAGCATGAGCACGCTGGCGCGCCACTATTATGGTATGGCCGGTTACCGCTGGTCCGTGAGCGAGGACTTCCGCATCGAACCCTCGGTGCTGGTGAAGTACGTGAGTCCCGTGCCGCCCAAGATCGACCTTACGGCCACCTTGCGCTACAAGGAGCAGGTATGGTTGGGCGCCACATACCGCACCAATGATGCCGTGGCCGTGATGATCGGCTACTGGTTGAAGAAGACCTTCCAGTTCGGCTATGCGTACGACATCACCACCACCAACCTGCGGCGGTACAGCAACGGCACACACGAGGTGATGCTGGCGATAACGATCGGGAAGAAGCCTGCCGCACAACGCGCGGCCACGATGGCCAGCACCCCGGAGGCCGCTCCGCCTCCTCCGGCACAATAGTGCCCACCACTATCGCGTGACGTGCGG
>Ga0073899_10004149_pt1 | contig 12723 bp, 10 predicted proteins | sample KloWWTmetaKNB5Ph_FD_88975 | JGI IMG/M metagenome (GOLD analysis project Ga0073899, IMG submission 88975) | Active sludge microbial communities from Klosterneuburg, Austria, studying microevolution and ecology of nitrifiers - Klosterneuburg... | ecosystem: Engineered > WWTP > Aerobic digester >... | reverse complement strand
GAACAGCGCGGTCAGATCGAGCAGCGTCACCAGCGCCAGCGCCTCGTGCGGGCCGTCGGCGAAGACGTACCCCTCGCGTAGCACTAGGGCGCGCAGGGTGGCGCGATCGCCGCGATGCCGGGTCAGCGCGGCCTTGACGCTCGAGTACCCCGGCTTGTCTCGCAGCGCCTGCGCGGTGATCCGCGCGGCGGGCGGGAGCGACTCGGGATCGGCGCGGCGCGGGGCTCGCAGCCAGATCAGCGGCTCGCCGCGGGCGCGACCGAAGACCTCTGCGCGGGCAGCGTCGAGCTCCGGGGTCCCGGGCAGCTCGGGCTCGGACTCGAAGCTCCGGATGCTGGCGTGGCAGCGTTCGAGCTCGGCATCTGCCGGGGGTGCGACGGCGGCTGCCACGGGCGGAACGTCTCTTTTCGGCGGGTCAGGCGCCTTCCCGCAACCGAACAAGAGCAAGCCCAGAGCCACGCCGACGCGCATGCTTTCCCAGGCTAACGCCAAAGCCGAAGAGCGCATTCACTTCGTTGCCGGATCCGGGCTACCGTCGCGCCGGGGCCCTTCGATGAAAGCACATTGTCTGCGTGGGTTGGCGGTGACCGGGGCCCTTGCCCTGGGCGTGGCGGGGGCGGCCGCCTGCAGTGACGGTGAAGAGGGCGGCGCGGGCGGCGCGGCCGCTTCGGGCGGCGGCAGCGGCGGCGCGGGCGGCGCTGCGGGGGCGGCAGGGGCCGCAGGGGCGGGCGGCACCACCGGGCCAGTGTGCGGCAACGGCAAGCTCGAGGGCGCGGAAGAGTGCGACGACGGCAACTTCGTCGGGGCCGACGGCTGCGAGAACACCTGCGACCACAGCTGCGAGGCGGCCGGCGACTGCGACGACGGCGACCCGTGCACCGGCAGCGAGACGTGCGGGGCGGATCACGCATGCAGCCCCGGCACCCCGCTGGCCGAGGGCACCGACTGCGGAGGCGGGCAGGTCTGCGTGAACGGCAACTGCGTGTCCCCCCAGTGCGGTGACGGGCAGAAGCAGACCGGTGAAGAGTGCGACGACGGAAACGCGGTGAACGGTGACGGCTGCGACTTCTGCAAGTTCTCGTGCCTGTCCACGGATGCGACGCGCGATTGCACGAAGACCGGTGACGCCTGTGCGGGAACGAGCGCCTGCGACGACGCGAAGCACACCTGCACCGCGGGCGCCAAGCTGGCAGAGGGCGCGGCGTGCAACGCGGGCGCCGGGAAGTGCCTGAGCGGGGTGTGCACGCTGCTCACCTGCGGCAACTCGCAGATCGACAGCGGTGAAGAGTGCGACCCGCCCGCATCGGGCGCGTGCAGCGCGCAGTGCAAGAAGATCGTCACGGCGCAGTGCGGCAACGGCAGCATCGAGGCGCCCGAGCACTGCGACGACAAGGCCGCGGCAAACCTGGACGGCTGCGACGCGAAGTGCGGTTACGAAACCGTGCTGCGCGTGATCGACATGGACATCAAGGGGGGCGCGGCGCCGAGCTTCTGCAGCGTCACCAAGAACCAGCTCGGGAACGTGGCGCTCACGCCCACCGCGCTCAGCACCCTCAACGGCGATCTGCAGAAGGGCATCGACGCCGGCAGCAACAACCTGATGCTGCAGCTCTTGGGGCTGGAAGAGCTGACCGGCACCGCGGACCCGAGCCTGGAGGTCGGCCTGCTCTCGGGGTTCGTGGACAAGGCCAAGGGCACCTGGCCGGCGGACGGCACGAACCCCATCGACTGGTGGTTCACGGTGGACGAAAAGGGCCTGGACGCCGCCGGCCTGCCCACCGGAAGGATCGGCAGCGGCGCCTTGAAAGCCAAGGTGCTGCGCGCGGGCCCCAGCACCATCGATCTGGCGCTCAACCTGGGGGGTAGCCCCGCGGTGCTGGGCATGCGCGACGCCAAGCTGCGCGCCGCCGCCAGCGGCGTGCCCGACGTGCCCGCGCCGCCGCCGACCGCGCTGGCTTCCGGTCTGAGCGTGTTCAAAGAGCTGGTGGCCAACCAGGGCAACCAGGGGCTGTGCGGCAACGTCACGGTGAGCTCGCTCGCGAAGATCCCGATCCCCGAGGCGCTCACCACCGGGATTGCGGCGTGCCAGGAGTGCCCGGGGTCGAAGAAGTACACCTTCTGCGGCAAGGACAAGCCCGTCGGTGATGGGTGCAACTCGCTTCTGGATGCGCTGGTGGGCGGGTGCAAGGGCCTGGCCTGCGCGCTCACCACCATCAACCCCACGCAGCCCGACGTGGCCAAGCCCGGCGGCAAGCCCACGGTGTTGGCCAACCAGGGCCCCCTGAACAAGCTGCCGAGCGCCGACGTGGCCGACAACCTGGACGCCTACTCGGCCTTCCTCACCTTCCACGCGCGGCGCGCGCACGTCACGGGGAAGAAGTGAGGCGGTCGCGGAGCTCGGCGGCCTCGGCCGCGAGCTCGTGAGGCTTCGCGTGGTCGAGCAGGGCGAGGGCGCGGGCGCGCTGCCGGCGGGCCGCCGCCCGGTCACCCCGAGCAGCCGAGAGCAGGCCGCGGTGCTCGAGCACCAGGGCCGCGAGCACCACCTTGTCGCCGCCGCCGATGACCATCGCCGCGGACCGCGCGTCGAACAGCTCGATGCCCCGCGGCAACGCCAGCGAGAGCTCGGCCGACGCGATCTCGGCTTCTGCCTCGTCCACCTTCGACTCGCGCGCGAGCTTCAGGGCCCGCGCCAGCGCCTCGGTCAGCTGCTGGATCAACCGGCCGATGTAGTCCTGGCGAAGCACGAGCGCGGAGTCTAGCTCACAGACGGCGCAACGCCGAGGCCGTCATCAGGACCCCGAGCACCAGCAGCACCGCGCCCAGCACACGCACGACCTTGGCGATCTTCTTCCGGGTGAGGCGCTCGCGATAGCGCGCAGCCAGCGCGGCCACGAGCATGAACCAGAGCACGACGCCGACCAGGGCGCCGGCGGCGAGCCACGGCACTCGGGCGGCGTCTTTCGTGAGCCAGCCGCTCGAATACAGGGCGGCGGCCACCGCGCCCCAGGTGGCGAGGAACGCTGGATTGGTGCCCACGATCATCAGCCCGGTGACGAAACCGCGGGCGCCCGACTCGGCGCGCGGCGCGCGCTGCTGCCGACGGATCAGCAGCGCCCCGAGCCCCAGCAAGAGCGCCCCACTGGCGAAGCGCAGGCCGAGCTCGAGCTGAGGGTGCCGGGTCAGCACGCCAGAGACGCCCCAGAACGCGATGGCCACGTAGACGCTCTCGGCCAGCGCACCGCCAGCCGCGAGCGAGAGCGCGTGGCGCCGCCGCCCTTCGAGCCCGGCCGCGACGACCAGCACCAGCAACGGCCCCGCCGCGGGGATCGAGCCGACGAATCCAAACGCGATCCCCAGGGCCAGCGCGACGGCGGCCATGGTCAGCGCGCGCTCAGCCGCACGATCGCGTCGTGGATCGGGCGGTCGAGGGCGAGCCGGGTCGCGCGCCGGGCCGCGCCGAGGGCCCGCACCCCTTCGCTCAGCTTGAACGGCCCAGAGCGGGGCAGATCGTCGAGCACCAGGGCCACCAGGCCCGAGCGCCTCGGTGGCACCAGGCTCTTGTCGCGGGTGCTGCGCCACGGGGAGCGCGACGCAAGGTGGTGGTGCAACACGCGGCGACCCGCGGGCACGCCATCGAGGCCCGGACGGTCCAAGATCCCGCCGTCGAGCAGCGGGCGACCGCGGTGCCACGCCGGATGGAACAAGCCGGGCACGGTGCAGCTGGCCTGAATCGCCGGTGCCAGGGCGCCCTGGCTGAGCACACGCGTGGAGCGCGAGAGCACGTCGAACACCGACACGGCCACCGGCACGCGACAGCTCGCGAACTCGCTGACCGGCAAGAGCGCGTCGATGCGCGCGCGGAACCGCCGGCCGCGGAGCAAGCCCAGGCCGGGCGACGGGTCCCAGAAGTCGTCGCGGCGCAGGCCCGTGAGCTCGCGATCGAGCGCCGGGGCGTCGAGCCCCGCGGCCCACAGCCCGGCGACCAACGCGCCCGCGCTCGACCCCGCCACGCCGGCGGGCAAGAGCCCTGCCTCTTCCAGCGCGGCCAGCATGCCGGTGTGGGCGAAGAAGCCGAAGAACCCGCTCGACATCGCGAGGGTGAACGGGGCTTCGGAGAGCCAGGCGCGGAGCGTGGGCGGAGGAGGCACGGCGCTCACCCGGGCTTACCGTCCACGCGGGGCGCGAGCAAGATCGGCGCGAATATCACCACGAACACCAGGAACCCGAACGCGAACAGCCCGCCAGCGGTGTTCATCGAGTGGCGATAGGCCACGTTGCCGCCGAGCGGCCCGAACACGCGCAGCAGCGCAGCCAGCACCACGGCGCCGAAGGCCACGCCGACAATCGGCTTCACCGCCAGCATGCGCCCGCTGTGCCCAAGGGACACGCGCGCCATCATCCCCAGCGTGAGGCAACCGATGGCGCCGGCAGTGAAGGCGTGCAGGGCCGCAGTCGCCGGCAGAGCCGGGGTGAGCCAGACCGCCCCGCGCAGCAAGAAGCCCAGCCCCACGAAGGCGTGACCGGCGTGCAAGATCCACAAGAGCGAGTTCCCGAACGTGTGGAGCGTCCCCCACGGCGCCATGCGCGCCAGCACCATCAGACCGGTGGCTGCGCACAGCGGGGCGACGAGCCGCTCGTCCAAGGCTGCCAGATCTGCCAGCGCCGACAGCACCACGCCGACGATGGCGGCCACGTCCAGCTTGGGCAGGTTACGGATGGTCTTCTGACCGGTCGCGTTGCGGGTGAACATCGGCACCACCCGGGCAGTCATCACCACGATCATCGCGATCACGACGTACACGGCGAGCCACGCGCCCTTGCGCGCGCCCTCGGCCCACACGCCCAGCGCGCCCAGGTGCATGCCCAGGTTGCCGGCGAAGAGCAGCGCCAGCATGGCGACGAACTGGTAGTTCCGCTTGTTCTGGGTGGCCACCATGGGCCGCGCGCACACCACCGCCAGCGCGGGCAAAAATGCCAGATCGAGCACGGCCGGCAGCGGGCGGGGCAGCTGGTCGGCGAAGAACACCGCAAGGCGCCCGACCAGCCAGAGCGCTGCGAGCGCGGCCAAGAGCCCCCCGGTCGCCGTCTCGCGCGAGGTCCAGTTGCCGATGGCGGTGAGCAAGAAGCCCGCGATCACCGCCAGGGCAAACCCGAAGATCATCTCGTGGGCGTGCCAGAACGGCCCGCCGAAGTAGGCTGGCGGGGCCTTGGCGCCGCCGAGCATCGCGAGCCAGAGCGGCATGGCCAGCGCGGCCTGCAGACCCGCGAGCAGGAAGAACGGGCGAAACCCCTTGCCCAGGATGGCGGGCTTGACCAGCTGCGCGGCGGGCTGACCCGGCTGTAGCAAGGAACGTTGGACCACGGCCCGCATGTAGCGCCAGCGGCCCCCCGAGCCAAGCCCCTGTGCTGACGACTCTCAGTGGGTCAGGCGCAGGCGGGTGCGACCGTCCGCCGACTCGGACTTCGACGAGACCGGCCGCGCGGGCAGGTCCAGCGGCTGGTTCTTGGCGTACACCGGGTGCTTGCCGTGCGTTCGGAACCACTCGGCCACGCTGGCGGTGCGGTACATCTTCTCGACGATCTGCCGCCAGCCCACCCCGGTGTTGTAGGCGCAGAACGAGATCTCTCCGAGCTGGGTGCCGTAGGGGATGATGCACATCTCGGTGCGACGGAAGTCGTAGTTGAAGAGATCTTGGAAGTGCATGCCCGCGACGAACAAGAAGCGCCACTCGAAGTCCTTGGCGTCGCCCTCGCTGGCGCCGATGCGCTGGCCCTTCGCCCCCATCTGGCTCATCACCTGGCGCACCAGGGTGGAGAGGTCGTAGCCGTGGGGGGCGCGCTCGGGGCGGAAGTTCCTGAGCAGCGCCAGCGCGACCTCGGCCAGAGTGCGCTTCTTGCCGAGCCCGGCATCGGCGATGTCGACCAGATCGCGGAGAAGCTGCGGCAGGTCCACGAGCTCGGCCACCGGAACCATCTGCTTGGTGCGCTTGTTGACCAAGAGCACCGTGCCGATCCCGCAGTTCGGGTGGCAGCCGCACTTGAGCGAGCCGAACTCGGCGTCCGTGCCCAGCGTGCGATCCACCACGTCGCTGAAGGGGTTCATCGCCGAGAGCGGAAACCAGTCGCGAAGCGGCTCGGTCACGCCCAGCTGGGCGCGAAGATCGTGGGCCAGGTGGCTGAGCGTGTAGCGCTGCGCGCGGCGCGTGGCGTCGCTCACGTCCTCGTCGCGCCCGGTGAAGCTCACCGGCTGGAACGACACGACCGTGACCTTGTCGGCGTTGTCGATGGCGAAGCGCACGATCCGCCCGACCTCGTCGTCGTTGACGCCCCGGACCACGGTCACCACCAGCACCACGTCGATGCCCGCGGCCGCCAGGTTCTCGATGGCGCGCAGCTTCACGTCGTACAGGTTGGAGATCTTCCGGTGAGCGTTGGCCTGGTTGCCGATGCCGTCGAACTGCAGGTAGGCGAGCCGCAGGCCCGCGGCCTTTGCAGCCCGGCAAAAATCCGGGTCTTGCGCGAAGCGAAGGCCGTTGGTCGCGCACTGCACGCAGAAGTACCCCAGGTCGCGGGCGTAGCGAACGCTGTCGAGAAAGGCGGGGTGAAGCGTGGGTTCCCCGCCCGAGAACTGCACGCTGAGCTGGCGCTTCGGCTGAATGCTCAGCGCATCGTCCAAGATCCGGCGCACGTCCGGCAGCGACAGCTCGTGCACGTAGCCGACCTGGTTGGCGTCCATGAAGCACGGCTCGCACATCATGTTGCAGCGATTGGTCAGGTCGACGGTGAGCACCGCCCCGCGCCCGTACTTCACGCTCGAGCTTCCGTGGTCCCGCAGGCTGGTCTTCGGCGCCAGGAAGTCGCGCCCCGGGAACAGGCTCTCGATGCGGCGCAGGAACTCTGCATCGATGCTGATCAGCTCGTCGAACGGGCCGTGCTTCGGGCACTCTTTGACCATCCACACGCCGCCATCGCGTTCCACCAGGTCGGCGCGGATCTCGCCGGGGTGCTGGTGCAGCACGTCCAGAGGCTTCTTGCCGCTCAGCACGTCCTTGCGCACTTCCTTGACGCAGGTCGGGCAGAGAGAGTCCGTTCGGCGCGGCAGCCCAAGCTCGGGGAAAGACCGCTCGGCCTTGCCGATCAGCGGCGCGGGCGCCCAGGCGGGGGTCACGAGCTCGGCCTGTACGCGTTGGTTGTAGGCTTGGACGAGCGGCCAGAGCTTGTTCGCCGCGGTCGTTGCGAGCGCGGCGGCGCGACGGCGAAGGGGGGGATTCATCGGAGCGCGCGATGATAACAGACTGAGCTACTGTGCGCGGCCATGTCGGAAGGCCGCGACCAGCCGCTGTGTGTGGTGGGCGACGTCCACCTGGCAGTGTCGGCTCGGAAGCCGGTGAGCCTGGCGCTCGCTGCCCTGGTCGAGGCGCATCCGGACCACGAAATGGTGCTCAACGGGGACACCTTCGATCTGTCCAGCGATCCGCCCGGAATCCCCCCGGAGCAGGGCGTGACCCGCATCCTCGAGGCTCATCCCGAGGTGCGGGCGGCCCTCGTCCGGCACGTCGAGCGGCGTGGGCGGTTGACCCTCGTGGCCGGCAATCACGACGCGGCCGTGGCAGCCCCCGAGGTGACCGACGCCCTGCGGCGCGCGCTTGGCCCAGGGCTCGAGGTCGCGCCCTGGTTCGTGCGCCGCGGCGGCGTGCACATCGAGCACGGCCACCTCTACGATCCGGACAATGCCCCGACGCATCCACTGGCACCGTGGAGCGAGGCCACCGAGCCGCTGGGCGTGGCGCTGACCCGGCGCTTCGTGTCGCGGGCTGGCGTCTGGGACTTCGCGCACGGGGACGAGACCACGCCGCTCGACGGGCTTCTGAGGACGTTTCGCCTGTACGGCGTACGGGCACCATTGAAGGTGCTGCACTACTTCGCGACGGCCGCTGCGCTGACCCGCGAAGCGGGTCGGCAGGCGGGCATCGCGCGCGAGCGCGAGGTGGGCGCCCGAGCCATCGCGGACGTCGCGCGATCGACGGGAGTGGACCCAGACGCGTTGCATGCCCTGGCGCTCGCGGCACGCGCTGCGACCCACCATCGGCGCGGAGCAACCTTCCAGCGCTTGTACCTCGATCGCTCGCTCGCCACGGTGGTCGTGCTCGGGGCGCTCGGGGCGGCTGCGCTGGGATCCACCGCCGGCGCCGGGGCGGCTGCGCTGGGCGCGGGCTACCTCGGGTGGTCCCTCTCCCGGGGAACGAACCGATACGGCGGGCTGCTCGCGCGACGACTGACCGACGCTGCGGCCCAGATCCGCGAGCTGACCGCTGCACGCTGGGTGGTGCTCGGGCACTCGCACCGCGCCTCGGCGCAGAGCGGCTACCTGAACCCCGGCTCGTTCGCCTACCCCGACGGACCGACGCGACAGTTCGTGATGGTGGGCCCCGCCGGCCAGCCCGAGCTCTGCGTGGCGTGAACGCGGGCCGGCGCGCGTTCGACTCCCTCGGCCAGCGCGGCGGGCAGATCGACACGCACGGCAAGCCCAGGTGGTTTGCGCGTTCGACTGTGGTACGCTGAGCGCCGTGACGCACGCTGCAACCCGAGCCGCCCTGCGGCGTCAAACCTGGCGTGGCGGCGTCGCACGCTCGTTCCAAGAGCTGGCCGAGCTCGACCTGGAGCAGTGGAGTCACACCACACCTGCCGAGCGAGTGGCAATGATGTGGCCGTTGGTCGAAGACTCGCTCGCGCTAGCGGGACAGAATGGACCTCCACCCCGACTTCAGAGATCTGTTGGCGGAGTTCGCGCGCTTCGAGGTTAGGTACGTCCTCATCGGCGGCTACGCCGTGGGTCACCACGCCAAGCCCCGTGCGACCAAGGATCTCGACGTGCTCGTCTCTTCCGAAGGCGACAATGGCGAGCGCGTGGCGGCTGCCCTTTCGGCATTCGGCGCGCCGCCGAACGTCGTCCAGGCCGCGGCGCGGCAGCAGGCGACCGAGGTCGTCTACTTGGGGGTCGAGCCGGTGAGAATCGACATTCTTCGCACAGCGGATGGCATCGATGCCGAACGGGCCATCGAACGCGCCGATTCGCTGAAGCTCGACGACCTGGTCATCCCCGTCATCGCGCTGGACGACTTGATCGCGAACAAGCGGGCCGCCGGGCGCACCCGGGACCTGGCAGACGCCGAGTTGCTCGAGCGCGTGCGGTTGTCGCGTCGGGCGCCGCAGGGCGCGTGAACCGTTGCCCGCCGCTTGGAGCTTCTGGCGTTCTTGGGAGCGTTCGGCTCACCACGCCCGTTCCAGCTGGTCGGCAAGCTCTGCGCCGTTGCCGGGGCGGGCGGCGCGATCGCGCGCCAGGGCGCGTTCGACGACCCTGACCACCGCCGCGGGCGGCTCGACGCGCAGGGCCGACAGCGGCGGGATGGGCTCGCTCATGCGGCGGAAGATCTCGCCGTAGCTCTTTCCGACCACGGGGGGCCGGCCAGAGAGCAGGCGATACAGCACCGCCCCCAGGGACCATACGTCGGCGCGTGCGTCGATGTCGCTGTCGCCAAGGACTTGCTCGGGCGCCATGTAGGACGGCGTGCCGAGCACCGCGCCGCTCTCGGTCAGGCGCATCAGCGTCGAGAGAGTCGGATGCGTGGCGAAGGCCTTGGCCAGCCCGAAGTCGAGCAAGCGCACGCGCCCCGAAGCCTCGAGGAACACGTTGGCGGGCTTGATGTCGCGATGCACGATGCCCTGGGCGTGCGCGGCGCCGGCGGCGCGGGACAGATCGAGCGCGATGCGTCGCACCTCGTCCAGCTCCAGGGGCCCGCTCCGTCGGAGTCGTTGCTCCAGGCTCTCGCCCGAGAGCAGGTCCATCAGCAGCGCGAGGGTGCCCGTCGCGTCGACCGCGATGGCCTGGCGCACCCGGAGCACGTTCGGGTGCTCGATCCGGGCAGACAGCTGGGCCTCGCGAGCAAACCGCTGGGCGTGCTCGCGGGTGTCGCTCTGCATCAACTTGAGGGCAACGCTCTCACCCGTCACTTCGTCCCGCGCCCGGAACACCCGGCCCATTCCGCCTTCGCCCAGCAGCGCCTCGAGCGCAAAGCGGTCCGCGATCACCGAACCGACGTCCCAGCAGCCGGGCTGACCACCGTGGGTTGCCTCGGTCGGGGCAAGCATCGCCAAGAGGCGGCGGCAGGCGCTGCATGCGTCAATGTGGCGTTCGACCCGGTCCGCCGTCGCTTCGTCCACGCGATGCTCGGCGAACCCGAGCAAGAGCGCGTCGTCCAGGCACTCGGTCATGGCTGCCTCACGCAGCGAAAGCCCACGGCATGGGACACGGCATGGGTCTCGTTCACCAGCCGAGCGCGCAGGGCGGCGCGCATCAGCGGGGGTGACGTGTGCCAGCCGCCGCCGCGCATCACCCGCGCGGGTGGGTCCAGCGTGCTGGGCGTCTCGCAGCGCGGGTCCTGGAAGACCCCCGTGCCCCAGCACGGCTTGGTCTCGCGATTCCACTGATCGAAGGCCCACTCGCTCAGGTTGCCTGCCAGATCGACCACGGTCGCCGAGCCGAGCGCGAGCCGGTCGCGAGCGCCGCTGCCCACCGCCGCCGGGCCGCTGCCCTGGGCGGCGCAGGCTTCGCTCGGTTCGCGATCGAAGACTGCGTCTTCGCACGCCGGCGCCTCGGTTCCCCACACGAACGGAGCGCGCCCGAGGCCACTCTGCAGGTACTCGAGCTGAGCTTCGCTCGGCAACGTGCCACCCAGAAGCTCGCAATAGGCCTGAGCCTTGTGCCAGCTCAGGCAGTTGACCGGGTGGTCCTCGAATGCGCCGGGGAGCTCGGTGTAGCGACACTGCTCGAAGCCTGGTCCGGGCACGTGGGGGTTGTCGCTGGGCCCGCCGGGCACCAGCGAGCTCGCGAGCCCCGACTTCCGGAACGCCGCCACCGTCACCTCGCTTCCATCCACGAAGAACGGCGAGAGCACGACCAGACGCTCCAGGCGTCCGTCGTATTCGCTGCTGTCGGTGGTGTCGAGGGTGGGGTCGCCCATCCAGAACGCGCCGCCGGGCACGCATGCCATCCCCATCGGGGGCGCCGAGGCGCAACCAACGCGGGCCGCCCCCGCGAAGCTGCCGACCAGGCCCGCGGGCGGGCGGCCAGGCACTGCCGCCACCGGCGCGCCGGGCGGCTGGCCCACGTGCTCGGTGAGCAGCGTGACGGTCACGTGATCGACCTCGCCGGCTCGCACCGCAGGCAGCTCCACCAGCTTCTCGAGGGTCGACGCGGGGCGGGGCGTGCCCGCGATCGTGCCGGCGTTGCGATAGAGCCGAACGCGCAGGGGATAGCCGCCCTGTCCGGGTGGCGCCACGGAGCCGAAGCTGGCGCGGCCTGCGTCGACGAGATCGTGATCGACCGCGACCTCGCGCCGACAGCCCTCGCATGGCGCCACCGCGCCCGGCTCGAAGAGGGCGAGCTCGAGCCGATCGAACAGCGCCGGAACCGCGCGCGCGGGCTGCCCCGGGGCGGCGGGCAGCGGCGCATCGGTGGTCACGTGAATCACCAGCTGTCCTTCGGGGGGCGGCGCGGACGGCGCGCAGCCGAGAAGCCCGAAGCCCAGCACCAGCCCTCGCCTCACGATGCCTCCGGGTAGACGCAGCGAAACCCGATGAAGGGTGCCTTGCCCGCACCCTCGGCCCCCAGGCGCGCGGCGCTCCGCAGCACGGTCGGGGGCGCCGCCCAGCTGCCGCCCCGCAGCGCACGCTCGAGGGTGGCAGTCTGGCACTGCGGCTCCGTGACCGGAGCCTGCCGCCAGCAGGGCGCCGAGTAGTCTTCGTACGAGTCGAGCACCCATTCGCTCAGGCCACCGGCCAGTCCGTGCACGCCGAGCGGAGTGCGATCGCCCGTGCCCGAGTCCGCCGGCAGCGGACCGAGACCCAAGGCCTCGCAAACGCCGGGGGAACCTGCCAGCGAAAGCCGGCCGAAGACCGCCTGATCGCAAGCGGGCGCGCTCTCACCCCAGGGAAACGGCGTGCGCCGATCGCGGCCCGCCGAGGTCGCCATGTACTCCCACTGGGCTTCGGTCGGCAGATCGCCGCCCGAGAACTGGCAGAGCTGGCGGGCCGTCTGTTGCGACACGCAGCTCAGGGCGAATCCCTCGCGGTCACCGGGAGCGGCCTGCCAGGTGCACCCGTTCTTCACGTAGTCCGGTCCGAGCACGCCGGCGTTGACCGTGGGCATGGCCTGTGGCGCGAAGCCCGCGGCCAGCGCCGCCCGGAACCGCCCCACGGTGACCTCGTGTCGATCGACCCAGAAGCGTGACAGGTGGACCACGCGCTCGGGGCTGGGCGCCTTGTCCGGGTAAAGCAGCAGCTCGCGCGAGCCCATAATGCTGGCGCCGCCCGGAATGCAGACACGCTCGGAATCGCCGGCTCCAGCGCAAGGTTCGGACCAGGTTCCAACCTTCGACTCGGTGGCGCGAGAGATGCCAGGCTTGCCGTGCAGATCGCCCACGGTCACCCGGCTTCCATCGAAGCAGGCGGTGCGCGGCTCGGTCAGCCAAGCCATCGCTCCGGAGCAGGCACCCTGGAGCAGAACGTCGGCCGTGTCTCGGTGCCCGGGCTCGAGTGATAGCGAGAAGAGTCGGTCCACGCTGAGCGCGGGAAGTGGCTCGGTGGGCGGCGTCACGTCGATGCCGGACTGGACGAGCCGCGGGCTCTCGCCGGCGGGGGCGGGCGCCACGTCCCCTTCGTGAG
>Ga0073899_10004148_pt1 | contig 12728 bp, 5 predicted proteins | sample KloWWTmetaKNB5Ph_FD_88975 | JGI IMG/M metagenome (GOLD analysis project Ga0073899, IMG submission 88975) | Active sludge microbial communities from Klosterneuburg, Austria, studying microevolution and ecology of nitrifiers - Klosterneuburg... | ecosystem: Engineered > WWTP > Aerobic digester >... | reverse complement strand
GGATACGCCCGATTCGATGGCGCGGTTTTTTTCAGCGTCAACGACAACCTTCAAGTGCAGCTGAATATCGAGAACCTGTTTGACAAGCAGTACTTCCCGAACGCGCACAGCAACAACAACATCACCCCCGGTTCGCCACTCGCCGTACGCCTCGGTCTGACCGCACGATTCTGATCCGAACAGCACTGCCCACACTGCAGGCAGCACCCGGTCCGCGCGCGTCAAGTGCGGGTCGGGTGGGTGGACTTCACCGCGTAGACGCCATCCAGTGCCCGTTCCGTGGCAAACCCGGATTTCGCGAGACGACGCGCGACTTCGGTCGGCACATCGCGGCCGCTGGTCTTCCTGTTCGGACTGCCGGTGTAGTGGAATAGCCGTCCGTTCATGCGCAGCAGGCGCGCGAGTTGGTCGTAAAACGTTTGTGCATACAGTTCACCGGCGATGCCAAAGCGCGGCGGATCGTGCAATACGGCATCGAAGCTCTGGTCGGGCAGTTCGCCGATCGCGAGCGCGACATCGGCATGGGTCAATCGCAATCGCCCGCCGGTCGCGCGGTCATCGGGATCGGGTGACCACGGATTGTGTCGCCGCAGCCAGAGCACGTCTGCATTCTTTTCGTAACTCTGCACCTGTGCAGCACCATCGGCCAGACAACAGGCCGCGAAATAACCAAGTCCACCGCAAGTATCGAGCACTTGCTTGCCGCGCGGCTGCACCAGCGCCACCTTGCGCTGCGCATCGGCATACGGCGAGATCTGCGCCGAGACCAGCATCTTGATGCCGTCGATCTCGAAGGTTGGCGTGCCCCAATCGGTTGGCACCAGCTTGATCAACGCATCCGTGTAGCGCTGCAATGGGGCAAAGGCAGTACCGTCCCAGAAATACACGGTCCGATCCTTCAAACCATCCGGCCAGGGAAAGTGTTGACCGTGCCATTCCCAGCCATCGCGAACGATGGTTGCTTCGCCGAGCGTGCGGCCCAGATCGAATGAGCCGAGCACACGCACGGCGCCGCTCGCCCGACCGGCGTGCAACGCATCGGCGAGCGCACGGGTCAGCAGTGGGCCGAGATAGTGGGGCTGGGTGGCCAGCGGATCGAGTTCGTTCGCGGGAACACGCAGCATCGGTTCGTCAACCCGGAAACAACAACGCCGGCACGGGGCCGGCGTTGTGTCTGAAGATGGTGCCCGGGAGAGGACTCGAACCTCCACGGGTCGCCCCGCTAGTACCTGAAACTAGTGCGTCTACCAATTCCGCCACCTGGGCAGGTGTTCCTGCGCCGGTTAGTGGGCCGTACAGGGGCGCGCACTCTAGGTCTGGGGCTGCGATTTGTCAACGTGGGCGGCGTGTCGGCTGCATTCGGCTTACCATGTGCGGATGATCAGGAGCGATGCGTGAAGAAACAAGCGGGCGGCAAAGGTGCAGGAAGTGGTTCCGGGGACGAGCGTCGTGCGCGCGGACCGGGCAAACGCGTTGGCGGCCCAGCCGCAAAGACTTTGGGCGACAAGCCGAAAAAGAAGCCAGCGCCTTGGTTGCCGGAGAGTTTCACGCCGTCGCCGGCACGCAGCGAACGTGCCGCCGCGCCGCGCGGCACGCCGATCAAAAGTAGTGTGCCCGCCGCTGCACATGGCAAACCGAGGCGCGAGCGCTACGCCGATCCGCAGGCCGAGCGTGAGTCCTTGCGTTATGACAACCCAGTCTTGTCGCGCGAAGGGCTGATCCAGTTTCTGAGCGAATCGGCCGAGTTGATGACGGTCGAGCGCATTGCCGTGAAGCTCGGTTATCGTGATGAAGAGCGCTTGGATGCATTGACGCGCCGACTCACCGCGATGGTGCGTGAGGGGCAGTTGCTGGTAAATCGCCGTGGTGGTTATGGCGTCGCCAAAAAGCTTGATTTGATCGCCGGTTCGGTGATCGCCAATCCGGATGGTTTCGGCTTCCTGAAGCCGGACGATGGCGGCAACGACCTGTTTATCCCACCCAACGAAATGCGCGCCGTAATGCATGGCGATCGGGTGTTGGTCAACGTGACCAATATCGACCGTCGCGGCCGCCGCGAGGCGGCGATTGCCGAAGTACTGGAGCGCCGACGCCCACGCTTGGTCGGTCGCTTCGATGAGCGGCGCGGATTGGGTATCGTCATTCCCGACGACCGCCGTTTGAATCAGGAAGTGCTGATTCCGCCGGATCAACGCGGCGGTGCTGCGGCCGGCCAGATTGTCATCGCGGAAATCACCGAGCCGCCGAGCAAGGAACGGCCACCGCTCGGCCGCGTCGTCGCCGTGCTCGGCGAAAAGTTGACGGCATCACTCATCGTGCGCGTCGCCATCGAGTCCCACGGCCTGCCGCATGAGTGGCCGATCGAAGTGACGCGTGAAGCCGAACGTGTCGAACCGGAAGTGACCAAACGCGATCGCGAAATGCGCCTTGACCTGCGTGAGTTGCCGCTGGTGACAATCGACGGTGAGGACGCACGTGACTTCGACGACGCGGTGTTTTGCGAACCGCGTAAAGGCGGCGGCTGGCGGCTGGTGGTCGCGATTGCCGATGTTTCGCATTATGTGCCGGTCGGCAGCGCGCTGGACAAGGAAGCCTTCGAGCGCGCGACCTCGGTCTACTTCCCGGGCTTCGTCGTACCGATGTTGCCGGAGACCTTGTCGAACGGTATCTGTTCGTTGAACCCGAGTGTCGAACGACTGTGCATGGTTTGCGACATGGTGGTGACCGCAGATGGCGAAGTCGCAAAGTCGAAATTTCATCCGGCGGTGATGCGTTCGCATGCTCGCTTGACCTACACCCGCGTCTGGCGAGCGATTGGTGAGCGCGACCCCGAAGAACGTGCGGCGATGGGCAATTTGCTACCGCATCTCGAAAACCTGCATGCGCTTTACAAAGCCTTCGTGAAGCGCCGGTCCGAGCGTGGTGCCATCGAGTTCGAGTCGCAAGAAGTGAAGTTTTCGCTCGGTGCCGCTGGCGAGGTGTTGGCGATGCAGCCGCAAGCGCGCAACGACGCCCACAAGCTGATCGAGGAATGCATGATTGCGGCCAACGTCGAGGCCGCAAATTTCCTGAACAAGGCCAAGGTGCCGGCGCCGTATCGCGTGCATGCGCCGCCACCGGAAGAAAAATTCGAGGAGTTGCAGAGCTTTCTCGCGGAGTTCGGTTTGCGCCTGCCACCGCATACCTCGGTGAAGCCGGCCGACTATTCGGCGCTGCTGCGCAAGATCCGCAAGCGTCCGGATGCGTTGCTGCTGGAACAAGTGTTGCTGCGTTCGCAAAGCCTCGCGGTCTATCACCCGGATTGCAACGGCCACTTCGGCTTGGCGCTCGATGCTTACGCGCATTTCACCTCGCCGATCCGGCGCTACCCAGACCTGCTCGTGCATCGCGCCATTCGCCATGTGCTGAACGGCGGCAAGGCCGCGAACTATGAGGCGAGCCCGAGCGAAATGCTGGTGCGGTCGCAGCATTGTTCGCAGCGTGAACGCCGTGCCGACGAAGCCTCGCGCGAGGTCAACGAACGCTACCAGTGCGCATGGATGAGCAAGCATGTCGGCTCCGAGTTCGACGGCATCATTAGTGGCGTTACTTCGTTCGGGCTGTTCGTCGGCATCGCCGACACTGGCGTCACCGGCCTGATCCACGTGACCCAGTTGCCGAACGACTACTACCACTTCGATGCCGGTCGCCGCGAAATGGTCGGTGATCGCCAGGGTCTGCGCTTCCGTCTCGGCGACGCGCTGCGCGTGCAGGTGTTGCGCGCCAGCATGGAAGAACGCAAGGTCGATTTACGGTTGGTACCGCCGCCGGCAGTTCAGGGACAAGGAAAGAAGAAGCGATGAGCAAAGACATACTCGCCGGTATCCATGCCGTCGAAGCTGTGATGAAACACGACGCCGGCAACGTCGTTGAAATCATGGTCGCGGATGCGGCGAAAAATCCACGCCTGAAGCGACTGGTCGACGAGGCGCGCGAACTCGACATCAAAGTGCATGCGCGCGACATGGCGCAACTCGACAAGCTATGTGGCGGCGAACGTCATCAAGGCGTGGTCGCGTTCTACGATGCCCCGGCGGCCAAGTCGGAAAAGGACCTGCCGGCCCTGATCGACGCCGCCGGAAGCGAAGCGCTGTTTCTGATCCTCGACGAGATCACCGACCCGCACAATCTGGGGGCTTGTCTGCGCAGCGCATTGGCCGCGAAGGTGACGGCAGTGGTGGTTCCGAAAGACCACGCGGCACCTTTGAATGCGACCGTGCGGCGGTCATCGGCTGGAGCGGCCGATCGTATTCCGATTGTGCGCGCGACCAATCTGGCGCGGGCGATGGATGTGCTGAAACAGGCTGGCATCTGGATCAGTGGACTCGATGGCGAGGCGACACAGTCGATCCATCAAGCCGACTTCCGCGGCCCCTGTGCTTTGGTCTTGGGCGCTGAAGGCGAGGGTATGCGCCGGCTGACCCGTGAACGCTGCGATTTTTTGGTGACCATTCCGATGCCCGGCCCGATGGAATCGCTGAATGTCTCGGTTGCCGCCGGGGTCGCCTTGTTCGAGGTGGTGCGCCAGCGCGCAGGGTAATTGCGGCATTGTTTACAGCCGTTGCCGTTGAAACTTTTCCATACCTAGAGCCAAGACTCTACGCCTGCCCGATACCAGATTAACCATGGCATTCACTGCGTCACGGCGCGCCAGCGCCGCGATGCTTCATGGGCGAACGATATGGGCGATAACCTCCTGCAAGGCTTGTATGACCCGCGTTTCGAGCACGACAGTTGCGGCTTCGGGCTGATCGCGAGCCTCGACAACGCACCGTCGCGAGAACTCGTTGATGCGGCGCTGACTGCACTTGAGCGCATGGCCCATCGCGGCGCGGTCGGTGCCGATGGCAAGTCGGGCGATGGCTGCGGCGTGTTGTTGCAGCGTCCCGAAAAATTTCTGCGGCATGTCGCGGCCGCGGCGGGGATTCGTCTTGGACCGTCCTTCGCTGCGGGCAATGTCTTCCTGAGCCGCGACGACGCGCGCGCCGCTGAAGCGCGCGATGTACTCGACGCCGAATGCCAACGCGTTGAACTGCGTGTCGCCGGTTGGCGCGAATTGCCGGTCAACACCGAACCGTGCGGTGCACAGGCGCTGGCCAGCATGCCGCGCATCGAGCAAGTGTTCGTCATGCCGACCGTGGCGATGGACCAGTCGAGCTTGCAGCGGGCGCTGTTTCTGGCGCGCCGACGCAGTGAAATGCGCCTCGCTGTGGACCGCGACTTCTACGTTGTCACGCTCTCCGCGCACACGCTCGGTTACAAGGCGATGGTGCTTCCGGCTGGCTTGCGCGTGTTCTATCCGGACCTCGGTCATCCGTTACTCGCCGCTGCGTTCGCGACCTTTCATCAACGATTCTCGACCAACACCGCACCGCAATGGCGGCTAGCGCAGCCGTTTCGCCTGCTCGCGCACAACGGTGAAATCAATACGATCGAAGGCAATCGTCACTGGGCTGAGGCGCGCAGTGCCAAGTGGCGCACGCCAGCGATCGACCTGCGCGAGTTGAAGCCGCTGGTGTCGCTCCACGGCTCTGATTCGATGAGCCTCGACAACATGCTCGAGGTGTTGTTGGCCGGTGGCATGGATTTGTTGCAAGCGATGCGCGTGCTGATCCCGCCGGCGACGGGTGCGCTGGAAGCGCGCGATCCCGACCTTGCCGCGTTTTACGACTATCACGCACTGTCGATCGATCCGTGGGATGGCCCAGCGGGCATCGTCTTGTGCGATGGGCGCTACGCCGGCTGTACCGTCGATCGCAACGGCTTGCGTCCAGCACGTTGGCTGACGACGCGCGACCGTCATCTGGTGATTGGCTCGGAAACCGGCATCTACGATATCGATGCCGTCGATATCACCGCCAAGGGCAAGATCGGCCCGGGCGAGATGATCGCGGTCGATCTTTATTCCGGCGAGTTCCTCGACTCGGCTGCGATCGATGCGATCAATCGGGCGCGTGCGCCATTCAAGCGCTGGCTCAAGCAGGGCAGTCGCTATCTCATTTCCGATCTGATTGACCCCGCGCTCGCGACCGAACCCTTCGATAACGCAACTTTGCAGCGCCATCAGAAGCAATTCCAGCTAACGCGCGAAGAGCGCGAAGACCAGTTGCGCGTGCTTGCCGAAACCGAGCAGGAGCCGATCGGCTCAATGGGCGACGACACGCCGCTGGCGGTGTTGTCGCGACAGACACGGTCGCTCTACGACTACTTCCGACAAGGCTTCGCGCAAGTCACCAATCCGCCGATCGATCCGTTGCGCGAGCAGTGCGTGATGAGTCTGTCGACACCGATCGGCCGCGAAGGCAATGTCTTTGAGATGGCGCCAGAGAATGCGCGCCAGACCATGTTGAACTCGCCGATTCTGTCGCAGCGCAAGTTGCGGCAGATGCTCGCACATGAGGAATTTGCCAACGCGCACGAGCGCTTCTCGTTGCATCACGAGGCCGCCATCGGGCTCGAACAGGCGATCCGCGACCTCTGCGCCGAAGTCGAGGCGTCGGTGCGCGCTGGTACGGTCATCGTGATCCTGAGCGATATGTATCCTCAGGCGGAGCGCTTGACGATGCATGTGCTGCTCGCGACCGGCGCAGTGCACGACCATCTCGTGCGCGTCGGCCTGCGCTGCGAATGCAACTTGATCATCGAAACCGGCACCGCGCGTGATTCGCACCATTTCGCCTGCCTGATCGGTTACGGCGCGACCGCGGTCTATCCGTATCTCGCCTACCAAACACTGATTGAACTCGCGCGCGGCAAGATCATCAAGCCCAAGCGTGGCGGTGAAGTCACCGAACTTGGGCGGAGTTATCGGCGCGGGATCAAGAAGGGCCTGCTCAAGATCATCTCAAAGATGGGCATCAGCACGATCGGTTCGTATCGTGGCGCTCGCTTGTTCGAAATTATCGGCTTGAAGCCCGAAGTCGTCGATTTGTGTTTCGCGCATACCCCAAGCCGCATCGGTGGTGCCGGATTCGCCGAACTCGAAGCGGATGCGCGGGCGCTGCATGCGCTCGCCTTTAGCGAACAGACGAGCATCGAGCCGGGCAGCCTGCTCAAGTATCGTCACGGCGGCGAGTACCACATGTTCAATCCGGACGTGGTGCAAAGCCTGCAACGTGCGGTGCTGACCGGCGACTATGCCGACTATCGTGTCTATGCCGATTACGTCAACACACGTCCGCCGTCGACACTGCGCGACCTGCTCGCCCTGCGCTTGCCTGACGTGGCGTTGCCACTCGACGACGTCGAATCGCTGGAGGCATTGTTGCCACGCTTCGATTCTGCCGGCATGTCGCTCGGCGCGTTGTCGCCGGAAGCGCATGAGGCGCTGGCGATTGCGATGAACCGATTGGGTGGACGCAGCAACTCCGGTGAAGGCGGCGAAGACCCCGAGCGCCACGGCACCGAGAAGTCGTCGAAGATCAAGCAGGTCGCGTCCGGGCGCTTCGGCGTGACAGCAGAATATCTGATCAATGCCGAAGTGCTGCAGATCAAGATTGCGCAAGGCGCGAAACCGGGTGAGGGCGGTCAACTGCCCGGCCACAAGGTCAACGATCTCATCGCGCGACTGCGTTACGCACGGCCGGGCATTGGCCTCATTTCGCCGCCGCCGCACCACGACATCTATTCGATCGAGGACTTGGCCGAACTGATCTTCGACCTGAAGGAAGTGAATCCTGAAGCCTTGGTATCGGTGAAGTTGGTCGCGCATGCCGGCATCGGCACGATCGCCGCCGGTGTCGCCAAAGCCTATGCCGACATGATCACCATTTCCGGCTATGACGGCGGCACCGGCGCCAGCCCGATTTCGTCGATCAAACACGCTGGTGCGCCGTGGGAACTCGGCGTTTCAGAGGCGCGCCAGACATTGCGGCGCAACGGCCTGCGCGGCAAGGTGCGGCTGCAGGTCGATGGTGGCTTGAAGACCGGGCTCGATGTGATCAAGGCGGCGATCCTCGGCGCCGACAGCTTCGGCTTCGGCACCGGCCCGATGATCGCGCTCGGCTGCAAATACTTGCGCATCTGCCATCTGAACAATTGCGCGACCGGCATCGCCACACAAGACGAACGCTTGCGCGACGGCCACTTCACCGGATTGCCCGAGCGCGTGATGAACTATTTCCGCTTCATCGCGATGGAAACGCGCGAATGGTTGGCGCGCCTCGGGGTGTCTCGGCTCGACGACCTGATCGGCCGGACCGATCTGCTTGTAGTCCTGGAAGGGGACACCGACAAACAGCGCGGTCTTGATCTGCAGCCCTTGTTGGACGACGACGCCTTGGTGTCGGATGCGAGTTATTGCGCCGCCGGTACACGCAATCCGCCGCGCGATCCGGCGCAACTGGCCAGCCGTATGGCCGCCGATATGCGCTACGCCATCGATGGCAAGCAGGGTGGCGAGTTCTGCTACGAGATCCGCAATGCCGATCGCGCAATCGGGGCGCGTATTTCGGGCTTGATCGCACGCGCGCACGGCAACCACGGCATGCGTGACAAGCCGATCTACGCACGCTTCAAGGGTCATAGTGGCCAGAGCTTCGGTGCCTGGAATGCCGGAGGCTTGAACTTGTATCTGGAAGGTGATGCGAACGACTACGTCGGCAAGGGCATGGCTGACGGCAAGATCGTCATTCGTCCGCCGGTCGATGCACGCTTCGTCGCGCGTGAGACGCCGATCATGGGCAATACCTGTCTGTACGGCGCAACCGGTGGCGAGTTGTATGCGGCGGGGCGCGCCGGTGAGCGTTTCGCGGTGCGTAATTCCGGTGCAACCGCGGTCGTCGAAGGGGCCGGTGACCACTGCTGCGAATACATGACTGGCGGTGTTGTCGTCGTGCTCGGCCGCGTCGGTATGAATTTCGGAGCCGGCTTTACGGGTGGTTTCGCCTATGTACTCGACCTCGACCGTGACTTCGTCGATCGCTACAACCATGAATTGATCGACATCCTGCGCCTTTCACCCGAGGGCATGGAACATCATCTGCAGCATTTGCAGCGCATCGTGCGTCGCCACGTCTTCGAGACCGAAAGCATTTGGGGTCGCACGCTGCTGACCGAATACCGCGACTTCCTCGGCAAGTTCTGGCTGGTAAAACCGAAAGCGGCCAGTCTCGAATCCTTGATCGACACGCTCGGGAGGGCCGCATGAGCAAGCCTGTTGCGAAATCGGTCAAGCCCGGCGTCTTTCAGTTCCTTGAGGTGCCGCGACGTACCCCGCGCGAATTGCCAGTGAATGTGCGTGTGCTCGGATGGAACGAGATTTACGGTCACTACGACGCGCCCGCAGCGGTCGAACAAAGCGCGCGTTGCCTCGACTGCGGCAATCCGTATTGCGAGTGGAAGTGCCCGGTGCACAACGATATTCCGAACTGGCTGTCGCTGGTCAAGGAAGGCCGTTTGTTCGATGCGGCGGAACTTGCGCACGAGACCAATCCGTTGCCGGAAATCTGCGGTCGGGTTTGTCCGCAGGATCGCTTGTGCGAAGGTGCCTGCACGATCAATGTCGGCTTCGAGGCGGTGACCATCGGTGCCGTCGAGAAATACATCGTCGATGAGGCGTTCAAGCAAGGCTGGCGTCCGGATCTGTCGCGTGTGGTCGCGACCGGCAAGCGCGTGGCGATCATCGGTGCCGGTCCCGCCGGGCTGAGTTGCGCAGATCGGTTAGCGCGACTGGGCATCGAAGCGCATGTCTTCGATCGCTACGAGGAGATCGGCGGCCTGCTCACGTTCGGCATTCCGCCATTCAAGCTGGAGAAGCAAGTCATTGCGACGCGGCGCGCCGTGCTCGAAGCGATGGGCGTGCAGTTCCATCTCGGTGTCGAGATCGGCCGCGAACGCACTCTGGACCATCTGCTGGCTGACTTCGATGCGGTCTTCGCCGGCACCGGTGCCTATCGCTATGTCGATGCCGCCTTGCCGGGGCAGCACCTCGATGGCGTCCTGCCCGCATTGCCCTTCCTGGTCGCGAACGGTCGTCAGGTGCTCGGTACCGAATCGCCGGAGCGCTGGCCGATTGCCGGTTGGTCGCAGGCAGCACCGGCACTGAATATTCGCGGCCAGCGCGTGGTCGTGCTCGGTGGTGGCGATACCGGCATGGACTGCGTGCGCAGCGCCATCCGCCTTGGTGCCAGTGAGGTCAGTTGCATTTATCGTCGCGACGAAGCAGCGATGCCCGGTTCAAAGCGCGAAGTGAAGAATGCGAAGGACGAAGGTGTGCGCTTCCTGTTCAATCGCCAACCGCTGGCCATTGAGGGCGAGGGGCGTGCCACCGGGGTGCGTGTGGTTGAAACCTGTGCGGCCACGAATGCCGCGCAGCGCGTCGGATTCGATGTCATTGCCGGCAGCGAAACGGTGATCGACGCCGACCTCGTGATTCTTGCGTTCGGTTTTCGTGCCGATCCGCCCGATTGGTTGAGCGTCCATGCGACCGAGCGGCATCCGGATCAACGCCTGATCGTCGGCCAGCAAGGGCGTCTGCCGTTCCAGACCGCACAGCCGAAGCTGTTTGCCGGTGGCGACGCCGTGCGCGGGGCTGATCTGGTGGTCGCCGCCGTCTATGATGGCCGTGAGGCGGCTGCGAGTATCGCGAATTGGTTGCGCACTGGTTGAATGAGCGTTGCGAGAGAGCGTGCTTTCCGGCGTCGGGCGCACCATCAGCATCGCGATGAGACAATCTCACCCGGTGAGATCGCCGGTTGCTACGGTTGATCCCTGAGCATCGTCGTTCGTCGTGGCAATCAAGGAGTGGGCATGGAAGCGCGTCCGACAGGCATGGTGGTCTATCGCGCCAGCCGGCTTGAGGCACTGCTGCAGCCACTGGAAGGCGTGCTGGCGAAATACCCACCGCCACGGCTGCTGGCGAGCCAAACCGTACTGGCAGCGCATCCCGGAATGAAGCGTTGGCTCGGGCTGGCGCTCGCGCGTCGCCGTGGCCCCAAGAGCATCGTTGCCAACCTCGATATTTGCTTGCCGACGACTTGGTTCGAATCGCGCGTGCGCGACGAACTTGGCGTTTCCGCGATTTCGCTGCAACCCTATCGGCGCGAAGCGCTGTGCTGGCGCATCCATGAAATGCTGCCGTCGATCAAGGACGCGACGATTGATCGTTACTTGGGTACGCATGACGGCCGCCGCCGATTTCAGTTGGCTGACCGAATCGCCGCGATCTTCACGCGTTACATGATTTATCGGCCCGACTGGCTGAGCCAATGGCAAGCCGGGCGTGATGATATCCCCGAGCCGAATTTTCTGGCGCCGATTTGGCGTCGCCTGCGCTCCGAAATCGGCGTTGCGCACCGTGGCGAGTTGATCGCGCAGTTGATTGAACGCCGGCGCCGCGCGCCCTCGTCGACGCCCGCTGAGCCGGTCCATGTGTTCGGGCTGAGCCATTTACCGCCATCCGAGCTTGCGATCCTGCGGGCGGAGTCGCTGCATCGACTGGTGGTCATGTATGTGCCTGATCCGAGCGTCGAGTTCTGGGCTGGGCTCGGCAATGACCGAGCCCGGCTGGCGCAGATGTTGCAACTCGGTGTCAGTGACGAGAGCGAACGGGAACTGCTGTCACTCGGACATCCGTTGCTCTCGGCGTGGGGGCGCATGGGTCATCATTTCGGTATCCGCTTGCATGAAAGCGTCGATGACGTAGTGCTGGAAACCCGGCACGGTGAAGACCGCGACCAGCGTCCGGAATCGTTACGACTGTTGCACCGGCTGCAACAAGACATCCGGTTGATGACGAGCGACCTGCTGCAGCCAACCGCCTTGCTCGCGCCCGATGCGCGTCAGGATGACTCGCTGCGCATTCACGGATGTCACACCCGTGACAGAGAGCTTGAGGTACTGCACGATGCAATCCGCGACGCCCTTGCCTGCGATCCAGAACTCAATCCGTCCGACATCTTGGTGATGTCGCCGATGATTGCGGAGTATGCGTCGCTGGTGCCGTCGGTGTTCGCCAGTAGGCGTACCGATGGCAAGGGGCTTCCGTATCATCTGGCCGACGTACCGCTGCGGCGTACGCACGATATTTTTGACGCGTTTGCGATGTTGCTGGCGACACCGGTGTCGCGGGTGTCGGCCCCGCAAGTGCTGGACCTGCTCCGAATTCCCGCGATCGGTCGTGCCTTGGGCGTCGATGGCAACGCACTCGAGCGCCTGCGGGTCTGGCTCACCGCGGCGCGCGTGGCCTGGGGTCTCGATGCGGCGTCGCGTCAGCGTCTTGGACTACCCGCATTCGGCGAACACAGTTTCGGATGGGGCATGGATCGATTGCTCGGCGGCTACATTTACGGTGACCGCGTTCCCGAGGATGTGGCGGAGCTGGTAAATCTTTGGCCGGTCGACGGAGTCAGTGGTGTGGAGGTCGATGCACTCGGTGCACTCGATCGCTTGCTGATTGCCATTGACCGAATCGCCGGGCTGGCCGATGCGCCGCGTCCACTATCGCAGTGGAATGACGAACTGCATGCCGTCTTGAAGAACTTGTTCCGTGCCGACTTCGAAGATCAAGCCGAACGCGAGGCAGTCATCGCGCTGGAAAGTGCGATCGAATCGTTGAAGGCGGGTATTGCGCCGGGCATTGATCCGGCCGTCGACTTCGCAGTAGTTCGCGACCTGCTCAACGAATGCCTGGATGCGATTCCGGATCGGCAGCCGTATCTGCTGGGTGGCATCACCTTCAGCGGCATGGT
>Ga0073899_10004147_pt1 | contig 12729 bp, 11 predicted proteins | sample KloWWTmetaKNB5Ph_FD_88975 | JGI IMG/M metagenome (GOLD analysis project Ga0073899, IMG submission 88975) | Active sludge microbial communities from Klosterneuburg, Austria, studying microevolution and ecology of nitrifiers - Klosterneuburg... | ecosystem: Engineered > WWTP > Aerobic digester >... | reverse complement strand
GCCAGCAGGTCATGCGGGAAGCTGTGGGCATGGGCGAATTGCAGGTTCACCAGATTGTCGATGGCGTCGGTGTCGGCGTTGTCGACGGCGGTGTGCTTGGCAAAAGCCTCGGCCTCTTCGCGGGTCGGGCGGCAGATGACGTGGGAGAAGGTCAGCACGTCGACCTTGCGGCCCTTGGCCTGCGCCTGTGCCTTCAGTTCCTGAATTTCCACCTTGGAGCGGGCCAGATCAATCGCCGGGGTGAACAGGAAGTTGGCGTTGTCGGTGGCAAATTCGCGGCCCTGCGGGCTGCCTGCGGCGTTGATGATCGGCACCGAGCCGCGCACCGGCGCCGGGTTGCCCTTGATCTTCTTCGCCTTGAAATACTTGCCATCCCAATCGAAATGCTCGTTCGACGTCCAAAGCTTGCGCACCAGATCGAACCATTCCTGCGCATAGGCATAGCGGCTTTCGTGATCATCGGGCAGCGACAGGCCAAGGGCTTCGTATTCCGGTTTGTTCCAGCCCGCGACGATGTTCAGCCCGGCGCGGCCATGGCCGATCTGGTCGATGGTGGCGATCTGCTTGGCGATCACGGCGGGGTGGTTGGCGGCGGTGTGGATGGTAGCGAACACCGCGATATTCTTGGTGGAGGCCAGCAGACCCGCAGCCCAGGTCATGGTTTTAGCACGCCGCCGTGGAAATCGGTCTCGCCGCCATAGCCGATCCAGCGAGCGATCGGCAGCATGAAGTCGATGCCGGCCTCATCCAGCATCTTGGCGAGTTTCAGGTTGTTGTCCCAGGAATTGTCCCAACGCTCGGCGATTTTGGTGGGGGTCATGCCTGACGAGCAGTTTGACGAAAAAGTGCCCAAGCGAAAGTGGTCGCCCGAAAGCATCGGGTTGGCGGTCATGGTGGTCTCCCAGTTGGTTTTGGATTTATTTTATGCTTGAAAGTCTATCGTAAAATCGCATTGCGTCAACGGATTTTGCAGAGGATTGTGACGCTGTGCAGGAGGCGCGCGGCATGGTCAGGAAAATCGTTCAAGTTCAAAATGATGCGGTGGAGTCAGCTTTTGATTACCGTTGGCATCTGGCGCAAAGCGGCGTCGAGGTGGAGGCGACCGAGCTGGAGTTCGCGCTGATGCGCACGTTCGAGGGATTCGGGCGCTGGCAGTCGGAATGTCTGGCGGGGGTGTGCGATCTGGCGGCGACCGGGCCGGAGAACGCGCTGTTGCACATCATCCGGATGAATGACCGCCCGAAAAGCATCAAGGATCTGGCGCGGCTGACCAACCGTGACGATATACCGAATATTCAGTATTCGCTGCGCAAGCTGATCGGGGCGGGGCTGGTGGAACGCAAAGGTTCGGGCCGCTCGGGGGTAAGTTACGAAGTGACGGCAGAGGGGCGGCGGGTGACGGATGACTATGGCGTGCTGCGGCGGCGGTTGTTGCTGGCGGAAATCGCCGCGCTGCCGGGGTTTTCGGCGCGGTTGGCAGAGGCGGCACGGGTGCTGAACGTGCTGTCGGGGATCTATGAAGAGGTGTCGCGGGTGGCGGCAACGCATCGGCGGGCCTAGGATGCGGGCGCGGAATTTCATCGCCGGGCTGTCGGTGGCCGGGCTGTTGCTGCCCGAGGCGGTGGCCTATGCGGCGATTGCCGGGTTGCCGGTGCAGCGGGCGGTGATCGCGGCGATTTTGGGCTGTCTGGCCTATGCGGCGGTGGGCGGCAGCCGGTTTGCGATTGTGTCGCCGACCTCGTCATCGGCGGCGATCCTGGCTGCGACTCTGGCGGCGATGCCGATCAGCGGCAACCAGCGGGCGGACCTCGCGACGGCGGCGGTGTTGTCGGTGGCGGCACTGTTTTTGCTGGCGGCGCTGGTGCGTCTGGGCGGGCTGACGCAGATGGTGTCACGGCCGGTGCTGCGCGGCTTTGCCTTTGGGGTGGCGGCGACGGTGATCTTGCGGCAGTGGCCGCAGATGGTCGGGGTTGAGGTTGCCTCGGGCAGTCTTTGGGCGTTGTTGCGCGAGGTTTGGGCGCAGGCCTGGCAGGGCTGGAGCCTTGGCATCGGGCTGGCGGCGCTGGCGCTGTATTATCTGCTAAAGCCATTGCGGGCGCTGCCGGGGGCGCTGATCGTGCTGGCGGCGGGGATTGCGGCCAGCCTTGCGCTGGGGCTGGCGGGGCGCGGCGTGGTGATGGTGGGGGCGATTTCGCTGCGGCTGGACTGGCCGGGGCTTCCCGCCTTGAGTTTCTCGCAATGGTCGGGGCTGTTGCCCTATGTGGTGCCGCTGGTGCTGATCCTTTTTGCCGAAAGTTGGGGCACAATCAGTGGCTTGGCCACCGCACATGGCGATAGGGTGTCCCCGAACCGAGAACTGGCGGCTTTGGGGCTGGCCAATCTGGCGGCGGCTCTGGGGCGCGGCATGCCGGTGGGGGCGGGGTTTTCCGCCGGGATGGCAGCAGAGGCGGCGGGGGCGAAGGGGCGTGCGGCGGGGGGCATCGCAGGGCTGGCGCTGGTGGCGCTGGTCTGGCTCGCAGCACCGTTGTTGCCGGCCTTGCCAGAACCTGTGCTGGCGGCGGTGGTGATTGGCACGCTGTCGCATGGCCTGCATCCGGGGCCGTTCTTGCGACTGTGGCGGTTGCGCCGGGATTTCTGGATTGCGGCGGCAGCAGCGGCGGCGGTGCTGCTGTTTGGTGTGTTGAACGGCATGTTGATCGCGGTGGCAGTGTCGCTGATTGCGATGCTGCGGCGGCTGGTGACGCCGCGGATGGTGGCCTTGGGGCGGTTGCCGGGCAGCCAGAGCTTTGTGGACATGTCGCGCCACCCCGAGGCGGAAACACCCGCCGGGCTGACGCTGCTCCGCCCCTCGGAACCGCTGTTTTTCGGCAATGCCGCACCGATTCTGGCCCTGGTGGCGGAAAAGGTCGCGGCCAGCCGCGCGGCAAAGGCGGTAGTGCTGAGCCTTGAGGAAACCTTCGATCTGGACAGCAGCGCGCTGGATGAGCTGCTGGCCTTTGATCGGACGATGCGGCGCGCGGGGGTGCGCCTGCAACTGGCGCGGGTGCATGACCATGTCCGCGATGTGCTGGCCGCAGCCGAAGCCCATGATCTGATCGCGCGCAGCAGTTACAGCGTCGCCGACGCGGTAGCGGCGCTGGAGGTCAGAGCGGCGTAAGCCGGTGAAAGCGGCTTTGCTCGTAAACCAGCGCAGCACCGGCGTTTTGCACCAGCCCGGTGATCTGGCCGATGAAGATGCTGTGGCTGCCAGCCTGCAAGGTCTCGGCCACCTCGCAGGAAAACGAGGTCACCGCCTCGGTCAGGATCGGCAGGCCTGCGGCATCGGTGGTCCATGTGCCTGCGGCGAATTTATCCTCGCCGGTGACACCGCCCACGCCGGCAAAGCGCAGCGCGATCGGGTGGGCGGCGTCGGGCAGCAGGTTGACGGAGAAACGGCCGGTCTCCGCCACGGCAGCGCAGGTGCCGGTCTTGCGGTTCAGGCAGACCAGCAGGCTGGGCGGGTCGGCAGTGACCGAACAGACGGCGGTGGCGGTGATGCCGCGCCGCCCGGTTTCCGACAGGGCTGTGATGATGGTCACAGCCCCCGGAAAGCGCGCCATCGCGGTGCGGAAATCGGCGGCGTCGATGGGCGCTGTCATCTTACGCCGCCTTCAGCTCGGCCAGATAGTTGGCCGTTGCGGTGGGATCGGCAAACCACGGGAAGAAATCGCGCGGATCATCAAAGCCATTCGCCATCCGGTGCGCCAGCCGCTGATCGGCGCAGGCCGTGCCCATGATGTCAAGAATGAACGGCGGCGGCGGCAGCAGCATCATGTTGGTCCAGCCGACAACCCATTGCGCGTAATCCCAGAACTGATCGAAGGTGCCCTGCATCCATGCCTCGTCAAACGGCTTGTCGCCATTTTCGAGAATCCGGCGCAGATAGATCGCGGCGGCTTTCGCGGCGTTGTTCGACCCTTGCCCGGTGATCGGATCGTTCAGGCAAACCGCATCGCCCAGACCCAGCACCTTGCGGCCCGAGGGCAGGGTGGCGACGGGATGGCGGATGGTGGGCGCAAAGCGACCCGACAGGATGCCGTTGCCATCGGTCAGCTGGCAGTTTTTCGAGCGTTCGTATTCCCACGGCAGGAAGGTTTGCAGGATTTCCAGTGATTTCGCCAGATGCTGTTCGGGGGTTTTCACCTCGGCCCAACAATCCATCGGGCCGCCCGGGATGCCCTCGAACACCATGATTTCGCAAGGGCCGGTGGTGGTCAGCGCCGGGAAGACGAAATATTCGCCGACGCCGGGGATCAGGTTGAATTCCACCGCCGAATGGGGAGCGCGCGGCGCCATGCCGGTGACATAGGTCAGCGCAAGCGCGCGCATCGGCTTGTCATAGGCGGATTTTTCGGCGTCGCGGGTGAACATGCGGCCGACCTCGCCCTTGCCCGAGGCGACGATGACCAGATCGTCTTGCCGGGCGTAGGTTTCAATCTCGGCGATACCGGCGTCAGCGATCACCATCTGGCCGCCCAGACGGCTGAATTCGGCCATCCAGCGCGGGATTTTCACCCGCTGATCGACGGAATAGGCGTTGTGATCCAGCCGCGCCGCCCAGTCGATGGCCTTGCTGCCGGACCCGTCTGGGTTGGGGACGATGAAGTTGATGCCTTCGACCGGCGGGCAGGTGTCGGACCAGAAATCAATGCCAAGGTCGCGTTCGTGCTGCACCGCGTTGGAAAACATGCACTGGCTGGACAGCACGCGGCCCGAGGCGATGTCCTCGGCGGTGCGGTTTTGCACGATGCGGACGTGGTGTCCGGCTTGCAGCAGGCCGATGCCCAGTTGCAACCCGGACTGGCCGCCGCCGATGATGGTGATGTTACGCATGATTAACTCCCTGATTTTATTGTTTTAGGCCATCAGTTTCGGGATGGCGGGGACGGCTTGTTCCGGCCCCATTGCGGTATAGCCACCATCGACACAGATATCGGTGCCGGTGATGAAGCTGGCCTCGTCCGAGCATAGAAACAGCACGGCGGAGGCGATTTCTTCTGGGTTGGCGACGCGGCCCAGCAGGTGGAAGGGGGCGGCGACGGCATCGGTCTTGGCGCGGTCGCCGCCGGTCAGCTGGTCCATGATGTTCGACCACGTCCAGCCCGGCGAGACGGCGTTGACCCGGATACCCTTTGGTGCAAGGTCCATCGCCTGATTGCGGGTCAGTTGCAGGATGGCGGCCTTCGACACCGGATAGACCCAGCGCCCGGTTTGCGCGACACGCGAGGAGATGGAGCCGAAGTTGACGATGGCACCCCTGGTTTTCTCCAGTTCCGGCAGCGCGGCCTGCATCAGCATGACTGAGCCGACAAGGTTGATATCCAGCGCGGTCAACCAATCGGCGCGGGTGGTGGCAGCGCCGTTATCAAGGTAGGAACAGGCGACGTTGACCAGAAAGTCGATGCGGCCAAAGCGGTCTTTGGTGGCCTGGATCAGGGCGGCAATCTGGGCATCGTCGCGCAGATCGCAAGGCTGGAAGCCAACGCCCTCGGCTTCGGGGGCGGGGGCGATATCGGCCACCATCACCCGCACGCCTGCATCGCGGAAGGCTGCCACCACCGCCTGACCGATCTTGGTCGCCCCGCCCGGCACGATCGCCACCTTGCCTGTCAATCCGCGCATTCCGCCCTCCTGATGCTTCAAGTTTGAAGGAGGGTCGGCGCAACCGGGCGGCAGCGCTATCCGGCAAGCGGGGCGACTATCCGAAAAACGAAAAAATCGTCACAGGACGGGTTGCGGTGGCGTAAAGCGTGCTAGGCTGCGCGCATTGCCATTCGAAAGGCGGGGCAATGCTGGCGGCGCATGAGCTGTTTCGATCCACCGATCTGGACGAGGCGCGGGAACGCGTCGCGGCGGTGTTTTGCCCGCATCGGCTGGACCGGATCGGGCAGGGCGCGATGGATGCGCGGCATCACCATCTGCCGGGCGGGCGGCTGAGCCTGAATTACATCCAGTATGGCGCGAAAACGCTGATCGCGCCGGGGGCGCTGGAGCGGTTTTATCTGGTGCAAATCCCGGTCTCGGGCGGCGCCGCGATCGTCAATGGCGCTGATCGCTATTATTCCAGCCCGGCGGCGGCGGCGGTGCTGAACCCGCATCTGCCGACGACGATGATCTGGGAGGCGGGCACGCGGCAGGTGTTGGTGCAGATCGACCGGCAGGCGATGATGCAGCATCTGTCGGCGCAACTGGGCGCGCAGGCGGAACGGGCACTGACCTTTACCGGCGCGCTGGATCTGACATCGGGGCCGGGGGCGGCGCTGCGCCGGCTGGTGCTGTTTCTGGTGGCCGAGGCCGATGCCGGGGCTGCGCCGATTGGCGCGAGGCTGACCGGGCGGGCGGTGGAATCGGCGCTGATGGCAGGGTTGCTGGAGGCGCATCGGCATGATTACCAGGCACTTCTGGGGCGCAAACGGGCGGCACCGCGGCCACGCCATCTGCGGCTGGCGGAAAGCTATATCGAGGCGCATCTGGATCAGCCCTTGACGCTGGAAGACATCGCGGCGGCGGCGGGGATCAGTGCGCGCGGGCTGCAACTGGCGTTTCGCCAGCATCGCGGCACGTCACCCTTGGGGTTCTGGCGCGATCTGCGGCTGGCGCGGGCGCATGGCGATCTGGTGGCGGGGGCGGGGTCGGTGACGGATGTGGCGCTGCGCTGGGGCTTTCAGCACTTCGGACGGTTCTCCGAAAGCTACCGCGCCCGCTATGGCCTTTGCCCACGCGACACGCTGCGCGCGGCGCGCGGGGACGGGTATCAGGATTAGCCGGGGGGCGATTTGCTCAATTATACCGCCGTAGGCACATGTCTTTAGCGACAGAGCCTCCGGCGGGGATATTTGAGCAGAGAGGATGACCAAAACCGATCTGGCCCGGTGGATGCGTCAGGGTTTCAGTAGGGTTTGCAGCGCCGCGATCAGGGTTTCGGTGCCGGCAAGCGTGGTCAGGTTGCCGGGCGACAGGCGCAGGGTCTGGCTGCGGGCGTCGGTGGTGATGCCTTGGCTGCGCAGTTTGCCGACGATTTCGGCGGCGGGGTGGGTTTCGGGCAGGCGCAGCATCATCGAACCGCCGCGCTTGTGTTCGGCGCGCGGGGTGATCAGGGGCAGGTGCAGATCGTCGGCGGCCTCGATCAGCCGGGCGGTCAGGGCGCGGTTGTGCGCCAGCAGCGCGGCTTGGTCCTGGCTTGCGTGCCAATCCAGCGCGGGCAGGCTGGCCAGCGCCGCCATCACGCCGGGTGTGCCATTGTCAAACCGGCGGATGTCGGGGGCGTAGGAAAACGCGGTGATGTCCCAGTTGAACGGGTTTTCCTGACTGAACCAGCCGCGCAATTCGGGGTGGCACTGCTGTACGAGGCGCGGCGACAGGTAGAGAACCCCTGCGCCGGGGGTGCCGCACATCCATTTCAGACTGGTCGAGACGGTGAAATCCACCTCGGGCGCCAGCACATCATAGGGGATCAGGCCCGCGCCTTGGGTGATATCAGTGCCGATCAGCGACCCCATGCGGCGGCCATGCGCCACCATGCGCTTGAGGTCGATGCGGTGGCTGGAGGTCGACGACACCCATGTCAGCAGCGCCAGGCCGACGCGGGGAGTCCATGCGTCAATAAAATCTTCATCCTCGACATGCGCGGCACCTTGGCGCATCGGCACGGTGTGCAGGGTGAAGCCGTATTTTTCCGCCATGCCGTTCAGCAGGAAGTGGTTGGAGGGAAAGCAATCTGCCCCCACCAGCACCGTGCGGCCCCGCAGATGCCCTGACGGCAGCGAGGCCAGCAGGGTGTGAAAGGCGGCGGTGACGTTTTCGGTCGCGGTGACGCTATGGGCGGGGGCGTTCAGGATCGCCGACCAGCGGTTGAGGAAATTTGCACGTTTGCCAAGCACATAGGCCCATTGGCTGTCATCGGGCCTGCCCCAGATTTCGGCAAACTCCGCCATGGCGGCGGCCAGATCACCGGACTTGCCGGGATACATGCCGATCGAGTGGTACAGAAAATAAGTCTCGGACATCGGGTTCACTCGGTCAGGCAGGGGGCGGGGGCGTAGCGCGGCTGCATCGGTGCGGGGGCGGCGGTGGCAAGCGCGGCAAGGGTGGCGCGGATTGCCGGTTTGCCGTAGTGGGCCAGCGCCTCGAACGGGCCGCGCGGGAAGTTCAGACCGAGTTTCATCGCGGTGTCGATGCCGTCGGGCGTGGTGCCGCCTTCGGCCAGCAGCCAGGCCGCTTCGTTGATCAGGGTGGCCTCGATACGCTGCGCGATGGCGGGGTTGGCGCGGGCTTCGGTGGTATGGGGGTGCAGGAACCCCTGGCCCGATTTGCGGCCGAGGTGGCCGGAGGCGACCTGAGCCTTCAGGCTGGCAAAGACGTGATAGCGCGGGTGATCCCGCATGGCGCGGGCCAGACCTTCGGTGGCGGCAAGGTTGATGTCGGCACCGATCAGGTCGATCAGCGCGAAGGGGCCAAGCCGGTAGCCAGCTGCCTGCATGGCGGCGTCGATTTCCGTTGCCGGGTGGCCTTCCTCCAAGAGCGCCAGCGCCTCGCCGTAATAGGGGCGGGCGCAGCGGTTGACGATGAAGCCGGGGCGGTCGGGACATTGGATCACGGTTTTGCCCGCAGCCTCGGTCAGGGCGCGGGCGGTGGCGAGGGCTTGCGGCGCGGTGCCGGCATGGGGGGCGAGTTCGACCAGTTTCATCGCGGTGGGCGGGTTGAAGAAATGTAGCGCAAGCACGCGATCGGGGTGTTGGGCGGTGGCGGCGATGGTTGCGACCGGGATTGACGAGGTGTTGGTGGCGAGGATCGCTTGCGCGGACAGGATAGATTCCAGAACGGCAAACAGGGCCTGCTTGGCCTCGGCACGTTCAATGATCGCCTCGATCACCAGATCGCAAGCCGCGAATTCGGAAAGGGTTTCAACGACATGCAGGTTGGCGAGGGTTGCGTCGCGGGCCTGCGGGGTCAGTTTGCCGGCACTGACTCGGGCGGTCAGCGCCTGTTCCATACGCATCCGCGCAGTGTCGCGGGCGGGGGCGTGGGCGTCGGTGGCGATGGTGGCAAAGCCAGCCTGGGCAAAGACTTGCGCGATGCCAAGGCCCATGGTGCCAAGGCCTGCGATCCCGATGGTCGCTGCGGTGGTGGTCATCAGTGCCCCCTGAACTGCGGTTTGCGTTTGTCGCGGAAGGCGGCGATGCCCTCGGCCTTGTCGGCGCTGTCCATCAATGCCTCGAACCCCGCGCGTTCGGTGGTGAAGGCGCGTGCCGCTTCGTCGCCTGCCACCAGGGCGGCTTTGGCGGCTTGCAGAGCGAGGGGCGCGCGGCGGGCGATGCGGCTGGCGAGCGCGGTGGCTTCGACGAGAACCGGGCCGGTGGCGAGGTAAGCTGCAATGCCCCAGGTGTGCGCGGTGGCGCCGTCGATCATCTCGCCGGTCAGCACCATGCGCGAGGCGCGGGCGCGACCGGCAAGCGCCAGCAGGCGTTGGGTGCCACCGGCACCGGGGATCAGGCCAAGGTTGGTTTCGGGCAGGCCAAGCCGGGCGTCGGGGTCGACCAGTATCAGATCGGCCATCAGGGCAAGTTCCAGCCCGCCGCCCAAGGCAAAGCCATCCACCGCAGCGATCAGCGGTTTTGAAAAGCCGCGGATCGCCGCCCAATGGGCCTTGCGCGGATCGCGGGCGGCCTCGGCGCTGGTCTTGGTTTCGATCTCGGCGATATCGGCACCGGCGGCGAAATTGCCCTCTGCACCGTGAATCAGGGCTGCATGAATGGCGGGGTCGGCATCGGCCCGCGCCAGGGTCTGCGCAAGTGCGGCAAGCGTGGCGGTGTTCAGCGCGTTCTTGACGGCGGGGCGGTTCAGGGTGATTTGCACCCATCCAGCCTGCGGGGTGATGATCAGATTTTCCATGCCAACACTCTGCACCGCTGCGGCAAAACTTCAAGACGGAAATTTCAAGCTTGAAATTGTTTTCATCCGGTGCCAACCTGCGCTCAAAGCGCACATTGGAGGAATGGCCATGAAGGTTCTGTGTCTGGGCGGTGGGCCTGCCGGGCTCTACTTTGCGATCTCGATGAAGCTGCGCGATCCGTTGCACCATGTGGTGGTGATGGAGCGCAACAAGGCGAATGATACCTTCGGCTGGGGCGTGGTGCTGTCGGATGACGCGCTGGGGCGGATGCAGAAGAATGATCCGGTCTCGACGGCTGCGATCCGCAGCAATTTCGCCTACTGGGACGATATCGCGGTGGTTCATAACGGCACCCGCACCGTTTCGGGCGGGCATGGATTTGCCGGTATCGGGCGCAAGGCGATGCTGGTGCTGTTGCAGGCGCGGGCGCGGGAACTTGGCGTCGAGATGCAGTTTGAAACCGAATTCAAATCCGCCGAACAATACCGCAAGGAATATGATATCGTCGTGGCCTGCGACGGCATCAATTCGCTGGTGCGCCGCGAATACGAAGAGGTGTTTCAGCCCGACATCGACGTGCGCAAGTGCAAGTTTGTCTGGCTCGGCACCCATGCCAAGTTTGACGACGCCTTCACCTTCATCTTCGAGAAGACCGAACACGGCTGGGTCTGGGCGCATGTCTACCAGTTTGATGACAACACCGCGACCTTCATCGTCGAATGCCTGCCGGAAACCTGGGATCGCTGGGGCTTCGAGCATATGTCGAAGGAAGACACGGTAGAGACCTGCCGCAAGATCTTTGCCGCGCATCTGGGCGGGCATGATCTGATGTCGAACGCAGCGCATCTGCGGGGCTCGGCAGTGTGGATGCAATTCCCGCGGGTGATCTGTAGCAAGTGGTATCATGAAAACGTCGTGCTGATGGGCGATGCGGCGGCGACGGGGCATTTCTCGATCGGGTCTGGCAGCCGTCTGGCGTTTGACAGCGCGATTGCCTTGGCGGAATATCTGCACAGCGAACCCGACATGCAGGCAGCCTTCGAACGCTATCAGGCAGAGCGCCGCGTCGAGGTGCTGCGGCTGCAATCGGCGGCGCGCAACTCGCTCGAATGGTTCGAAGAGGTCGAGCGTTATCTCGACATGCCGGCACCGCAATTCGCCTATTCGCTGCTGACCCGCAGCCAGCGGATCAGCCACGAAAACCTGCGGCTGCGCGATCCGAAATGGCTGCGCGAGGCGGAAGACTGGTATCAGGCGCAATATGGCGGGCAGCCGGGCCGCGCGCCGATGTTTGCGCCGTTCCAACTGCGCGGCATGGCGTTGGAAAACCGCATCGTGGTGTCTCCTATGGCGCAGTATCGCGCGGTTGATGGTGTGCCGGGGGATTGGCATTTTGTGCATTACGCCGAACGCGCCAAGGGCGGCGCGGGGCTGGTTTATACCGAAATGACCTGCGTTTCGGCGAATGGCCGCATCACCCCCGGCTGCACCGGGCTTTATACCCCCAAGCACGAGGCGGGCTGGAAGCGGATCAACGATTTCATCCATGCCGAGACCAAGGCGAAAACCTGCTGCCAGATCGGCCATGCCGGGCGCAAGGGATCAACGCAGGTTGGCTGGGCGGATGCGGATGCGCCGCTGGTGTCGGGCAATTGGCCGTTGTTGAGCGCATCGGCGATTGCATGGCAGCCGGGCAATGCGGTGCCGAAGGCGATGGACCGCGGCGATATGGATGCGGTGGTGCGCCAGTTCGTCAAGGCGGTGGAAATGGCCGAGGGTGCGGATTTCGACATGATCGAGCTGCACGCGGCGCATGGGTATCTGATTTTGTCCTTCATCTCGCCGCTGTCGAACGTGCGGGAAGATGAATACGGTGGCAGTCTGGAAAACCGCATTCGCTTCCCGCTGGAGGTGTTCCGCAAGATGCGGGCGGTCTGGCCGGGGCACAAGCCGATGTCGGTGCGGATTTCTGCCAATGACTGGGTGGATGGCGGCGTGACCCCTGCGGAAGCGGTGGAAATCGCACGGATGTTCGCGGCGGAAGGCGCTGATATCATTGACGTATCCGCCGGGCAGACCAGCACCGAAGCGCGTCCGATCTATGGCCGGATGTTCCAGACGCCGTTCTCTGATCGCATCAAGAACGAGGCGGGCCTGGCGACGATGGCGGTGGGCAATATCACCGAGGCCGAACAGGTCAACCAGATCCTGCTGGCCGGTCGGGCCGATCTGGTCTGCCTGGCGCGTCCGCATCTGGCTGATCCCTATTGGACCTTGCATGCCGCCGTGCAGCAGGGCGATACGGGCACCGCATGGCCGCTGCCCTACCTTGCCGGGCGCAATCAGGCGCAGCGCCTGGTGCAGAAACAGCAGGAAACGATCCGGGTATGACCGGGCCGGGCATGACCGGACCTGGCCGGACGCTTGGCGGCAAACGGGTGCTGATCACCGGTGGCGGGTCAGGCGCGGGGGAAAACCTCGCGCTGGGCTTTGCCGCTGCCGGGGCCGAGGTGGTGATTGCGGGGCGTCGGATCGACGCGTTGCAGGCAGTCGCGGCCAAGGTCAGCGGTATCCGGGTGGTCCAGGCGGATGTGACCGATGAAGCCTCTGTGCAGGCGATGTTTGCCGCTGCCGGGCAGTGCGATGTGGTGATTGCCAATGCCGGGGCTGCGGATTCGGCGGTGATGGCGAAGACGTCGCTGGCGCAGTGGAACGCGATGATCGCGGTGAACCTGACGGGGGTGTTTCTGACCCTGCGCGAAGGGCTGTTGCAGATGCCGGGCTGGGGGCGGCTGATC
>Ga0073899_10004146_pt1 | contig 12729 bp, 10 predicted proteins | sample KloWWTmetaKNB5Ph_FD_88975 | JGI IMG/M metagenome (GOLD analysis project Ga0073899, IMG submission 88975) | Active sludge microbial communities from Klosterneuburg, Austria, studying microevolution and ecology of nitrifiers - Klosterneuburg... | ecosystem: Engineered > WWTP > Aerobic digester >... | reverse complement strand
TGCTTGCCCAGATGCCCGCGGCAGCCTTCGGCGAAGAGGGTGTATTTCGCGTGCAGTTCCATGCCCGGCTGGTAGGCGGGGCCCTGTTCGCCTTCGCGCGTGACGCCCATGTCGCCGGTCGCCACACCCTTCACGGCGCCGTTCTCGTCGAACAGGATCTCGGCGCCCGCAAAACCCGGATAGACCTCGACGCCCATCGCCTCGGCCTGCTCGCCCATCCACTTGGCGACGTTCCCGAGGCGCACGATGTAGTTGCCGTGGTTGAGGAAACAGTCCGGCAGCAGGCCGTTGGGCACCTTGCGCCCGCCGGCCTCACTCAAGAAAAGCACGCGGTCTTCGGTCACTTCCGTGTTGAGTGGGGCCCCTCGTTCCTTCCAGTCGGGGATCAGTTCGTTCAAGGCGCGCGGGTCCATCACCGCGCCGGAGAGGATGTGCGCGCCGATCTCGGCGGCCTTCTCGATCAGGCACACCGACAATTCCGTGCCCTTCTCGGCCGCCAATTGCTTCAGCCGGATCGCCGCCGCCAGCCCCGCGGGGCCGCCGCCGACGATCAGGACATCGAATTCCATGGATTCACGCATTGCTCGGTCCTCGTTCGATCCATTCAATGCGCTGCGCGCGCCCTCTGCACAGCGCAGCAAAAATCAAGAAAACCGGCTCGGCGAGACAGCCTCGCCGAGCCAGAAAGTTCCGACAGCCCATGGGAGGGTATGGGGAGAACGTACCGTCGGATGGAGGAAAACAGCTGAAACCCGGTCCCCTTATGAGACCTTGGCGACCAATTCCGGCACCAGCGCGAACAGGTCACCGACCAGGCCATAATCCGCCACCTGGAAGATCGACGCTTCCGGATCCTTGTTGATCGCCACGATCACCTTGGAGTCCTTCATGCCCGCCAGGTGCTGGATCGCGCCCGAGATGCCGATCGCGACATACAGTTGCGGCGCGACGATCTTGCCGGTCTGGCCGACCTGGTAGTCGTTGGGCACGTAGCCCGCATCGACCGCGGCACGGCTCGCACCGAGGGCCGCGCCCAGCGCATCCGCGAGCGGCTCCAGCATCTGGTGGTAGTTCTCGCCACTGCCCAGGCCACGGCCACCGGAGATGATGATCTTCGCCGCGCCCAGTTCCGGACGCGCACTCTTGGTGAGCTCGCGGCCCTTGAGCGACGTCAGCCCCAGGTCGGGACCGGCCGCGAGTTGCTCGACCGTAGCCGAGCAGCCCTCATTTGCCAACACCGCGGCCCCTTCGAAAGCGGTGGTGCGCACCGTGATGACCTTCACTGCATCCGAAGACTTCACTGTCGCCATCGCGTTGCCGGCATAGATCGGGCGCACGAAGGTGTCGGCGCCTTCCACGGCGACGATGTCCGAGATCTGCGCCACATCCAGCAGCGCCGCGACACGCGGGGCGACGTTCTTGCCGGTGGCGGTGCTCGGCGCGAGGATGTGGGTGTAGCCCTGCGCGTTCGCGATGACCAATGCGGCGAGATTCTCGGCGGTCTGCGCGTCGTAATGGGCGGCGTCCGCGACGCGCACCTTCGTCACGCCGGCGATCTTCGCGGCGGCTTCGGCGGCGGCGGCGCAGTTGGCGCCCGCGACCAGCACGTGGATCTCGTTGCCCAGCTTGGCGGCTGCGGAGACGGTGTTGAGGGTCGCAGCCTTGATCGACTGATTGTCGTGTTCAGCAATAACCAGGATCGTCATCTCAGATCACCTTCGCTTCGTTCTTGAGCTTCTCGACCAGTTGCGCCACATCGGCAACCATCACGCCGGCGCTGCGCTTCCGGGGCTCGGCCACCGAGAGGGTCGCCAGACGCGGCGCGACATCGACGCCCAGATCCGCGGGCTTCACGGTCTCGAGCGGCTTCTTCTTCGCCTTCATGATGTTCGGCAGCGTCGCGTAGCGCGGCTCGTTCAGGCGCAGGTCGGTGGTGATGACCGCCGGCAGCTTCATCTCGACGGTTTCGAGACCGCCGTCGATCTCGCGCGTGACCGTCGCCATCATTTGCCCACCCGAGTCGGCCAGCTCCACCTTGGAAGCGTAGGTCGCCTGCGGCCAGCCCATCAGGGCTGCGAGCATCTGGCCGGTCTGGTTGGCGTCGTCGTCGATGGCCTGCTTACCGAGGATGACGAGCTGCGGGGCTTCCTTGTCGATCAGGGCCTTCAGGAGCTTGGCTACCGCCAGCGGCTGCAGTTCGGCGTCCGTCTCGACGAGGATGCCGCGGTCTGCACCCATGGCCATGGCGCCTCTCAGCGTCTCCTGACACTGCGCCCCCCCCGCCGACACGGCCACCACCTCAGTGGCCTTGCCCGCTTCCTTCAGACGCACGGCCTCTTCCACCGCGATCTCGTCAAAGGGGTTCATGGCCATCTTCACGTTGGCGAGCTCGACGCCGGAGCCATCGGGTTTAACGCGGATCTTGATGTTGGGATCTGTGACGCGCTTGGCGGCAACCAGGATCTTCATGGGCTTTTCTCTCAATATTTGGGGTTGGGACGGAGGTTTCAGTGGTGGAAGTGAACGAATTCCTCCAGCCTCGCCCGTTCGCTTATCAGTTGGCGAAGGCAGCGATGCCCGTCTGGGCGCGGCCGAGGATGAGGGCGTGGACGTCGTGGGTGCCCTCGTAGGTGTTCACCACTTCCAGGTTCACCATGTGGCGGATCACCCCGAACTCGTCGGAGATGCCGTTTCCGCCGAGCATGTCCCGGGCCACCCGGGCGATGTCCAGGGCCTTGCCGCAGGAGTTGCGCTTCATGATGGAGGTGATTTCCACTGCGTCGATGTGCTCGTCCTTCATGCGGCCCAGGCGCAGGCAGCCCTGCAGGGCGAGGGTGATCTCGGTCTGCATGTCGGCGAGCTTCTTCTGGATGAGCTGGTTGGCGGCCAGAGGGCGGCCGAACTGCTTGCGGTCCAGCACGTACTGGCGGGCCCGGTGCCAGCAGTCTTCGGCGGCGCCAAGGGCACCCCAGGCGATGCCGTAGCGGGCGGAGTTCAGGCAGGTGAAGGGGCCCTTCAGGCCGCGCACCTCGGGAAAGGCGTTTTCCTCGGGACAGAAGACTTCGTCCATGACGATTTCGCCGGTGATTGAGGCGCGCAGGCCGACCTTACCGTGGATCGCCGGGGCGGAGAGGCCCTTCCAGCCCTTTTCGAGCACGAAGCCGCGGATCTTGCCTTCGTCGTCCTTGGCCCACACCACGAATACGTCGGCCACCGGGCTGTTGGTGATCCACATCTTGTTGCCGGTGAGGCTGTAGCCGCCGTCCACCTTTTTGGCGCGGGTGATCATGGAGCCGGGGTCGGAGCCGTGGTTGGGCTCGGTGAGGCCGAAACAGCCGATCCACTCGCCGGTGACCAGTTTGGGAAGGTATTTCTGTTTGGTGGCGTCGTTGCCGAAGGCGTTGATGGGCACCATCACCAGGGAGGACTGGACGCTCATCATCGAGCGGTAGCCGGAATCGACCCGCTCGACTTCCCGGGCGATCAGGCCGTAGCTCACGTAGTTGAGGCCAGCGCCGCCGTACTCCTCGGGAATCGTCGGGCCGAGCAAACCCAGTTCGCCCATTTCGCGGAAAATCGCCAGGTCGGTGTGCTCGTTGCGGAAGGCTTCCAGAACGCGCGGCGCCAGCTTCTCCTGGGAGTAGCTGAAGGCGGTGTCGCGGATCATGCGCTCTTCTTCGGTCAGTTGCTGGTCGAGGAGCAGGGGGTCATCCCATTTGAAGTTCGTCATCGTCGTCTCTTTCTGGTGGTTGTCTGGTTGGAGAGGGGCTCAGCCGTTGTGGGCGCGGATCATGTTGCGGGCGATCACGAGCTGCTGGATCTGGGTGGTGCCTTCGAAGAGGCGGAACAGGCGCACGTCGCGGTAGAAGCGCTCGATGTCGTACTCGGCGAGGTAGCCGGCGCCACCGAAGATCTGCACCGCCCGGTCGGCCACGCGGCCGCACATCTCGGAGGCGAACATCTTGGCGCACGAGGCCTCGGTGCCCACATCCAGGCCCTGGTCGCGGCGGCGCGCGGCGTCGATCACCATCGAGCGGGCGGCGTAGATCTCCGCCTTGCTGTCGGCGAGCATGGCCTGGATGAGCTGGAACTCTGCGATGGGCTTGCCGAACTGCTTGCGCTCGCAGGCGTAGCGCAGGGCGTCTTCCAGCATGCGCTCGGCTACGCCGACGGAGATGGCGGCGATGTTGATGCGGCCCTTGTCCAGCACCTTCATGGCGGTCTTGAAGCCGATGCCTTCGCGCCCGCCGATAAGGTTGGCAGCGGGCACGCGGCAGTCCTCGAAGATCACGTCGCAGGTGTGGGAGCCTTTGTGGCCCATCTTCTCATCGGGCTGGCCGAGGGAAAGGCCCGGTGTGCCGCGCTCCACAATGAAGGCGGAAATGCCGTCGGCGCCCTTCCGGGTCGGATCGGTGCGAGCCATCACGGTGAAGATGCCGGCCTCCGGCGCATTGGTGATGTAGCGCTTGGTGCCGTTCAACACGTAGAAATCGCCGTCGCGCACAGCCGTCGTGCGCAGGCTCGCGGCGTCCGAGCCGCTGTCCGGTTCGGTAAGCGCGAAGGAGCCGATGATCTCGCCGCTCGCCAGCCTCGGCAAGTAATGCGCCTTCTGCGCGGGCGTGCCGTCGATGACGATGCCTTGGCCACCAATGCCGTTGTTGGTGGCGAAGATCGAACGGAAGCACGGCGAGGTGTGGCCGATCTCGAAGGTGACAAGCACCTCCTCCTCCATCGTCAGACCCATGCCGCCGTGTTCCTCGGGCAGGCAAATGCCGAACAGGCCCAGTTCCTTCATGTCGTGAAGGACGTCGTCGGGAATCCCGTCGGTCTCGGCAACGATTGCTTCGGCCGGAACCAAGCGTTCGCGCACGAAGCGCGAAATCGTATCGAGCAGAATGTTCAGTGTTTCCTGGTCGCGAATCATGATCTCCTCCGTTGTCTGTGGTCAAACGCGTTCGAGCGCGATGGCAATGCCCTGCCCAACGCCGATGCACATGGTGGCGAGCGCAAGGCGACCGCCGGTTTCGTGAAGTTCGAGGGCGGCCGTCCCGGTGATCCGGGCGCCGGACATGCCGAGCGGATGGCCGAGCGCAATGGCGCCCCCGTTGCGGTTCACCCGCGGGTCATCGTCGGCGATGCCGAGCATCCTCAACGTGGCCAGGCCCTGCGCGGCGAAGGCCTCGTTGAGCTCGATCACGTCGAGATCGGCCGGCGAAAGTCCCAACCGCGCCAGCAGCTTCTGGCTCGCGGGCGCCGGGCCGATGCCCATGATGCGCGGGAGCACGCCCGCGGTGGCGCCCCCGAGGACGCGCACGATCGGGGTCAGGCCATGCTTCTTCGCGGCCTCGGCGCTCGCGAGGATCAGCGCCGCCGCGCCGTCGTTCACGCCGCTGGCGTTGCCGGCAGTGACCGAGCCGTTCGGGAACAGCGGCCTTAGCTTCGCGAGCGCCTCGGCCGTGGTGGCGCGGGGATGCTCGTCGCGGTCCACGACGACCGGATCGCCCCTGCGCTGAGGGATCGTGACCGGCACGATCTCCTTCGCCAGCCGACCGCTGGCCTGCGCCGCGGCGGCCTTCGCCTGCGACGCCTGGGCCATGGCGTCCTGAGCCTCACGGCTGACGCCATAGTCGTCGGCGACGTTCTGGCCGGTCTGCGGCATGGACTCCGTGCCGTAGGCCTTCTCCATCGCCGGGTTCACGAAGCGCCAGCCGATGGTGGAGTCGTGGATCTCGGCGTTGCGCGAGAATGGGCTTTCGGCCTTTGGCAGGACGAAGGGGGCGCGGCTCATGCTCTCCACGCCGCCTGCGATCATCAACTCGGCCTCGCCGGCCGCGATCTGGCGCGCGGCGACCAGCACCGCGTCCATGCCCGAGCCGCACAGCCGGTTGATCGTCGTCCCGGGCACCTGGACCGGCAGCCCGGCGAGCAGGGCGCACATGCGGGCGACGTTGCGATTGTCCTCGCCGGCCTGGTTGGCACAGCCGTAGATCACGTCGTCCACCGCCTGCCAGTCGACGCTGCGATTGCGCGCCATCAGCGCGCGCAGTGGCTCCGCGCCCAACTCGTCGGTCCGCACCGCGGACAGCGCGCCGCCGTAGCGGCCGATTGGCGTGCGGATGTAGTCGCAGATGAATACTTCGATCATGATGCCCTCACAGTTCGTTCGCGGACATAGCGCGACACGGTGTCGTGGAATTTATGGATTGCGAGCGGTGGCCTGCTCGTCTGCCCAGCGACGCAGGGCATCGGAAGGCACGGGAGCGCAGCCATCGGCGTGAAGGGCCTCGAGCCGGGCGACCACCCGCTCGAAGCCGAGCGACCGGCCGTACTGCACGGGTCCGCCGCGGAAGCGCGGAAAACCGTAGCCGTGGACCATCACCAGATCGACGTCCGATGGGCGCTGCGCGATGTCTTCGTCCACGATCCGGGCCGCGGCGTCGACCATGGGCAGCACGAGGGCATCGACGAGCGCCTCGTCCGTCCAGTCCCGCGCCGGCGCGCCGGCCTCGGCCCGCGCATCCGCGACCGCGGCGACGACGGCCTCGGGCAAGCCCGGCAGTGCGCGACCCTCGGCGTAGTCGTACCACCCCGCCCCGGTCTTGCGGCCGAGCCGGCCGAGCGCCGCCAGCCGGTCGGCGACCGGAGCGAAGGGCCTCTCACCCCGCGCCCGCGCCGCCTTGCGCTGCGCCGCGCCGATGTCGAGACCGGCAAGGTCCTGCACCTCGAAGAGCCCCATCGCCATGCCGAAGCGGCGCAGGGCGGCGTCGATCCGCTCGGGGCTCGCGCCTCGGGACAGCAGTCGCTCGCCCTGCTCGCGGTAGAGCTTGAGGATGCGGTTGCCGATGAAGCCGTCACAGATTCCTGCGCGCACCGGAACCTTGCCCAGCCGCCTCGCGAGATCGAACGCCGTCGCCAGGGTCGCGGGCGCGGTGTCGGGGAGCGGCACGATCTCCAGCAACTTCATGACATTGGCGGGGCTGAAGAAGTGCAGGCCGATGAGACGGTCCGGATTCGACATGCCCTCGAAGACCGCGCGCGGGTCGAGATAGGAGGTATTGGTGGCCAGGATCGCATCCGCCTGGCAGACGCGGGACAGTGCGGAGAAGACCGCCTGCTTGACGGCCAGGTCCTCGAACACCGCCTCGACGACCAGGTCGCAGTCGGCGAGATCGTCATACCAAGTGCCTGCGGTGAAGCGCGACAGGCACGCGGCCCGCCCGTCCTTGGTCAGCCGTCCGCGCTTCACGTCCCCATCCAGGATCGCGGCGAGGTTGGCCTCGCCCCGCGCGACGCTCTCCGCATCGCGTTCCACCATGCGCACGCTGACCCCGGCGGCGAGCAGCGCCGCCGCGATGCCGGCGCCCATCGTGCCGCCGCCGACGATACCCGCCGTCGCGACCGGGCGTGGCCCGACCCCGGCCAGCTCCGGCGGGCGCGGCGCCGCACGCTCGGCGAAGAACACATGCCGCAGTGCCGCCGCCTGATCCGACCCCCGCAGGGCGAGAAAGGTCTCGCGCTCCTGCGCGATGGCATCATCGAAAGACCGCTCGCTCGCTGCGCGGATCACCCGCAGCGCCTCGCGGGGCGCGGTATTGCCACGGGCCGCCCGGGTGAGGCGGGCCTCGGCCTCCTTCCAGAAGTCGTCGCCCCGCGTCTCGGTCCCGCGCTCGGCGAGCGCCTCGGGCCGCTCGCCCGCCAGCGCCGCGATCAGCCAATCCCTGGCTGCTGCGGACAAGTCGTCCGCGTCGAGCACGGCGTCGATCAGCCCGATCTCCTGCGCCTTCGCCGCCGATACCGGCTTGCCCCCGGTCACCAGATCGACCGTCGCCTCGACCCCGATCAGCCGCGGCGTGCGCACCGTGCCGCCTGCGCCGGGGATGACCCCCAGCGTCACCTCAGGGAAGCCGAGCGCCGCACCCGGTGCGGCGACGCGCCAGCGGCAAGCGAGCGCCAGTTCGAGCCCGCCGCCGAGCGTCGCACCGTTGAGCACCGCGAGCCACGGGGCGCGCGAGGTCTCGATGGCGCGGATCACGTCGGGCAGATGCGGTGGCTCCGGCGCGCGGTCGAACTCGGTCACGTCAGCGCCGGCGACAAAAGCCTTGCCGGCGCCGGTCAGCACCACGCCCTCGATCCGCGGCTGGGCCGCGATCTCGGTCACGGCGTCCAGCAGGCCCTGGCGCACGTCGCGCGACAAGGCGTTGACCGGGGGATTGTCGATCGTGACGCGGGCGATGCTGCCATCGATGACGACCCGGACGGGCGCGGAGGCGGATACCGGCGCGTTCATGGAACGAGCCTGTCGTAGTAATGCACCTCGAAGAGCTCGCAGCCTTCGGGCGAGTTGAAGGGGCCGTGTACCAATCCAGGCGGACGGCGCACGAAATCTCCGGCCGGCGAGACGGTGCCGTCGGCGTCGATCAGCGTGCCGGAGACGACAAAGACCTCTTCCCAGTAGTCGTGCACGAAGGGCTCGGTCGTCATGGCGCCGGCCTCGAAGCGCACGAGGCGCGTGCGGTGACCCGCCTTGGCCGTCTCATCGAGCGTGCCGGCGAGCGCCCGCTGGGAGATCCCGGCGAACCCGCTGAAAGGCGCCCAGCCGTCCGTCGATTTCGTGTTCATCGCAAGCTCCTTCAAAGCGAACGGCGCGAGGCCATGCCGCCGTCGACGGTGAAGATCGTGCCCGACAGATAGGCCGCCTTGTCCGAGGCGACGAAGACGATCATGTTGGCCACATCGCTCGCCTGAGCCGGCCGGCCACCGGGGTAACGGTCGAAGAAGCGGCGATACTCCCCGGCGTCGCCGTAGGTCTCCTGCGCGCGGGTCTTGAGCAGGTTGCGCAGGCGTTCGGTCTCGACGGCGCCCGGGTTGATGCCGATCACGCGCACGCCCATGTCGAGGCTTTTTCCTCCGACCGCGCGGGTGAAGGCCATCAGCGCGGCGTTGCCGGTCGAACCGCAGACATAGTCGAAGTCCGGGCTCTCGCCGGCGCTGCCGATGGAATTGACGATGACCCCGCCGCCGGATTCGGACATCGCCTTCAGGTAGTGCTTCGTCAGCGCGATGTAGCCGAAGACCTTCAGGTCCCAGGCCTCGCGCCAGGTCGCCATCGAGATGTCGAACAGGTTGCCGCCGGGGATGGCGCCGGCATTGTTGACCAGGATGTCGACGCGTCCCGCACTTTCGGTCACCGCAGCGAGTCCGGCCGCCGTGGTGAGGTCGGCGGTGATCGTGCGGCACTGCGCGCCGTGGCGCTGCTTCAGGTCCTCGGCCTGCGCAGCGAGCCCGTCGGTATTACGGTCCAGGAGGATCAGTTCAGCCCCCTCTGCAGCGAAACGGTCGGCGATTTCGGTTCCGATCGCACCGGCCGAGCCGGTGACCATGACGACCTTGCCCTTGAGTCCAAGCTCCATTTTTCTCTCCTTAAGTTCTGGTGTTGCGGAAATTCGGCGCACGCTTCTCGCGGTGCGAGGCGACCCCTTCGCGCACCTCGGGACCGGCGAAGGCCAGCATCTCGAGGGCGGTCGAGGTGTCGAAGGTCGGCCCGGCCATGCGCAGCCAGTTGTTCATGGCGTATTTCGTCCAGCCGATCGCGTCGGTGGCGCCATTGGCGAGCTCGGCCGCGATCTCGAGCGCGGTCGGCAGCACCTCGTCCTGCTCCACGGCCATCGAGACGAGACCGATGCGCTCGGCTTCCTCCCCGAGGATCGGGCGGCAGGTCATCAGGTAATACTTGGCCTTGGCCATGCCGCAGAGCAGCGGCCAGATGATCGCCGCGGCGTCGCCTGCCGCCACGCCGAGGCGCGTGTGGCCATCAACCAGCTTCGCGGTCTTGGAGACGATGGAAATGTCGGCGAGCAGCCCGACCACCAGCCCCGCGCCCACGGCCGGGCCGTTGATCGCGGAGATCACCGGCTTGCGGCAGTTGATGATGTTGTAAACAAGATCGCGCGTTTCGCGCCACGACGAGACGCGCTCGGCGTGGTCGTTCATCAGCGAATCGACCCAGCCAAAGTCGCCGCCCGCCGAGAAGGCGCGGCCGGCGCCGGTGACGACCACCGCCTCGACCTCCGCTGCGGTGTCGATGTCGAGCCAGATTCGCGTCAGTTCCGCGTGGGTCGCGCGATCGATCGAGTTCATCGCCTCGGGCCGGTCGAACGTGATCTTGAGGATGCCGTTATCGAGCATCTCGAGCTTGAGTTTCTTGTAGTTGCTATGCCAGTCGGTCATGGGTTCCGCCTTTGAGACAGGTTTCAGGATTGCGGCTTGGCCGCAGCGACGAGGGTGCGCAGGGCTTCCAGTGCATCCGGGTTTTCGAGTGTCGAGAGGTCGCCGAGCGGCTCCCCGAGGACCACGCCGCGCGCGAGCCGGCGCAGGACCTTGCCGTTGCGGGTGCGCGGGAGCTCGGGGACGACGAGGACTTCGCGCGGCCGCAGCCCCGCGCCGAGCTTGCGCGCGACGTGCTCGCGCACCGACGCGGCCAGCGTGCCGTCGTCCACGTCGCCGGGGTTCGGCACCACGAGCAGCACCACGGTCTGGCCGCTCTTCGCATCGGGCACGCCGATCGCTGCCGCCGCCGCGACGCGGTCATCCGACAGCGCGGCCTCCTCGATCTCGGTCGGGCCTACGCGCCGACCGGAGATTTTCAGGACGTCGTCGCTGCGGCCACGCAGCTCCCACAGCCCGTTCTCGTGGCGCACGACGAGATCGCCATGGCTCCAGAGGCCCGGGCGCTGCGACCAGTAGCTGTCGATGAAGCGCTCGGGGTCCTGCCAGAGCCCGACGGTCAGCCCGACCATCGGCCGGCGCAGCACCAGCTCGCCGACTTCACCGGGCGCGGTTTCCGCGTCTTCATGCACGGCCGCGGCATCGACGTCGGTGACGATCGAGTTGAAGCCGAACGGATAGATTGGGCGCAGCACGATGTTCGAGAGGATCCCGCCCGAAATCTCCGTGCCGCCGCTCAGGTTGATGATGGGCGTGCGCTCACGGCAAAGCTGGCGGAACGCCCAGAGGAAGGTCGGCTCGTCGATGACCTCGCCCGCGGTGATCAGCGTGCGGAAGTTGCCGCCGAGGCCCTCCGGCAGTTCCGGAAAGGCCGCCGCCATGATGCGCAGCATGGTGGGCGCCGTGCCGAAGTGGGTGACGCCCATCGTCTTTGCTACGCGCAGAAGCTCGAGCGCGTCGGGCGCGATCGGGCCGCCGTTGTAGAGGACCAGCGATCCGCCGAGCATCAGCGGCGCGAGGATCTGCCACGGGCCGACCATCCAGCCCATGTCGCTGTACCACATCAGCCGGTCGCCCGGGCGGAAGTCGAACTGGTACGCGGTGTCGTGCGCCACCCGGAAGGGGAAGCCGCCGTGGATGTGGACCGTCCCCTTCGGCTTGCCGGTCGTCCCCGAGGTGAACATGATCATCCACGGCGTGTTCGGGTCGAAGCTTGGCGCCGCGATGGCCCGGTCGGTGGGAAGGCTTGCCCAATCGTGGTTTCCGGCCGGCGCGCCGTCGCCGAGGCAGTTGACCACCGCGACCGCCTCGAGCCCGGGACAGGCCGCGGCCACGGCCGCGAGGGTGTCGGCCGTGCGGAGGGTCTTGCCGCCGCGAATCCAGCCGTCGCAGCTGACCAGCACCTTGGCGCCGGCGGCATTGATCCGCGTCGCGATCGCCTCCGGCCCGAAGGCGGAGTAAAGCGGCACGATGATCGCGCCCATCCGCGCCGTGGCGACGGTCACGAAGGCCGCCTCCGCGATATTGGGCAGCAGCATCGCCACGCGGTCGCCTTCGCCCACGCCGAGCGCAGCCAGCCGGGACATCGCCGCATCCACCTCGCGACGAAGCTCGGCACGGGTGAGGTCGCGGCGCGCGCCGGATTCCGACATCTCGATCAGAGCAATGTCTTCGTCATTAGTCCCTTCCGGCGCGAGCAGGGTGTCAGTGAAGTTGAGCGCGCCGCCGTCGAACCAGCGTGCATGTTCGACGCCGCCGCCCAGATCCATGACCTGCCGGAACGGCTGGCGGAAGTGGAGGCCCAGGTCGGCGACGACGTCCCGCCAGTAGCCCTCCATGTCGTCGAGGGCGAAGGCGCGAAGAGCGTCGAAGTCCTGACGGCCGGAGCGCCGCATCAGCCGGGTCAGCGCGGCGCTCTCGGTCCGGGCCGCGTCGGGCGTCCAGACCGGAATCATTCTCCGACCCTCCCTGCTGCCATCCAGCGTTTCATCGCCTCCGGATCATAGCTGTCCACGTACTCGGACAAGGCTCGGGTCAGCGGCTCGGGCACCCCCGCCAAGTCGGACAGCGCCAGTGCGAAACGCAGGTCCTTGGCGACGACGTCATGTACGGCGCGATAGGATTCGGGGGTCTTGGCCCACTGCGAGAACTGCCGCCGCCCCATCGCGGCATCCCTGGTCAGGAAGTTCAGCCCGGTGCTCACGGACATGATCGGCGTCAGCGCCTCGTAGCTGACACCGTGCGCCTCGGCCAGCTGCACCACCTCAGCGGTCAGGAAGATGTTGGCGATGCAAATGATGTTGTTGATGATCTTGACGACTTCGCCCGCGCCGAGGTTGCCGCAATGGAAAATGTTCTTGCCCATCGCCTGCATCAGCGGCATGGCAGCGTCCACGTCATCCTTCGGGCCGCCCATGAGGATGCTGAGGGTGCCTTCTTGTGCGCCGACGATACCGCCGCTTACCGGGGCGTCGATCAGACGCGCCCCTTTGTCCGCGAGCGGCC
>Ga0073899_10004145_pt1 | contig 12730 bp, 11 predicted proteins | sample KloWWTmetaKNB5Ph_FD_88975 | JGI IMG/M metagenome (GOLD analysis project Ga0073899, IMG submission 88975) | Active sludge microbial communities from Klosterneuburg, Austria, studying microevolution and ecology of nitrifiers - Klosterneuburg... | ecosystem: Engineered > WWTP > Aerobic digester >... | reverse complement strand
TCATGCGGCGAGGCTCGCACACCCGGCGGCCCGCGCGCTCCGGTACGGTGCGGTGATGACCGTCCACCTCGCGGCGCCGCCGGGCGCCATCGCGCCGACCGTGCTCCTGCCCGGCGATCCGCTGCGCGCGCAGTTCGTCGCCGAGCAGTTCCTGACCGACGCCACCTGCCACAACCGCGTGCGCGGCGCGCTGGGCTACACCGGCCGTGTCGGCGCGCACCCGGTGTCGGTGCAGAGCACCGGCATGGGCATGCCGTCGTGCGCGATCTACGTCCACGAGCTGCTGGCCGGCTACGGCGCGCGGGTGCTGATCCGGATCGGCACCTGCGGCGCGATCCAGCCCGACCTCGAGCTGGGCGACGTCGTGCTGGCGATGAGCGCCTCGACCGACTCGGCGATGATCCGCCACCGCTTCGACGGCATGGACTACGCGCCGACCGCGAGCTTCGACCTGCTGCGCCGCGCCGCCGACCTCGGCGCCGGCCTGCCACGCCCGCCGCGGGTCGGGCCGGTGCTGACCAGCGACACGTTCTACGCCCGCCGCGAGGACTGGTGGACCCGCTGGGCCGCGCACGGCGTCCTCGCCGCCGAGATGGAGACGGCGGCGCTGTACACGCTGGCCGCCCACGCCGGCGCCCGCGCGCTGTCGATCCTCACCGTCAGCGACCACGTGCTCACCGGCGCCCACACCACCGCCGACGAGCGCCAGCGCGGCTTCGCGCGGATGGTCGAGCTGGCGCTGGCGCTGGCCGCGCAGGTCGCGTAGCCGCGGTCAGCCGCGGTAGCCCGTGCCGGGCACGCGCCGCGCGAACTGGTCGCAGTGATCGGTCTCTTGCACCGATCGTTCGGCGAGCCGCAGCACCGGCCAGAACGTCTCCTTCGAGCGGACCTGAGCGTACGCGTCCTTCGCGTTGCGGAAGCACAGCAGGTCGCCGAACAGCCCGTGGCCGCCCGGGCTGTAGTCGGAGTACTGGCAGTTGATGCAGCTCCGCAGGTAGACGTCCGGCGGTAGCTGACGCTGGATCTCGAGGAGCTCGTCCTCGAACCAACCGCTGGCGCCGGTCCCCTCGGCCCGCCCCTCGGCCCAGGTGAGCACGATGCGCAGGGTCACCTCGTCGATGCCGCCGCGCGGCGACGGCCGACCGAGCGTGAGCGCGACGGTGAGCGTCGCGGTCGACGCGCCACCGGGGCCGACGACCACGGCCGGGATCTCGCACGCCACCTCGCACTGGCACAGCTCGCCACCGGCGAGCGTGAACGTCGCGAGCAGCTCGTCGGGCGTCCCTGCCTCGGGCGCGAACCGGTCGAAGTCACGCCCACGCCACCCCACGCCGCGCACGACCATCCGCAGGCACGAGCCGTCGTTGGAGATCGTCGTGTGCTCGCTGCCGTGGGCGTCCTGGTAGCGCGCCGGGTAGTGGGCCCTGGTCACCGCGACAGCGTAGCGCAGCCGGCGTCAGCGACCCGCAGGCTCGGGGCACGGCACCGGCGTGTCCTCGGCCGGCTCGCAGCGCGCACCCCTCGGGGCACGGCTCGTCGGGGATCGCGCAGGCCCCGGTGTCACGATCGCGCTCGATCTCGGTCACGCCTCGAGGGTAGGCGGCGATGCACGCGACCGGGAATGGCGGCGGCGCCGGGGTCAGCCGGCTGCGCGACGCCGGCTGCGCGGTGCACCCGGTGTCGTCGCGGGTGATCGTCCACGCGATCGGCAACGTGCCCGCCGATCGCGTGCCGTCCCGCCGACGAGCAGCCCGAGCAGCACGGCGGCCGACGCGCGCATCGCCCCGAGCGTACCGGCCGCCCCGCCCCAGCGCGACGCCGCTGCGCGGCGGTGCGCCAGCCGTGACCAAGCCGTGGCAATCGCCGCGGCGCGGATCCCTACACTGCGGGCCACGTGTCGACGCCCGCCGAGCTGACCGCCGAGCTGACCATGGACGAGGTCGCGCGCCACGACGGGCGCGACGGCAGCTACTGGATCGAGGTCCAGGGCGCGGTCTACGACGTGACCGACTTCGTGCCGCGCCACCCCGGCGGCGGGCTGGCGACCTTGGGCGCCGGCCGCCACGCCACCACGCTGTTCGAGTCGTACCACCCCGGGCCGTCGCTCGATCGGGCGCGCCGCGCGCTCGGCAAGCAGGGGCGCCTGGTGGGCACGCTGGCGCCCGGCGAGCGCGAGCCGTACGGCGACCCGGCGTTCTTCGACGCGGTGCGGACCCGGGTCGACGAGGAGCTGCGCCGGCGCGGCCGCGACTACCGCAGCTTCGGCTGGGCGCTGGTGCTCGAGGCCGTGGTGCTGCTGGCGCTGTTCGTCGGCGCGTGGGCGTGGCGGCTGGCGACCGGCTCGTACCTGGCCGCGGTGCTCGGCGGGCTGGTGGTCGCGCGCCTCGGCTTCGCGATGCACAGCGGCAACCACGCGGCGGTCGCGCGGCGCAGCGTCGCCAACCGCCTGCTCGGCACGATCATGGACTTCGTCGGCGGCTCGAGCCTGGTGTGGCAGGCGTCGCACCAGGTCTCGCACCACGGCCGCCCCAACGTCAGCGGTCACGACAACGACGCCGAGATCGGCGCGCCGTTCCTGCGCTTCCACCCGGCGCTGCGCCGGCGCCCGATCCACCGCGTCCAGACCGTGATCCTCGGCGTCGGCATGAGCATCGGCCTGGTGAAGTGGCTGGTCTCCGACCTCGCGCACCTGCGCCGCGGGCGGGTCACCCACGCCGCGTTCCACGTGTCGCGCGGCGCGTGGCTCCAGGTGCTGGCGTTCAAGAGCCTGTGGGTCGCGATGCACGTCGTCGCGCCGATCGTCGTGCTCGGCCCGGTGCACGGCGTGCTGACGACGCTGGTGATGATGGCGGTCGGCGCGTACTACATGGAGTCGATCTTCATCGTGAACCACCTGCAAGCGGGGCTGGTGCCGCGCCCGGACGCGCACTGGGCCGCGCAGCAGGTGCAGGGCAGCGCCAACTGGCGGGCCGGCTCGCGCGTCTACAACTGGATCTCGGGCGGGCTCAACCACCAGATCGAGCACCACCTGTTCCCCAGCATGTCGATCTACCTCTACCCGACGATCGCGCCGGTCGTGCGCGCGACCTGCGCCGAGTTCGGGCTGACGTACCGCGACTACCGCGGGTTCTGGTCGGCGCTCGGCCACTGCGCCGGCTACTTGCACGACCTCGGCCGGCCGCCCGCCGCGCTGCCCGCGCCGACGCCGTAGCGGCTTGCGCCGCGCGGGGCGCGCCCTCACGATGGCGCATGACCGTCGACGACGCCCCCCGCCCGGCCGCCGCCGCACCCAAGCCTCACCACGCGATCCTGATCGGCGTGCTCGCCGGCAGCGCGCTCGGCCTCACCGCCAGCGGCCTGGTCAGCGCCGGCGTGCTGGGCGCCGCCGACGTGCAGTGGATCATCCGGTGGATCACGCTGCCGCTCGGGCAGGTGTTCCTGCGGCTGATGTTCATGCTCGCGGTGCCGCTGATCTTCGCCGCGCTGGTCACCGGCGTCGCCGAGCTCGACCCCAAGGCGCTGGGCCGGATCGGCGTGCGGACGCTGGCGTACACCGCGATCCTGTCGGCGATCGCGGTCGGCCTCGGCCTCCTGCTGGTCAACGCGATCGCGCCCGGCACCTGGAACCGCGCCGAGCTGATGGCGCAGGCCAGCCACCTGAAGGGGCCCGACATCCAGGTCGCCGAGCGGCCCGGGCTCGGCGGTGTGGTGCAGATGATCCCGACCAACCCGGTGGCGGCGGCCGCCACCGGCGACATGCTCGGGCTGATCGTCTTCGCGCTGGTGCTGGGCGTCGGCCTCGCGGTGGCCAAGGGCGAGGCGCCGCGCGCGCTGCGCACCACGATCGCCGGGCTGGCCGAGGTGTCGATGTGGCTCATCCAGCAGGTCATGCGCCTGGCGCCGCTGGGGGTCGCGGCGCTGTTGTTCGGCAGCTTCGCGACGCTGGGCCTCGATCTGTTCACGACGATCGGCGGCTACGTCGCGACCGTGCTGGCGGCGCTGCTGCTGCACACGTTCGTCGTGTACCCGGTGTTCGTGCGGGTGCTGGGCGGCATGGGGCCGCGCCGGTTCTTCGCCGGATCGCGGCTGGCGCTCACCACCGCGTTCGCGACCGCGTCGTCAGCCGCGACCCTGCCGACCACGCTGCGGGTCGCCGAGACCGAGCTGCGCCTGCCGCGGTCGGTCGCGCGCTTCGTGCTCACCGCCGGCGCGTCGATGAACCAGAACGGCTCGGCGCTGTTCGAGGGCGTGACCGTGCTGTTCCTGGCCCAGGTCTACGGCGTCGACCTGAGCCTCGGGCAGCAGCTGGTGATCATGCTGATCTGCGTGCTGGGCGGCATCGGCACCGCCGGCATCCCCGGCGCGACGCTGCCGGTGATCGCGATGATGCTCGAGATGGTCGACGTGCCGGCCCAGGGCCTCGCGCTGATCCTCGGCGTCGATCGCGTGCTCGACATGTGCCGCACGACGGTCAACGTCGCCGGCGATCTGGCGATCGCGGTGGCTGTGGCGGGGCGCGCGCCGGAGGGCGATCCCGAGGTTGGAGCCCCGGCGACCGGGTGATCGCGCCCCCGCCTCACCGCGACCGGCCGCCGCGCCGTCGCCGGACGCGACGGACCGGCCGGGCGTGGTAGACCACCGGCATGCACCCCCGGCCTTCGATCGCGATGCGCGTCCTCCTCGGCGCCGGCCTGTCGGCCGGCCTGCTCACCGGCTGCAAGAAGGAGCCGGCCGCCTCCGGCACCCCGCCGACGACCGCGGCGCAGCCGGCCGCGCCCCCCGCCCCCGGCGCCATGCCGAACCTCGCCGCGCGGCCGCCGATGCCGGCGCCGCCCGCGGTGGCGGCGGCGACCACCGGCGCGGTGCTCGAGACGATGAACTCGGGCGGCTACACCTACGCCAAGCTCGACCTCGGCGCCGAGCAGGTGTGGGTCGCCGGGCCCGAGACCAAGCTCGCGGTCGGCGACAAGGTCGACATGGTCGGCGGCACGCTGATGACCAACTTCACCAGCAACACGCTCAACCGCACGTTCGACCGCATCTACTTCGTCAACGCGCTGCCGCCCGCCGGCACCGGGGGCGCCGCGGGCGCGGGCGCGGTCGCCGCGGCCCACGGCGGGGCCATGCCACCGGCGGCGCCGGCCACGCCGACCGAGAAGATCGAGCCGATCGCCGGTGGCCAGACCATCGCCGCGGTGCTGGCCGCGCCGGCCCCGCTCGCCGGCAAGCCGATCGCCATCCGCGGCAAGGTGGTCAAGTACAACGCCCAGATCCTCGGCCACAACTGGCTGCACCTGCAGGACGGCACCGGCGACCTCACGATCACCACCGCCGACACCGCGGCGCCGGTCGCCGTTGGCGACATCGTCGTGGCCCGCGGCACCCTGTCGCTCAACAAGGACTTCGGCGCCGGCTACAGCTACCCGGTGATCGTCGAAGACGCGACGCTGTCGGCCAAGTAGGCCGGCGCGGCGTCACAGCCCGTTCTTGGCGGCCGCGCGCACCCGCCCCGCCGCGACGTCGCCGGCCATGTCGGCGCCGATCAGGTACGAGCGGTAGGCCGGCAGGCCGCGCAGCGTGACGTTGAGGAACGCCGTGAGGTAGCGGCGCGTCAGGCGCCGCGAGGTGGCCGGGTCGTCGGTGCCGGCCGGGCAGCTCGAGCAGGTGAAGCCGCACGCCGGATCGTCGAGGAACGACATGTGGCTCGCGCCCATGACCTCGATCTCGATCGCGGCGTGGGTCGCGTGCTCGTAGTACTGGTGGAAGTTGTCGGCGGCCGGCGCGCACGCCTGGCACAGCGCGCCGCTGCAGGTGGCGTTGGTCAGCTCGCCGAGCATCGCGATCGGCGCGGTGATCGCCCCCATCAGCTCGGGCGTCACCGACGGGTAGTCCGTCGCCGACACCGGCAGCGGGCTGCCGACCGCGTCGACCGGATCGATGCCGACGACCGCGCGCGGCCGGGGGTCCGACGCGGCGGCCAGCATCGAGATCTTGCCGCCCATCGAGTGGCCGGCCAGCGCGACGTGGACGGCGTCGACCCGCCCCGCCAGCGGGCCGCTCGTCGCGGTCGCCTGGGCGTCGAGCCAGTCGAGGATGCCGACCACGTAGCCGGCGAGGTCGCGGTGGGTCGGCCCGCCGATCAGCCCGCCCGGCATCTGCGGCATCACCACCACGTAGCCCCAGCTCGCCAGGTGGGTGCCGTACGACCCGTACTGCGTGGGCGCGAGCTGGAAGCCGTGGTGGAACACGACGACCGGGAAGCGGCCGGGGCCGTCGGGCGCGTAGATCGTCAGCGGGATCGTGGCCCCCGGCAGCGCGAGGTCGAAGCTGGCAGTGGTCGTCGCCTGCGGCCCCGGCTCGCCGGGATCGCGGGTCGTGCACGCGCACGCGTCGACCGCGGCGCTGGCGTCCGGCGCCGCGGCGGCGTCGCCCGGCGACGGGGTGGCGTCGGCGCCGCTGCCGCCGTCGGCGCCGCACGCGGCGAGCGCGAGCAGCACGGCGGCCAGCACGCCGCACGCGCGGTTGGGGTGATCACGTCCGACCCGGCTCGATCCGTCCATGGAGGTCCTCCTGGCGCGAAACCTACCGGCCGGCAGGTTTATTCGTCAAGCCCGAACTGTGGGAGCATCGGCGCGTGACCTCGCCCCGCCGCCGCGCCGGCCGTCCCGCCCACCCCATCGAACGGCCCGCGCTGGTGGCGATCGCCGCGCAGGCGTTCGCTGAGCGCGGCTACGCCGCCGCCAGCCTCGGCGAGATCGCCGCCGCCGCCGGGCTACGCAAGGCGTCGCTGTACCACCACTTCCCGGCCAAGGAGGCGCTCTACAACGCGGTCCTCGACACCACCGTCGGCGAGCTGCGCGCGCTGCTGCTGGCCGCCGGGCTGGACGCCGGCGACTTCGCGGGGCGCCTCGACCGGCTCGGCGCGCTGATGATCGACTACTTCGTCGAGCACCCGCACGCCGCCAAGCTCTTGACCCGCGAACTGGCCGGCGACGGCGACTACCTGCGCGGCGCCGGCGGCGCCCAGGTGATGGTCAACCTGCACGCGACCGCCGCGTTCCTGCAGGCCGGCATGGACGCCGGCGCGTTCCGCCGCCAGGACCCGCGCCAGCTGGTGATGTCGATCGTCGGCCTCCACGTCTTCTACTTCGCCACCGCCAGCCTCGCCTCCGACTTCGTCGGCAAGGACGTGCGCGCCGCCGCAACCGTCGCCGCCCGCAAGGCCGCCGTGCTGGCCCAGGTCCGCGGCATGTGCCTGGCCGCGCCGCCGACCGCCGCGCCGCCCTCGACCGCGCGCCGCCGCCGCGGCTAGACTCGGCGCCGTGACCGCGTCGCCGCCTCCCGGCTCCCCGGCCGCGCGTGGAGCCGTCGCGCTCGAACACGGCACCGACGACCCGCGCGACCAGGCCGAGCCCGTCGAGCGCCAGCGCAGACTCGCGCAGGCCCAGGCCCGCCGCGACGAACTGCGCGCGCTGGCCCACCGCTGAGCCGCGCCGCTACTTGTGCATGACCTGCCAGAACGCGGGGCCCTTCCACCACAGCACCAGGTTGACGTTGGCGGTCAGCTCGCGCAGGTCGCGCTTGCCGAAGTCGAGCGGCATCCGCTGGTACGACGCGTCAGCCTCGACCCGCAGCCACGAGGCGATGACCGCCGAGGCGTGGATCCCGGCGGTGTAGTCGGCGTGGTGCGCGCCGTCGATGAAGGTGGCCAGCGACAGCGGATCCCACGCCACCCGGCCCTCGACCTGCACGTGCGGCACCAGCAGGTGGCCGTACGACAAGCCGACCGGCATGCCGATGCGGTCGACGTCGACCGGGAACAGCGCGCCGGGGATGCCGGTCACGGTCCAGTTCTGCCAGTTGGCGCTCATCACCAGCGTGAGCTGATCGCCGCCGATGAACCAGGTCTTGGGCCGCGCGGTCATGTCGAACTCGAAGTACGAGCCGGTCGCGGCGGCGCCGTCGGCGCGCGAGTTGTCGACGCCGGTGGTGTCGCCCCACGAGTAGCTGAGCGTGGTGAGCCTGTCGGGCACCGGCATGTACACCTGGTACGAATACGAGAACCGGTCGCCGGCCTTGCCGCCGCGCTCGATCGCGGCGGCCTCGGCCTTCTGGCGCGCGGTGTAGGCCGCGCCGGCGCTGCCGGCGACCGACAGCAGGATGCCGGTGGTGTCGTACAGCGTCACGCTGTGGCCGGTCGTGGTGTAGGCGGTCGTGCCCTCGTAGGCGGGGTCGCCGTCGATGTTGAAGTCGCCGTCGTAGCGGCCGATCGTGCTCGACTGGACCTTCTGCCCGTAGCCGATGCCGCACCCGGCGGCCAGCGCGGCGAGCGAGATGGCGATGACGAGCGACCAGCGGACCGCGGCGGCGGCGGGCGGGATCAGGGACATGCGGACGGAAACAGCGCCCGCCGGCGCGACGTCAGACGAAATCGACCGGGTCGGCGGCGATCGCTGCCGGCGGCTCAACCCGGCGCCAGCGCGGTGACCTTCACGCGGTGGGCGCGCAGCCGGGAGATCAGGTCAGCGTAGCTGGCGAACGACGCCCGGCGCCGCTCGGCGAGGATCGTCGCCACCGCCGCGCGGTCCCAGCCCGGGACCAACTCGAGCATCGCGGCGCCGCCGGCGTTGACGTCGAAGCGCAGCGGCTGGGCGTCGCCGAACGCGACCAGCCGCACGCGGACCGCGGCCACCTCGACCCGCACCACCGGGCCGAGCCGGCGGGCGAGCACCGCGGGATCGGCGATGGCCTCGGCCAGCCACCGCGCCCGGCGCGGCTCGGACTCGGCCATCAGCCGCTTGCGGGTCGCGACGTCGACGGTGAGCGCCGCGTCGTACAGCGCGGCCCACTGCGCCGCGGCGTCGGCGTCGACGGTGGCGCCGTGGGACAGGTCGAGGAACGCCGCGATGGCCGGCGCGCCTCGAGCGGCGACCACGTCGAGCAACGGCGTAGCGTCGAGCGGGCCGGCGGAGGTCTCGGCGGTCGCCAGCGCCTGCCACAGCGCGCGGTAGCGCGGCGCCAGCGCGGCGAGGTCGTCGCCGCAGCCGTCGGCGGCGATCAGCTGGAACAGCACGCTGGCGACGAAGCCCTCGGAGGCCACCAGCGAGCCGGGGTCGCGCAGCGTGCGCAGGTCGCGCGCGGGGTCGAGCTGCACCCGCAGGTAGTCGCCGCGCAGCGCCGGCTCGAACCCGAACGCGCCGTCGCGCACCGCCTGGTAGCGCGCGAAGGTCTGGGCGTAGGTCATCAGATCGCGCGCCGCGAAGAAGTACTCGCCGGCCTTGTCGCCGGTCGGGCCGTGGCGCGGCGACGCGTGATCGTAGAACCGCCGCACGTCGGGGTCGCGGCCGCAGTGGGCGGCGATCGCCTCGAGGCTGATCGCGAGGCCCTCGGCCAGCGCGGTGCGCCGGTCGGTCACCGCCGCGGTCGAGTGCGGGATGGGCGCGATGGCGCCGTCGGCCAGCGGTTCGGCGTCGGCCCGCGCCCGCGCCAGCAGCGCGTGGACGGCGTGGCCGGTCTCGTGCAACAGCGTGCCGCGCAGCGTGTCGCGATCGTCGGCCAGCCGCAGGTACGGCAGCTGCGGCAACGCCAGCGGCGCGTCGCCCTCGATCATCGTCAGCCCGACCTCGGCGTGGTTGCCGCCCTCCTCGACGCCGATGAACAAGATCGGCGCGCCCGGAGCTGGCGCCGGCGGCGGCGCCAGCTCCCACGCCACCGCGTACAGGGCCAGCGCGAACCGCGCCGGCTCGTTGTCGATCGCGGCGCGCAGCGCGGCCAGCCGCGCCGGATCGTCGATCGGCCGCCATGGGCTCGCGCGATCGGCGCGCGCGAGGAACCGCACCTCGACCGGGGATGACGTCGCCGCGGCAGGCGCCGCAAGCGGCGGCGTCGTCGCCGCGCGTGGCGGCGCGCCCGCGACCGTCGCAGGGGGTGTCGCGACCGCGGTCGCACGCGGCGCCGCACACGCCGCGCCCACTACCGCGATCACCAGACTTGCACGAACGGAGATGGCCATGGCCTCGCCCCTAGCGAACCGTGGGCCAACGGTGTGGACCTGCGCCGCGCCGCCCCGACGCAGGCGGCGCGACACAGTCGGGCCATGGCCCGCGCGAAGCCCTCCACGTCCCGCTCACCGGCCAAGCGTCCGCCAGCCCGCACCAGCGCCAAGGCCTCGGCGGCTCGGCCCGCGAAGCGCGCCAAGCCGATGCTGCGGTGGGCCGCCGCGAAGTCGGTTCCGCCCCGGCGCGACGTCGACGAGCCCGAGGTCGGCCCCGCGCCCGCGACCAGCCACCCACCGTTCGTCGCGCGGTGCGAGGGCCCATTCTTCTACACGACCGACGACGAGTTCGCCCCGTTCGGCAGCGACGCCGGCTCCGACGCGCTCCAGGCCTGGACCGCGCGGCCGCGGCGCGGCGGCGGCGCGGCGTTCCTCGATGCGTTGCTGGCGAACTGGGGGGCTGACGCTGCCCGACCTCGCCGAGCCCCGCCCCGAGGTCGTCGACGCATGGTTCGACGACGTCACGTCCGCGGAGGCCAACCAGGCGGTCATCGTCACCGCGTTCGGCCAGCTCAAGATCACCGGCGCAGTCGAGCCGGCTATCGTCGCGCTGGCGGTGGCCGCCAACGCCCGTGAGCGCCGCGCGACCGAGCTCGCGCGGACGGCGAACCCACGCTGGACACACGCCGACGCGAAGGCCCAGGCCGACGAGCGGATACGCCGTGCGCTGCTGGCCATGGCCTGATCGACTCAGTCGTCGTCACCGTCGTCGTCATCGCCCGGGCGCGGATCGCCGCGCTCGCCGACGAAGACCCGCAGCACGGCGAAGTGGGCCGGGTCGCCGAAGATGGCGTGGTTGGTCACCAGCAGCGACCGCCGCCCGTCGTCGAACGCCATCGTCGCCGGGTTGTCGAACGGGATCGGGCTACCCGCCGGGCCGGTGATCCGGGTCCGCTCGGTGCCGTCGGGCTCGAGCACGGCGATCTGGCTGGCGCCGGCCAGCGTTACGTAGATCGTACCCGACGCCCCGAAGGTCAGGCTGTCGGGGACCACGCCGCCGCCGAACGTCGCGACGTGTTCGATGCTGTCGGGCGCCGGCGCGTCGACCAGCGGCACGCGGTAGACGTGGCCCAGGCTGGGGTCGACCGGATCGAAGGTCTCGACCAGGTAGAGGTACGCGCGATCCGGGCTGAGCTTGATGCCGTTGGCGCCGAACGGCAGCGGCGCCGCGAGGTTGCCGGCCAGGAGCGGGCTGGCGAACCAGGGCGCGATCGAGCCGCCGCCGGCCGGGACGCGGAAGATCGTCGCCTGCAGCGAGTCGGTGACGTACAGGTTGCCGGCGGCGTCGAACGTCATCTCGTTGGACAGCGGCGGCAGGTCGACGAAGGTCGGGGTACACGGGGCCGGCCCGCCCGGGGTGCACGCGGGCAGGTCGGGCAGCGGCGGCGCGTACGACGACTGCTGATAGCGGCGGCCGTGGCGGTGCAGGCGGATCACGCCGAGCTGCGTCGACACCACGAACACGTCGCCGGCGGCGTCGACCGCGATGCCGCTGAGGGCGTGCTCGAAGGCCAGCTGCTCGCCGGCGATCGGGATCTCGGTGATCAGGTCGCCGCTGGCGCGGTTGAGCACGGTGACCACGCTGGGCCCCTTGCCCGCGGTGCCAAAGGTGGCGGGGCCCGCCACGTAGACGCGGTCGCCGACCACGGCGACGCCCTCGGGGTAGCCGCCGTTGCAGCCGGCTTGACCGGCGCAATAGCGGGCAGCGGCGGGGATCGGCGCCAGCACGGCGCCGTCGCCGAAGGTGGGCGCGGCGGCGGCGGCGCCTGAGGACCCGGCGACCGCGACGAGCGCGACGAGCAGGAGCGATGAGCGAGCGAGGTGCGACATGCCCGGGTAGAGCGCGCTGCCGCGACTTCGTATCGGGCCGATCGCCGATCATCCGCCGGCGCCGTATCCTCGGCCATGGACGCCCCACCCGACCGCCCCGGCAACGCGCCGATCTACCGCGGCGAGCTGTACTGGGTCGCCGGCGACGAGAGCCGCGGCCCGGCCCCGCCCTACGCCCACCCCCACGTGGTGGTCCAGGACGACGTCTTCAACCACGCCCGCGTGACCACCGTGATCGTCTGCGCCCTGACGTCGAACCTGCACCGCGCCGGCGAGCCCGGCAACGTGCTGCTGGCGCCGGGCGAGGGCGACTTGCCGACGCAGAGCGTCGTCGTGGTGTCGCAGGTGTCGTCGATCCCCAAGGCCCGGCTGGGCGCGCGCATCGGCGCGCTGTCGGCAGCCTGCGTCGATCAGATCGTCGCCGGCCTGCGCTTCCAGCAGGCGTCGTTCTTCCGCCGCTAGTTCAACATCACCCGGTCGGGGCATGGTTAGCGTCCCCCGCTGGCGACCACCCGCCTTCGAGGGCCCCGCGTTCCCCTCGCCGGTGCCGCCTTGGCTCGGCGGCGCCCGCGTGGGACCGGCGGCGCCTCGACCTCGACGCCCGCCTGGGACGGCGCCACCGCGACCTCGCCTCCTGGCGGAGGCGGCGCCACCGCGTCCCCATCTTCCACGTGGGACGGCGGCGCCCCGTACGGCCGCCCGTCGGCGTGCGTGAACCGCAGCTTCCCAGGCGCGGTACCCTCGACCCGCAGCCGGCCATCGTGCGCGGCCTTGTGGTGAGCCGAGCACAGCACCGACAGCTTGCTCGGCGTGTGCTTGCCGCCCGCCGACCGCGGGACGACGTGG
>Ga0073899_10004141_pt1 | contig 12734 bp, 11 predicted proteins | sample KloWWTmetaKNB5Ph_FD_88975 | JGI IMG/M metagenome (GOLD analysis project Ga0073899, IMG submission 88975) | Active sludge microbial communities from Klosterneuburg, Austria, studying microevolution and ecology of nitrifiers - Klosterneuburg... | ecosystem: Engineered > WWTP > Aerobic digester >... | reverse complement strand
GCGCTCGGGGGAAGGCCCCGGATCAGTCGCTTCCTGTACGCAGCACCTGAGCAAGTTTTCCGCCGAGCCGGAAAACCTGCACGGTGCACGCAGCGCCCACCGGATGCAGCGTCGAGTGCGGCATGAATCGCGCCGGCCATTACCCCGCGCGCGTGTGCCGCCATCGGTGATCGTGGCCGCCGCTGGCAGGCTGCATGCGCCGTGCGGATTCTCGGGCCCTGGCGAGAATCCGCTCAGGCGCCGTCTTGCAAGCGATCGATCCGGTACCATTCCCCGAGCGCGTGTCTGCCTTTCCAAGCTCGGGGAATGGTACCGGATCGATCGCCTGCAACCGGCGAGTGCCTGCCTTTTCCGCTCGCCGGAAGAAGGCAGGAACCGCGCCCCAACTCTCGCCTCGCCGGACTCAGCCGATCAGGTAGGCGAACAGGAAGATCCCGAGCATCGTGAACACGAGCGCGAGCTTGGCGAGCGTACCGAACAGCAGGCCCATCCACGTCGCGAAACCCGCCTGCGTGGCTTTGCGCCACTCGCCATGCGAGAGCATCTCGCCGGCGACCGCGCCGACGAACGGTCCGAAGATCAGGCCGGGAATGCCAAGGAAGATGCCACCCAGCGCGCCAAGCGCGGCTCCCGCGATCGCGAGCCTGGATGCTCCGACGCGCTTCGCACCCAGCGCCGTGGCGGCGAAATCGATGACGAACGATGCGGCCGTCAGCACACCGAGAACAGTGAGCGTGATCCAGCCGACGCGCTGAAAGTCGTCGGCCCAGGCCGCGACCAGCAGACCGCCGAACACGAGCGGCACACCTGGCAGCGCCGGCAACACCGCGCCCGCCAGCCCGCCGAGCACCATGAGCAGGGCCAGGCCCCACATCCACACGTTGTTTCCTTCCATGAGCCAATCATGCACATTGCCTGCGCGATAGTCACAGGGACGCGCTCCGCTTGCGCTTTTCGCTGCCCCCGACCCCGATCCTCGACGCGCTGCCCGCATTGCGCGCGGCCTTGCGGGCGCATCGCAATGCGGTGCTCGAGGCACCGCCGGGCGCGGGCAAGAGCACCGTGGTTCCGCTCGCGCTGCTGGACGAGCCCTGGCTCGGCGCAGACAAGCGCATCGTCATGTTGCAGCCGCGCCGGATTGCAGCGCGCGCCGTGGCGCGAAGATTGTCGCAGCTTGCGGGCTCGGAGCCTGGACAGCTCGTGGGTTACCGCACCCGGCTCGAAACCCGCGTCGGCGCCGCGACGCGCATCGAGGTCGTGACCGAGGGGATCCTGGCGCGCCGACTGCAGAGCGATCCTGCGCTCGAGGACGTCGGCTGCGTGATCTTCGACGAGTTCCACGAGCGCAACCTGCAGTCGGATCTCGGCCTTGCGCTGGCACACGATGCGCAGCGCCATCTGCGCGACGACCTGCGCCTGCTGGTCATGTCGGCGACGCTGGACGGCGCAGCGGTGGCGACGGTTCTCGGCGATGCGGGGTCCGTGCGATCCGAGGGACGCGCCTTCGACGTCGCCACCAGGTACGCCACCGCGGTGCCGGCCGGTGTCAACCGCTGGCCCGAACCCATCGAGCAGCGCGCGGCTCGCGTCGTCCTGCGTGCGCTGGAGTCCGATCCGGGCGACCTGCTCGTCTTTCTGCCAGGCGCCGCGGAGATCCGGCGCTGCTGCGACGCCATCACGGCCGGAGCAGGCGATCCGTCACTGCTGGTCCTGCCGCTGTATGGCGACCTCGACGCCGCGGCACAGGATGCGGCGCTCGGTCCGGCGCCCGCAGGGCGCCGCAAAGTCGTCGTCGCCACGAACCTGGCCGAAACGAGCCTCACCATCGCTGGCGTGCGTATCGTCGTCGATGCAGGTCTGGAGCGACGGCAGCGCTTCGATCCTGGCAGCGGCATGAGCCGCCTCGAGACCGTCCCGATTTCCCGCGCCTCGGCCGACCAGCGCCGCGGCCGGGCAGGGCGCACCGCGCCGGGCATCTGTTACCGGCTGTGGTCGGAATCTGCGCACGCCGCGCTGTCGGCGCAGGCCGTGCCGGAAATCCTCGATGCCGATCTCGCGCCACTCGCGCTCGAACTCGCGTGCTGGGGCGCGAGCGATCCGCACTCGCTGGCCTGGCTCGATCCACCGCCGCTCGCGACGCTGGCGCAGGCACGTGACCTGCTGCATCGGCTCGAGGCGATCGACGAACGTGGCCAGGCGACGCCCATCGGCCGTCGCATGGCCAGTCTCGGCACGCACCCGCGGCTCGCGCACATGATCGAACGCGCCGCGGCACTGGGGCTGGCCGATCTCGCTTGCGATATTGCCGGGCTCCTCAGTGAGCGTGATCCGTTGCGCGCGCAAGGCATGCAGCGCGACCCGGACCTGCGGCATCGGCTGGACGTCCTGCGCGGTGCCCCGGCGCCCGCGGGCTTCGCGGTCGATGGCCGGGCGCTGCAACAGGTGCGACGTTCCAGTGAATTGTTTGCCCGGCGCAGCAGCCGCGACGACTCGACGCGCGCCGGCGCGGAGCCGCAACTCGCGCGTGACCAGGCCACCGGTTTGCTGCTGGCATTCGCGTACCCCGACCGCATCGGCATGGCGCGGGCCGGCGAGAGTGGGCGTTACCTGCTGAGCCAGGGTCGCGGCGCCGCGCTGCAAGGCCCGTCGGCGCTGGCACGCAGCGAATTCATCGTTGCCGCCGAGGTCGATGCCGGTGAGCGCGAAGCAAAGCTGTACCTCGCGGCGCCGCTCGAGCGTGTGCTGCTCGAAAGGCATTTTGGTTCCCTCATCACGGCGCAGGACGAAGTTGCCTGGGATGCGCGGGCGGGCGCCGTCATTGCGCGTCGGGTGCGGCGCCTGGGTGCGCTGGTGCTGGAAGAACGCACGCTGCGCGACGGGATCGAGGCCGATACGCGCGCCGCAGTGCTGGCGGGCATTCGCGCACTCGGGCTCGACTGCCTGCCGTGGACGAAAGACCTGCAGCAATGGCGTGCGCGGGTCACCCTGGTACGCAACAGCGCAACGACACCAGAACAGGCCGCCGCATGGCCGGAAGTGTCGGATGCGACGCTGCTGGCAACGCTCGAAGACTGGCTTGCGCCGTGGCTCGCCGGCGTGACGCGCCGCGAGCACCTTGCCCGTGTCGACCTGCGCGGCGCGCTGCACGGTCTGCTCGACTGGAATGCGCAGCGCCGGCTCGACGAATGGGCGCCCACGCACCTGACCGTACCCAGCGGTTCACGGATCGCCGTGGGCTACACTGGCGCGGTGCCCGTGCTGGCCGTCCGCCTGCAGGAGGTGTTCGGCTGGATGGAGTCACCGCGGCTTGCCGGCGGTCGCGTGCCGGTCACGCTCGAACTGCTGTCGCCGGCGCGGCGTCCGGTGCAGGTCACCCGCGATCTCGCGAGTTTCTGGGCCCGGGGCTATGCCGAGGTGAAGAAGGAGTTGAAAGGGCGCTATCCCAGGCACTACTGGCCGGACGATCCCTACCTGGCGACGCCCACGCGCAAAGTCCGACCTGCCGGTGAGTGAGCCCGCCCGGTGAGCCAGGGTCGGCAACGACATCGCGCGCCGCAGCAGGCACTGGCAGTGCTGACGCTGGTGCTGCTGGCGAGCGGGTGCACCCCTTTCCGTCCCGGCGTGCCGTCCGCAGCCGCGGCCGGCGAGCAAGCGCCGGCATCGCAGCAGGGCATGGGAGCGGCGATCGCGCAGCAGGCGCTGGCTCAGGTGGGCGCGCCGTACCGTTATGGCGGCGCCGGTCCCGCTCGTGGTTTCGACTGCAGCGGCCTGGTCAGCTACGCTCACTCACGCGAGGGCATCAGCGTGCCGCGCACGGCCGCGGCGCAGTTCGCCGCTGCACGCAAGGTCGATCCGGAATCGCTGCGCGCCGGCGATCTCGTCTTCTTCCGGCTGGTTCCGGGCAGCCGCGAAGTGACACACGTCGGCATCTACACCGGCCAGCGACGCTTCGTGCACGCGCCACAGACAGGCAGGAACGTGAGCGAGGCGAGCCTCGACGATCCGTACTATCGCGAGCGCTTTGCCGGCGCCGGGCAGTTATTTGCGGACGGACCTGGCACCGGACCGCGCCTCAGGTCCCCGCCGCGCTGAAGGTGTCTTCGCCTCAGACGTAGTGTGCGCGGCACTCGGCCTCGCGGCCGCGCACGACGCGCCTGCCAGCGAGCGGTCCGTGCGTCTCGGTGACGACGGTGTGCTGGCCCTCGGAGTTCTCCGAGTCGTAGTGGAAGATCCGCACCCAGTCCCGCATGCGCTTCAGTTGATGCGCCTGGGCGGTGTTGGAGTAGATCGCGGTGAACTGCCACCCGTCGCGTTCCGCGTGCAGCACGGGCAGCCACGCTTCCTGCGTCGGGTTGAAACGAATCGGTGCGATCGTCGGCAAGGTGCCGGCGGTTGCCTGCTCGCGGTACTGGCGATCGATGGCCAGCAGCGCTCCGACTGCAGGCACGGGTCCCAGGGTGGCCGGCGGCGCGGTGCCGGCGTCTCGACCACGCACCAGCATCGCGTGCAGGTTGGCGCGGATCGCTGCGGCGCGGCGCGGGCCGACACCCGGCACGTTCTCGAGCCTGCCGTCATGCGCCGCCAGTTCGAGTCCTTAGAGCGTGTCGAGGTGCAGCTCTTCGTGAATGCGTTCGGCGAGGCGATGACCGAGGCCCGGCACCACCGTGAACAAGGCGACGGGATCGGCGCTGCCGCGCAACCGTTCGAGCTGCGACCAGTGTCCGGTGCGGACCATCTCGATGATCGCGGTTGCGATGCCCCGTCCGACGTGTGGCAGGCGGTCGAGACCCTCCGCCCCTTCGCGGTCGACGAGCCCGACGATTTCTGCGGCAGGCAGGCGGCCGATCGTGTCGGCAGCCTTGCGATAGGCGGCCACTCGATAGGGATTGGCTCCCTGTGCGTGCAGCAGATCCGCAGCTTCACGCAGGCGATCGGCAAAATCGAGCGCGTGCCGGCCGGATGCGGACACAGCGGCGGTAGTGGCCGCGGCTTTGGCCTCTGCTGCAGTGACTCGTTCCATCTCCCGTTCGTCGCGCCCACGCGGGCGACCTGGAAATCGAATTGAATACTCGCGCCTATTGCGGGCCGCGACCATTCGGGTTTTACGAGAGGCGCGCCAAACCGACTATGATTCGCTGGAACGGTTCCGGAAACGCAGGGGAGCAGGATCGTGCGCGGAGTGTTGCGCTGGCTGGGCCGAACGGTGTCTGCGTTGCTGACGGCCTTGCTGCTCGTCGGTCTCGGGTTTTACCTGCATTTCCTCTGGGCCGGGCCGGAGCCGAAGCCCTGGCACCGCGTTCGCGCCATGGCCGAGTTCACTGCTGCCGACTACGCCGACGGCCGGGTCACGACGCTCGCGCAATACCGTGCGCGCGAGCGGCAGCTTCTGGACCAGGTCCGGACTGAGATCACGCAGCAGCTCACCACTGCCGATCGGCTGCCCCACAACCGGTTCAATCCCGGCAGCCGCAGCGATCCGGGCGTCTGGGCGTTGAACTGGAATCGTACTTTTGTCCTGCAGCCGGCAGCTGAACCCATCGGCGGTGTGCTGTTGCTGCACGGCCTGACGGACTCGCCATACAGTTTGCGCAGTTTCGCCCGCGTGCTGGCGACGCAAGGGTATCGAGTCGTCGGACTGCGTCTGCCGGGGCACGGGTTCGCGCCGTCGGGTTTGCTGACGTTCAAGGCGGAAGACCTCGAGGCGGCGACCCGCCTGGCGATGCGTGACCTGCGCGCGTCGCTGGGCGCAGGCAAGCCGATCCAGATGATCGGGTATTCCAACGGCGCCGCACTCGCCGTCAGCTACGCGCTCGATGCGACGACGGACCTCACCTTGCCGCGACCCGCGGGGCTGGTGCTGATCTCGCCCGCGATCGGCATCACCCGGCTTGCCGCCATCGGCCGCATCCGCACCGGGCTGTCGGAACTGCAGGGCTTTGGACGCGCCGCGTGGCAGCAGATCGAACTGGAAGTCGACCCGTACAAGTACCAGTCGTTCAGCTTCCACGCGGCCGGTGAAACGCAGCGATTCACCAGCCGCCTCGCGCGGCGCCTCGCAACGAGTGCAAGCGAGGGCCCGCTGCGCGGCATGCCACCGATCCTCGCCTTCGTTTCCACCGTCGACTCCACCGTGCAGGCCTCGGCCGTCATCGATTCGCTGCTCGACCGGCTCGCGCCCGACGGTCACGAGCTCGTGTTGTTCGACGTCAATCGCCTGTCGATCGTGCAGCCGATGCTGATCGCCGATCCTGCACCGCTGACGCGCCGGTTGCTGGCACAGCCTCAGCGCCGGTTCGCCCTGACGCTGATCACCAACGCGTCGCCGAACACGCTGCAGGTGATGGAGCGGCGGTCGCCCGCGCTCGGCGCGCCGGCGACGGAACGAGCGCTCGACCTGGCCTGGCCGCGCAACGTCTTCTCGTTGTCGCACGTGGCGTTGCCTTTTCCACCCGACGATCCGCTCTATGGCTACGCTGCGCCGGCGTCGAACCGGCACATTCAACTGGGTCGGCTCGAGATTCGCGGCGAGAACGGCGTGCTCAATGTGCCGAACTGGATGCTGACCCGCCAGCGCAGCAATCCGTTTCATTCCTACGTCGTCGAGCGGATCAAGTCCTTCATGGCCGCCACGCCTTAGGAGCAGACGCGGTCGTCTGCTACGATTCGCGCTGCCGCGCAGGGCGGGATGCGCGAACCAGAACGAACAAGCACAGGGGAAGGATCATGGCCGATACGCCCGCCGCTGCCAGCCAATCGACGACGAGGCCGGCGGCCACGTCATCGCCCAAGCCGCCGCGTCGCAGTTTCAAGTCATTCTTCTGGGGCAGCCTGATCGGCGCGCTGATCCTGATCGGGCTCTACACGCTGTTCATGCTGTGGTGGAGCTATTCCGAAGGCGAACGCGCCGGAGTGCTGCAGAAATTCTCCAGACGCGGCTGGATCTGCAAGACCTACGAAGGCGAGCTGGCGCAATACATCGAGGGTGGCGTCGCGCCGCAGATCTGGAATTTCAGCGTGCGCGACCCGGTCGTGGCCGAGCAGCTGCACAAGGCCGTTGGCCAGCAGGTGCGAATCCGCTACCAGGAGCATCGCGGACTACCCACCACGTGCTTCGGCGAGACCAGCTACTTTGCGGACCGCTTTGAAATTATCAGCACGCCCGAACCGGTCAGGCCGTCTTCGGGGCTCAGTGTCGAACCCACGGCCGTGGCCGCGCCGGCACCTGCGGCGACGGCAGCTCCTGCTGCGCCACCGCCCAGCCAGCCCTGACAGTCAGTTGCCGGGCTGGTGGCGGGCGGCCGCTCGTGACACGGCGGGCACCGAACCCGCTTCGCGTTCTTCGAAGTCGAGACAGACGATCCGGCCGCCGACTTCCGTCAGCGCGAACTTGGCCGGGATCGGGCCGCCGTGAAAGCGTGCGGTCAGCTCGCGCACGTAGCAGGATTCCAACGGCAGGCCATCAATTTCGTCGCTGAGCTGCAGCCGCTGGTTCAGCATCTCGGGGCACGTATGTGCCACTGATGCGGGGGCTTCCCAACGATTGCGTGTCTGCACGATCGGCACCGGTCGCTGCAACGACCCGCAGCGCCGGCACTGCGGGTCGCGTCGGATTTCGAGCGAGGCGCCCTGGCCCAGCGTTGCGTCGAGCGTGGCACGGCGCGCTACCGAGCCGTGCGCGCCCGCCGCGATACGTGCGATCAGGGCAGCGGCCAGTGCTCCCGCGACGCTCGCCGTCGCGATGCGCGTGACAGGCCCCGCCGCAGCCGGGGTTTCCTCCACCGACAGCCTGAGCGCGGCGATCGGCATTGGAATGGCCGCGCGTGCCGGATCGCATTCGAAGCACGCAGAATCCGGTAGTGCGGCGAAAGGGTAGGCACCGACGATGGCAAGCGTGCCTTCCGCCCACGCCAGCACCAGGTTGGCATTCGCCACCACACATTTCTGGTTCATGCGCTGACGTGCCATGGGGCTGTCGACGGTGCAGACCGCAAAATCGTAAGCCTGCAGGCCGGCCAGTGTGAGCGTGTCCCAGAAGTCGCCGTCGTACACGGTGTAACGGCCGCGCAGCGGGTCGGCGACGCGAGGCGCGCGCTCGAACACGTCGATGCGGCCGATGCCCATCAGGCCGAGATTGCGAATGAGTTCCGAGCCGATCCGGCCCGCGCCAACGACCGCGATGGTCAGGTCTGCCAGTGGCAATCTGCGCTTCGTTTCGGCTGTCATCTGCGGTTCTCGTCCGGGCGATGCCTGTGGTCGATCAACGAACTTCGTCCACCTTGACCCATGCCGAGTACTGCGTCAATTTGGAACGTGTTCCCCAGGTGACGATACCCGTGTTGGAGACCTCGAAACTGTCGGCGGAACCGCCGATCTGCATCCATTCGCCGAGTTTTCCGCTCACGGTCGTGGTGATTCCGCCGGCGGTCACGGGCGCGCTGTGCGCGTCGCCTGTCGACCGCTGCTGCTGCGGCGAGATCTCGAGCGTCACGCGATCGCCGTTGACGCGCGGAGTCGCGTAAAAGCCGGTCTGCACGTCGCGGAATCCGGTCGACTGCGAGATGATCGGCGGGTAATAGGCGCCGCCCGTAACCGTCGTGGACGTATACGGACGCGACTGGCCCAGCGACACATACGTCTCGTGGCCCTCGAGTGCCCGCACGCTCGAGACGTTGCGTAGATCATCGCCCGCAGTGCTGTTGCGGACGACGACCTGTCCGCCGGCGTTGGTCGCGGGCGGACGATTGACGCCAACCTGCACGTCGCCCGACCCGATCGTGCCGGAGCCGCGCACCGACGTGCCACTGCCCTGCCTGCCCATGGCCTGCCCGACCGTGATCAGCAGTTGGCGCGGGGCGCGGTCGAGACTGGCCACGGCGTCACGCACCTGCTTGAGCGTCGCGGCATCCGCGCGTACGAAAAGCACGTTGCCGGTGCCAGTGACGACCGAACCCGGCGGCACCAGCGGCTGCAGGATCGGCAGCAGCTCTTCCGCCATGCGGTAATGCAGGGGGATCTGTTCGAGCGACTCTGCCTGCACGTCCGTTGCGACGACCCGCATTGCGGTCAGCAAGCCAGCACCAAGTGCGAGCGCAACGCACGCAGATCGTGTCGAGCGCCTCATGCGAGCGCTCGTTCGACCCAACGGTCGTCGGCGAGGCAATGCTCCCGCCGGGCTTCGAGCCGCTCGCGCGCGACGCCACCGACGTCGTCGCTGCGAAAATCGTAAACTTCGACGATCATTGGACGCGCGAATGGACCCGTGACGATGCACATCTTACTTGAGACAGGGCGGCTACGGCTGCGGCGATTCGCTGTTGATGACGCGGACCTGCTGGTGGCACTGGATGCGGATCCGGAAGTGATGCGGTACATCACTTACGGCCAGCCGACGCCGCGTTCGGCTTATGTCGAAACCTACCTGCCGCGCTGGCTGGCCATCTACCAGGCACAGCCGGGGCTGGGGTATTTCGCTGCCGAACGCCGCGACACGGGCGAGTTTCTCGGCTGGTTTCACCTGCGCGATGACCGGATCGACCCGGAGTACGTCGAACTCGGCTACAGGTTCAAGCGTTCAGCGTGGAGACATGGGTATGCGACAGAAGGCGCCCGCGCGTTGCTGCAGCACGGCTTCAACGGGCTGGGTCTCGCAAGGATTTCGGCCCGCACGCTGCTCGGCAACCTGGCCTCGCAGCACGTGATGCAGAAGTGCGGGCTGCGGCGCGTCGGCGAATTCGTCTACGTCCAGGACGTCATCGATCGCCGCGGCGAGGCAGCGCGTGCGGCCGTGAAATACGCCATCACGCGGCCTGAGTGGGACGCGCTTTCGCGCTGAGGAATTTCTCGCAGTTCGCGCGGCCTGCATCCTTCTCCGGCAGCTTGCGGCAGATCTCACCCGTGCGTGCGCGCAGGGTTTCGATCACCCTGGCGGCTGCACCGGCCTGGCCCCATTCCAGCAGTTTGGCGTCGAGCTGCTCGAGCCGCATGCGCGTGCGCTGGTAGAACGCGTCGGGCGAGCCGTCCAGTTCGCCGAGCACCGCGAGCCCCGCGCGCTCGATGCCCTGCACGTCTTCGGGCGTCATCTCCAGCAGGCCCACGAGGTAGTTGTAACCCCACTGGAAACGCGTGGCCGGCCCCTTCGCGCCGGCATAGGCGCGGGCCAGCCAGTCCACCGCCTCCTGCTTGCGGCCGGCCTTCTCGGCGAGGTCGGCGAGGTCCAGCATGAAGTAGTAGGGCGACCCGGACTTGTCGAGCTCGGCCGTCAGCAGCGTGCTGGCCTCGGCCTCGAGGCCCGCTTCCCAGTACAGGTTGGCGGCTGCGTTGATCGCGGCCTGTCGCTGGTAAGCCGCCGGCGTGGCGGCATCCACGCGCGCGACCGCCTGGCGTGCTGAGTCGAGCAGTGCCGGTGACAGCGGTGCGTCGGGTGCATCGAGCCTGGCGAGCATCACCCGCGCGCGAACGCGCAGCAGTTCCTCTGACGCCGACAGCGGCTTGGCTTCGCCGCCGAGTTGATCGAGGGCATCGCTCCAGGCGCGAGTGAGTTGGGCGCGTTCAGGCGTGCCGTCACTCGACAGCACACCGATCGCATCCTTCGGGCCGTAGAGCAGGTTGTCGACGTTGGCCGCCTGGACCGCGGGCGACGGCAACATCGCCAGCAATCTGCGGCGAGCGTCGGCACGCTCGAGCCCGTCGAGGGCCGGCTTGCCGGGTTCGGACGCCGTGGCAGCAGCACCCAGGTAAGCGAAGAAGAATCGCGCGCACTCCGCCGGCAATTCGGCAGGGCAACGCTGCGCGAGTGCGCGGAAGGTGGCCAGTTGCTGGTCTGCCGGCAGCACGTGGCCGGCGTCGGTGCTCCAGGAGTAATACGCGAGCAGCTTCCAGTCGTTCGACGTGACGGCGTCGCCGCTGCGGGCGGCCGCAAGGATGTCGCTGACGGGGCGCGCGTCGGCGAGTGCGACGTCGAGAATCCTGGCGTAGCGTGCGACGTCGACGCCGCCCGGCAGGCGCGTGATTTCGGTCCCGTCCGGCTTGAACAGGATCATCGTCGGGTAGCCGATCACGCCGAAGCGCTCGCCGTACTTCTGCGCACTCGGTGTATCGCCGTCGAGGTAGACGGGCACGAACAGGCGCGAGCGCTGCTGGAACTCGCGCTTGCTGAAGATCGTCGTCTTGATCTGTGCGCAGGGCGGGCACCACTCGGCACCCCAGTAGAGGAATACGGGCTTGTCGGCCTTGCGGGCGGCCGCGAACGCTGCGTCGACGTCGCCGCTGAACCAGTCGATGCCCGGTGGCAGGTGACTTTCATCGGCAGTCTTCGTCGCGGCATCCGCTGCCGGGGCCGACTGTGGCTCTGGCGGCGGGGGTGGCTCGTCCTTGCGCCGGTCGCAGCCCGCCAGCAGCAGCGCGGCGACGATGGTTGTGCAGGCGACTGATTTCAGCTTCATCTCGCTCATGTCATCCTCTGCCAAGTTCATGCGTCCCGCTCCAGTACGATCTCGCCACCGCGCACGACCATGCTGCACGGATTGAAGCCGATCCAGTAACCGAGTTCGTCGGGCGTATCGATCGACCACGCCGCGAAGTCGGCCCGCAAGCCCAGCGCGATCTGTCCAAGGCGATCTTCCAGCCCGAGCGCGCGGGCGGCATGGCGCGTGACGCCGTCGAGCACCTCGTCGCTGGTCATGCCGAACAGCCGGCGTGCCATGTTCATCGCGGTCTGCAGCGATGCGCCGGGAGCGGACCCCGGGTTCGCGTCGCTCGCGACCGCCATCGGTACGCGGTGCGCGCGGAACAGGTCGATCGGTGGCAGGCGCGGATCGGCGAGCACGTAATACGCTACCGGCAGCAGTACCGCGACGGTGCCGGCCCGCGCCAGTTCGATCGCGTCGTCGGCCGTCGCGTATTCGAGATGATCGCAGGCGAGCGCGCCGTGCCGCGCAGCCATGCGGCTGCCGCCGATGTTGCTGATCTGTTCCGTATGCAGTCGCACCGGCCAGCCGTGCGCTTTCGCGGCGGCAAAGAGCCGCTCGCACTGCGTCGCGCTGAAGGCGATGCTTTCGCAGTATGCATCCACCATGTCGACCAGCGATCGCTCGTGGGCGAAGCGCGGCAACCACTCCTGGGCGACCAGGTCGATGTAGGCATCCTCGCGTCCCTTGAACTCGGGCGGCGTCGCGTGCGCCGCAAGCAGCGAGGTCACGACGGTCACTGGCAGCCGCTGTTCCAGCGCGCGGGCCGCCAGCAGCATGCGCCGCTCGGTCTCGAAGTCGAGCCCGTACCCCGACTTGATCTCGACCGTCGTCACGCCTTCCTGCAGCAGCGCCCGCAGGCGCGGCTCGCTGCGTCGCACGAGTTCGTCGACGCCGGCGGCGCGAGTCGCGCGCACGGTGTTGAGGATGCCGCCGCCTTCACGCGCGATCTCGGCGTAACTCGTGCCGGCGGTGCGGCGCGCGAATTCCGCGGCGCGCTGGCCGCCGAACACGAGGTGCGTGTGGCAGTCGATGAGCCCCGGCGTCAACCAGCGACCCGCGAGTTCGATGGTGCGATCGGCTGCGATGCCCGCCGGCAGGTCCTGCGCTGCACCCACCCACGTGATCGTGTCGTCCTCGGTGACGACGGCGCCATCGGCGAAGACCCGGCGATCGTCATCGCAGGTGAGCAGGGAGAGGTTGCGCCAGATGGTTTGCAAGGGGGGAGGAAGGGGAGGAAGGGGGGAAGGGAGGAAGGGGGGAAGGGAG
>Ga0073899_10004140_pt1 | contig 12735 bp, 8 predicted proteins | sample KloWWTmetaKNB5Ph_FD_88975 | JGI IMG/M metagenome (GOLD analysis project Ga0073899, IMG submission 88975) | Active sludge microbial communities from Klosterneuburg, Austria, studying microevolution and ecology of nitrifiers - Klosterneuburg... | ecosystem: Engineered > WWTP > Aerobic digester >... | reverse complement strand
CGAGCGAAGCGAAAAGCGACGAACTGCTCGACATCATTGAGTGGCTCGGCGAGTTGGTGCGGCAGGTCGACTCGAGCCTCGTCGACGAGTGGGAAGAGCTCATCAATCCCTTGGATGCTCCGAACGCCGATGCCCCGGTTGTTCCGCCTGCGCCGCCGTCGGTGCTGAGCAATCGCCGCGCCTTCGTCGTGCTGGTGCGCAACGAGCTGTTTCGCCGCGTGCGGCTGGCGGCGCGCGAAGACGATGAGGCGCTGGCCGAGCTCGATCCCGATGTGGATTGGTCGGCCGCGCTGGATGACTACTTCGACGAGCACGACGAGGTGCTCACCGGCGGCCCGGCGCGCTCACCCGCGCTGGTCGACATCGACGAGTCGGATGCCGCGGCCGAGGGCGTCTGGCGGGTGGAGCAGACCATCGACGATCCGGAGGGCAACCACGACTGGCGCATCCGCGCGGTCGTCGAGCTCGCCGCCTCGGAGGAGGAGGGCACCGCCGTGCTTCGGGTGACCGAGGTGCTGCGGCTGTAGCGAGGCTGTTGCGGCCCCGCCCGTCACACGACGACATTCGCTGACATGTTGCGACACGTCGGGCCGTGGCATCCACGTAGCTGTTTCAATCGCCTCATGACGACCGTGACCGCACCCAGTACCCCATCCGCGCCCGCAGGGGCGAACGCCACGAACGCCGGTCCCGGCGGCGCGGCGGCTGCCGGCGCAACCATCGGCGCAACCGTCGCCGCGGCCGCTGAGGCCGCCGAAGCCGCCGCCGAAGCACACCGGGCATGGGCGCAGTCCCGGCATGAAGCAGTGACGGCGCCGCAGGGCGTGCTCTCGCTGGTGCTGCAGGCATGGGCGGGCGCGGGCGAGCCGGAGGTGTCCGAGGCTGAAGCTCGCCAGGGGCACCCGGCGGATGCCGTGTTCACCCGGCTGCAGCGCCCCGAGCTTGAGACGGGCGAGGTGCAGGAGGGGTACCGGATTTGGCGGAGCGACTCGCCCGCGCAGCAGGCGTTCGAAGCGATCGAGGTCTACGACTACGACCCCGCATGGGTGATCGAGGGGCGTTTCGAGCTCGTCGATGAGGATCGGGTGGTGCCGATCGAGCACCTCCTCGACGGCGGGGCCACGCGGGAGCTGCCGGTGTCGGGCGATCTCGTCTTTACCCACGAGGGGCAGGAGGTGCGGCTCGCCGCGTTCGACGCGAACTACGGCGGATCCCGGATCCTGCACCTGGTCTTCGCCGACCAGAGCAACGGCGTCGAGTCGTATGGCACGGGACGATTTCTCCTGCTCGAGCACCCCGCAACGGACGAGCTCACAACCGGCGGCTCGGTCGATCTCACGATCGACTTCAACCGGGTCGTGGTGCCACCGTGCGGGTTCTCCAACCAGATGAACTGCCCGCTCCCGCCGCTGCAGAACCGCCTGCCCTTCGCGGTGCGCGCGGGGGAGCGCAACGTTCGCTTCGCAGAGGGCTTCTCGCTGCACGGCTGAGCGGGGTCCTGCGCGTTCGACGCCTCCCGCAACGCCGCGCCCGCGGGCCGGGCACCGGGTCGGAGGCGTACCGCGGCCACGTGCGCGAGAGACGTGCGCTTGGTACATGCGCTGGAGAGCACGTGCCCTAGAACGGTGGCGGATCGGCGCCGGGATCTGCATCGGCGGCGGCGAGCCAGTCGTTCCAATCGGGATCCGGTTTGAACATCACCGTGCTGACCGGGATGTCGGTATGCACCTTGCCGGTTGGGCTGGTCCATTCCAGGATTCCGCCCGGTCGCTGCACCACCGTCCATGCGCTTGCGTGTTTCAACATGTGATGCCGCCGGCAGAGGTGGGCGAGGTTGCTCTCGCGCGTTTCGCCGCCGAGCGCGTAGTCCTGGGTGTGGTCGAGATCGGTTTGGTGGACGGGTTGCCGGCAACCGAGAAACCGGCAGTGCTGGTCTCGCACCCGGAGGGTGCGCTTCAGCTCCGCGCTCGGGGTGTACCGGTCGACGGCAAGCACCGTGCCGGTGATCGGGTGCGTTAGCACTCGATCCCAGCCGGATGCTGCGCCGGCGATCGCGCGCGCGGTGGCCGCGTCGATCGGGCCGATGCCGGCCAAAGTGGCGGGGTTGTCGTTGCGTCCCATCAGGGAGAGCATCGATATCGAGATCTGCACGCGGCCTTGGATCGAACCCAGCGCCGTCTTGCCGGTGTGCGCGCTGGGGGAGCCAGCCAGGCAGAGCTCGAGGAAGACATCCGCGCACAGTTCCTGCTCCTTCCGCGCGTCCTGCTCCTTCCGCGCGTCCTGCTCCTCCCGCACGCCTTGCTCCTCCCGCGCGTCCTGCGCCTCCGGCGCGGCGGTGGAACGAGCCCCTGCCGCTGCTTCTGCATCCACGCCTGCGCCCGCGGCGACCCCCGCGGCGACACCGGCGGTGGCCGCTGGAACGGCCTGGACGGCGCCCATCGCGGCTCGTCCGAACGCAGACCCGGGCCCACGGTGCGGCTGGCGAGGTGGGCGAGCGTCGATGATGCTGTGCGCCATCTGCAGGAGCCGGTCTTTCACGGCATGCGCAAATACGGTCGGCACCGTCGCGGTGAACTCGGACATGCCGTCTGACAGGTCGATGATCCGGATACCCCGGTCGGCAGCGGCAGCGGTGTGCCGATCAGCGAACGTGCGTCCGTCCACGCGCGCAGCGAGCACCCCGGCCAAATGGCGGGTGCGCCCGGGCGTTTCACGTTCGGCGATCGGCACGATCGCGGCTTCGTATTCGGCGCGCGCCGCGGGATCGGGCAGGGTCGCTCCCGCGCGCACGATTGCGTCGGCGTGGGCGCGAGAGATGCGTGCCGCGCGCAGTGCCGCGTGAGTCGCGGAGAACTCGTGCACCAAGCGGGGTGCCTCGTCGAGCTCGCGCTCCACGGTGCGGCCACTGATCCGCAGCTCGGCGCTGAGGCTGGCCGCAATCGATCGGTACGGCATCTCGATGCAACGACTGTTCCGCTCGCTGCGAGCGGCCGCCTCGGCGGCGATCTCGGCGGCCGCGCACATGAGCTCGGCGCGTTCCGCGCTCCACGCGCGCACGCCCGCTTCGCCATCGACCAGCCGTGCCTCAATTGCCCGCAGCCGCGCCCGCTGACCCGCGTCGAACTCCGGGTGTGACCCCGCGGCGAACGAGCCGTGTTCGTCGGCCGCGATCCTCGAGTGCTCGTCGGTGGCCGCACGGCTCCCGCCAGCGCGCCCGCGCCCCTCTGCACTGCCCCCGCGCCCCTCTGCACTGCCCCCGCGCCCACCGGCCGCGGACGCTGCACGTGAGCTCATCGAGAACGCGCCACCATCCGCGCCACCATCCGCGCCCGGCGCGAGTGGATACCGCGCCTGCACGGCTCCGGGAGCAACGCTGCCTTCGGTGGGGTTCATGTCTTCATTGTCGCAGTAGCCTCAGACATTCAATCGATGAAGTAGCACATCTATGGATAACTCTTTCGAAGAACATTGCGAGCGCAGCATCCGCCCGCCAACGGCTCGTGTCACCACTCTTTCCGGCACCCAATGTCGGTGGCTGCGGGTACCGTTGAACGCGTGACTCCATTCCCCGGTTCCGACTCCGCAGCCACCGACGCCTCATACGGTGGCGGTGCGGTCGAGTGGGGCGAACCCGCCTGGACGCCCCTCGACGAGGACGCGCCGCCGGAGTGGGACGACGCTCCACCGCCGGAATGGGAGCCGGCCGGCGGATTCGGCGGGCCGACATACGGCGGCACCCCCGCAAACCCAGGCGCCCCAGTCGCCCCAGCCACCCCCGCAACCCCAGCCACCCACAAACCCACCGCAGCACCCTCCCGCTTCGCCACCGCGCAAGAAGCGCTGCACACCGTGTTCGGCTACGAGTCGTTCCGCGGCGATCAGGCCGAGGCCATCGCGCAGATCATCGGCGGCGGCGACGCCATCGTGCTCATGCCGACGGGTGGGGGCAAGAGCCTCGTCTACCAGGTGCCGGCGCTCGTGCGCGAGGGCACCGGGCTCGTCGTCAGCCCGCTCATCGCGTTGATGCACGATCAGGTCGACGCGCTGCGGGCCAATGGCGTGCGGGCGGGATACCTGAACTCCACGCAGAGCGCCACCGAGCGCTCGGCGACCGAGCGTGCCTACCTCGCGGGCGAGCTCGACCTGCTCTACGTCGCGCCCGAGCGGCTGTCGAACCAGGGCACCCTCTCGCTCCTGCAGCGCGGCAGGCTGGGGGTCATCGCCATCGACGAGGCGCACTGTGTCTCGCAGTGGGGGCACGATTTCCGCCCCGATTACCTCACCCTCGGCTCGCTCGCCGCGCAGTTTCCGGGCGTTCCGCGCGTGGCGCTCACCGCGACGGCGACGGAGGCGACCCACGTCGAGATCGGCGAACGGCTTGATATGCTCAACGCCAGGCACTTCGTCGCGAGCTTCGACCGGCCGAACATCCAGTACCGGATCGTCCCGAAAAACGAGGCGCGCCAGCAGCTGCTCGGCTTCATCCGCTCGCAGCCCGAGGGTGCGGCAGGCATCGTGTACGCGCTCAGCCGCAAGAGCGTCGAGCAGACCGCCGAGTTTTTGCGGGGCAAGGGCATCGACGCACTGCCGTACCACGCGGGCCTGCCCGCCGAGGTGCGCGCGGCAAACCAGTCCCGCTTCCTGCGCGAAGACGGCGTCGTGATGTGCGCGACGATCGCGTTCGGCATGGGCATCGACAAGCCCGATGTGCGATTCGTCGCCCACATCGACCTGCCGAAGTCGGTCGAGGGTTATTACCAAGAGACCGGTCGTGCCGGCCGCGACGGCGAGCCAGCCAACGCGTGGCTCGCGTACGGCCTCGGCGATGTGGTGCAGCAGCGCCGCCTCATCGAGCGCGGCGACGGCGATCTTGCCCACCGGATCCGGCAGGGCCAGCACCTCGACGCCATGCTTGCCCTGTGCGAGACGACGGGATGCCGCCGCGTCGACCTGCTCGGATACTTCGGTCAGTCCTCCGGGCCGTGTGGCAATTGCGACACCTGCCTCGAGCCACCCGAGACGTGGGACGGCCTGGTGCCCGCTCAGAAGCTGCTCTCGACGATCGTGCGACTCAAGCGCGAGCGGGGGCAGGCATTCGGGGCCGGTCACCTCATCGACATCTTGCGCGGCAATCGCACCGATCGCGTCGGGCAGCAGGGGCACGACGCGCTCGCGACCTTCGGTATCGGCGGCGACCTCAGCGAGCAGGACTGGCGCAGCGTCATCCGGCAGCTGCTCGCCCGCGGGCTGCTCGTCGCCCAGGGCGAATACGGCACCCTCGCGCTCAGCGAGGCCAGCGGCGGGGTGCTCGCGGGCTCAACCCCGGTGCCGCTGCGCCGCGATGTGCTCGGCCGCGGTGGCTCGAGCGGGGCTACGCGGGCCCGCAAGTCGAGTGCCTCCGAGAGTCTGGATGCCGCGGACCGGCCGCTCTTCGAGGCCCTTCGGGCGTGGCGCGCCGAGACCGCGCGCACCCAGGGCGTGCCCGCATACATCGTGTTCGGTGATGCCACCCTCCGGGCGCTGGCCGAGCACCGTCCAGCCAGCGTCGCCGCGCTGGAGGGCATCACCGGCATCGGTGAGAAGAAGCGAGAGGCCTATGGGGAATCGGTCCTCGCGGTGATCGCGGCCAACTGAGCGTCGCGCCGAGCGTCGCGCTGAGCATCGCGCCGAGAGGCGCACCGACCAACGCGCCGTGCGCCCCGCCGCGAACATCACCCACGCGCGCGACGCCGCGACCGGCGCGGCATATTTCCGTCGTAATGCCCCGGAATGCGTGCGAGTGCGGCAGTGTTGTGCTCACTATGAGCAACGAAGCCACAGCGTCCAACGCAACCACAGGGCCCAACGAAGACACGCCACTCGCCAGCATCCCGTTTCACACCATGGACGGCACCCCACAGACGCTCGCCGACTACGGCGACAAGGTGTTCCTCGTCGTGAACGTCGCCTCCCGCTGTGGCCTCACCCCGCAGTACGAGACGCTCGAGCAGCTGCAGCAGCGCTACGGCGACCGCGGGTTTCAGGTGCTCGGCTTTCCGAGCAACCAGTTTCTGCAGGAGCTGTCGAGCAACGATGAGATCGCCGCGTTCTGCTCGGCGACCTACGGCATCACCTTCCCGGTGCTCGACAAGGTGAAGGTCAACGGCAAGAAGGCCGCGCCCATCTTCAAGGCGCTGAAGAAGACTCCGGATGCCTCGGGCGAGGCCGGTCGCGTCGTGTGGAACTTCGAGAAGTTCCTGGTGCTGCCCGGCGGTGAGGTGAAGCGCTTCCGTCCGCGCACAGCCCCCGACGCTCCCGAGATCGTCGAGGCGATCGAAGCGGCGCTCCCCGCGTAGGGCTCGCGCTCGGCTGTGGAATCCGCACAGCCGAGCACAGCACGCCTCGAGCGCACCTTGTGCGAAACGCACAGCACGATTTGTGCTCCCTTGTCGGAGACCTACCATTGCCGTGAGTTCACGCCGTGGGCCCGCGCGACATCGCGCGACGTCACACGGGGTGCTGCGCACTGGGAGGCAGAACACCATGACCGACATCACGAATCGTGCCGGCGCCGGGCAGGCTGAGGCATCCACCGCTCGTATCGACGTCGCCGATGTGACCAACCGGTTGCTCGGCACCTGGGCCGATGTGCGTCGTGAGGCGCGCGAGATGGTGAAAGACCCGGCGTTCTGGCGTGATGACGAGCTCGCTCGCGATGCGCACCGCGAGCGCGTGCTCGAGCAGCTGCGTCTGCTCGTCGAGAAGAAGGCGGTGCACCGGGCGTTCCCGAAGGCCTACGGCGGCCAGGAGAACAACGGTGCCAACATCGCCGGCTTCGTCGAGCTGGTCAGCGCCGACCCGAGCCTGCAGATCAAGGCCGGTGTGCAGTGGGGCCTGTTCGGTTCGGCGGTGCAGCAGCTCGGCACCAAGGAACATCACGACAAGTGGCTGCCGGGCATCATGAGCCTCGAAATTCCGGGCGCGTTCGCCATGACCGAGACCGGGCACGGCTCCGATGTCGCCTCCGCGGCGACGACGGCGACGTATGACCCCGAGACCGAGGAGTTCGTGATCCACACGCCCTTCCGTGCGGCGTGGAAGGAATACCTCGGCAACGCGGCCGTGCACGGCATCGCCGCCACCGTCTTCGCGCAGCTCATCACGAACGGCGTCAACCACGGCGTGCACTGCTTCTATGTGCCCATCCGGGATGCCGATGGCGCCTTCCTCCCCGGTGTCGGCGGCGAGGACGACGGTCAGAAGGGCGGGCTGAACGGCATCGACAATGGCCGACTGCACTTCACGAACGTGCGGATCCCGCGCACCAACCTGCTGAACAAGTACGGCGACGTCGCCCCGGACGGCACCTACAGCTCGCCGATCAAGAGCGCAGGGCGGCGCTTCTTCACCATGCTCGGCACCCTGGTGCAGGGCCGGGTGTCGCTCGATGGCTCGGCGGCCTGGGCCTCGGCCCTCGCGCTGAAAATCGCGATCACCTACGGCAACGAGCGGCGCCAGTTCAATGCCGGCGAGGGCACCGAAGAGACCGTGATCCTCGACTACGCCCGCCACCAGCGCCGCCTGCTCCCGAGGCTGGCCACCACGTACGCGTCGATCTTTGCGCACGATGAGTTCCTGGTGAAGTTCGACGCCGTCTTCAGCGGCGCCGCTGACACCGACGAAGACCGCGAAGACCTCGAGACGCTCGCGGCCGCGCTCAAGCCGCTGTCGACCTGGCACGCGCTCGACACGTTGCAGGAGGCGCGCGAGGCCTGCGGTGGCGCCGGGTTCATGTTCGAGAACCGCCTCGTCGGTCTGCGCGCCGACCTCGATATCTATGCCACTTTCGAGGGCGACAACAACGTGCTGCTCCAGCTCGTGGGCAAGCGCCTGCTCTCGGACTTTGCGAAGCAGTTCAAGGGGGCGGATGCCGCGGCCCTCGCCCGCTTCGCGGTCGGTCAGACCGCGGGCAAGGTGTTTCACGGTGCGGGTCTGCGCCAGCTCGGTCAGACGGTGGGCGATCTCGGATCGACCGCGCGTGCGGTGGAGCGCGGGCTGCGCGAAGACCAGCAGCACGCGCTGCTTGCCGACCGCGTCTCGCAGATGGTCTCCGACGTCGCGACGCGCCTGCGCCCGGCATCCAAGCTCTCGAAGACGGAAGCGGCGGCACTGTTCAATGAGAATCAGTCCGAGCTGATCGAGGCGGCCCGCGCGCACGGCGAGTTGCTGCAGTGGGAGGCGTTCACCGACGCCGTGAACGCCATCGACGATGAGGGCACGCGCACGGTGCTCACCTGGCTGCGCGATCTGTTCGGGCTCGGCCTGATCGAGAAGCACCTGGCCTGGTACCTGATCAACGGCCGCCTCTCGGCACAGCGCGCCGGGGCGGTCACCGCATACATCGATCGCCTGTGCCAGCGCCTGCGCCCGCACGCGCTCGACCTGGTCGACGCGTTCGGTTACGCGCCCGAGCACCTGCGGGCGCCGATCGCCTCGGGCGCCGAGCGCGCGCGGCAGGACGAGGCCCGCGCCTACTACGCGCAGCAGCGAGCCTCCGGCACCGCGCCGATCCTCGAGAAGCACGCCGGCACGCACGGGACCGCCGGCAAGCCCGCCGGCACGCACGCCGGCACGCCCGCCGGCACGCCCGCCGAGAAGCACGGGCTACAGAGCTGACCCCAACGCGCTGATCCTCCACGGGCCCACACCCTAAGCTGGGCCCGTGGAGTTTGAGAGCGTCTTTTCAACGATCGCCGTGATCTTCGAGACCGCCGGCGTCATCGTGATGATCGTCGGGTTCGTCATCGCGCTTGTGCTCGCCGCCCGCGCCCTTGCGCGCCGCGAGGCCGGTGAAAAGGCGTTCACGATCCTGCGCACCACCCTCGGCTCGTCGATCCTCCTCGGCCTCGAGGTGCTCGTCGCCGCCGATCTCGTGCGCACCATCACCTCGAAGCCCTCCCTCGAGGAGGCCGCGATCCTCGGCATGATCGTGATCATCCGAACGATCCTCAGCATGTCGATCCAGATCGAGATCGAGGGCGTGCTGCCCTGGCGGCGTGCTCTGCTCCGAAGTGGCGGGCAGATGCTCGGTGACGCCGTCGCACGCGACCGCGAGGCGCAGGCCGCACACAACGCTGCGCGGGATGCCTCGGCCTGACGGTGCCCCTCGGCGACAGGCATCCATCGCCCGAACGCCATCCCCGAACATCCATCCATCGGAATAGACCAGCACCCGAGGCGCCTGCCTCGGCAGGAGGCAACACAGTGGACTACGGACATCGGCTCGAATTCGGAGCCTTCATCACCCCGACGGCGCAAGACCCGATGGCGCCCGTGGCGCTCGCACAGCGTGCCGAGGCATCCGGGCTCGATCTCGCGACGTTCCAGGATCACCCGTATCAGCCGGCGTTCCTCGACGCGTGGACGCTGATGAGCTTCGTTGCGGCGCGCACCGAGCGCATCCGCATCGCCCCGAACGTGCTGAACCTGCCGCTGCGGCAGCCCGCCGTGACCGCCGTCGCGGCTGCGAGCCTCGACCTGCTCTCGGGCGGCCGCTTCGAGCTCGGTCTGGGCGCCGGCGGCTTCTGGGACGCGATCGAGTCGATGGGCACGGCCCGCCTCACCCCGGCCGAGTCGGTCGTCGCGCTTGAGGAGGCGATCGACGTTATTCGTGGCAAGTGGGATACGTCTGAGCGCGGCGGGCTGTTCACCGACGGCGAGTTCCACCGCCTGCGCGGCGCGAAGCGCGGCCCACGCCCGGCCCACGACATCCCCATTCACATCGGCGCGCTCAAGCCGCGCATGCTGCGGCTGGTCGGGCGCAAGGCCGACGGCTGGCTGCCGTCGCTCACCTACCTGCAGCCCGGCGACCTCGCCAAGGCCAACACGATCATCGACGAGGCCGCGGCCGGCGCGGGGCGCGACCCGCGCGAGATTCGCCGCATGCTCAACCTCGGCGCGGGCCCCTCCGGCAGTGCGCCGTGGGCCGAAGAGCTTGCCGAGATGACCGTGGTGCACGGCGTCAGCACGTTCATCGTGCTGGGCGATGACCCGAACGTGCTCGCGCACTTCGGCCAGGAGGTCGGGCCGGCCGTGCGCGAGCTGGTCGACGCCGAGCGCGCGAGCGGCTGAGCAGGCGCCGGCCCCACCGCGCGAACGACAGCGAGTAGTCTCGTCCAGGTCGACAGGAGCGCCATGGCCGAGACATCCACCACCCACATCGCCGACTCGCACGCGGTGATCCGTGTCGTCGGGGCGCGGGAGAACAACCTCAAGAACGTGAGCGTCGAGATCCCCAAGCGCCGTCTCACGGTCTTCACCGGCGTCAGCGGCTCGGGCAAGTCCTCGCTCGTGTTCGGCACGATCGCGGCCGAATCGCAGCGGCTGATCAACGAGACGTACCCGACGTTCGTGCAACAGTTCATGTCGGCACCCGACCGCCCCGACGTCGATGCGCTCGAGAACGTCAGCCCCGCGATCCTCGTCGACCAGGAGCGGATGGGCGCGAACGCGCGCTCGACGGTGGGGACGGCCACCGACACGCACGCGATGCTGCGCGTGCTGTTCAGCCGGCTCGGGCAGCCGCACGTGGGCTCGTCGCAGGCGTTTTCGTTCAATGTTCCCTCCGTCAGCGGCGCCGGCGCGATCAAGAAGGCCGATGGCACCAAAGAGCGCCGTGCGTTCAGCATCACCGGCGGCATGTGCCCGCGCTGCGAGGGCCTCGGCGAGGTGAACGACATCGACCCGGACGAGCTGTTCGACCGCGACAAGTCGCTCGCCGAGGGCGCGATCACGATCCCCGGCTACAACGTCGGCGGCTGGATGGTGCGCGGCTTCACCGAGTCCGGGTTCGTCGACCCGAACAAGCCGATCAGGGACTACTCCGAGCAGGAGCTGCACGACTTTCTCTACAAGGAGCCGACCAAGGTCAAGATCAGCGGCATCAACATGAGCTACGAGGGGCTCATCCCGAGAATCACGAACAGCTTCCTGAAGAAGGACCGCGACGCGCTGCAGGCGCACATCCGCGCCTTCGTGGATCGCGCGGTCAAGTTCACCCCCTGCCCCGAGTGCCTCGGCACCCGCCTGAACGAGGGCGCCCGGTCGTCCAGAATCAACGGCATCAACATCGCGGATGCCGCGGCCATGCAGATCTCGGATCTCGCGGTGTGGCTGCGCACGGTCGATGACCCCGCGGTGGCACCGCTTGTCTCCGGGCTTGCCGACACCATCGACTCGTTCGTCGACATCGGGCTCGGCTACCTCTCGCTCGACCGGGCCAGCGGCACGCTCTCGGGCGGTGAGGCGCAGCGCACGCGGATGATCCGGCACCTCGGCTCGAGCCTGACCGACATCACGTATGTGTTCGACGAGCCCACCGCGGGGCTGCACCCGCATGACATCCAACGCATGAACCGACTCCTGCGGCAGCTGCGCGACAAGGGCAACACCGTGCTGGTGGTCGAGCACAAGCCCGAGGTGATCGAGATCGCCGACCACGTGATCGACCTCGGGCCGGGTGCCGGTCGCGACGGGGGACAGGTGCAGTACGAGGGCGATCTCGCGGGCCTGCGTGCCTCTGACACGCTCACGGGGCGGCACCTTGGCGACCGTGCGCGTGTGAAGGATGCCGTGCGCGAGCGGCGGGGTGCCCTCGAGATCCGCGGGGCGGCGCTGCACAACCTGAAGCACGTCGACGTCGATATTCCGCTCGGCGTGCTCACCGTCGTCACCGGCGTGGCCGGTTCGGGCAAGTCCTCGCTGATCCACGGCAGCCTTCCCGCGTTCGACGACGTGGTGGTCGTCGACCAATCGGCGATCAAGGGGTCACGCCGCAGCAGCCCGGCGACCTACACCGGGCTGCTCGATACGATTCGCGCCGCCTTCGCGAAGGCGAACGGGGTCAAGCCCGGCCTGTTCAGCGCGAATTCCGAGGGTGCCTGCCCGGCGTGCCGCGGGCTTGGCATGATCATCACCGAGCTCGGTTTCGCCTCCACCGTCGAGACGCTGTGCGAGCTGTGCGGCGGCAGCGGGTTCAGCGACGAGGTGCTCGAGTACCGGCTCGATGGCCGAAACATCGCCGAGGTGCTGGCGATGACGGTGGCGGAGGCATCCACGTTCTTCGCCGCCAAGAAGCCGGGGCAGACGCAGAAGCTGCTTGCCCGCATGATCGATGTCGGCATCGGCTACATCACCCTCGGCCAGGGGATGAACACGCTCTCGGGCGGGGAGCGCCAGCGCCTGAAGCTCGCGATCTCGATGGCGAAGGATGGCGCGATCTATGTGCTCGACGAGCCCACGAACGGCCTGCACCTCGCCGACGTCGAGCACCTGCTCGGCATGATCGATCGCCTCGTCGAGGCAGGCAACACCGTGATCGTGATCGAGCATCACCAGGCGGTGATGGCGCATGCCGATTGGCTCATCGACATCGGCCCCGGTGCCGGGCACGACGGCGGGTCGATCGTGTTCGAGGGCACCCCCGCGCAGCTGGTGGCCTCGGCCGATACGCTCACGGCCACCCACCTGCGCGCGTACGTCGCGGGCTGACGCGGCGGCGCAGTCCTCGCCACGATCGCCCGCGGCCGTGCCGGCCTCGCCGCTAGCTGTACTGACCTCGACCGTTGTTGATTCGGTCGATGGGGGTCTTGCGTCCGATGCCGAGGTGGGCTCTGTCTAGGTTGTAGTGGTTGAGCCAGGTCGTCAAGCCCGCGGCTCGGGCGTCGTTGGAGGTCCAGGGCTGGGCGTAGGCCCACT
>Ga0073899_10004138_pt1 | contig 12737 bp, 9 predicted proteins | sample KloWWTmetaKNB5Ph_FD_88975 | JGI IMG/M metagenome (GOLD analysis project Ga0073899, IMG submission 88975) | Active sludge microbial communities from Klosterneuburg, Austria, studying microevolution and ecology of nitrifiers - Klosterneuburg... | ecosystem: Engineered > WWTP > Aerobic digester >... | reverse complement strand
TGACAAGGTCCCCTTGTCGGTCTTGATCTCGGCGACCAGCGGACCCTTGCCGGTCAGCCCCCCGGTGGCGTCGGCCAGCGTGAACTTCCCCTTCAGCGGGTCGTCCTCGCTGGGCTTCACTTCGGCCACGGGCTTGGCCGAGATCTTTCGCACGCTGGGGATCGGAGCCGGGCGCACCGCGGCGGTCGCGGTGGCGGCGGCACGACCGCCGAGGTCGATGGCCCCGCTGGCAACGGGCGTGGCGGCGGGCTTCGGCGCCGCGCGGGCCGGGGGCTCGGGCTCGGGCGGCGGCTCTTCGCAGGCCACGAGCAACAGGGGGAAGAAGCAGGCGAAGTGGGATCGGTTCATGGGGCTCTTCGGGATGAGTTCAAGGTTCGATACGGATGCGCTGGCCGGCCGTCACTCCGCGAGCGCGCGTCCAGCCGGCGTTGAGCTCGAGCACGTGGGCGGCCGGGCAAGGGATGGAGCGCGAGGCGTCGTTCATCACCGGCACCTGTTCCAGGATGCCGACGATGAACCCGCGCGCGTCGATGAACAGCATGTCGAGCGGGATGCAGGTGTTGTGCATCCAGAAGCTGCGCGGCTGCTCTTCGGGCCACGAGAACAGCATGCCCGCCTGCTCGGGCATCCCCGTGCGGTACATCAGCCCACGCTCCCGGCTGTCGGGGCGATCGGCAAGCTCGACCTCCACGCGCGGCGCTCCGGGCGCGTCGACGAAGGCCACGTGACCCCGTCGCAGCTCGAGGTTGCCGGTGGGGTCGGCCGGGCAGAACCGGGCCGGCTCGGCGCGCGGCGCTGGGGTCGGCGGGCTGGGCACCACGCAGCGGGGCTTTTCGATCACCGGTGCCGAGCCCACCGACGGGCTGGCGGTCGGCGCCTGAGCCGGCGAAGGGCGAGCCTCGGGCAGCGGCTCGGCCGTGGCCAGCTTCGCGGGGCGCGCGCCCGCGGGCTCCTCGTTGCGGCCGCACCCCAGCACCAGCAAGGAAGCGAGGGCAAAGGCCGACCGGGAGTTCATCGTGGGCACACCTGTGACGTCGCGGTCACGCGCTGGGGCGACGGGTAGCCCGTGACGGAACCGCGGGCAAGCACCGGCCGCGCGACCGAGCCCGCTGGGACGTCAGGATCTGCACGCTTCGTCGGACGCGGCGCGACAGCCCGCGACAATCCCCGGGTTGTCGCGCGGTGAGCGGTGGCACAAACCCTGCTAGTCTCGCGGCATGCGCTTCGGGCTTGGTGGTTCATGGGGCCTCGGATCTGCCCTCGCGGGGGTGCTGGTCGCGGCCGCGTGCGGCGGAACCGTCGCGGGCGACCGGGACGGAACGGGCGGCGCCAGCACCGGCGGCGCTGGCACGGGCGGCACCGGCGGGTTCGGCGGCACGGGCGGCACCGGCGGGTTCGGCGGCACGCCGTCCGGCGGCACCGGCGGTCTGACCGGCGGCACCGGCGGGTTCGGCGGCAGCGGCGGCACCTACGTCGATCCCGGCTGCCCGGACGCGGCGCCCCCTCCGCCGATCAAGGAGTGTGACCTGTTCGGCGCGAACACCTGCCCCCCGGGCGAGTCCTGCTATCCGTTCGTGCAATACCCCAGCAAGAAGTGCGAGCAAGAGGTGTTCGGCTCGGTGTGCGCGCCCACGGGCAAGGGCACCCAGGGGGATCCCTGCGGCCCCGAGTACTGCGCCGGCGGCCACGTCTGCGTGGTGACCGGGCAGGGCACCGAGTGCGTGAAGGTCTGCGACCTGTTCGGCGCTGCGAAGTGCCCGCCCGGGCTCTTCTGCGTGCCGATCGACGTCGAGGGAGTGGGCGGATGCTACTGATTCGGCGAGCGCTGGTGGCGCTCGGTGTGGCTGTCTTGGCTGCGCCTCTGGCAACGGTGAGCTGCGGCAGCAAGAGCGGGCTGCGCATCGACGAGAGCGATGCGGGGCCCGACGCGAAAGACGCCGCGAGCGACGTGCCCACCCCCGACTGCATCACGGACGACGACTGCGCGACCGAAGATCTGTGTCAGCGCAGCACCTGCGTCGAGGGCAAGTGCACCATCGCCGTGCCGCTCGAGTGCGACGACGAAGATCCGTGTACCGAGGACACCTGCCTGCCCGAAAACGGGCAGTGCGACTTCCGCGAGCTGGCGCTGGATCAGGACAAAGACGGCTTCAAGGGCCCCCGCCCGGGCTTTGCGCCCGGCGCGCCGGGCTCGTGCGGCGACGACTGCGACGACACCAGCGCCAAGGCCTACCCCGGCGGCACCGAGGTGTGCGACGGCGTCGACAACAACTGCAACGGCGTGATCGACGAGGGCATGAGCTACGTGCCGGTCGGCGGCGGCGACGTCCGGGTCTCGGGGCTCGATCAGATCCAGGCCGGCCACGGCGGCATTGCCTACAGCGGCGAGTTCTACGCGGCGGCCTACGCCGGCCAGAAGGACGCCTGGCGCACCTACGTGAAGGGGCTGAAGTCCGACGGCAAGACCCAGTTCGGCGACTCGCCCATCACCAGCGTGCCCAGCGACACCTTCACCGGGCCGATCGTCTGGACGGGGGCGATCTTCGGCACGGCGTGGGAAGACCGCCGCGACAACGACTACGAGATCTACTTCAACCGCATCGACAAGCAGGGCAAAAAGCTCGGCCCCGATCTGCGGGTGACCAACGCCGACGGGTTCTCGCTGCACGCCAGCATGATCTGGAACGGCGCCGAGTTCGTCATGGTCTGGGACGACCGCCGCAACGGCCAGAACGACTACCGCGTGTACGGCCAGCGCATCGACGTGGAGGGCAAGCTGATCGGCGGCAACGTCGAGCTCACCGGGCCCAACATCCGCGCCGAGAGCCCGCGCATCGCCGAAGGCGAGAAGACGCTGGGCATGACCTTCAACATGGTGACGCCGGCCGCCAAGAAGGTCGGCATCCGCACCCTCGCCCCGGACCTCACCTCGCCCTCGCAGGTCATCACGCTCAGCGACGACAGCGCGGTCGACCCCAGCATCATCTGGAACAAGGACCGCTACATCGTGGCCTACAGCAAGCGCCCCGGCGGCGTGCCCGGCAGCTCGATCTGGGGCGCGGTGGTCAAAGAAGACGGCACCGTGCTGGTCAAAGAGAAGATGCTCACGTCGGGCGCGAAGTTCGCACGCACCCAGTGGATGCTGCCGCTGGGTGACCGCATGCTCTTGCTCTGGGCCGACGATCACGACGGCAACTACGAGCTCTACACCCAGATGATGTCGAACCAGCTCGAGGTGATCTCGCCGCGCAAGCGCGTGACCAACGACCCGAGCGACACCGTGGCCCCGGTGGCGGTGTTCGGCCCCGAGGGCGACGTGGGCGTGCTGTTCGACGACCGGCGCACCGGCAGCTGGCAGGCCTACTTCACCCGCCTGACCTGCGTGGCGGGGAACTGAGAGTACTGCGGCGCCCGGCCCCTATTTCGCCGAGCGCGCGAGCCCGGTGCCCACCGCCAGTCGATCCAGGTACGCGCGGTACACGAACGAGCGGTCGCGCTTCTTTCCGGTCGACTCGACCAAGACGCCCGCGACGACGAGCAACTCGATGGCCTTGCCTGCAGTCGGCTTGGTGGTCTCGAGCAGCTTCATCGCCGAGGCCACGGCCACGATCGGGTGGCGCGGCAAGAGCTCGAAGAGGCGGAGCGCGCCGATCGACGTCTTGTCGCTCGCGAGGACCCGCGCGCGATCCTCGGCGACGAGCGCAAACAGCTCGCGGGCAGAGGCGACCGCCTCGTCGGCGATGGTGGCGACACCATCGAGGAAGAAGTCGAGCCAGCCCTCCCAGTCACCGTCGATGCGCACGGCGTCGAGGCGCCGGTAGTATTCGCCCTGGTGCCGCTTGAAGAAGAGGCTGAGGTACAGGAGCGGCTTGGTCAGCAGCTTCCAGTGGTCGAGGAGCAGCGTCACGAGCAGGCGGCCGATGCGGCCGTTGCCGTCGAGGTACGGGTGGATGGTCTCGAACTGCACGTGCAACAGGCCTGCGCGCACGAGCGGGTGCAGCGCGTCGTCGCCGTGGGCGTACTTCTCTATGGCGCCCAAGAGCTCGCCGAGCGCGTGCGGTGGCGGCGGGACGTAGACCGCGTTTCCCGGGCGGCTGCCACCGATCCAGTTCTGGCTGCGCCGAACCTCGCCGGGCCGCTTGTCGGCGCCACGCGCGCCGCGCAGCAGTCGCCGGTGCGCCTCGTTCAAGAGACGCATCGAGAGCGGCAGACCGCGCGGGTCCGCGAGCTCTGCGCGCGCGTACGTGAGCGCGTCCAGCGTGTTGCAGATCTCTTCGACGTCGGGGGTCGGCGGGACGGCCTGCGCTGGCATGTCCCCCTGTGCCTCGAACTCGAGCAGGTCCACGAGCGTGGCCTGGGTGCCCTCGATCTGAGATGAGACGACGGCTTCCTTGCGGACGAACGCGTAGATGAACCAGTCGAGCGAGGGCACCATCTCGCCGGCCAGCTCGAGCCGGACGAGCGCCAGCTCGGCGGCTCGGAGGCGGTCCGCAAGGCCGCCCGAGAGCTGGAGCGGCGGGTGGGCCGGAGGAAGTGCCCGCGGGATGAAGGCGGCGACTTCCTCGCCGGCCACGGTGGTCCGCTCGTATCTTCCGGTGGTTCGCTTCGGCATGGAGGCGTCCGCGGGTCGCGCCCATTTGACCAGCCACTGCTGCTGGTCACGTCCGCTTGGCGAGCGCCGCCCGTTAGGAAAGGATTTCTTACTAAGACGCCATGCTAGTCAACAATTCTTATCTAACTGGCTTGGGGCGCGAAGATCCGCCGTCTCTTGCCTTGGGGTCCGAAACAGCGAGCCTGTCTAGATGAGAAAAACGTGGGCGCTTCAGGACGCCAAGAATCGCCTCAGCGAGGTCGTGGCAGAGGCCGAGCGCAACGGCCCACAGGTGATCACGCGGCGTGGGCGGGAGACGGCTGTCGTCTTGTCGTTCGACGAATGGAAGCGTCTGTCACGTCGCGGCGGGGGGCTGATCGACGTGCTGCGACGCGCGCCTCGGTTCGAGGGCGGTCTCGACACGGCCCGGTCGAAGGACCCGGGGCGCAAAGTCGAGCTGTGAGACGGGCATGGCGTACCTGATCACCGTTCACGGGCTGTCGGTCGTCACACGAAATGCGTCCGACATCGCTCGGACGGGCGCGTCCATCATCGACCCCTGGTCGTGAGGGCCACCTCGGCGGTTCGTCGCGCGGCGGTGCTGCTCCCCCCAACCCGGCTCCGCCGCCCACACCTCGGCACATGCGCACACGTTTGTCAGGTTCGTGTCTATTGATCTGGCTGGACGATCGCTTGCACGATCCGCGTCGCACGGCGCTGCCGGAGCCGCGAGGGTGGACGATGGCCGAGACGAAACCAAGACACCTGAAAGTCAGCGCGCGCGCCGCCCGCGCGCTGCTCGCACCCACCTGGCTCATCGCCAGCGCCTGCGGTTCGGATCAGGCGGAGCAGACGCCGTCTGGCAAGTGCCAGCAAGGCGACACACGCACCTGCGCGGGGCCGGGCGCCTGCAACGGCGCGCAGAGCTGCGACGCGAGCGGCGTGTGGAGCGCGTGCGATTGCGGTGGCGGTGGCAGCGGCGGTGCGAGCGGGAGCGGCGGTGCGAGCGGCAGCGGCGGTGCAAGTGGCAGCGGCGGTGCGAGTGGCAGTAGCGGCGGCAGCGCGGGGGCGCAGTGCCCGGCGGGGCTGCCCGGCGCGCCCATGGTGCTCGTGCCCACGCTGAGCGGCAGCCACTATTGCGTGGACAGCACCGAAGCGACGCAGCTCCACTACGAGCTGTTCCTTCAAGCGAAGCCCAGCACCGCGGGGCAGCCCGCCGAGTGCTCGGCGAACACCAGCTTCGTTCCCCAGTCGGTGGCGCCGGGCAAGTGCTACGACTCGGGCGGCACGTTCAACCCGTGGCAGTATCCGAATCGCCCGGTGGTGTGCGTGGACTGGTGCGACGCGGCGGCCTACTGCAAGTGGGCTGGCAAGCGGCTGTGCGGCAAGATCGGCGGCGGCCCGGCAGACGCCGCCAAGCTCGCCGACGCGCACCAGAGTGAGTGGTACAACGCCTGCTCGAAGGGCGGCACGCAGGCGTATCCGTATGGAGACGCCTGGGACTACAAAGCGTGCCCGTACGGCGACCAGCCTCCCGAGCCAGTGAAGACCTACCCGAAGTGCGTCGGCGGCTTCCCGGGGCTCCACGACATGTCGTCGAGCGCGGCCGAGTGGGAGGACGCCTGCACCGCGTCAGGGTGCGTCGTTCGCGGCGGCTCCTCAGCCGTGAGCCCCACCACGGTGCGTTGCGACGCGCTCGAGTTCCTTTCCCGGGCAGGGGGCTACGGGGCGGTGGGCTTTCGTTGCTGTGCAGATACAGGAGGCAAGTGAACATGAAGTGCCGCAGTCATCATCAGGGTTGGGTCGTGGCCATCGCGCTTGCCGGCGCTGGCTGCGCCGACGGGGCCGAGCCCGGAGCACCGCGGGCACCGGCAGAGGCAGTGCCGCAGTCAATCGCGATCGGCGCGGCGACGGTCACGGAGGGGACCGCCATGGGCCACGCCCGCAAGCCTCGCGAGGTGGATGGGTTCCACATCGCGCGCTCGCCGGTCACGGTCGGGCAGTACCGGCACTGCGTGGCGGCGCGGGTGTGCACGGCGCCGGCCGCCGAGGGCGGCTTCTGCGCTCCCGGCTTCGCGCCCGCGGCCCTCGACGGGCCCACCTTCAGCGCGGGTGACGACACGATCCCGGTGACCTGCGTCACCCCCGAGCAAGCCAAGCGGTTCTGCCGCTGGGTCGGGGGCCGGCTGCCGGCACCCGCGGAGTGGCAGCTCGCGGCGCGGGGCCCAGAGGTGCAGCGTCACGCGTGGGGCGCGGCAGCGCCGACCTGCGAGCAGCACTGGCGCGTCGCGTTCGGCGAGGGGCCGGGCGCGTGCTGCGGCTCGGAATGCAGCCAAACCAGTCTCGGTCGGATCGGCGCGCGCGCCGCCGGTGCTTCGGCCGCGGGCCTGTGGGATGTGCTCTCGACCCGGGCCGAGCTGGTGGCGGGCGACGAGCGCTCGCCCTGGGCCTCGTGCCGCGATCGCGCGGGCTGCGTCGTGAACGGGAGCAGCCCGGGGGCTATCGACGTGTTCTTGCCGGGCTCGGTCCAGCACGGTGCAGCGCTGCCCGCCGGCTTCCGCTGCGTGTGGGAGGGGGCACAGTGATGGGCACACGGATGCGAATGGCGCTGGCGCTGATCGTGCTGGCGGTGGTGGCCTGCGCGGCGCCGTCGCACGAGCCCCTCGAATCGCGAGGCGAGTCGCTGTCGATCGCCGGGCTCACGCCCTGGCCCTGCGACGCGAACGGGAACCGCTGGGAGGGCGACACGGTGCAGCTCTTGGTGGCCGACGCTTGGGTGGGCTGCTCCGCAAAGGACGGCGGGCTGTTCGACGAAACCTACAGCGGGAACGATCCTTACCTTCAGCAGATCATCTGGCTGATGCACGTCGCGACGGCGTCGGACCCGCAGGCGATCTTTCAGACCTGGTGGGACTTCAGGCAAGAAACCACGAACAACTGTGATCCCGTGACGGGCAAGCCAGCGCTGGCCGGCGTGCTGATCCCCAAGTCGGTCATCCGCGAAGAGATCACCACAAGCAACGGGGACAAGGACCGACGAAAACGCGCCAACGCCGATCTCCGCCAGGCCGGTGTCAACTTGTGCATCGCGCAGCGCCTCCGGAACGCGTCGCCCGGCGCGTCGGCGGGCGAAACCCTGCTCTTGCCGGAAGCCGATCAGCGGCTGCTCCTCGAGACCATTCGCGAGCGGGCGCAGATCGCCATGCTCCAGTATGCCCTGCTGGGCGTGGTGTTCTCGACCAGCCCGCAGGCGAGCCCGGTCAACCCCCACGCGTTGCAGACCATCCCGCTGCTCCAGCAGTGGGCCGCTGACAACCAGTCGTCCGGCCGCCTCATGGACATGGGCCGGGACTTCTCCGCCGCCGTGCAGCTCCACTCGATGGTCTCGCAAGAGCTGCTCGAGCTGTTCGCGCGAAGCCGCAGCGCGCGCTCGCCGCGGGGAGGGCAGCCAGCCACGCGGGCAGACGAGCTCTGGGGGCCTGGCTCGTGGCACCAGCGCACGCTGGCGGCGGCGTTCGGTGGCGATCCGCTGGTGCCCACCGACGGCACCACGCCCTGGACCCACTGGAACCCACACCCCAGCCCGATCAGCGGGTACGCGGGCGTGGCGACCGCGCTCGAGCAGTACGGCTGGCCGAGCGCGCTGAAGCGCCCGTATTCGGTGTCGAAGGCGGAAGCACCGCAGGTGGACGAGCTGCTCCGGCTCGCACGGCAGTATGATCACCTCGATCTGATCAAGGATCAGCTGACGCCGAGCTGCGAGCCGTACTTGGTGGAGGAGTCAGCCCGGTCGATGTACAAGCTCATCGAGGGCGAGGTTCGGCTGGCGGACTGCTACCGCGCGAGCTCGAGCGACCCTTGTCCTGTGGCGCCGATGCCCCCGCCCTACGACTACGGCCAGGGGACTTTCGTGCTGTACGAGAAGTACCGCATCACGATGGACCACGCGCGCGCCCTGGTCCGGGTGCTGGCGGAGAGCCTCGGGGGACGCAAGTCGAGCGCGGCCTGCGGCACGTCGTACGACGACGCGCAGTTCGGCGCGCGCAACCTCGAGGGGACCGTGTCCGACCAAGGCGGCTCGGTGAAGTTCGACAAGGCCGTGGCCTTCGGCGACGTCTCGCCGTGGGAAGTCGCCCCGACCTACACGCGGCTGGCCGCGATGCGCTTCCCGAGCCCATGGGATCTGGATCCGGCCGGCGGCGGACTGTGGGACGTTGCCAGCCATCGCCTGGGCTTCGACGACTATTGCGTGTCCACCGGTTGCCCAAACACCAAGAACGCCGAGGCCAAGCGGCTCATGGGGGCCCTGTCCGCACAGGCCGCGGTGCGAGACATGGTCGTCGATTCGCTGGCGTATCTTGACTCGGGCTTGGGCCAGACGGTGCTCTTCGGCTCGTACTTTGCCCAGGCCGACAGCATCTTGAAGCTGGTCGAGGCCAGCGGGGGAGTGGCCACGGTCAGCGTGAAACCAGAGGTGTATCGCGACGCGAGCGGCCCGGTGCCAGTCACGTTCGTGAAGGGCAATTCGACGTACGAGTGGGAGGCGCAGGTCAAGGTGATCGCGCCGTCGAACGATCCGTGGTGGGACTCGACGTGCACGGACGCCGGCTGCTCCGTCGTCACCGGTGCGTTCGCCATCCGGGGGCCCTGGGCGCGCATGCTCGCCGCACAGCCAACCTCGTCCATCCTCGGCACTACCCTGTTGGACTCCATCGGCGAGGCCTTCACTGCCGGGCGCTGGGCATTCGGCGCGTCCTTCAAGCCGTCCGGCGGCCCCTTCGTCTCGAACATGCCGAAGATCTGGGCCGCGAGCCCGCTCCGACTGCCTCAGCCCTTGGGGGAACGAAACACGTACACGCTGGTCGCGGTGCGGGTCGACTTTGCTGCACCCGCCGGCCAGCAGATCAGCTATCGGCTGCTCGGCGCCAACATCCGCATCGCGGCCTCGGATCCGCGCGATGCGCAGTATCTGGCGGGTGGCGGCGCGCTGGGGGGCTACGTGGCCCGGCAGAGCGCGGTGCGCTCGACCAACCCGTCGGAGCCGGCGTTCGACGGCTTCGATCTGCCGACGAACTGGGTGCCCCCGCTCAACGCCGAGCTGATCGGCGGCGCGCCGGGCGAGGCGAGCGCGGGCGTGTATCTGAAGCTGGCGAAAGAGTCGGCGGCGACGGCCAAGGGCGCGGTCGAGTCGGCGCTGCAAGAGCTGCTTCAGCAGCAGCAAGACGAGGCGACGCTGGCGGCGGCCGCCGGCAAGGCCAGCGCCGGCATCAAGGAAGAGCGCGACCGGCTGTGCGGCAACGACAATCCGACCTGCGACACCACTCTGGCGACGAGCGCGGTTCAGAGCCCGATCTCGGACTGCGTTCCGACCGGAAAGCTCGAGCCGGAGCTGTCGAAGTGCAAGCTGCAGCAATTCGCGTTCGACCTCGCGAAGTCCGTGGCGGGGCAAGAGCTGAAACTGGCGAAGCCTGTCGCCGATGCGCTCTCCGAGCCCACGGTGCCGGCGTTCTCGGCCTACCAGGGCGGCTCGCTCCAGGCCAGTTTCATCGAGCAGTGGGTAGCGGTTCGCGCGATCCCGACGAAGCTCGACCTCTTGCAGAAGACCGTGATCGCAGCAAACACCGCGTACGACGCGTCGTGGGCGGCCCTGCAGGCTGCCGGCGAAGAGGTGCGCAAGAAATGTGAATTCGAGAAGATGAAACTCGCGTTCTACGCCGGTTTCCAAGTTCACGGAGTGGACTTCCAGATCGGGCCGGACGCCTCGTACGAGTACGACTTCGACTACGACGCGGAGGGAGACATGAGCATGGGGCCGATTCTGGCTCAGATCAACGCGTGCGAAAGCGCACTGGCTGGAGCTGCGGTGGCAGGTCCGGCCGTCGTCGTCGCCTCCAACTCCGCCATGCTCGAAGTTGCCAGCGCGGCCGCAGGCCTGATCGACGCCGTCGGTGCTGTACGGCTCGCTGCCTCGAAGGGCGCCGCGCTCGTGAACGAGGCCAAGCTGGCCCAGGGCCGGCACGAGCTCGAGCAACGGCTCACCCAAGATGGCCTGGTCACGTCGTTCTCGGTCTATCGGATCAGCCGGGGCTACGACCTGTGGCGCGCCAAGGCCCTGGTCGAGAGCAGTCGGCGCTATGCGCTCGCCGCGCGCCGCTCCGTCGAGGCACGGTACGTGGTGGATCTGTCGCAGCTCGACAAGGACGAGGCGTTCGTCGCGAGCCCCAAGGTGTGGGCCGACGAGGTCTATGGCTACGATCTGACGCTGCCGGCCGCCGTCGGGTTGACGCTCACGGGCTCGTCCAAGGGCGACGCGGTGTACCCCGCGAAGCTCTCGGATTACGTCGCGAACCTGGAGGGTTTCGTCGCCGGCTACGCCGTGACGCGCCCGACCGCCATCGCGAACAACGACATCGACGTGATCACGCTGCGAGGGCTCGCCGCTGGCGAGTCCGTCGAGGTGCCCCTCGACCCGTCGAACCCCGGCTCTCCGACCATCACCGCTCACCCGAGCAGGGGCCCATGGGTGGTGCGCTGCGTGATGCCCGGCGCGGCCCCAAGCTGGACCGAGTGGCCGACGCCGTGCGATGGCAAGGTCGATCGCGCCAAGCTGCTGTTCAGCCTCGACCCCTGGGGCAGGGTGAATGGCGCGATCGCCGACGAGCCGTTCGACCAGCGCCACAACGCGCGCTGGGGGCTGCTCGCCGTCAACTTCGTGGGTACGGGGATCCGGGATTGCCAGAATGCGGTCGATCCGAAGGGCTGCTACTCCGAGCCGTTCATTCGCTACAACCTGACCCACGTCGGGCCCTCGTGGGTGACGGACTACGACGGCCGCTGGAACATCCTGGGGCTCTCGACCGGAAAGATCGAAGCAGGCAAGGGTCTCGCAGCCGAGATCTGGCTCGATCCCCTCAAAGACGGCTGGTCCACGAGCTACATTTCTGCGGCCGCGCGCTCCGAGTGGCAACATCGGCCCCTGGGCGGAGCGTACGAGCTCGAGTTCCAGGTGACGCCCGACATCCAGCTCGACCGCATCGAGCGCCTGCAAGTGCTCGTGGGCTCGACGAGCTGGGTCAAGCAGCAGTGAGGCTCCGATGCCTGACCTCGCTCGAATAGTGCGGCTCGGGGCCACGGTCGCGGCGCTCGCGCTGGGGCCGGCGGTTTCGGCGAGCTGCGATCCTTCTGAGCCCCCGTCGGGCTCGGGCGGCACGGGTGCCGGAGCCACCGGCGGCGCTGCGGGGGCGGGCGGCAGCGGCGTGGGTGGCGCGAGCGGCGGGTCGTCTGGCGGAGGCGGCGCGGGCGCAGGCGGAGCGGCGGCAGGAGCGGGCGGAGTCGGCGGCGCGAGCGGTGCGAGCGGCGCGGGCAGCGGAGGCTCACCCTCCTCGGACGCCTCCGCTGACGCGCCCCCCGGGGACGCGGGCGCCGACGCGGTCTCGATGGTCTGCGGGGACGCGCTGCGCGACCCGGTGCTCGAGGAGTGCGACGACGGACCCGGCAGCAGCGAGGACGCTTGCACGGACCAATGCCGCGCGCACGACTACTTGGTGGTGGCCGCCTCGAGCATCGACGCGGGTCCCAAGCAGGGCTCGCGAAGTCTCGGCCTCGGCCGCCATCCGGCGGCGGGCGGGGCTGCCGGCTCTGCGCTGGCGTTCGTCGAGAAGATCGCATCGGGTCACCAGCTGAAGGTTGCGTTCTTCGACGCTTTCGGTCGCCGGCTGGGCGCCCCAGGCGGGGTCGGCGCCAGCGCGGCAGAGGCCGCGAACCCGGTGCTCGCCGCGCTGCCCAGCGGCAAGTTCGCCCTGGCGTACAACGATCTTGGCGCCGGCTCCCTCGACGTGGCGCTCCGGCTCGTTCAGCCGGGATCAGCACCGGGGCCAGCGGTCTACGCCAACCAGACGGTGGCTGGGGCGCAGCACGACGCCGATCTCTGCTGGGCCGGCAACGAGCTGGTCGTGGCCTGAACCGACGCGTTTCGCATCAAGGCACGTCGCTTCGACACGGCTTTGGCTCCGCTCGACGGGGAGTCCGCATGGGGTCCGCCCGCGGAGCTCGCTGGCAACGTCTCCCTGGTGGAGCACACAAGCACTTGCGCGGCGACCTGACGGGCCATCGACAAGGCCACCGGCCTCGAGCTGGTGCGCGTGCG
>Ga0073899_10004133_pt1 | contig 12748 bp, 12 predicted proteins | sample KloWWTmetaKNB5Ph_FD_88975 | JGI IMG/M metagenome (GOLD analysis project Ga0073899, IMG submission 88975) | Active sludge microbial communities from Klosterneuburg, Austria, studying microevolution and ecology of nitrifiers - Klosterneuburg... | ecosystem: Engineered > WWTP > Aerobic digester >... | reverse complement strand
CCATCGCCTTCTTCCTCATCGCCATCGACTTCGTCGTCTTCGATGTCGAAGCGGCCTTCCTCTACCCCTGGGTGGTCATTCTCCGGGAGGGCGGCTGGCCTCTGTTCTCGGCGGTGATGGCCTTCCTCGCCCTGATTCTCGTCGGATACGCCTACGTCTGGCGCAAGGGCGGGCTCGATGTCGTGGCGAAAACCCTGCGCCCGCAGAGGGGCAACTAGATGACCTCCGGCCAACGAGCTGCCAGCGAAGTCCTGCCGGAGAGCGCGATCGAGGAGATCCTCGCTCTCAAACCGAAATATCCGACTCTCGAAGCACTCACCCTGCCGGCCCTGCACATCGCGCAGCGCGCGTCAGGGGGCTGGCTGCCCGAATCTGCGATCGAAGCGGTGGCGCATCTCCTGGAGCTGCCGGTCGCCCGCGTCGCCGGAGTGGTCTCGTTCTATGACATGTACCACGTGCGCCCCGTAGGCCGGCATCGCATCCGCGTCTGCACCAACCTCTCCTGCCAGCTGCGCGGCTCGGGCGAGATCCTCGAGACGATCGGCCAGGAGCTCGGCGTCGATGAAGGCCAGGTCACCTCCGACGGGCGCTGCTCGTTCGTCCAGTTCGAGTGCCTCGGGTCCTGCGACACCGCGCCGATGATCATGGTGGACGACGACTACCACGAGAATCTGACCCCCGAGCGCGTGCGGCAGATCGTGCGGGAGCTCAAGTAGCCATGTCGACCGAAAGAGTCCTGATGCGCAACGTCGGCCGCCCGGAGGCGCTCACCGTGCGCGGCTATCGCGAAGGCGGCGGCTACGACGCGCTGGCGAAGGCGCTGCGCCTGCAGCCGGAAGAGGTCATCGAAGAGGTCAAGCGTTCGGGGCTGCGCGGCCGCGGCGGCGCCGGATTCCCGTGCGGCGCCAAGTGGTCGTTCGTCCCCAGGCAGACTCCCAAGCCGAAGTACATCGTCTGCAACGCCGACGAGTCCGAGCCCGGCACCTTCAAAGATCGATTGTTGATGGAGCACGACCCGCACCAGTTGATCGAAGGCTGCATCATCGCCGGCTGGGCAGTCGGCGCCAACACTACCTATATCTATATCCGCGGCGAGTACACCAAGGCTGCCGCGATCCTCGAGTCGGCAGTGCGCGACGCCTACGACAGCGGCGTTCTCGGCACCAACGTCCTCGGCAGCGGATTCCGCCACGACATGGTCGTGCATCGCGGGGCCGGCGCTTACATCTGCGGCGAAGAGACCGGGATGCTGGAGTCGCTGGAAGGCAAGCGCGGCCAGCCGCGCGTCAAGCCGCCGTTTCCGGCCGTAGTCGGAGCGTTCGGCTGCCCCACCGTGATCAACAACGTCGAAACGCTGTGCTGCGCGACGCACATCCTGCTGCGCGGCGCCGACTGGTTCAAGTCGATCGGCACGGACGAGCGCAACACCGGTCCGAAGCTCTACGCCATCTCCGGCCACGTCGAACGTCCCGGCACCTACGAGTACCCGATCGGAGTGCCGTTCCAGACACTGCTCGACGGCTGCGGCGGCATGTACCGCGGACGCGAGTTGAAGGCTTTCATTCCGGGCGGGGCGTCGGCGCCGATGATGAAGGCTTCCGACCGCGGCATCAAGATGGACTTCGACACGCTGGCCAAGGCCGGCAGCATGCTCGGTTCGGCGGCGGTGATCGTCATGGACGAGACGACCTGCATGGTCCGCGCGACGCTGCGCCTCGCCAAGTTCTTCGCTCACGAGTCATGCGGCCAGTGCACGCCGTGCCGCGAGGGCACGAACTGGATGAAGATCCTGCTCCAGCGCATCCACAGCGGCCAGGGATCCGAGGCCGACCTCGATCTGCTCGCCCGCGTGGTGCCGAACGTCGGCGGGATCTCGCTCTGCGCCCTGGGCGACGCCGCCCAGGGTCCGGTGCGCTCGCTGGTCGACAAGTTCAGCGACGAGATCCGTGAAAACCTGCGCGCCGGGCGGTATCCGACTCCGGCACCGCGCTATTTCGACCAGGGAGCGGCCGCCTGATGCCTACCGTGACCATCGACGGACGCACGGTCGAGGTGGCGGCCGGTACGAATCTGATCGAAGCCGGGCTCAAGGTCGGCGTTCAGATCCCTCACTACTGCTATCACCCGCGCCTTTCGGTGGTCGGCCAGTGCCGCATGTGCATGGTCGAAATCGAGGGCATGGGCAAGCTCCAGGCCGCCTGCTCCACCCAGGTGATGAAGGACGGCATGGTCGTGCGCACGACTTCGCCCAACGCCGACGAGGCGCAGCGGGCGATCATGGAGTTCCTGCTCATCAATCATCCCCTCGACTGCCCGATCTGCGATCAGGCCGGCGAATGCGGGCTGCAGGACTACTCCTACAAGCACGGCCAGGCCTTCTCCCGCTTCCGCTACGACGAGAAGCGCACCTATCCCGAGAAAGAGCGCATCCCGCTCGGCCCGACGGTGATGCTGAACATGAACCGCTGCATCCAGTGCACGCGTTGCGTGCGCTTCACGGAGGAGATCGCCAAGACCAGCGAGCTCGGTTTCTTCCAGCGCGGTTCGCATGCCGAGATCGGAACCTTCCCCGGCAAGCCGCTCGACAATCCTCTGTCGACCTGCGTCGTCGACATCTGTCCTGTCGGCGCGCTCACCTCGACGCGCTTCCGCTTCGCCGAGCGCGTCTGGTACCTCGACAAGAGCCCGTCGCTGTGCACCGGCTGCGATGTCGGATGCAACATCACCCTCGAGCACAAGCGCGGCGCGATCAAACGCTACAAGCCGCGGCAGAATCCCGACGTCAACGATTTCTGGATGTGCGATCACGGGCGGTCGACGCACGAGCGCTATCGCGAGGTTCCCCGGCTCGCCTTCCCGCAGATCCGCCGCAACGGGGCGCTCGCCGCCACCGGGTGGAAAGAGGCCCTCGACCACGTCGCCCACAATCTGCGCTCGCGGCGCAGCGAGGGCGCGATCGCCTTCCTCGGCTCGGGATTCCTGTCGACCGAGGAGGCCTTCCTGCTCGCCAAGATCGCCGCCGTGGTCGACTCGCCGCACCACTCGATCTGGGTGGATAGCGGGCCGGCGAGACAGATTCCGAATCCTCAGGGAGGCATCACCGGCCACGACGCAGCGCCGAACCGGCGCGGCGCCGAGCTTGCCGGCCTGGTGCCGGCCGCAGGCGCCGTCGCCAGCGAGGACCTCCTGCTCGAGGGTGGCGCCGCCAAATGCGGAGCGATCTTCGTCGCCGACAGCGACTTCGGAAGAGCAGCCTACGATCCGAAGGTGGTGGAACGTCTGCGTGAGGCCAAGTTCCTCGCCGTAATGGGCTGGGCGGATTCGCCGCTCGCCCGCGCTGCCGACGTCGTCCTGCCGGTCGCGACGCACGCCGAGCGCTCCGGAACCTTCGTCAACGTGGATTGGCGGGTGCAGCGGTTCGAACAGGCCTTCCCGGCCCCGCCGCAGGTCCGGCCCGGGGTCGAAGCGTTGGCCGATCTTCTGTCGCGTTTCGACTCCAAGTGGTCGACCGTGACCCCGGCGACGGTTTTCGACCTGATGGCGGAAGAGGTAGCGGCCTTCGGCGGCCTGCGCTACGGCGAGATCGCAGCCGAAGGCACGAAGCTCGCCAGGATCCCCGAAGCAGCGCCCGCCGGGGCAGGAGCGTAACGAACGTGGTCTTCACCCCGAGTGTCATCGCAGCGCTGGCCATGACCGGCCTCTGGATGTTCGCCTTGATCAACGTCACGCCGATCATGCTCTGGCTGGAGCGCCGTGCGCCGGCGTTCATGCAGGACCGCCTCGGCCCCAATCGGCTCGGGCCCCTGGGGCTCTTCCAGGCGATCGCCGACGTGCTCAAGTTCATCTTCAAAGAGGACGTCAATCCTGCCGGCGCCGACAAGGTGCTCTTCCTCCTCGCGCCGACGATCGGCTTCGTCGCCTCGCTGCTCACCTACCTGGTGATTCCGTTCGGCCCCGAGGTCACGGTCGCCGGCCACACCTTCCCGCTCGTCGTGATCGATTCCGACGCCGGGATGCTCCTCTTCCTGGCGCTCTCCAGCCTCGGCGTCTACGGCCTCGTTCTCGCCGGCTATAGCTCGAACAACAAGTGGTCGATGATGGGCGGCATTCGCGCCTCCGCCCAGATGGTCAGCTACGAGCTCGCGCTGACGATCGCCGTCGTCGCGGCGCTCATTCCCGCCGGTTCGCTGAACCTCTCGCGGGTGGTCGAGCACCAGATTGCCGGCAACCTCCTCGGCTTCCTGCCAGCCTGGAACGTCTTCACCCAGCCCCTCGGATTCCTGGTCTTCCTCGTTGCCGCCTTCGCCGAGACCAACCGCACGCCCTTCGACCTGCCCGAGGCTGAATCGGAGTTGGTCGCCGGCTACCACACCGAGTATGGCGGTCTGCGAATGGCGCTCTTCTACATGGGTGAGTACCAGTCCATGGCGATCCTCTCGGCGCTCGGGGCGACTCTCTTCTTCGGCGGCTGGTCGCTGCCCGGTGTCGACGCCGCCGCTGCGGGCGCCTGGATTGCCGGCCTGCCGCTCATCGGCGCCATCGGACCCGGTCTCGGCACGGCACTGTTCGGCTTCTCGGTGCTGATCGTCAAGACCTACATCGCCCTTTTCGGCTTCATCTGGGTGCGCTGGACCTTCCCGCGCTTCCGCTACGATCAACTCATGCGCCTGGGCTGGAAGGTCCTGCTGCCCCTTGCGCTGCTCAACTTCGTCGTCGTGGCCGCGCTCGCCGTCGCCGGAAAGATCTGACGATGCTGCTGACCGTGTTCGCTCTCTTCGCCGGCGTCGCGCTCGTCTCGGCGATCGTCGTGGTCCTGCACCGCAATCCGGTGGTCTCCACCATGAGCCTCGTGGTAACGCTGGTTGCCACCGCCGGGCTCTTCATCATGCTCGGCTCGCCATTCCTGGCGGCGCTCCAGATCCTGCTCTATACCGGCGCGATCCTCGTGCTGTTCCTCTTCGTCATCATGCTGCTCAACGTGCAGCGCGAACGAACGACAACCACGAGGATGAGCGGCATGTTCATCGGCGCGGGGATCTGCGCCCTGGTCTTCGCCGGAGCGCTCGTCCGCCTCTTCTGGTCCGCCTACGCCGACACCGCCGTGAAGCCGCTCGACCCCGAAGCGTTCTCGCTGGTCAGCGTGGCACGCGACCTCTTCGCGACCTACCTGCTGCCGTTCGAGATGATCGGCCTGCTGCTTCTCGTTGCGGTGGTCGCCGCGAGCTGGGTCGCGAAGAAGCCGGAATCCGCAGATGATCCGGACGCCATCGAAGTGGTCAAGCAGGGAGAGCCGCGATGATCCCGATCGCCTGGTACCTCGTCCTGGCGTCGGTCCTCTTCTGCATCGGCGCCTTCGGCGCGCTCACCCGGCGCAGCGGCATCGCCATCTTCCTCTCCATCGAGCTCATGCTCAACGCCGCGAACCTGACGCTCGTCGCCTACTCGCGCATTCACGGCGACAGCGCCGGTCAGATGTTCGTTTTCTTCGCGCTGGCCGTCGCTGCGGCCGAGGCCGCTGTGGGACTGGGGCTCTTTATCAGCATCTACCGCTTGCGACACACGATCGACGTCAATCGTCTGAATCGACTCCGATGGTGAGACGATGAGAGCCCTCGACTATCTCTGGCTGATCCCGGCCCTGCCTTTCCTCGGCGCCGCCGTCAACGGCCTGCTGGTCCGCAACCGCCAGAAATCGCTCGCTACGGCGATCGGTGTCGGCGCTCCGGGTCTGTCTCTCGGCCTGGCGCTCGCCTGCCTCATCGAGTTCCTCGCCCGCCCCGGGCATGCCCCCTTCGAGCAGCTGCTCTACCCGTGGACGGCCGGCGCGCTGAAGATCGACATCGCCTTCCTGCTCGATCCGCTGTCGGCGATCATGCTGTTCGTCGTCACCTTCGTCGGCTTCCTGATCCACGTCTACTCTGTCGGATACATGGCCCACGAAGAGGGCTACCGCAGGTACTTCTCCTACCTGAACCTCTTCATGGGCGCGATGCTGCTGCTCATCCTCGGCGACAACTACCTCGTCATGTTCGTCGGCTGGGAGGGTGTCGGTCTCTGTTCCTACCTGCTGATCGGTTTCTATTTCGACCAGGACTTCCCGCCCAAGGCTGGACGCAAAGCGTTCATCGTCAACCGTATCGGTGACTTCGCCTTCCTGCTCGGGCTGTTCGCCATCTTCAGTCAGTTCGGGACGCTCTCCTTCAAGGGTGTCAACGCAGCGGTTCTCGCCGACATCGGCGCGCTCGAGGCGCCGTTCGCACTCGGCCTGTCGCTGGCGAGCTTCATCGCCCTCTGCCTGTTCGTCGGCGCGATGGGCAAGAGCGCCCAGATTCCGCTGTACGTCTGGTTGCCCGACGCCATGGCGGGCCCGACCCCGGTCTCGGCGCTGATCCACGCCGCGACGATGGTCACCGCGGGCGTCTACATGGTCGTGCGGACCAATCTGATCTACCAGCTCGCGCCCTCGATCTCGCTGTTCGTCGCGATCATCGGCGCGGCCACCGCGATCTTCGCCGCGACGATCGGAATCGCGCAGAACGACATCAAGAAGGTCCTCGCTTACTCGACCGTGTCGCAGCTGGGATACATGTTCCTGGCAGCCGGCGTCGGCGCCTACGTCGCAGCGATCTTCCATCTCGCGACCCACGCCTTCTTCAAGGCCCTGCTCTTCCTCGGCTCGGGGTCGGTGATCCACGCCATGGGAGGCGAGCAGGACATGCGCAAGATGGGCAGCCTGCGCAAGCACCTCCCCTGGACCTATCGCACTTTCCTGGTCGGCACGCTCGCCATTTCCGGCGTGCCTCTGCTCGCCGGCTTCTTCAGCAAAGACGCCATCCTCGGCGCGGCTTTCGAGAAATCGCCGGTGCTGTGGATCGTCGGCCTCGCCACCGCTGCGCTCACCGCCTGTTACATGCTGCGGCTGCTCTGCCTGACGTTCCTCGGCAAGTTCCGCGGCACCCACGAACAGGAGCACCACCTCCACGAATCGCCGGCCGTGATGGTCGTGCCGCTGGTCATTCTCGCTGCCGGGGCGGCGTTCGCAGGCTACGCCGGCAAGATCCCCTTCACCCACTTCGACTGGCTCGGTGGATTCCTGCAGTCGGTGATCGTCGCCATTCCGGGGCACGAGGCGCACGCCGCCCACCACGAGATGGGTCTCGAAGCGATCCTCGTCGCCGCTTCCATCGCGGCCGCCGCCGGCGGCCTCGGTTTGGCCTGGCGACTCTGGGGCGGCGGGCGCGGGACTTCCGCCGACGAGGCCATGGCACGCCGGGCCCCTGGCCTCTACCGGCTGGTGGAAAACAAGTACTACGTCGACGAGATCTACGATCGCCTGGTGGTTCGGCCGCTGCGCAGCACGGCGCGATTCTGCTGGAAGGTCATCGACTCGGTGTTCATCGACGGCGGCCTGCACGTCGTGGCCTTCATCACCGAGCTGACCGGTGACCTCGGACGCTTCTCCACCACCGGCAACGTCCGCCAGTACGCCCTCTACTTCTTTGCCGGAGTGCTCGCCCTCTTCTGGTGGATGATCTTCTGATGATGCAACAGCTCCTCGACCTGCTTCTCGGCGACACGATCACCCGGTTCGTGTTCTTCCCGAGCTTCGCGGCGCTGCCGCTGCTCTTTCTCGGCCGGGCAAGCGCCCGCACCGTCAAGATCTACGCTCTGCTGGTCTCGCTGGTCGAGCTCGCGTTGATCGCTCTGTTCGCGGTCTCGCACTGGGGCGGCGGCACAATGGTGGCGCGCGACGCCACGATGCCCTGGCTCGACTTCGGCTCGCTGCGAGTGCTCTACGAAGTCGGCGTCGATGGCATCTCGCTGCCGCTCGTGCTGCTCACCGGCCTGCTGCTGCCGCTGGTCCTGCTCGGCTCCTGGAAGGGGATCACCAAGCACTGGACGGGATTCGCCGCCTCGATGCTGCTCCTCACGACCGGCATGCTCGGGGCCCTGGTCGCGCTCGACCTGCTCGTCTTCTACATCTTCTGGGAAGTGATGCTGATCCCGATGTACCTAATCATCGGTATCTGGGGCGGCGACAGGAGGGTCTACGCGGCGGTGAAGTTCTTCATCTTCACCATGGCCGGCAGCCTTCTCATGCTCCTCGGCATTCTCTGGATGGCCTGGAGCTACGGCGAGCTCACCGGCGTCTGGAGCTTCCGCTACGAGGATCTCCTCCAGCTGCAATTCCCGCTCAGCCAACAGCTCTGGCTCTTCGGTGCCTTCGCCATCGCCTTCGCGATCAAGGTGCCGATGTTCCCGTTCCACACCTGGCTGCCGGACGCTCACGTCGAAGCCCCGACCGGTGGCTCGGTGATCCTGGCCGGCGTCCTGCTCAAACTCGGGACCTACGGCTTCCTGCGCTTCGCGATTCCGTTCTTCCCCCAGGCCGCCACTCAGCTCGCACCCTGGGTCGTCGGCCTCGCGCTCGTCGGAGTCGTCTACGGAGCGCTGGTCGCCTGGGCGCAGGTCGACATGAAGAAGCTGGTCGCCTACTCCTCCATCGCCCACCTCGGATTCGTCATGCTGGGACTGTTCGCTTTCAACGAGATCGCCTGGCAGGGCGCGCTGCTGCAGATGGTCAACCATGGCCTCTCGACCGGCGCCCTGTTCCTTCTCGTCGGCATGCTCTACGACCGGCGGCACACCAAGAAGTTCGAAGAATTCGGCGGCCTGGCGAAGTCGATTCCGTGGTTCGCGGTCATGCTCGTCTTCGCCACCCTGGCCTCGGTCGGCCTGCCGGCCCTCAACGGCTTCGTCGGCGAATTCATGATTCTCCTGGGAGCCTGGCAGGGCGGGTTGCACTGGGCCACGGGAATCGCCACCTTCGGCGTCGTGCTGGCGGCGGTCTACCTTCTGAAGATGCTGCAGGAGACCCTCTGGGGACCGATTACCAAAGACGAGAACAAGACGCTCAAGGACCTGAGCCTGCGTGAAGTAGCGACGCTGCTTCCCTTGTGCATCCTGATGCTCTGGATCGGCGTCGCTCCGGGCCGCTTCCTCGAGCCGAGCCGGCCGGCGCTCGCCGCCGTGCTCACCAGCTATCGCGCGCAGATGGCAGCGGGTCCGCCCGGCGCGCTGACCCTCTCCGCGCCGACATCCGCCGCCGGGCCGGCAGCCACGTTCGTCGCCGGAACCGCACCGGCGGGAATCGGGAGCGCGCGATGAACCCTATTTTCGCGCTGCCCCAGGCCGACTGGAACTCGCTCATGCCGGAGATCGTCCTCACCGGCGTAGCGTCTCTGATCCTTCTCCTCGAGGCCTTCGCGCCCCGCTTGCGGCCGGTGTTCAACGGCATGGCGCTCGCCGGAGTCGCGGCGGCCGCGGCGATTCTCGCCCAACAGCCCGCGGGACTCTACTTCCACGGTCTGATCGAATCGACGGCCCTGACCGGCGCGTTCTCGCAGACCATCCTGCTCGCGACCGCCATCGGCCTGCTCTCCGCCCAGGGCTATCTCAAGCGCGAGCGTCTCCTGTTCGGCGAGTACCCGGCGCTCCTCCTCTGGTGCGCCACCGGCCTCTTGCTCCTCGTGCGGGGCGTCGAGCTGGTGACGATCTTCGTCGCGCTCGAGCTGCTTTCGGTGGCCCTCTACGGCCTTGCGGCCTTTCATCGGCGCGAGGCGGTTTCGTCGGAGGCGGCGATCAAGTATTTCCTCATGGGCGCCTTGGTGAGCTCGTTCGTCCTCTACGGCGCGGCCCTCGTTTACGGCGAAACCGGCTCGACCAGCCTCGCCGGGATCGCCGCCGCACTGGCGGCGGGCACCGGCTCCCCCGGCTTGCTGTTGCTCGGTTTCCTCCTTCTGGTCTGCGGCTTCGGCTTCAAGCTCGGCCTGGTGCCTTTCCACGCCTGGGCGCCCGACGTCTACCAGGGTGCACCCTCGCCGTTCGTCGCTTTCCTGTCCGTGGCGCCAAAGGCCGCTTCCGCGGTCGTCCTCGCCCGCCTCGTCCTGCTGGCAACTTCCGCTCCTTCGGCGGGGGACTGGACGAAGCTGGTAACGGTCCTGGCCATCGCTTCGATGCTGGTGGGCAACCTCTTCGCCCTGGCGCAGCGCGACATCAAGCGGATGCTGGCCTATTCCGGCATCGCCCACATGGGCTACCTGCTGATTCCCCTGGCCTCGCCCGGGCCATCGATCTGGCGCCCCATGCTGGTCTATCTCATCTCGTACACCCTGATGAACGGCGGCGCCTTCGTTCTGGTTTCGATGCTCTACGCCAAGCCCGGCGAGCAGCATGCGATCGCGAATCTCTCCGGCTGGGCGTTTCGCTTCCCGGTTGCCGCCGCCTGCATGGCGGTCTGCATGCTCTCCCTGGGCGGCATTCCTCCGACCGCGGGCTTCATCGGCAAGTACCTCATCTTCGCCCATGCCATCCAGCACGGGAACCTGGCGCTCGCGGTGGTCGGCATCCTCGCCAGCCTCATCGGAGTGGTCTTCTATCTGCGCGTCATCTACATGCTCTACATGCGCGACGAGATCGCCAGCCCCGGCAGTCTCAAGCTCGACTGGAGCGGCCAGTTGGCCGCGGTTCTCGCGGCCGCCGGCACCCTCGCCCTGGGCGCCTTCCCCGGCCCGTTCCTGGCCTGGCTCGAGTCGACTCTCACCAGCCTCTGAGCGTTGCGACCGCTCCGGAGGACTCCGGAGCGCACCGCTCCCCGCAGGCCCGTGACCGCCGATCGATCTCTTCACAGCCTCCGGTTCCCGAGAGAGCTATACTGCGCCGCGGGGAGAGAGCCATGAGATCAGCCCGACAGCTCGATCAGCGGCGCCAGTCTGGTTTTACCCTGCTGGAAGTCCTCGTGGTGGTCGCCGTCGTCGGCATTCTGCTGATGATCACAGCGCCTGCGTTCCTCAACATGATCAACCGCTTCAAGCTCACCGGGACCGCCCGCGAGGTCACCTCGCTCATGCAGGCGGCGCGTCTCGAGTCGATCAAGCTGAATGCTCCGGCGCATGTCAGTTACGACGCCACGACCAACGCGTTTGTCGCCTTCGTCGATCTGGACAACGACCTGGCGCTGAGCGCTCCGGACCGGGTTCTCCCCGGAACCGTTCCCCTGCCGGCCAAAGTGACGTTCCACGGGCCCGGCGACTTCAATCCCATGGGCGTCAACGCTATCGATGGCTGGGATGACGCACCCGCCCAGGATGGTCCGATCTTCCGATCGGACGGTTCTGTCGATCGCGTCGGTGCCTTTCGCTTCAAGGACAGCAACGACAACTACCTCGAAGTGCGCGTCGAGACGCCCGCCACCGGGCGGATCGTCTTGCGGAAATTCGATCGGGGCGAGAATGCGTTCCTCTTGAATGGCGAAGGCGGCCACCGCTGGGTCTGGTACTAGCGGGTCCTTCCTGACCGGCCGACTCGCGGCCTGTCAGCCGCCCACACTCCTGCCGTAGAAGGTCAGCGCCGACTCGCCGTAGCGCCGCGAGTCGGTGCGCACGAGCTCCGCCGCCTCGAGCGGCAACTCGACGCGGGAGCTGTGCTCGACGACGAGCTCGCCGCCGGAACGCAACAGCGCCGCGCAACCGGCGAAGAACCCGGCGTCCGGGATCCACGAGTAAGGCGGGTCGGCGAACATCAGGTCGAAGTCCTCGCCGCGCGCGGCGAGCTCCCGCAAGGCTCGTTCCACCGGCTGCGCCAGCAGGCGGTAGCTCCCGGCCGGCAGGAGCGCCAGGTTCCGCCGCTGCGCCTCGAGAACCGCGCGGTTCGACTCGACCACAGTGACAGAGAAGGCGCCGCGGCTGATCGCTTCGATGGCCACCGCCGCGCTACCGGCGAACAGGTCGAGGACGACCCCCTCCGCCAGGCGCTCGCCCCAGATCGAGAAGAGCGCTTCCCGGACCTTCTGCTCGGTCGGACGGATGCCCGCCGGTACCTCGAGCCTGCGTCCCCGCAGCGCCCCGCTCGAGATACGGACGCCGGGCGACTTCACTTGGCCGGCCCGCGGCGCAGGACGCGCACGAACTGGCGGCGCAGCTCGTCGAGGGTGAGATACATGCTGAGCGGCTGGACCTTGCCGCGGAGCTCGATCCCATGCCCGTCCGCCGTCCGGCCGACGACCTCGAACTCGACGTCGTCGACACGCAGCAGGAGGTCGCCGTAGCGCGGCAGATAGTCGGCCGGAAGCCCTCCTGCGACCGGCGAGGCCTGGGCGCGCTCCGCGAGCTCTTCGGCGATCCGCAGGAGGTCGGCGAGCGCCAGGGGATGGGTGTCCAGCCGACCGTAGCGGAAGCTCCTCGGAGCGCCTCCGGGGAGGGAAAGCGTGACCTCGCAACGCTCCATCCACTCTCCCGCGACTCCTCCGGGGCTCTCACGGGTCTCCGTGAGATCACAGGCCGACAAACGCCGGACATAGGCATCCACTTCGTCCCGGCCCAGCTCCGCCAGCCGCATCGCCTGCTTGCCTTCCCGCCATTCTCGCCAGCGGATCGTTCCGTTGCCGAAGAGCGTGATCTCGTTTCTCCCCAGCTCGTTGGAGCAGTCGCGCCGCAGGTATTCGAGCGCGGGATCGACCGCCGGCAGCGCGCCCGCGCCGACCCACGCCGCGAGGCAACCCACCGACCAGAGGATGCGCCACTTGGGCCCTCGCGCGCGTCCGGGGCGGCCGGGGCGGCCGCGGCGACCGGGGCGGCCGCGCCGACCGGTCATTGCCGCCCCTCGCCTGCCGCGGTCGCCGCCACGGCAGAGGCGAACGCCAACTCCTCGGCCGCAGAGATCCGGCCGTCGAGCCGCGCCGCCAGCGTCT
>Ga0073899_10004132_pt1 | contig 12748 bp, 14 predicted proteins | sample KloWWTmetaKNB5Ph_FD_88975 | JGI IMG/M metagenome (GOLD analysis project Ga0073899, IMG submission 88975) | Active sludge microbial communities from Klosterneuburg, Austria, studying microevolution and ecology of nitrifiers - Klosterneuburg... | ecosystem: Engineered > WWTP > Aerobic digester >... | reverse complement strand
TGATATATTAATAATGTTTTTTAGATTATAGAACAAATTTAGAACATTACACGAGCGAGGAGAGGAGCCCTCTCTCGCCTACTTGTAGTATGCCTTGCCACTCACCCGCACATCGAGATACGCTGCTCCGATACCATTTGCGCTCAAGTATCGCACCGCTCGAGCAGCGTCTTCAGCCTGCTCCCCTGCTGGGCGATCGGTCGAGAGTTTCACCGGATAACTTATGCCTGCTATGCGCAGTTCAATCTGACGCGTCGTATCTGCTGGAAGTGATATCTCTGACACTTCGAATCCATTAGCTTGTATCTGTCCGATGATCTTTCCCATAAAGGCCAGGAAGCGGCTGCTTGCGATGACTTGGTTGTTTTGAGCCTGTACGCCACTCTTATCGATGACGCTCACCATCGGCTCATCGAAATAATTGCGACGAAACGCATTGCCGCTTTTATCGACGTAGAGCCGAGACGAACCAGTGTTCCATACGACGGCAGGCCGACGAAATTCTAGCGTAATATCAGTGACTCCGAAGCCACCAAACCCCAACTCGCCGGCGACAGACCCCGCTTCAGGGGCATCGTTTTGCTCTAGGTAGTCGATGAGCCCATTCTTGTTGAAGGAGAACCTAAATCGCTCGAGAGGGCGTTCAGAGAGATAATCTTGGATCTTCTGCTCGTAAAGTTCAGAGTCGATCACACTTGTTGTGCCTACTGAACCCACCTTAATTTCAACAATTGACTGGTAAATCAGAAATCCGAGCACTCCTATGGCGAGAAATGTCGCGGCGAGTACCCCGAGAAGCTTTCGCCGATGCCGACGAAGCTCATGATGCTGGACTCGCGATGACTTCAGCTCTGCTCGATGCTCACCAGCGCTCGCTACACCAGAGGACAAGCTTCCGGTCAGGGTGCGGTTACGACGAAAAGAATACCGATCGTATGTGGCGGTACCTTCAGATACCGAGTTAGGCTGCACACTATCAGAAATACGCCGTCGAGCAACAGGCGCATCTTTTTTTGATTTACCAAATATTTTTTTCATTATCGCTTACGGCTATTATATCAGATGGAGTCACCGTCGCACTGCGTCGACAACAAGCTGCGCGACATCGCGCGCAGCATCGGGGCGAGCATACGCGTGCAGGTTCGTGGACATGGCTTCTCGTCGCGTTGAGTCATGGAGCAAGTCAAGTGTCGCACTCGCGAAAACTCCAGGTTTTTCGATTTCGTCATCTGTTAGTACAACCGCCGAATCACTGGCTGCATACACAGCCGCATTTTTGCGCTGATCGCCAAGAGCACGAGACGGTACCAATATCGCAGGTTTTCCGATACCGGCGAGCTCTTGAATAAATGTCGCTGATGCCCGCGACACTACGACATCTGCAGCGCCAAGTGTATCGGCCATCTTATTGAAAACAAAAGGAACGAGTTTATAGTGTTCGTCTGATGGCGCCTGCGAAGAAATCACTTCGTAGTGCTTTTTTCCCGTCACGTGATAAATATCGACGCCGTTATCGATCAGCTCTTGAGCGCTCGCAAGTACTGCATGATTGATAGTAACAGCGCCAAGTCCGCCACCAGTTACGACCAGAAGTGGTTTGTCCCCGCTAAAACCAAGTGCTTTTTTAGCGTTTAACTGCTCAGCTGCAGTATAAGGCCGAAACGTACTCGCTATCGGCACACCGACATACACGCTGCGGTTCGTGGGATAGTCATAGTTTTCGAGTGGTGCACCTGTTCCTATCCGAAGAGCCCAGCGAGCTAAGACTCTATTCGTGAGACCTGGTCGTGTGTCTGAATCATGAATCACGAGCGGAATGTTTAGTATTCGTGCCGCTACCCCGATTGGCAAACAGACATACCCGCCCTTTGCAAACACGACATCCGGTCGGAATTTAGACAAAATTACAACGCTTTGAAGTACCCCTGCCCCGGTCTTGAATAGATCACCGAGGTTGGCAAGAACAAGCTTCGGCATGAGCATCTGCCTGAGCTTAGTAAGATGAGAGTACCGTCGAAACTTGCCCGCATTGATTACCCGAACTTCGACAGGAACAGTAGCATTTTCGCTCATCAATCCCCTCGCCTGGTGCTCAAAGGCTTTGTCGCAAACAAAAGTCACCTCAACATTTGGCATCTGCTTGGCTATCTCATTGATAACGACGACGACCGGAGTGACGTGACCCCCCGAGCCCCCGCCTGCGCATAGAACCTTCATCTGATTCCTCCTTAACTATTACTGGGCTATGTGACGTATAACGTGAAAGTTGGAATACGAGTCCAAGCGCTCCTGCGATAAAAACCATACTCGTACCGCCAAAGCTAAGGAGAGGTAGCGTGATGCCCGTCAGAGGGACGATACCGAGCATAGACGCGACATTAAGTGACACGTGCGCCGCCAGCCATCCGAAGACACCTGCCGCCACAAGTCTCATCCTCATGTCGCCTAACCTATCTGTGACACGCAAGATGCGCATCAGCAGTGCTGTGAATAGTAGCAAGACTACTAACGCCCCGACGAACCCAAATGTCTCGCCAATGATGGCAAAAACGGAGTCATTTATCGCTTCGGGAAGATAGCCTGTTGCTTGGACGCTATTGCCTATTCCGAGTCCGAGTAGTCCGCCGCTACCGAGCGCAATCATCGCATTCTTTATGTGATAACTTGTATCCTCCGCGGCGACAGTACTCGAATGATCGTCACCCGACAAAAAAGTCACCAGTCGTTCTCGGCGATGCGGTACAAAGATCGTCAAAACCAAGATAGCCGCAACGCCGATTAAAGCTATCCGACTGAGTATCTTCCAACTCATTCCGCTCACAATCAACATCGAAAAGACAGTCGCAGCGATGGAAAGCCCTGTACCAAGGTCCTTTTGGATAACGACCACGATAAATAGCGCAGCCGCCACCATACCCATCGCCGGCAAGACCGTTTCTTCGATGTTATTCAGCTTACCTTCTCGGTACTTGAGGCCTAAAAATGTTGCGATGAATATCAGTAACGCGAACTTTAACACCTCTGAGGGCTGGAACGTGCCAAGCGGTCCTAGGTAAAACCACCTATAGGCGCCGAGCGTGTTGACAGCAATCGCATCGATTTGAAGCAAGTTGCCGCCGACAAACAATAGAGCACAGAGTGCAAACCCTACATAGACGAACTTAAGGGCATTTTTCCGCAAGAACTCGTATGGCACCTTCGACATAACAAAAAACGCGAGACCGGCAAGCCCAAGGCTAATCGCTTGCTTGATGACGAAGTAGGTGCCAGAATAAAAATCAGTGTCATGAACTCTGTTGAGGACGTTTGCGCGTTGCGGGCCGATCGCATACATGATAATTAGGCCAAGAAGCGTCAATAGGCCGACGAATAAAACGATCTGATAGTCGGGTTTGTGCCGACGCTGTGATTCTCCGCTGCTTTTCGCGAAGAGGCTGTGGCCGCGACGCTCGGTCATGGAGTAATGTGCCCCCCCAGGAGCGCAACCAGCAAGCCGATAAATCCAGTCATGCAGCCAATCACCCAAAATCGCATAGTTACTTTTGCCTCAGGCCATCCTTTTGCCTCGAGATGATGGTGAATCGGTGCTGATATAAATATTTTTCGGTGGAACAGCTTTTTGCTGACAATCTGTACTAGGCTTGAACCCGCCTCAACGACAAAGAGCAGCCCAATTAACGGCAAGAGTAGGAGCGAGTTCGTCAGCATAGCGATGACACCTAGGCCAGTCCCGAACGCAAAGCTTCCGACGTCACCCATGAAGAATCTCGCTGGGTAGATATTGAACCAGAGATAGCTGAGCAGCGCGCCGACAGCCGTAAAACAAAATCCCGCCATGCCGAGGTGACCCTGCAATAATGCGATCACACCGAATACCCCGAAGCTAATCGACAACAGCCCACCAGCAAGGCCATCGAGACCATCACTGATATTAACAGCATTACTCGTTGCTACGACTGCAAATACAAAGATCGGTATAATCCATGCGCCAACTACCCATGCACCGAGGAACGGAATCTGTACAGAATTGTAGCCAAGCTTGTAATAAAAGAACCATCCGAGGGCCAAGGCCAGCAGTGTAATTAAAGTGAATTTTACGCTTGTGCGTAGTCCAGCAGCCCCCGCTCCCCTGCCTCGAATGTTGATTATGTCATCAAAAAGCCCGACTAAACCACCACCAAGCAGTGCCGCTAGCGGCAACCATGTCTCTGGGCGAGAAAAATTGAAAAAATACGTAATCACCGCTATGGAGATAACGCCAATGATACCTGCCATCGTCGGTATGTGCCTCGTGAACTTACCGGCATGCAGTTTTGTGAAAACCTGCAAGTTTTCCCCTGTCGTGCTTGTCGTTCGCTGCCGCTTCCAAAACTTATAGCGATAGGCGAAGTATGTGTAGATTGGGGTCAATGCCATGGCGAGTAAAAATGCACCGACGCTGAGCATAAACGTTCGGTAGAGTTCTGTGGTGAAAATTTCAAGAAACATATGTTTTTATTATACTCCGTTTACCCCTGAGGCTGCAGTTTTAAATAATCAATCATCCAGTTTGAAATATCGTTAAAAATCGGCTTAGCATCGGCTCCTCCGCCCATCATCTTTCCCTTTGCAGAGATTTCAACCATCACGACGTATCGAGGAATCTTGTTTACCTCGCCACCGAAGCCGAGATATGTGCCGATTGTCTGATCGCTCACATACTTACCGTTCTCAATTGTCTGTGACGTACCGGTTTTGCCACCAACATAATACCCTGCCGGCTCGTTCTGCGGCTTGTAGGTAGCATAGTGCGACTGGTGAACCATTTCGCGTACGGTAGCGGAAGACGCAGGAGTTATGATGCCCGGGAACGATTCGCGTGCCTGGGCGTCGCGGTAAACACCTTTGTCGTCGATGCTTCCGGCTATGACGGTTGGCGTGCGATATATGCCACCATTTATTACACCTGAAAATCCTGCGGCGACCTGCATCATCGTTGCATCCATACCCTGGCCAAACGCCATATTCGAATAGCGAACTGCATTTCCTTCGGTCTTATCTGGGGACACGACCGTACCCTCTGCTTCGTTTGCGAGTTCGATGTCAGTCACTCGCCCGAGTCGAAACCGATCGTGGAAGTATTCGTACATCGTGTCGCGTGCACTGCGAGAAATCCCATCACCGTTACCGAGTCGCTTTGCTATATCGACCATACCGGTATTGAGCGACCAATCGAGCGCATATTGCATTGTTCGAAGGCCTGTCTTGCCCTTGCTAGCATTTGTGATTGTGATGTCTTCAATACGTACAGAGTCAGTATTGTTATACGTCGTCTCTGGCGTGATAACGCCCTTATCGATTCCCGTCGCCACCGTAAATGTCTTTATGTCTGAGCCTGGTTCGTATGGCCGACTCACCACATCGTTGTTAAAGAGTGCCGGATCGGTCACGGTCGCCAGCAATGTGGGATCATAGCTTGGGAAGTTTGCCATCGCCATCACTCGCCCAGTCTGAGGGTCCATCACGATAGCGCTGGCACTGGTCGCACCAGATCGGCTAATTCCATCAGCTAATGACTTTTCAACTCTCGCTTGGATATAGCGATCGAGTGAGAGGACGTAATTTTTTCCATCTTGAGCGGGCTTATTTATATTTTTTGCTCCAATCGTCAACGGAACAGCTCGAACATCAGTAACGGTCTTTAGAAGACCGTCTTTCCCCTTGAGTTCGTCGTCATTTGCTTGCTCGAAACCGTATTTACCGTTGCCCTCATTGTCCACAAATCCTAGCACCTGGCTAGCAAGCTGACCCTCGGGATACACACGTTGACTCACAGCGTCAAAACCAAGCCCTCGAATATTTTCTGCCTTCAGCAGCTCAGCTTGTTTACGTGAAACTTTTGTAGCTAGCACCTGGTGGCGTGTATTCTTTTTGTCGATATATTGAGCAAAGTTCTTTCGCGTGTTGCCACCAGCAATCTTGTTAAGCGCATCGACGATAGCCTGCCGATCCGTTGCCTGCGTTGGGTCAACCCAAGCTGTATACACTGTCTCGTTCATGACAAATTTTTCTGGTGAGCCATTGTCATACGTGTATATCTCACCTCTTTTAGCAAAAAGTGTAAAGGGCTTTATCTGCTGGGTATCCGCCTGACTCACATAGTAGTCATGACGGATAACCTGAATATAAAAGAGTCGCATCGCAAAAAGCGCCATAATTCCGATGAGAATCATGGCGAGCGCGAAATTGCGACTGCCTCTAGTAAATTTCAAATCCATAGTTATTATTCGGTTACGTAACGGACATCGGACGGTGTGGTCATAGTTTTTGCGACACTCGAGCTTTGCACTTCCTTTACCGCCATGAGGCGTGCGTTGTCAACTTCGAGATCTTTCTTTTGAGCAGCTAGCTCATCGATTTTGGTCTGAATATCACTCGCGGTATAGTCGAAGCTCGACGTTCGCGTGGCCTGCGTCAGATAAATCAGTCCAAGGACGGTAATCATCAGCGCAATCAGGACAGTGTGTGTGACAGGGCCAAGTTTCACAGCAGAAGCAAAAGCAACTGTATTTTGGTTGCGTCCCCAGTTGGTTTGGCGCCTGCTATTAAATTGTGCGGTTCGTGTATAAGACATTGTGGTGGAGGTTTTTGTTTTTATTGTTGATAAACGTGAGCGCGTGGTGGGTGCCCTGAAAATATCAGGGACACCCGCGCATTTTGGCATCAGCCGTGGAACTTATTTGAAGCGAACTTCAACTTTTGTTACAACTGATTCGTTTTGTACTGGGATGTGTACTGGCATGAGTCACTACCCCTTTCCTGTTGTTTTTATTTTTTCACGGCGACACGGAGTTTTGCACTTCGTGAACGCGGATTGTGAACATCGTTAATGTCGCCTGCGATCGGCTTCTTCGTGAGGAGATCGAGCTCGGATTCAAATCCGGCGTCTCGCTGCTCTACAAAAAACTTTTTGACAATCCGATCCTCTAGACTATGAAAACTGATAACCGCTACTCGCCCGTTCTTCTTGAGAAGACGTGGCAATAGTGGCATAACCAGCTCGACTTGTCGGAGCTCGTCGTTGATCGCGATGCGTATAGCTTGAAAAGTACGTGTCGCTGGGTGGGTTTTTTGCCACCGGCCGACATGGGCATTTTTGATAGTTTCTGCTAATTCTCCTGTCGTATGCATCGGACGGGCAGCGATGATCGCGTCGGCATACCGTCTAGCTGCACCTAGCGGTTCTTCGCCATACTCGCGTATGATTTTGATGAGATCATCGCGGTTCGAACGGTTGACGAGTTCTTCGGCAGTGCGTTCGGCGCGTTGGTCCATCCTCATATCGAGCGGTCCGTCGTTTGTAAAGGAAAATCCTCGCTCAGCTCTATCAAGCTGAGGTGACGACACCCCCAAGTCAAGTAATACCAAGCTAAATTGCTCGCCTGCTTCGATGAGTGCCTCAGCGGCACCGACGAAATCGGTTTGCAGTAGTCTCGCTCCCTTGCCTATCATATCGTCGAGGTGAACTTTCGTCATCTCGTCGCGATCGACTAATACGGAGCCAGTGTAAGCGTGCGTCTTTTCCAAAATTGCCCGAGCGTGCCCGCCGTACCCGGCCGTGAGGTCGAGGTAGTTCTCTCCTCTTGAGGGAGAAAGCAGTTTCAAGGTGTCATCTAGTAAGACTGGAACATGAAGTGGTGGATGTTCTTTGATACTCATATACGTCCCCATCATAGCACAAGGCTAATGAGTGTGGGGCTGTACTCGAGATCACCGTTCTGATAGTGAATCTATTTTTGTTTTCGCAAGGGATGTTTGTTTTTGTGTATAAGTTGTCGATTGCCGGCCGAGGTGGACCCCAGTGGGATTCATATTTCCTATTCGGCAATCATTGAGAGACTTATGTGTGAGGTGGAGTTTTTTGGGAGGTGTTGTTTTAGAGAAAGGTACACCCGACTATTTTTCATGTGGGCCGGGTACCCACTGACTCACTACCAGAACGTTGATCTCGAGGATATCGTTTACTGTTTAAATTGTTAAAGTACCGAATTTATTAGGATTGTACGCTAAATTAAAGGAGCCATGATGCGCCAATACGCGCCAGCTCGGACGGCCACTACATCTCGGTCGATTCCAGCATATTCGAGCAAGTGCTGCTCTACTGTCACGCGGCCTTGTTTCTGATCGAGATCAGCCGATGTCTTACCTAGGCGAAACTTTACGTTGAGGTCTGCAGTCTGCTCATCGAGTATACTGCCTTTTAGCGCTGATTCGACTTCCCTGTCCCAGATGTCCTGAGGATAGAGATGAAGATATGCGCCAAACCCCCGCGTCAGTACGACACCGCTGGAAAATTCATTTCGAAGCTCTGTCGGTATTGTTAACCGACGCTTGTCGTCAAGCTTGCGTTCGAAGTAATCCATGGTCGTGCTAGTCGCCCTTGGTTATTGGTTGATGTTTTTAATGTTTTTGGTGGTGGTGTTTGTGTTCGTGGTATTTTCTTGGTTACCCACTTTTTTCCACTGAGCTCAGTATACTACCCACATTTACCCACTTGCAATAGTATTTTTCTGATTTATAGTTCATAACGTCTATGTTTATCCACAGTTTTGTGGATAAACATGCTTTTTAATAGAGTGAGCGGCACCGTGATCGATGCCGCTACTGTGGTCTATTTAGCTATGCTTTTCCCTGTCTATATGTCTACGCGTTTAGCTGAACGCCGATCCATGCGACAAATAGGACCGCATAGACGATAAACATGATGGCGTGTGGGTTGGCGCTGAACTCGTCGATATTTTTGGTAGACTTGTTTGTTTGTGCTTTCATTACACTCTCATATTAGCATAAACTTGCTTTGTTGTCAATGCTTATGTTTAACTATAAATAATTTGATCGATCGAATCAATAAAGGTTTGTACGGTATTTACAGATACGTGATATGGCGTGATAGCGCCATGGGATGGTGTGAGATTTTCCAGTTTGTCATCGACGATAATTACTCGGTGCGCCTTTATCTCAGACGCTCCTGTCAATTGCCCCGGTACGGTAAAGGCTTTTTCGTTCTCGTCCCACCAATGCTTAGTGATATACGCTGCCTTTTGGTCGCTACTCGTTACGAGGTGCGGAATTGCCTTTTCTCCTACCATGGCGCAGAGTAGCGCGACTTTGAGAGCCTGAAAGTCTTTACCCCCCTTGGTAAATATCCCGTACGGGATTGCTCGCGAGTCCAGTTCATGGAACACTGCGGACGCCCCGGGCAGAAGCAACGTGTCGGCGAGATACTTCCATCCATGCAGCTCAACGAGCTTTGAGGCATCTACGCGCCCCTTCTGGCCGTACTTGGCATGGAGAAACGTCAACGCATCATAGCTGCCGCCCCTGTGGGCCTCGATAGCTGCGATTTCCTGCTCCCACTGATCCTCCGGAGCGTAGTATTCCACTAAGAAACGCGCTAGAAGACTGCTGTCTATCAGTGTCCTGTCGAGATCGAGGACGACGAACACGACATGGAATTTGCTATTCTTGTCGTCCGCGCTCATTGTATAGCCCAAATATTGTATTAGCGACGACTGTAGGGTCATGACGAATTAATGTACGGTGGGCAGAGATAGGATCCGATTTGTTCTTGTTTCGCCAAATTTTACCGGATATGAGAGGGGCTCCGATCGCTACGTAGTGCGCATTTTCGAGTGCCTCTTGGTCAAAAGTAACGGCAAGCTCCCCGTCAGCCGCATATTTCTTGAGAAGCCTCTCCGATGGTGCCTCAGTGTTAAATACGACGGCATCTAAAAATTTCGTTCCTGCGAGTCGTTCTATCTCATCCGCAAAATCGCACACCGAATAACCGTCAGTCTGACCTGGCTTCGTGACGAGGTTACAGACATATATTCTCAATGCGTGAGATTCAGCAAGAGCTTCGCCTATCCCTGGTACTACGAGTGCGGGTGCCAAGCTGCCATATAAATTCCCTGGGGCCACGATGACGATATCCGCTTGTTTAATTGCTTCGATAGCTACAGGATTAGCCTCAGCATGCGGCTCAAGCCAAAACTCTGGCTTGCCACCTTCAAAATTTCGTTGAGCGATTTCAAATTCCCCGCGCACAACCTCCCCTGCCTTGTCTTTCATGGCAAGTTTCACATTTGTCAGCGTGATCGGCTCTACGACACCTTTGATATTGAGGACTTCACCAGCCAAGCCGACGCCTTCGGCGAAATCACCAGTCATCTTTTCCAGGGCCGTGAGAAAGAGGTTGCCAAATGCGTGACCTTTAAGTGTCCCCTCTTCGAAACGATAATTAAATAATTCGCGCAGCTTTGGTGAATCAGAAAGTGCGACGAGGCACTGCCGGACATCACCTGGTGGCAACGCGCCAAGTTCGTCGCGGAGCACACCGGTGCTTCCGCCGTCGTCTGCCATATTGACAAGTGCAGCCAGCTGCGACGTATGGTCTTTGAGTGCTGAGAGCAGCGTGAAGCTACCCGTCCCGCCGCCGATAACGGCGACCCTAACGTGATTTGGTGCAAACGGATCTCGCGACATAAACTAAACTCCTCTCATCTTCTTTATTACGTGGCCGAGCCAAATCGCACTCGGACGAGGCTTGCGCTGCATAGTCGTATAATCAACTTCATAGAGGCCAAATCGTGGCCAAAACCCTTTGTCCCACTCGAAATTATCGATAAGACTCCAGTGGAGGTATCCCACCACGGGTATCTTCTGCTGGATAGCCTGGTGAATCGCCGCGATTGTCTGCGTCAGCCACCATTTGCGTTGAGCATCGGTCGCATCTGCAAGTCCATTTTCGGTAATGATGATAGGAAGGTGATATTTTTCGTAGAGGCGCTCAAGCACGCGGCCGATATTTGCCGGCTGCATGTCCCAACCCAGGTCGCTGATATCGTCTTCGGGGTTGTGCTGACGGTAGCCGTATACCCGCGCGCTGAAATAGTAATTCAAGCCTATGAAGTCGCATCGCTTCACGACTTTTTTGAGGAAATAATCATCGATAAAATACTGAGCGGTTGCTGCACTTCGTACAGATAGGCGCGCATCGTCACCCGGGTAGATAAACGTGCTGTTTTTGGCTACCGAAACCTTGTAGCGACGGCTCTTAGCGTGCGCGAGGTCAGCTACTTTGTTGTGGGCGTGCGCGAGATTATTAAATACTCGGAGAGCCTTTGTCTTACTCTGGACCTGTGGTGGCCAGTGGCCAAAATAATAACTTTCAAACGCATAGGCTTCAGGCTCGTTGACGGTGATGATAAATTTTATCGATGGGCCAAGTGTATCAAGTATCTTATCGGCAAATGCAACAAAGTATTTGATGTTGCTCTTCTTTTCAAATCCGCCCATCTCGGCAAACCAAACTGGCATAGTGAAATGAAATAACGTCATCACTGGCTCAAGCCCACGACGCTTCATCTCGCTGACATAGTGCTTGTAGTGTTGCAGCGCTGATTCATCCCACGTATCAGCAGTTGGCTGCACTCGAGACCACTCGACGCTAAATCGAAACGCATTCATATTTAGGCGTCGCGCCAGATCGAAATCATCTGCATAGCGTTCGTAGTGGTTTGCGGCTTTCCCGGAGACATAGTTGCTCGGGTCTTTCGCCTGCTTCTTGATGCTCGCCCACGAATCGAGGTCTCCGTACTGATATGCTGATTTTGCAGCCAGCGTACGAGCATTTTCGAGTTCCCAGACTGACCATTGATTATGATTACCGCCCTCTACCTGATGAGCGCTTGTACTAGCGCCCCAGAGGAAGTGTGCTGGAAACTCTCGCTTACTCTTATGCATCAAACTCCATTATACTACTCTGCGCTTGAGCTCGGCTTGAGCTCCTTTTTACCTTTGAGTTCGTATTTGATACCTGTCATGTCGCTGGTGACATAGTCGTCGTTCAGCAGATTGACGAACTTTGCAGCTTCTTTGCCGTCCATGAGGATAATTGCACCCGCGGCATCGTCCGTCATAATTTCGAGATCCATCTCCTCGGCATGCTCAAGCAGGCGCTCCTGCGTGACGATAGTCGCGTCCACTTTTTGCAATTTGTTGACCAGTGCTGGAGTATCTCGCACTAGCATGTCAAACGTCATACCTTCTGGGAATTTCAGCTTGAAATGTTCTTCGATTTCTTTGATCTTGTCTTCGGCGACGGCAAATTTCTTTGCGTCATAGCCAAACAGGCGGACAAATTCGATTCGCTAAACGCGAACACGCTTGGTCCGGCAATCAGCACTTGGTTATCTGGGGTGATGCGGAGGCCTGCGTCAGCACTAAATGGCTGAAACGATCCTGCGAGGTACATCCACGCTGTTGCGCCCTTGAGTACTTGCGACTGCGGTAATTGCTTAACGACAAAGAACGGCTCGGCCCCGGTGCGAGAAAACCTCGCCACGATACCCTTCACTTTTTTAAATTCATGGTCCCCTTCGGTGAATACTTCGAGCGTCTCTTCGCCGTACATGATCTGCTCGATTACTTCCTGTGCATGCTCTACTTTGTCGAGCTCGGTGCGCTCGAGGACGTTTTCTTCGGCAGCTGCTGCTTCAAATTCTCGGACTTGCATGCCAGTCGCAGCACCCGTCTGCACCGTTGAGATCATATCGTAGAGGAAAAGCACCTTGAGCTGCGCTTTTAGTTCTTTTGCGTAATTTGTCGCATAGGCAGTGTAGCCTTTTGTAAACATAAATAGGTCTATCTCGAGCTGGTCTTTATATTGGTCGGCTTGGTTCGCCCACAGGAAGATGTCGGTCGGTTC
>Ga0073899_10004127_pt1 | contig 12757 bp, 14 predicted proteins | sample KloWWTmetaKNB5Ph_FD_88975 | JGI IMG/M metagenome (GOLD analysis project Ga0073899, IMG submission 88975) | Active sludge microbial communities from Klosterneuburg, Austria, studying microevolution and ecology of nitrifiers - Klosterneuburg... | ecosystem: Engineered > WWTP > Aerobic digester >... | reverse complement strand
TACGACAACAGCGATCCCCGGCAACCGAAGTTTCTCAAGACCATCGCCGCCGCGGGCGGGGCGCACCATAGCGTGCTGTCGCCGGACGAGCGCTACCTGTTCGTCCAGAACAGCTTCCTCAATTTGGACGGCATGAGCGATGGGTCCATTACGGTGATCGACCTGAAGGCGGATACAGTCCTGGGGAACATCGACACGCTAAAGGCGCAGGGGTTCAACCCCAACTGCATCATGCTGCTGCCGAATCAGCCCAGTGATCTGCGGGCAAGCCGGGTCATCGAGTGAACCGTCTGAGGAGTGCCTGACTGGGGAAAGGGCGAAGAGTACGGCGGGAGCTCGGTCTGCCCGCCGTACTCGCCGCATGCCGGGGTGATGCCTCTCTTTTACGTGCATGGAGCCGTGTGTGGTGACAGTTGCGATGGCGTTCTGCCGCAGATCGGGCACGATGGAGAGGTCTCCCTGGAAGAGTGGACAAGCGACAAGGGGAGAGGGGAGAAATTCGTCCACTATGCTTCGGGAAATGATGTAAACCATGAGTGACCGAATTCGATAGCGCCGGTTAGCGGCAGATTTCTTTCCGGGCGCCAATTTTCACGACGAGGACGATCAGTTCTTCGTCACGGATCGTATAGATGATCCGGTGGTCGCCTTCTCGAATTCGGTATACGCCATCTTCGCCGGCGAGTTTCTTGACACCCTGAGGGCGTGGATTTGCCGCTGATGTGCGAAGGCGTTTGACGATTCGCCTTTGAATCGGCCCGGCGAGTGTTTTGAGTTGTCGCTCGGCAGAGGGGGCGAGGAGGATCGAATAGATCATCGCGAAATTTTAGAGGCCGAGTTTCTTCAGAATGACATCGAGTGGCTTGGCGCCTTTCTTCTTCGTTTCGGCCAACGCCGCTCGGGCGTCGGCGAGGTCGATGCGATCTTCCAGATCTTCCAGCAATCGCAAGTCCGCAATGGGGACCACGGCGGCGACTTCTTTGCCGCGCCGCCGCAAGATCACACGTTCCTTGCCGAATGCGACGCGATTGATCGTATCAGCGAATCCCTCTCGGGCCTTACTGGTCGGCAGATGCGCCACGGGTCACCTCATCAGAACTGTACGAAACGTACCTATTGTACGAAGTGTACGTTTGAGGGATTGGGAAGTCAAGGAGCGAAAGAAGTCAGGCGCAGGGACTCAACCCCAACTGCATCATGCTACTGCCGATTCAGTTAGGCGACTTGCGGGCCAGTCTTGTCACCGAGTGAGGCGGACGGGAACGGCCTGAGTGGAGAAACAGCGAAGAGTGCGGCGGGATCTCTGTCTCCCGACGTACTCGTCGCTCACGTCGGATGCAAGTTTATGCGAGCACCGCTTCGACGACGCTCACGGCCGTTTCCGTCGGCACGAGCCGGGTGAGACGGAATCCGGCTTTGCCGAGCAGCGTACGGTATTCCGGTTCAGTCCGTTCCTGTCCGCCGGGGCCCACGAGCATCATCATATCGAGCATCATACCCGGATGCGGAACGTTTTCGGACGGCAGCACCATCTCAACGATCAACAAGCGGCTGCCGGGTGCCATCGCGCGGCGGCAGTGGCCGAGGATGGTGAGGCATTGCGCCTCGGTCCAATCGTGGATGATGTGCGATAAGAGATAAGCATCGCCCCCGCTCGGCACACGCTCAAAAAAACTGCCGGCCTCGATCGTCACGCGGTCAGTCAGGCCCCTGGCCTGAATCAGCGCCGGTGCGTCGCGAACCACATGAGGCAAGTCATAGAGGATGCCGCGTGATGCGGGATTGCCGGCCAGAATCGTCGTCAGGAGATGTCCCGTGGCCCCGCCCACGTCGATCAGGGTCGACAAGCCGGAAAAATTGTAGGCGGCGGTTATGGCTGCCGGTTCCGCCCCGTGAAAACCCATCATCGTTTGGCTGAACAACGACGCCTCCTCCGGATGCTTGGCCAGCCAGTCGAACAGGGGCGTCCCCAGCGATTGCTCAAATCCACAGCCTCCGGTCTGCACCGAATAGAGCAGTTGCTCCCAGCCTCGCGACATCCAGTCGCTTGCCAGCGTCAGGATCGAAGGCCGCGCAGATCCCGGCGCACCGGTCTTGAGCGCCTCCCCGAGCGGCGTCAAAGCAAAGCGGTGCGTCGTGTCCTCAACGAGGATATTGAGGTTCGTGAGCGTCCGCATCAGGCGATAGAGAGAGGGCGCATGGGTTCCTGTCGGCCCGGCGAGTTCGTCGGCAGTCTTCGGCCCGTTCGCAAGGTGGTCGGCTAAGCCCAGTTTGGCGGCGACGTAGGCAATGCGGGAGACCCAGTGGGCCATGGCCATTTGGATCAATTGCACGTGGGGGGGTGGCAGCGGAGCGCCGCTGTGATTGTTCTCAGGCATGCCGGTTTCCTCCGGTTAGGATGTGAAAGAAGCACATTCTCAATGTTGTCGAGTATAAAGTTATACACGGTATGCTCTCCGCGTGAAATTCTTTTTCTCTCTCAGAAGGAGGAGACGTGAATTCCGAACTTGTGCTCCAACAGAATGCGGAAAATGGCCGCCAGCGGCGTTCTTGCGGCGCGCTGAGGCTCACCGTACGGCGCGAGTACGATTCGCCTCCTCGTTTGCGGCGGCCTTGCTGGACGCCCATTTTGCGCATCCCGCGGGTGATTCTGATACCGACACGGCGGACGATTTGATTGTGGCGTATTGCGCAACAATCGCGTTTGCCGCAGCCTGTCAGGCCGTTCGTGCCACTCTCGCAGTTCACTGCTGTTTCCGGAGATCGTGCATCAGCTTCTCGGGACCGGTGTCGATTACTACCATGTGGATTACATCCTGTTGCAGTTCACATTCTACGGGGCGAGCGCCTCGAGCGTCGTCGCTCCGCTGACCTTCGAAGGTTTGCCGGCGGTCGCGAAGGACTTTGATGCGGCAGGCTTACGCCAGGCGATTCTGGATAGTCCGCAGAAGGGGCAAAAGTATCGCGAGTTCTCACAACGTGCCATGCAAGCTGGAGTGCAAGGCTACTTTGCGCTTCTGCAGGGCAAGTGTGTGACATATCTCGGCAGGCAAGGGGATCAACACACCGAGTGGTTTCCCGGTGCGGAGCCGAAAACGAACCTCCGCGTTTGAATCAACGTCCGGTTCGTGACCCGTAACAGGGTCACGACTCAATCAGGTTGGTTGAGCAGGTGAAAACGCGGGTGTCCAGGTGAGCAGGTTTCTTGAGCGGCCGGAGAGAGTGATGCGGCTGGTGGGGGGAGAGCAGGGCAATGTGTGATTGGAACACCTGACCCTCTATGTCTCCTGCGACGCTAGGCTTGGAATCCACGATGCGGAGGCGCGGGAGGCCGAGGAAGCCGCTAGAGAAGTAGCCTGTCCCCTTTTCATGTGTTTTTCTTGTCCATGACCTATAGAGGAATGGGAAATTAATAACTGGTGTGCGTGGTAAGTAGAGTCCATACTCACGTGGTATGTGGATTCTCCAGGAAGCATGTTCCTGGGAAGGATTCTTGATCGGCCTGTCATAACCAAGGAGGTTGTATGAGTGTTCTTCAAAAGAGGAGTGTCCTGTTCGCGTTGGGCCTGTTCGCGATAGTAATCGGTCTTGCACCGATTCCCGCGTCGGCCAATCCCGATTTGGTCGAAACTGGACGTCTGTTGGCGGTTTTGCTGGATGCCGGTCGAGGAACTGTTGCTGCCAATCAGCCCATCATTAATGATGCCGGCAAGGGGGACAAGGGATTTACACCAGAGGTGTTCGAAAAAGAGTTGATCGAGAAATTCAAAGGACGATCTGGTGTCGATTTGGGTAATTTGAAGGCAGCTGCTGTGCCAGCAACCGCGAAGAGCCTGTTGCCGGAGCTCGTGGCGGCCTCAAAGAAAACCGTGGCGGCCAATCAGGCGCATATCAATCAGAAAGGCGTCGCGTATAAAGGCTTCACGCCGGCACACTTCGGCACGCAGGCAGCCGCAGAGTTCAGCAGCAAGACCGGGATCTATCTCAAGCAAACGACGCAAGACGGACTGTTGCGGAACCCCAAGAATAAGGCAGACGAGTTTGAAGCCGGCCTCCTTAAGAAACTCGCCGATGCGTCCTATCCCCGACAGGGCGACAAGGCGATGAGCGAGACGGTCGACGGTGGGAAAGCCGTACGGGTGCTGTTGCCCCTCTATTATGGAAAAGGCTGCTTGGGTTGTCATGGAACACCGAAGGGCGAGACGGATGTCTCTGGCTATAAGAAAGAGGGTGCAAACGAAGGGGATCTTGGCGGAGCGATCAGCGTGAAGCTCCCCGTAAAGTAACTGAATTATTGAGACCTGCGTTTCCTGTGACGGGATCACGGGTGTCGAGCGTGGAGCTTAATGCCCCTGATCCCACGCAGAAGGTGGCGTGGACCGCCTGCATGCGGCGGAACGGAGCCGATTGCGGGCTGGTTCGGCGGCACAATCCCTTGCCCGCACTCGTTAGGCTACGTCGGGATAGAAATAGTCGGCTCCGACGGGGAGCCTACCGAGCCATTGCATGAAGCGCGAGACCTCCTCCCCGCGAAAAATGCATCCGTGCTGAGGAAGAATCGCCGTGATCGGCAGTGGCGCGAGTCGTTTGTTCATCCCGGCGACAGCTCGATTGCTGGACATATAACGCTGATGAAATCCCTGCATGGCTTGGGTGTGCGCGGTCCAATCATCGATCACGAGCCTGAATGTGTGGTCCTTGTACATGGCGGCTCCGACATCTCCTGAAAACAGGAACCCGCTGACCGTATCGTGAACCAGAATATTCCCGGGGGAGTGGAGAAATGGCGCGGAAATGCAGTCGAGGCGGCCGTTTTCTTTCAACGGGATCGAAAGGCCCTCGTCCGGTACTTTGACGAAACTGAGATTGTGGGCCTTCCCGCTCAGGTCCCTGGATTCGTAATGGAGCATGAACCGCGTCCACAGGCTCGACACGACAAGCTTGATGTGTTCATTCCACTTCGTCCAACTGGGAAATGAGGCACAGATATCGGGGTCTTGATGGCTGAAGAACAGGTGGGTGATGCTCATCGGGCTGAGGAGGAGACACACTTTTTTGAACACATGTGGAAACCGGTCGAACCCGCCCGGTTCAAGCAGGTAGCCTTCGTTCCCGTCGATAATGAGATAGGTATTGCATTCTATCTCGTCTCCTCCGGTGTGGGTCCCGATCCAATAGACCTTGTGGTCACCCTTTTCGAACAGCAGGATCGCGTCGTCGGGATTGATCGAATCATTGTTAATATTGCTCAGCGGAACAGAAACCATGGCAACCTCCATCTGATCGGTCACTGAACGGCCCGGCCTCTGCACCTCTGGGTTAGATTATAGGGGAACATCCACCGAGCACAAACTGAATACGCGAATTGGGGAAAGGCGGTCTGAGGGGGCGAAGAAAAGGGAGTCTTTATATGTCGAACTCATCCGATCATCCCTCCAACTCCAAAGCTGAGCTCGTTCTAAGCCGATTCCTCATCTCTCCGCTACTCGCCTCGGAAGCCTTCGGCTGTTGGGACGTTGGGGGGAGCTCTCGGGTAGCCGCGTGGGGTGGTCGTGCATTCATACGGTCCCCAAGATGTGCCGTTCAGCGACCAGCCCGGGCGGCCATGGCGAAGTGAAAAAAATACCGGTCGAGCGAGGCCAGGTCGCTGCCGTAGGTCTTCCCACCGAACATGGCGTCGCATAGCAGCTCCCGCGCGCGCGTGAGTTCTTTCAGCCGGCCTTTCCACCGCTTGTCCGCAATCGTCAAGTCCAGTAGCTCTATGGCGCGGTCGAAGGCCTGTTGGCAGCGTTGCGGGTCTTTTCCAGACCAACGGGCGGCGCGCGCCACATCGCTGCCGACATTGGCCAGTTGCTCCATGAGCGAAAGAGAATGCCAGCGTCCGGAAGCGAGTTGCTCGTGAATGGGGGCCATGGTGAGCGGCTAATCCTGCACTAATCGATTGACGATGGTCGTGACTGCCTGGCGGATCTCCGGGCGCTCAAGGTAACGAGATCGGTTTCCGCCGGAGGGGCGCACATTGATCATGGAATCAAACTCAATCCATTCCTCAGCGGGCCGCTCTGGATAGAGGTTGATGCCCCAGAGGTTCTTCTGCAGCGAGCCTTGCTCCAGGAGCATTGCTTCCTCGTCGGAGTGCAATTCACCGCCGATGGCCATGAGGCTCTGCTCAACATCCACGACGGCCTTGACCATGTCGCCGAACTGCTGCGTTGCCATTGCCGTCAGCTCGGCCTTTGTCACACTCGTCCGAACAATAATGATCTCCATACATGCCCTTTTCAGAAATCGAGAACAGGCCGAGTGCGTGAGCGGAGTACGCAGGGGGACAGAGTCTTTGTTGTGAACCGCTCCGGCCGGCCCCGTGGCCGAACGGTCGACGTTGTCTCACGGCGTTTCTTCGTCCGGCTGCTTCCCTTGTCGGAAGTCGGGGCGGCTACTGGAAGATGGGCCGGTCGCTCTCGACGGGCTAGAATACACCATGCCGATGAGCACTGGAAAGATCCGGGTGGGACGAGTCAGATCGCTGCGGAGGGTCTCTATCAAGGTGATGGATGAGTCGGTGAGAAGCGATCGGCGCCAGCTCGAACGGATTTCCACCGAAGAGTTTATCCTGATCCACCGGTGAATCACGAGTCTCGGGTGCATCGAGGATGGATGGGCCGGGGAGGCGATAAAATCGGAGACTCGTTCTGCTTCTTCACCTCGGCCAATACATCATCACCGTCACGCCCACCAGGCACACCATTGCCCCGATGACATCGAATCGATCCGGCTCCACGTGATCGACCAGCCACCCCCAGAGGATCGACAGAATAATGAACCAGCCGCCATAGGCGACATAGACCCGGCCAAAGTGCGACGGCTGATAAGTCGGCACGATGCCGTAGAGGATCAAAATGACGGCGCCTAGGAGCCTGTCCGACATTGCTTTCGTAGCGAGGCGAAGGAGGCACGACCAGATGCGAGGCCGCAGACCCGGAAAAACCGGAAGCGTACTCGCTGGAATACGTTGAGCATTTTTTTGGGCCGAGAACGATGCAGATGATCGTGGATCGTTCGCCGCAGTAGAACGGTCAATGTCGGACAGGCTCCTAGCCCGCATTATTCATGAGCACTTCTGCTGCATCGCCGATTCATTGCTGCGACGGGCCTTCGGCCGGCGGGCTCGCCCCTCGGACCCTCAACGTACCGCGCGAGTACGCGTCGGGTCCTCCCGGCTCCGCGCGCCGGTCTCGCCACGTGACTCCTCGATTTCACGACGAACCGTCATGAATAATGCGGGCTAGGAGGCCGACGCTCCAGTGACTGCCGTTCCGCCACCATTGCCAGACTAAATACCTGCCGCCGATTTCAAACAGACCCGCAAGCACGAACAAGGCTATGGATTGTGTGATGAGCATAAACGTTTCCTTATGAGTTCGAGGCAGCGACAAGGTGTGCAAGCGGTTGACTGTATAGTTTGCGATCATGTGCCAGTGGGCGCGTTTAAGCCATGCGGGAACAAAAGAGTATCCATTCTGGACAGATTAGCTATATAGGATATAGTATTGAGCGACAGACTTAAGGAGGCGTTATGGTCACACTGCAGTATAGAAACAGCCGTGGTCAGTTGATTGATGTGTCCAGCGTTGCCGCGACGAAAGTGAAGAACGAATTCGGAAACATCCTAGAAAAGGCCATACAGGGTGAGGCCATTGCCATTACCCGCCATGATGCACCGAAGGCGGTGCTCATCTCCTACGAAGAGTTCCTTCGGCTGTCCGAGCACCAAGCGCCCAACCTCGAGGATCTTAGCGTAGAGTTTGATGCACTGTTGTCCAGGATGCAAACGCCAAGGGCCAAGAAGAACATGGCGCGAGCGTTTAACGCGTCTCCGGATGAACTCGGACGCGTCGCCGTCGAGATGGCCCGCCGGAGCCGGCCGACGCAACGGAAGCGCTCTACTCCCACGCCGACGCGTCGGTCTCAGCGATGAGCCGAATCGATCAACCCAATATCTATGTCATCGCGGGAGTGAACGGCGGTGGAAAAAGTAGCATTGGGGGAGCAAGTATTCGCCACCCCGGAGAAGACTATTACAACCCTGACGAAGTTGCGCGGAGACTGATGAACATTCAGCCCGGTCTGTCGCTGCAAGATGCCAACAGCGCCGCCTGGCGGCAGGGGGTCGTTCTGCTCAAGCGGGCGATCGAGGAACGTTTGGAGTTTGTGTTTGAGACGACACTCGGTGGGGATACGATCACGTTGCTTCTGAAAGACGCTGCCGCTCGGGGTTGTGCTGTTCATGTCTGGTATGTCGGATTGTCGAGCCCGGAGTTACATATCGCACGCGTTCGCTCACGGGTCGCCAAGGGAGGACACGATATCCCGGAGGCGGACATTTGGAGGCGATATCAGCATAGCCGGAGCAATCTCATTCATCTTCTTCCTCATCTTCGATCGCTGCGCCTGTTTGATAATAGTGCTGACGCGAATCCGGCCGACGGTCGCAGGCCACCCCTACGGCTTCTCTTGGATGTGAAGGGCGGACGCATAGTGGGGCCCGCGGATCTCTCGGAGACGCCGAGTTGGGCCAAACCCATTGTCGCTGCTGCCCTCAAGCTCGTCCCTTCTAAGCGATCTTGAACAACCCGGTCTGTCGATAGCATTTTTTCCATTGCGGCCAACAAGGCTCTCGGCCCGCCGCCGACAGGCAGGCCACGCTTCTTTCTCCTCTCTTCCGTTATTCGGTCTTTCTCGGCCTCAAAAGGTGTGGCCAAGGTTGCCCTCAATTGCGCGCGTCCAACGAGGGAAGTCTGCGACCGCGCGTTGCGCATATCCTTCACTTTCATCCAGGGAATGGCCGGATCACCCTTCAACTGCGCGCATGGGACGAGCACTGCGTCGGGTGCGCATTTTCTTTCTCACTCCATTCTCATAGTGGGTGGCCTGCGTGGTCTCCTTACTGCGCGCGTCCAACGAGGGCCTGCTGAGGCCGCGCGTTGCGCGGGCATAGGAGACCATCAGGCCGCCCGTCCTCCACTCTTGCATCTCCATCTTTACCCCTCGTACAATGACGAACTCCAAGCTAACCCCTTGGCATTCTGATTATTTCAGAGTGCTGGACCGATACAAGGGCCGTCTTCATGCGGGTTGAGTATACAAAGGGCGAGCGGGCGTCGCGCGAGCTGATCATGCTCCAGCGCCGGTCGTCCGAGGCCGTCGCCGGCCGGAAGATGAAAGTCATGCTCATCTTTCCGCCCGACTGGTTCCCGTCCGAACCCTATCTGAGTCTTCCATCCCTCACCGCCGTCCTCCGCCAAACCGGGCATCAGGTCATTCAAAAAGACATCAATCTCGAAATGTGGGATTGGTACTTCAGCGAGGACTTTCTCAAGAAGGTCTTGCGCAAGGTGCCGCAGCAACTCGACCGGTTGCGCAAGCTGGCGAAGAAACGCGAACTCGAAGAATGGGAGCAGGATCTCCAGCTCACGTTGTGCGATTTGACGCGCCAGCGGATCGACGACCTGATCAAGAAGGCGGAGAAGGCGAAGGCGATCATCCGTGGAGAAGTCTTCTACGAAATCGACCAGTTAGAGTGGGCCATTCATGTGTTCCGTGAGGTCACGTCGGTGATCTCGATGGTCTATGCGCCGGCGCGGATCTGCATGCCGCCGATGGAGACGGACCTCTCCTATAAAGTCTTCGTGTCGCACGAAGTCATGGAGGCGGTGAACGATACCCAGGTGAACATCTACCGCGACGTGTTCGAGCATCTGGTGAAGCCGGCGATCGAGGCGGAGCAGCCGGACGTGGTCGGCATCTCGATTGTCTTGCAACAGCAGATGTTCTCCTCCATGACCTTCTGCGCCCTCATCAAGCAGCACTTTCCCGACATCCATGTGACCATCGGCGGCAACACGGTGACCCGTCTGCGCGACGTGCTCCCGCAGTCGCCCCTGTTTCAATACTTCGACAGTGCCGTGGTCTATGAGGGGGAGACGGCTTTTGTCCAACTCGTCTCGGCGGTGGGGGCGAAACGGAGTCTGGCCGATGTGCCGAATACCATCTACAAGGACGAAACCGGGGTGCATACCTCGGCCACGAGTTTTGCCGAAGACATGCATGCGCTGCCGCCGCCCGATTTCGACGGCCTGCCGCTGGACAAGTATTTCGTGCCCACCAAGATTCTGCCCTATCTGGCAACCCGCGGTTGTTACTGGGGCCGTTGCGAGTTCTGCGATCACGGGGAAGGGTACACGGCGGGCTACCGCACCAAGAAGATTCAAGACATTCTGGCCGAGGTGACGTATCTGCGCGACAAGTACGGCGCGCGGCATTTTCACTTTACCGACGAATCCTACCCGCCGGCCCTGTTCCGCAAGCTGACGCGGGGGCTGATCGACAGCAACATGGGCATTGCCTGGACGACGCACATGCGGTTCGAGAAGAGTCTGCTGGAGGATCAGGTCTGGCAGGATGCGAAGGCCTCCGGCTGCAAGTATCTCCACTTCGGCTACGAGTCGGGGAACGAGCGGGTGCTGAAGCTGATGGACAAGGCGACGACGACCGAGATCATGACGAAGCATCTGAAGTACACGGCGGAGGCCGGCATCTGGAACCACTGCATGGGCTTCTTCGGTTTTCCCGGCGAAACGCGGGAGGAAGCCTGGTCGTCGGTGGAGTTTTTGGAGCAGAACAAGGACTATGTGCATTCGCTGGGGTTCGGCACCTTCGACCTCGGCCGGCATAACCCGGTGGCGAAACATCCGGAGAAGTTCGGCGTGACCGCCTACAAGAATCCCGAGTGGGACCTGGCGCTCGACTACTACTTCACCGTGAAACAGGGGCTGAGCATCGAGGAAGCGGAGCGGGTGTTCGAGGAATTCGAACGGAACCACAATCCCGGCTGGGACCTGCGGCTTTTCATCCGCGAATACATCTTTCTCTACATCGCGCGGTTCGGGTTGCAGAAACTGCCGGACCTGCAGTTCCGGTCGGCGAGGGTCGCGACGGTACCGCCGTCTTTAGCCGGAAAGATGTGAGGGGCTGGGGTCAGCCCCCTCGTTCGTCTCTCGCGAGATACGCTTCACGACATACGAGATACGATTCGCGAGTGGCGGGAAGATACATAAGAAGGAACACATGAGCAGTAGCGGCCTCGTCCAAATCGACGGTCTGTCTCCGATCAAGAAAGAAGAGCGGAAGACCTCCAAGGTCATGTTGCTGTTCCCGCCCGAGTGGGTGCCGACTGCGCCCTATCTCGCCTTGCCCTCGTTGACCGCCGTGCTGCGGGAAGCCGGACATACGGTGGTGCAGCGCGACATCAACATCGAAATGTACGACCACTTCTTCACCATGGAGTTTTTGATCTGGGTGAAGGGCCGCCTGGGCATGCAGCTGAAGCCGCTTCAGGACAGGGAAAAGGCGGGGAGGCTCACGGAGCAGGAAGCCGGTCAGAAAGCGGTGCTGGAAGAGGCCTATGCGGTGGACGTGTTCGACCTCGCGGACCGGGCGGAAGATGCCAAGCTGGTCGTGCGCGGCGAACGGTTCTACGAGGCCGAGAAGCTGGAGCGGGCGCTGAATACGTTCCGTGAAGCGATGCAGTACATCTCCGCCGCCTACTATCCGGCCTCGCTGGTGTTCTATCCGATGGAAAGTAACCTGGGTTATCGGCCCGGCGTCTCGAAAGAAGTGTTCGCCTGCCTCGACGACGAACAGGTGAACGTCTACCGCGACATCTGTAATCAACTCGTGTTGCCGAGCGTGAGCAAGGAGAAGCCGACGGTGATCGGCATTTCCATCGGCACGCAGATGCAGCTGATGGCGGGCCTCACGTTCTGCAAGATGATCAAGGAAAGTTTCCCGGGCATCCACGTGGTGGTCGGCGGCAACGTCGTCACGCGGTTGCAGGAAGAATGGGCGAAGCACGAGCGGTTCTTCACCGAGGTGTTCGACGCGGCCATCCTCTACGAGGGTGAGCATGCGCTGCTCTGGTACCTCGAGGCGGTGAACGGGCAGCGGCCTATCGAGTCGGTGCCCAATCTCATGTATTACGAGACCGGCGCGGTGCAGCAGAGCAAGGAAGTCTATACGGAGAAGACGGCGGCGCTGCCGCTGCCGGATTTCGACGGCTTGCCGCTGGATCTCTATTTCGTCCCGGAGCGGATCATTCCCTATCTCGCGACGCGGGGCTGTTATTGGGGCCGCTGCACATTCTGCGATCACGGCCAGGGCTATTTCGATCAATACCGCGGGATGACGGCGCAGCATGTGGTCGAACAGGTGACGGCCCTACGGGACAAGTATCAATGCCGACACTTTTTATTCTCCGACGAGTCCTATCCGCCTGCTCTGTTCAAGAAGGTGTCGCAGCTGCTGGTGGACCGGAACGTCGGCATCAAGTGGACGACGCTGATCCGGTTCGAAGAGACACTCCAGGACCAGGCGGTCTGGGACCTCGCGGCGAAGGCCGGCTGCTGCACACTCTATTACGGAATGGAGTCGGCGAACGAGCGCGTACTGAACCTCATGGACAAACATGCGAAGAAGAACGTGATTCAGAACAATCTCCACCAGGCGGCGAAGGCAGGGATTTGGAACCATGTGATGGCGTTTTACGGCTTCCCCGGCGAGACGCGAGAGGAGGCGTTGGAGACGCGGCAGTTCGTCATCGAGAACCAGCCGGTGATTCATTCCGTGGAGCTGTTCTACTTCGTGGCCTACCGCCACACGCCGATGGTGCGCAACCCGGATAAATTCGGCATCACGATCC
>Ga0073899_10004124_pt1 | contig 12762 bp, 9 predicted proteins | sample KloWWTmetaKNB5Ph_FD_88975 | JGI IMG/M metagenome (GOLD analysis project Ga0073899, IMG submission 88975) | Active sludge microbial communities from Klosterneuburg, Austria, studying microevolution and ecology of nitrifiers - Klosterneuburg... | ecosystem: Engineered > WWTP > Aerobic digester >... | reverse complement strand
TCCAAGCGCACCCGCACCGCGAGGTGACCGTGGCAGTACCAGCGTACGTCGACGTCCGACCCCGGCGGCCCCGCCTCGGGCTCGTGCGCGCACACCGGACCGAACATCTGCACGTACTCCTCCGCCGCGAGGCACGCCCCCGCCGCGGGCGATCCTGGCACCAGCCGCATCGGCCCTCCGGCGGTCGGCCCCTCGGCCTGACCCACCGCCACGGGCGCGTTGCCCGACAGGTACACCCAGCGGCCCGAGAGCCTCGCCGTCGGCGCCTGACACGCCACGGCCCCGAAGCACAGCACACCCAGCGCGATGGTCTTGATGTTCACGACGGCTCGCACGCTATCACGTCACTCTCGCCGCTCGCCCTTCCGAGCGACGCGCTCTCTCAGCGCCGCGAGGTCCTCCTCCACGTCCTCGTCGCTCACCGGCGGCGCCACGTCGACGCGCACCCCCGACCGGGGCTCCCGTCGCGCCCTGGGCGGGGCTCTCTCCTCGGGCTCCGCCGCGCTCCGCAGCGCCCTCCCGACGTTCTCCAGCAGCCCCGCGACGCCCACCTTCACGGCGTCCTTCAGCTCCTCCGAGGCCCTCGCCACGGCCTCGTCGGCGTCCCGCTTCCTCGCCTTGCGCGCCTCCTGCTCGGCCTTGCGCTCGGCCTTCTTCGCCCGCTCGGCCTCCTGCCGCTGAAACGACGCGAGCTCCCTCGGGTCGGGGCCCTGCTGGTAGCGACGCCAGTCGGAGAAGAGCCCGAAGCCCCACCCGATGAGCGGCCACACGAACCAGAGCAGGTGCGGCGTCGCCAGGAGGTTGATGGCCACCAGCAGGGTCATCACCGACGCGAAGGTCGCCGCGTGGCCCAGCACCCCGCGGCGGCGGCGCTCCTTCCACGCCGCGGTCTCCTCGGCCACGGCGCGCTCGGCGTCCTGCTCCTCGATGGCCTCGTCCAGCACCGACTCGTCGAGGTTGAGCTGCTTCAGCACGTCGGCGAGCTCGGCCCTCGACAGCGACTGGCCGTGCTCCTGACGGGCGACCGCCCGCTTCAGGATGGCGTCCACCTCGGCCTCGCTGAATCGTCTCCCAGGGTCGCTCATTCGCCTCGAAGGATGGACTTATCACGTCCTCGCCCGCGCTCCTCCCCGGAGGTTGAAAACGCTACCCCGCGGCGGAAGGGAGGTGAGATATGGTCGCGCCGGGGAATGTGGGTCCCCCTGTCCCAGGCACTCGTCCCTTCTCATTCCTCGCGGAGAGCTCAATGACCGAAATGCGCTTCAGGAACTTCGGCGGCATCCACCAGTTCATGGTCAGCAACGAGGACGACCTCGCTCGCATCGACGACCTCGACCCCGCGCGCTGGGCGGCCACGAGCGCGCCGCTGAGCGACCTGCACTGCGACCCGGCCTTCCTCCGCTACATCGACCACGAGACCACCGGGCGGGTGCGCGTCGCGCAGATCATCGAGGCCCGCGACTGGCTGTTCTCACGGCTCGGGCAGAGGGACGTGCTTCGCAAGCGCGTCGAGGCGATCGCTGTCACGGCCATCGACGACAAGGGCGAGGCAGGGGCCGGGCTGCGCGCCGCCGCGGAGCGGGTCAACCGGGAGCAGAAGGTCGCCGACGCGAAGGTCATCACCGTAGCGGACGTGCAGGCCTTCAAGGGCGCCTACGCGAAGCTGCTCTCCAACGGCGACGGGGTGGTCCCGGCGGAGGTGGTGCCCGAAGAGGACGTGCAGGGCTTCATCAAGGACGTGATGGAGGTGGTCGGCGGCACCCCCGACCGCGGCGGCACCAACGGCGTCGACGCCGATCGGATGAAGCTCTTCGTGACCCAGGGGAAGGTCTGGCAGGAGTGGCGCGCCAAGGGGGCCGCGGCGAAGCCCTGGGGCGACGACACAGAGGCCGCGCTGGCCCTGGTGCGGGAGATGGACCCGAAGCTGGAGGCGTACTTCATCCACTGCGAGCTGCTGCGCACCGAGGCCCCCTCGCCCGAGAGCCTGCGCCTCAAGGACGACGACCTGCGCGCGCTGCGCCTCAAGGCCATCGGGGAGATCGAGCTCTTCCTCCAGGGCGCTCCGCTCTCGGCCCCGAGGGTCGACGGCGCGCTCCCGCTCGACGCCTCGGTCAACGAGCTCTACCGCGACCGCTTCGAGGCCCTGCGCGACACGGTCATCCGCCGGGCGCTCGGCGCCGGGGCGACGGCGCTCTCCCGCGCCGACTGGCGCAAGGTGAAGGCCACCTTCGACGGGTACACCGCATGGGAGAAGGCGAAGCCCGCGGAGCCCTTCGACAAGCTCGGCGACGACAAGATGAAGGCCTACCTGGACGGCGGGCTCCCGGCGAAGGTCGAGGCGTACATCGCGCTCGACCTCGCGGCCGCCAAGGAGATCGGGCAGATCGACGACCTCGAGAAGCTGCTGCTCTACGTGCGCTGGCTCATCGAGCTGGTGAACAACTTCGTGAACTTCTCGGCCATCTACATGCCCAAGCAGACCGCGCTGGTCGAGGCCGGCTCGCTGGTCATCGACGGCCGCCGTCTCGACTTCTGCCTGAAGGTCGCCAACCGCGCGGCGCACAAGGCCGTCGCGGTGCTGAGCAACATCTACCTCGTGTACGTCGAGGTGCTGGAGAAGGAGGGCGGCGCGGTCGTCTACCAGCTCATGGCGCCGGTCACCGGCGGCGAGGCGGGCAGGCTGCGCGTGGGCAAGCGCGGGCTCTTCATCGACCTCAAGGACAAGGAGTACGACGCGATCGTGACGGAGATCGTGGACAACCCCATCTCCGTGAAGCAGGCCGCCTTCGCGCCCTTCCGACGGGCCGCGGCGGCCATCTCCAGCAAGATCGAGCAGTACGTCGCCACCGCCCAGGCCTCGCAGGAGTCCGCCATGCAGGCGCGCGCCGAGGCGGGAGTGACGGAGGCCCAGGCCCGCGTCGAGGCAGGCGCCACCCAGGTGGGAACCGGCGTCGGCGTGGCCCGCGGGGCGGTGACGCCGCCGCCCGCGACCCCTGCGCCGTCGGAGCCCACGCGACCGGCCTCCGAGGGGCTCAACCCCAACTCGCTGATCCTCGGGGGAGGCATGGCCCTCGCGGGCATCGGCGCGGTGCTCGGCGGCATCTTCGGCGTGATCAGCAGCCTCACGGGCTGGCTCGCCATCATCGGCGTGGTGCTCACGGTGATGGGCGTCTCGGCGCTGCTCGGTTGGCTGAAGCTGCGGCGCCGCGACATGGCCCTGCTGCTGGAGGCCAGCGGCTGGGCGGTCAACGTGCACATGACCATCACCCGCCCCATCGCGAGGGTGTTCGCCTTCGTGCCCGACCTCCCGAAGGACGCGGTGCTCGACCGCACGGACATGCTCCCGGTGAACCCCGAGGACGAGAGCCACGCCGGGCGCACCGTGGTGCTGGTGATCCTGCTGGCGGCGGTGATCACGGGCGTGTGGTTCCTCCGCCGCCGGCTCGGCCTCGTGCACTGACGCGCTCTCTACGCTCCCGCCAGCGTTGACAGCGCGGCGGGGCGGGTGGTACCCGCATCGACTCCGCGCCGGGACTGCCGTGCGCGTCGACCACCGACTTACCAGTCAATCTACCGGAGCATCACGATGGGCAAGGGCGATCGCCGTCATTCGCAGAAGTCGATTCAGCGCGCGGGTCAGCGCAAGAAGAAGGAGCGAGCCGCCAAGAAGCTCGCCGAGCGCGCCGCCCGCTTCGCCAGCGCCGGCAAGGCCGCCGAGAAGAAGACCCGCACGCGCAAGCCCAGCGCCGCGACCTGATCCGCTCTCTCTCTCTTCCCTCCCCCGTCACCCCTTCAGCGCATCGCGCACCGCGAGCAACGCCGCCCACCAGCGGGCGGTGAGCTCGTCGTCCGTGGTCACCGCGCGCAGGTCGCCGGTCCAGCACACCACGCTCGCGGCGCCCTCGCGCCACCCGGCCAGCAGCGGCAGCCGCCCGTCGTCGCCCTCCACCCGTAGCGCCACCGTCGCGTCGCCGCGGAGCGCCACCCGGTCGACCTGCTGCAGCCGCCGCAGCCAGCGCTCGGTCCCACGGTCGCCACCCGGCGCCGTCAGCGAGCTCGCCTCCGCCCTGCCTTCGCCACCGCGCACCGCGTCGGCCCACGGGCGCAGCGAGCGCTTACCTGCCTCGGTAAAGCCCTCCCCCGTCGCGGGGAGCAGCACCAGCGTGGCGCCCGCCGCCATGGCCGATCGCACGCAGCCGAGGGCGTCCGGGTCGTCGAAGAGTGCGCCCTCCAGCACCACCAGGGTCGGCGCGTCCCAGAGCCCGAGGCCCGCGGCAGGACCGTAGTCGTAGCTGAGCAGCGAGCGCTCTCCGAGCGAGCGACCGAGGGCGGTTCCCAGCTCGTGGGCGACGCCGAACTCCCCCGGGTGCCCGCCAGGCTGCGTCGCGACCAGCAGCGCCCGCTCGGCGCCGGGGAGCGCCGCGGAGGAGAGCGCCCGGCGGTCGACCGCGTCCGTGGGTCGGTGCAGCAGGTCGTCGCGGTCGCAGGAGTAGAGCCAGCGGGAGCTGTCGAGCGAGCGCGCGGCGAGGGCGGCGAGGTGCCCTCCGAAGGCGGCGAAGCAGCGATCGACCACGCGGCGTGCGTCGTCCTCGGGGGAGAAGCCCCGAGGGAGCTCGACGGAGCGACCGAGCTGGAGCCAGCGCCACGAGCCCGGCGTCGAGGGGACGGGACGCGCCTCCGCCAGCGCCTCGCGGGTGGCCGAGGGGAGCAGCGCCAGGTCGGCGGAGTGCTCGCGGGAATCCAGAAGCATACCTGGGGATGTATTCGGGGCGTAGAGGGCGAGCCAGAGGCGGGGGCGAAGCGCGCCGGGGTGCGGTCCTGCGGAGGCCACGAGGTGCACCGACCAGGCCTCGGTGACCCCGTCGATGGACCACGCGGCGAGCTCGGGCAGCCGGGCGTGAGGAGCCCCGGGGCGCAGGGCGGGGGCCTCGGGGTGCAGGGCGTTCCAGGCGGCGGCGACGCGGTCGGAGAAGGCGCGGGTGAAGGCGACGGCCTGGGGGCGCACCGAGCGCAGGTGCCAGAGGGCGTTGGGGATGACGGGCTGGAGGCGCTCCCAGTCGGGATCGTCGGGGGTGAGGTTGGCGCAGCGGGCCGCGTCGCGGGGGTGGCGGTGGTGCAGCGCCTCGACGAGGGCGCGGGCCTCGGGGTGGGCCCCGAAGCGCATCCGGAGGGCGTCGAGGGTGGTCTCCGCGAAGGCGCGCGCCGCGAGCGTGGAGGGCGCGCGGGGGAGCTCGGAGCGCAGCGCGGAGAGGGCGGCGTCGACCACGTCGCTCCAGGCGAGGCAGGCCACGCGGTCCCGGGGGAAGGCCTCGCGGGGGGTGCGCCGGTCGGGGCTCACATAGATCAGCAGGCGCTCTGCGCCGGGGTGCTTCGCCCTGGACCACGCGAGGTAGGACGAGAGCTGCCCGTCGCCCTCGTCGGCGTCGAGCTTGTTCTCGATGAGCACCACCCACTCCCGGCCTCGGGCGTCGGCGCCGTGGCATCGCAGGTCCGGGGCGCGGGCGTGGTCGCCGAGGGGCTGCTCGCGGAGCACGCGCAGCGAGGCGGGGACGAAGCTCGGGGGCACCGAAGCCCGGACGAAGGGAGCGCCGGGAAGGGGGTCGAGGGCCGAGAGGGCGCGGCACACCAGGGCATCGAGCACCGAGGCGCCAAGGCCGTGGGAAGCGCCGGGCTGCACCGGGTGGGGGTCGAGCAGCCAGGCGAGGAAGCGGGTGTGCGGGCGCTCCTTGCGGGCGGTGGCGAGCACCTCCAGCGGATCGAACGCTGGCGCGATGGCGTCGAGGGCGCGCAGGTCGGGGTCTGCGAGCAGGGCCTCGAAGGGCGATCGTCGAGGGCGGTGGTTCATCGACCGGGGTCTCAGGGCTCTAGCACGTGGGCTATCGTGGCGACGCATCGGGGCGGCGACGCGGGTCGTCCTCCCCCAGGAGAGCCCCCTTCACCATCCCATGCGCATCGGCCAGCTCCTGTTGTTCATCGCGGTCGTGCTGCTGGTCGTGGGGGGGATTCATTTCTTCCTCTGGGCGAGGCTCTTCCGCGACCCCGCGTGGTCCGCGCGATGGACCCGCGTGGGCCGCGCGCTCATCGCCTCGCTCGGGCTCTCGCTGCCGCTGCTGCTGATCGTCTCCCGCTGGCTCCCCCGCCCGGTCGCCACGCCGCTCGCCTGGGCGGTCTTCGTCTGGATGGGAACCTCCTTCCTCCTCTTCGTCGTTCTCACCCTGGCCGAGGCGGTGCGGCTCGCGGCCGGCGTCCTCGGAGCCCTCCACGACCCGGGCCGCCGCCGTTGGTTCTCCCGCGCCGTCGCCGCCCTGAGCGGCCTCGGCGGCGTCGGCTCCTCGGCCTTCGCGGTACACACCGCCGTCGCGGCCCCGACGGTGCGTACGGTGCGCGTCCCCCTCGCGGCGCTCCCGGCGGCGATGGACGGCTACACCCTGGTGCAGCTCACGGACATCCACGTCGGCCCCACCATCGACCGTCGCTTCATGGTCGATCTCGTCGCGCAGGTGAACGCCCTCCACGCCGACGCGGTGGTCATCACGGGTGACCTGGTCGACGGCTCGGTGGCCTCGCTGGGCGAGCACGTCGCGCCGCTCGCGGAGCTGCGCGCGAGGCACGGGGTGTTCTTCGTGACGGGCAACCACGAGTACTACTCCGGGGTCGAGGAGTGGATGGCCGAGCTCGCCCGGCTGGGCATGCGGGTGCTGCGCAACGAGCGGGTGTCGCTCGGCGACGGGGCGGCGAGCATCGACCTCGCGGGCGTCGATGACTGGTCCGCCGCGGGGCACGCCTCGGGGCACCGGGCCGACCTCGCGAGCGCCCTGAGGGACCGCGATCCGACGCGCGCCCTGGTGCTGCTGGCGCACCAGCCGAAGGCGGTGCCGGAGGCTGCCGCGAGGGGCGTCGGGCTGGTGCTGTCAGGCCACACCCACGGCGGGCAGCTCTGGCCCTTCTCCTACGTGGTCTCGCTCGACCAGCCCATCGTGGCGGGGCTCCACAGGGTGCGAGACACCTGGGCCTACGTGAGCGAGGGCACGGGCTACTGGGGTCCGCCGATGCGCCTCGGGACGCGAGGGGAGATCACGAAGGTGGTGCTGACGTTGACCCCAAGGGGAATCGCGTGATGCTCCGCGCTGCGATGCGCCCCTTTCTTCCGATGCTCCTGCTGCTCATGCCCGCCGCGTGCGCGGATCAGTACGATCCCCCGCTCAGCTACGGGCGCTGCGTCTCCGACGAGTTCTGCGGGCTGGAGACCCGCTGCGACCGCGTCACGGCGAGCACCACCGGCGCGCCTGCGACGCTCTGCACCCTGCCCTGCACCGTCGACCGCAACTGCCCCGGGCTCGCGGGGGTCTGCGTGAGCGGCGTGGCTGTGGTGGCCGACGGCGGCGTGGCGGACGGAGGGCTCGCCGGGCGCTGCCTTCGGGCCTGCTCGATCGATGGTGACTGCCGCCCCGGGACGGTCTGCCGGGCGCTGCGACCGGACGCTGGGGCCGACCGGGTGTGCGTGGCCAACCTGTCGATGTGAGCGCTACCAGATGCGCGGGGTGAGCGCGATGGCGGCGTAGAAATCCCAGGTGATGTCGTTGGTGCTGCGGAAGCGCCCGCCGGCGGAGTCGATGACCGGGCGGTGCGTCGGGTCGGGGGAGCTGTTGCCCTGGCAGCCGCCGCGGTACTCGGGGTGGTCCGTTTGGACGGTCTGGCCCGGGTTGCAGGCGTCGGTGTTGGTGATGGTGTGCGGCGAGGTCCACGCGAAGGCCGCGCCCAGGGTGAAGCGAAGAAACTTCGCAGGCTGAACGGACACCATCGCGCTGCCGCCGAGGACGACGTGCGAGGCGGTGGTGGTGAGCCCGTCGAAGTACACGTTGCGCTCGGCCTGGCAGGTGACACCGGTCATCGGGTCGCGCGCGTTGGAGGGGCAGCCCGGGAGGTTGAGCGGCCGGCTCAGCGACGAGCCGAGGGCGTCATACAGGGCGGAGTAATCGCGGCCCGGGGAGTAGTACGCGCCGCGGAAGCGCAGGTCGATGAGCAGGCGCTGCCAGGTCTCGCGGTTCTCCCAGGGGATGATCTCCATGCCCGCGGTGAGGGTGCCGACGATGGGCGGGAAGTTGGAGAGCTGCCCGAGGGGCGTGTTGGCGTAGCGGAAGGCGCTGTCGCGGATCGGGAACTCCGCGAGGAAATCGAGTCCCGCGTAGGGTTCGATGTACCCGAGGCGCCGGGAGACCATGGTCTGGAAGTACACGCCGTGGAGCCCGCGGGAGATGCCCGGGTCGGGGTTGGCGGGCGCCGAGCGGGCGGCGGCGGCGGGCGCGGTGTTGCCGCTGGCGGGAGTCTCCGGGACGCTGGAGGCCTCGGGGCAGAAGGTGCCCGTGGCGGTCTGGCGGCAGGGGCGCATCAGCGAGCCGACCGGAGGACGCCACTGGAAGGAGAGCGTCCAGGTGGGGCGGTTGCGGTCGCGCTGCTGGTTGAAGATCGACCACTGGAGCCCGAGGGACACCTGGTCGATGCCAGAGCGCTCGGGGCTGTCGAAGCTGGGGTCGAAGAGGTAGGTGGCGCGGGGGGTGCCGGGCCCCTCGGTCCAGCCGTCGGCGAGGGCGGCGCGGGCGTTGTCGACGGAGCCCCCGCTCGGGGGCCGCAGCTTGCGCGCGTCGGAGAGCACGAGCGGCAGGCCGAAGGTGAACGCGAGGTCGTGGAAGAGCCCTACCTCGGCGTTGACCAGCAGGGTGTGCGTGCTGCGGGTGTAGTCCGCGACGTCGCCGTACTGAGGGACTCCGAGGCTGGTGCCCGGGTTGCTCACCCGCATCTCGCGCTGCACGCGCAGGTCGCGGCGCTGAAACTGGTAGCCCGCGGTGAGCCGCAGGCTGAACTGGCTCCCGGCGTCGAAGGAGTCGACCACGTCGACGATGCGCGCCGTCTCCGAGTGCAGATGCAGCGGCCCGGAGGAGGGCGTGTCGGCCTCCTGCGCGCTCGCAACCCCGGCGGACGTCCACAGCGCCGCAGCGAAAAGAGCCGTGTTTCGTCGCACGATCGTGGCGGCACGCTAGGCGGCGGGTCGGAGCAGTGTCAAGCCTCCGCTGCGATGGACGGGAGCGCCGCGAGCGGGTTGACGGCGGGGCGGCGCGCGGGCTACCGCCTCGCCTGGAGGGACGCTCATGGGAAAGACCGCAAAGATCATTCTGGCGATCGTCGGGGTCTTCATCCTGGCGTGCCTCGTCGGCTCGGTGCTGCTCGCTCGCTTCGGAAAGCAGAAGTTCGGCGAGGTGATGCAGGAGGCGCAGCGCCAGTCGGTCGAGGCCCGCGCCTGGGCCCGCACCCACTCCCAGGGCGACTGCATCAACGAGGGGATGACCCGCGTTCAGGCCTGCCCGAGCATCCAGTGCCAGCTCGCGGTGCAGACCTTCACCTCGACCTGCCTCTCCGCGGCCTCGCGCACGCCGGACCTCTGCGTGGGCGTCCCCGCCCCGCAGGACTTCATGGGCACCTCGCAGTGGATCAACAACCGCTGCGCGGCCTTCAACGGCCCGCAGTCGGCGCCGGGTGAGCCCTCGATGCGCTGCCGCAACCTGCTGCCCGTGCTGCAGCGCCACTGCTACGCCCAGGTGATGATCGCCTCGCCCGACGCCGCGGTCTCCGCCGACGCCGCCGCTCCCTGACAGCTCCGCTACGGCGCCGCGAGGGCCGCGTCGATGCGCCGCTCGAACTCCGCGAAGGGCAGCGCCCCCGCGACGAAGCGTCCCCCGATGAAGAACGCGGGCGTCCCGATTCGCGCGCCGGTCGCGTTCGCCGCGGCCATGTCCCGGCGGATCGTCGCCTGGTGGGCGTGCCGGTCGAGCGCGTCTCGGAAGCGCGCGAGGTCCAGTCCCTGGTCCCGGGCGTAGCGCTCGAGGTCCGCGGGCTCGAGGTGTTGCTGGTTGGCGAAGAGCGCGTCGCGGTAGCGGTCGAAGCCGTCGTTGCCCTGCTGCGCGAAGGCCTCCTGCGCCGCCTCCGCCGCCAGCATCGCGTGCTGGTGGAAGGCCAGCGGGTAGTGCCGCCACCGGAAGCGCACCCGGTCGCCGTAGCGCTCGCGGATCTGCGCGATGGTCGGCGCGACCCGAGCGCAGTAGGGGCACTCGAGGTCGGTGAAGTGCTCGATGACCACGCGCGCCTGCACCGCTCCGAAGGCGGGGGCCTCGGGGTTGGCGGCCACCGTGTAGACGTGGTCGGGGTCGTCCGAGGGGTGCGTGACGCGGCGCACGGCGGTGTCCGCCGTGGCCATGAGGGCGTCGTAGTAGCGCGCCCGGGTCAGGCCCGGGTGCGCGGCGAGGTACGCGAGGGCGGCGGTGCGCGCGGCCTCGATGCGCTCCGCGAAGGCGGCCTCGGGCTGCGCCCCGGAGAGGCGCTGGCCGTTGATGAAGAAGTGCGGCGTGCCGGCGGCATCGAGGCCCGTGGCCATGGCCGCGTCGGCGGCGATGGCGGCCTCGTGGGTGTGCTGGTCGAGCGCCGAGCGGAACCTCCCCAGGTCGAGCCCCACGGTGCGGGCGTAGCGCTCCAGGTCGGCGCGCCCGAGCGCCCGCTGGTTGGCGAAGAGCAGGTCGTGCATGCGCCAGAAGCCGGCGTTTCCGCGCTGGGCGAAGGCCTCCATCGCGGCCTCCGCGGCGGGGCGGGCGTCGGTGTGGAACGCCAGCGGCTGGTGACGGAAGAGCACCCTCAGGTCGTTGCCGTAGCGGGCTCGCATCGCCGCGACGGTGGGGTTGACCCGGGAGCAGAAGGGGCACTGGAAATCGCTGAAGACCACCATGGTGACCAGCGCGGTCGAGGGCCCCCGCGACGGGGCGCCGGAGGCCGGGACGCGGAGCACCTGCGTGGGGTCGGGCACGAGCGGGCGGCGCGGCGGGGCCGACGGGCGCGGCTCCTCGGGGCCGGGCACCGGGTTGGCCACCATCACGGCGTACGCGGACTCCCGAGGGGTGATGGCGCGGGCGAGCGCGAGCACCGGGTCGATCACGGCGACGAAGCGCTCGACGGGCTGCGCGCCGACGAGCTGCGTGCCGTTGATGAAGAAGCCGGGCGTGCCCGCGGCGCCGAGCCGCTGCGCCAGGGCCATGTCGGCCTCCACCGCGGCGCGGTAGACGCCCGTCGCGAGCTCGTGGCGCAGCACCTCGCGGGTCACGCCGACCTGCTCGGCGGCGGCCTCGAGGCCCTCGTCGCTGAGGCGGCCGCGGTCCTCGAAGAGGGCGTCGTGGAAGCGCCAGAAGGCCTCCGCGCCGGCCTTGGCGTAGACCACCATCGCGGCCTCCGCGGCCGGGCGGGCGCGGTCGTGGAAGGGGAGCGGGTTGTTCTTCCAGACGAAGCGGATGTCGTCGCCGTAGCGCTCCGAGAGGGCGGCGAGGGTTGGGCCCACGCGGGCGCAGAAGGGGCACTGGAAGTCGCTGAAGACCACCACCGTCACCAGCGCGTCGGCGCGCCCCCGCACCGGCGAGGCCCCCACCGGGATGCGCTCGGCGTCCCGCATCGCCAGCGGCTCCGCCCTGGGGAGCAGCGCCGAGGGGACCTCCGCGGCGTAGCCCGGCAGCGCCCCCGAAGGGGACTCCCCGGTGCTCCGCGACGTGGCCGCCGTGGGACCGACGGGGGGACGGGCGGCGCAGGAGAGCGCGCCCAGGACGAGACACCACGAGACGTTCAGCCTTCGCATCGACTCCATCGCTCCCATCAACCCTTCGCCTGCGCGGGCCGCAGGTGGATCACGAACCTCGACCGCCCGCTCTCCCAGCGCTCCGCCTGCGCCTCGACCGGGTCGCCCATCACGAAGGTCGGCGCCCCGCGGTCGGTCGCCTCGGGGAGCAGCGCCACCCGATGGTCCTCCCGATAGGCGGTGCCGTAGATGCTCTCCAGGTCGACGACGTAGACCTTGAGGTCGACCGCGCACTCGTCGAGCGCCACGTAGACCCGCGAGGGACGCACGCCCACGACGGTGCCCGATCGCCACGGTCGACGCGCGGGCTCCATCGCGAGGTCGTCGCCCAGGAGCTGCTCGAGCACCAGCAGGTCGACGGCGTTGTCGATCTCGCCCTGCCGCCGCCTCGCCTCGTTGGCGGTGGCGATCACCGCCTCTCGGGTGACGAGGTCCTCCTCGCGCGACCGCGGCGCCACCAGCTTGAGCCCCTCCAGCAGCTCCTTGTGGGAGAACACCCCGACGGCCTCCCTCATCGGCGCCGACATCCTCGAGTACCCGTCGACCCCCAGCGCGTGGTGCGGCCCGCTCCTCGCCTGAAACTCCGACGCCCGATAGGTGTACCGGACCTGCCGCTGCACCGCCTGGGAGAGCCTCGCGGTGAGCTCTCCCCCGGGCAGCCCCCCCATCCAGGCCGCGAGGTCGTGGCGCCCTCTCCTCCAGCGCCAGCGGTCCTCGAGGCCGCGGCGCTCGGCCAGCGCGCGGAGGATCTCCTCCAGCTCCGCCAGCCGCACGTCCAGCGGCGGGAGGTGCACCCGATACACCGCCTGCACGTCGTCGTCGGAGTGGCCGAGCGACTGCAGCATCTTCGCGCCCTCCATGTTGCAGAGCAGCGAGATCTGCTCGTTCCAGCGCTCGACGTCGTTGCGGTCGCGGGCCACCGCCATGAGCCTCCGTGGATCGTTCGGGTCGAGGTCGACCTCGGCCTCGTAGCGCTGCAACGGAAGCACCCCCCGGGTGGCCGCCTCCGCGATGCGCAGCGTCCCCAGCGCCGCGAAGGCCAGCAGCGACTCGCTCACCTCCGGCGCGTCGCAGCGGGGGTCGCCCGTGCAGCCCGC
>Ga0073899_10004123_pt1 | contig 12764 bp, 12 predicted proteins | sample KloWWTmetaKNB5Ph_FD_88975 | JGI IMG/M metagenome (GOLD analysis project Ga0073899, IMG submission 88975) | Active sludge microbial communities from Klosterneuburg, Austria, studying microevolution and ecology of nitrifiers - Klosterneuburg... | ecosystem: Engineered > WWTP > Aerobic digester >... | reverse complement strand
AGCCTGTCGATCGTCATCGTCAACTGGAACTCGGGCGAGTTGCTTCGCGAGTGCCTGGCGTCGATCGCGCCCAGCAAATCGGCGCTGGCGGGTGCCGCGCAGTTGCACAAGGTGGTGATCGTGGACAACGGGTCGAACGATGGCTCGCAGCGGGCCGAGGACCTGCGTGGTCTGCCGATCGAGTGGATCCAGAACGCCGAGAACCGCGGCTTCGCGGCCGCCTGCAACCAGGGCGCGGCCGCCTGTGAAACGGACCTGATCCTGTTTCTCAATCCGGACACCCGGCTGTTCGCCGACTCGCTGCGTGTGGCCGTGGAAGCATTCGCGCGGCCCGGACATGAACGCGTGGGCATCGTCGGACTGGCACTGCAAGACGACAGCGGCCAGGTCGTGCCCAGTTGTGCCCGCTTCCCGCGTGCCCACCACTTCCTGACCCACGCCGTCGGCATCGACCGGGTGTGGCCGCAAACCGGCCACGCCATGACCGAGTGGGACCATCTCAGCACGCGCCGGGTGGACCAGGTCATCGGCGCGTTCTTCATGATCCGGCGCAGCCTGTTCGAGCGCCTGGACGGCTTCGACGAACGCTTCTTCGTCTACTTCGAAGAAGTGGACCTGGCCCGCCGCGCGGCGCAATCGGGCTGGGCCAGCCTGCACGTGGCCGAAGCGCGGGCGTATCACAAGGGCGGCGGCACCTCGCAGGCGGTGCGCGCGAAGCGCTTGTTCTATTCGCTGCGCAGCCGGCTGAAGTATTCGGCCAAGCACCACGGCGTGGCCGAGCGGGCGTTGCTGGGCGTGGTCACCTGGGGCCTGGAACCGCTGGCCCGCACGGCGTTGCTGCTGCTGCGCGGGCGCGGCTCGGAATTGACCGAGCTGTTCCAGGCCTACCGCTGGCTGTGGAAGGACAGGACTGCGGCGCCGTGACCTTGGGCACGCCGCTTCAGGTCGCTGCGCCTGCGGCGCGCCGCGCGATGGTGCGGTAGGTCTCGATCACCCGACGTTCGTCGAAGTGGTCCTCGACGTGTCTGCGCCCCGCCACGCCCATGCTCGCCCAAACCGCCGGACCGGCTTCGATGAAGCGTTGCATGGCGCCCGCGAGCGCGGCGCTGTCGCGTGATGCACACAGCAGTCCGGTGCGTCCGTCGACCACCGCGTCCCTGCAGCCCGGCACGTCGGTGGCGATGCAGGGCCGAGCCATGGCCGCGGCCTCCAGCAGGACGCGCGGCACCCCTTCCCGATAGGACGGCAGCACCACGCAGAGCGCGCGAGCCAGGTGGGGCCGCACGTCGTCGCAGGTGCCGAGCAGTTCGACCAGACCTTCCTCCTCCCACGAGCGGACCTCGTCGGCCGGGATCGCCGTCGGATTGTCGGCGTCGACGCGCCCGAGGATGCGGAAGACCAGGCCCGGCCGGATCCGAAGCATCTGCCGCGCCGCCTGCACGAATTCGCGCACGCCCTTGTCGCTGAGCACGCGGCCGACGAACAGGAAGACAGGCGCGCCTCCCGTCGGCAGTGGCACCGGCGCAAAGCGATCGAGGTCGACGCCCGAACCAGGGACGCGCACGGTGCGCTCCGGATCCACGAGTCCTGCGGCGAGGAATTCGCTGCGGTCGTCCTCGTTCTGGAAGACGACGGTGCGGGCCCGGCTGAAGGCCAGGCGGTACAGACCTGCGACCAATCGCGTCAGCAGGCCGCGCTGGATGAATGCCCGCCCCAGGCCGGAAACGTTGGGCACGTGGACCAAGGGCAGGCCACGCGCGGCGAGTCCGGCGTAGATGTTGGCCTTGGGCGTGTAGGTGAAGGCCAGGTCGACCTGCCCGCGGGCCAGCGCCCGGCGCAGGTCGGCCACGGCGCGCAGCTCGCGCCACGGGTTCGTGCCGGCGGCCGCCAGCGGCCACTCGGTCCACTCGAAGCCGTCGGTCTGCAGCTTCTGGGCATAGGCGTCGGTCGGGCTGATGGCGACGACCTCGTGACCGTCGTCGCGCAGCGCCTGCATCAGGCGGCGCCGGAAGTTGTACAGGTACCAGGCGGAGTTCGCCACGACGGCGATCTTCATCGCGCACCGACCTCCTGCCGCCATGCCTGCCACATCAGCACGTTCCACAATGCGCCGGCCCAGTGCCCATCACCGGCCAGGAGGGAGGCCCAGGCGCTGCGGATCGGGCCCGGGACGAGGAAACCGTCGTCGCGCAGACGCCGCTCGTCGAGCAGTGCCTCGGCCCAGTCGCGCAACGGCCCCCGCAGCCAGGCCTGCAGCGGCACCGCAAAACCCTGCTTCGGCCGCTCGATCAGATGCGGTGGCACGTGCCGGTACAGCACCTGGCGCAGCAGCCACTTGGTCTGTCCGTCGCGCAGCTTGAAGTGCAGGGGGATCTGCCACGCGAATTCGACCACGCGGTGGTCCAGCAGCGGAACGCGCGTCTCGAGTGACACGGCCATGGCCGCGCGGTCCACCTTGACGAGGATGTCGTCGGGCAGGTAGGTACGCTGGTCCAGCAGGCACATGCGCTCGATGCCGTCGGGTCCATCGTGCAGCGGCTCGTCGAAGGCGGTCGCGGGTTCGTGGCCACCCTCGACCAGCGTCGCGGGCTCGAGCCACTGCGAGGCCAGCGCGCGATGCATCGCCTCCAGCGTCGGCATCGGCAGCACGCAGCGCGCCAGCTTGTGCAGCTTGGGTCCGACCTCGGCGTGCCGCTGCCGTGCCGGCCTCAGCGCCTGCAGGCGATCGGCCAGCGCGCTCCAGGTGCCGGCATCGACGCCCAGCAGCGCTCGCGCAGCAGCGCGCCGCAGCGGCAGCGGCACGCGGCCGATGCGATGCCACAGGCGATCGGCGATCAGGTAGCGGTTGTAGCCAGCGAAGAGCTCATCGCCGCCGTCGCCCGACAAGGCGACGACGACCCCCCGGCGGGCCATCGCGGTGACGAGCGCGGTCGGGATCTGCGAGGAGTCGGCGAACGGTTCGTCGTACAGGCGCGGCAGGTGCGGCACGACGGCCAGCGCATCGGCGGCCGAGACGCGCAACTCCGTGTGGTCCGTGCCCAGGTGTGCGGCGACGGCGCGGGCATGCTCGGCTTCGTCGAACCCGGGATGATCGAATCCGATCGCAAAGCTGCGCACCCGCTCGTGCGCGCCGCGCACCATCATCGCGACGACGGTCGAGGAGTCGACGCCACCCGACAGGAAGGCCCCGAGCGGAACGTCGGCGAGCAGCTGGCTGCGCACCGCTTGCAGCAGCAGGGCCTCCAACCGGTCCGTCGCCTCCGTGTCGGTCCACACAGCGGTCTCGGTCCGACTGGCCAGCCCGTGTCGTGCCGCTTCGTCGATGCGCCACCAGCGACCGTGCTCGTCCGCACGACCGGCCGCACAGCGCACCCAGGCACCGGGCTCGAGCTTGCGCACACCACGGTAGATCGACCACGGCGCAGGCACCGCGGAATGCCGCAGGTACAGCGTCAGCGCGTCGCGGTCGATGTCACCGCGCCACTCCGGGTGGACACGCAGCGCCTTCAACTCGGAGCCGAAGACCATGTCGCCGTTGGGAAGATGTCCCCAGTACAGGGGTTTCTCGCCCATGCGGTCCCGGACCAGCGTCAGGCTGTGCGTCTCGCAGTCCCAGACCGCGATCGCGAACATCCCCACCAGGCGCGGCAAGGCCTCGACGACACCCCAGCGGCTGAAGGCGGCGAGCAGGGTCTCGGTGTCGGAATGTCCCCGCCACGGCAGGGGTCCGAGCAAGGAGCGCAGTTCCAGATGGTTGTAGATCTCGCCGTTGTAGGCGACGACGTAGCGCCCGCAGTGCGACACCATCGGCTGTGCGCCCTGGGGCGACAGGTCGACGATGGCGAGCCGGCGATGACCGAGGGCGACGCGCTGGGCGGCGTCGACCCACTGGCCGCCATGGTCCGGGCCACGGTGGGCAATCGCGTCGGCCATGCGCCGGACCTGGTCGCGCATGGCCTCCGCGGATTGTGGCGAAGTGCCTATGAAGCCGGTGATGCCGCACATGGGAGGGGTGTGATCGTCGGTGGTGGCGAGCCCTGGCTTGGGCGCCCTTCAGCGCCTTGCGCCCAGCTCTTGCAGCCAAGCCGCCAGCTTTGGGGCCGCCACCTGAAGGCTATACCGCGACTCGACGAGCGCTCGCCCTTGCGCACCCAGCCGGCGGCGAAGGGCGGCGTCGTCCGCCAGGCACGTCAAGGCCTGTACCCACTCTGCGTCGGTGGCAGCCAGAAAGCCGTTCTGGCCGGGTTGCACGATCTTCGTATTGACACCCACGGGAGAGGCCACCACCGGGACGCCGCAAGCCAGGTATTGAACGAGTTTGTAGCCGCACTTGCCGCGCTCCCAGGGGGAATCGGGCAGCGGCATCACGCCCACGTCGAGCTCGGCGATCGCCTGCACTTCCCCGGCTTCGGTCCAGGGCACGTGCTCGGTCGGCACCCCGGGCAGGTCGAGCGTGGCACCGATCAAGCGCAGCACGATGCGACGCTGGGTTGCCAGTGCTGCCAACGGTGCGGCAAGCAGGCGCATGTAATCGATGGTTGCGGGCGAACCGATCCAGCCGATGCGAAGCGGACCGTCCACCTCAGACGGGCGCGCGGCGACGGCATAGCGCTGAAGGTCCACCACCGTCGGCAGCACCTCGACGCGCGGCGCCCCAGCCTGCCGCGCCCGCTGAGCCAGGTAGTCGTTGCCGGCCACCACCAGTGCGGCGGCCCGCATCAGGCGGTCGATCTTGCCGCCGAAAAGCGCGCGCGCCACGCCCGATCGGTGCAGGTCATAGCTGTGGAAGACGGCGTCGTCGTAGTCCAGCACCACGGGGCGCCGTCCCCAGGCCAGGCGCTCCAGCCAGGCGGGAGCCCAAGGCCAGAGTTCCTTCTCGATCCACACGACGTCCGCCGAGTCGCGCCGTGCGAGCACAACGGCAGCGCGCCCTGCGTAGGCGCGCGCAATGGCAACGGGTGTCGGACGCCCGGCGTACTTGCGGCGCAGGTACTCGTCGTCCAGTAACGGGCTGACATCGATGTCCAGTCCGAGGCGCCTCAGCTCCGGCAGGAACTGCAGCCATCGGATGCGGGAGGAGGCGCCGAGGGCAGCGTACCGCGGATAGGCCATGACCCTCATCGCCATCGTCGTGCACGCCACAGCGCCGGCAGGTCGCGGTAGACCAGCGCGAAACCGCGCCACGTGAAGCGCAGGACTTGCCAGGACCGCCGCAGCAGCGCCCGGACCGTGCGTGCAAGCGGCTCGCAGACCAGCGTCGTGGCGGCGTGGGTCCAGGCTTGCCAGGCCGGCAGACGCTTGAATCCGTAGAGCAGGCGGCTACGCGTCGCATAGAACAGGCGCTCGGCCTTCACCTGACGGGACACGCCGCCGCCCAGGTGAAAGGACGGCGGCGAGGCGACAAAGCGGGTGAGCAGCCCCATGCGGCGAGCCCTCAGCGAGAGGTCCAGATCCTCGAGGTAGACGAAGAAGCGTTCGTCGAACCCGCCCAGGGCCTGGAAGGTGGCCGCGCGAATCATTTAGAAAGCCCCGATCACGTGATCCACGGTGCGATCCGAACGATGGTCCCACTCGACCATCCGGCTGTCCGCCAGGCGGGGCCAGATTGACTCGGCTCACCGATATATGCTGCAGCAACCAGACCGAGGTCTGCCGCTGCCGTCAAGCGCATTCATGGATCGCCCCGATCACGCGGTCGGCGTCCTGCAGTGTCATCGTCGGCCCCATCGGCAAGCTGAGTACCTGTTGGTGCAAGGTCTCGGTGATCGGCAGCGTGCCTGCCGGCAGGTTCAAATGGGCATAGGCAGGCTGCAGGTGCGGCGGCACGGGGTAGTGGATCATGGTCGCGATGCCTCGCGCCGCCAGCTCGGACGCGAGAGCATCCCGCCGCGGGTGGCGGATCACGAACAGGTGCCATACGCTGGCGCAACGGGCGCTCACCTCGAGCGGCCGGACCGGCGCCCCGGACAAGCCGTCCAGGTATCGGCGGGCGATGAGCGCGCGTCGCCCGTTCTCGGCGTCCAGGTGGGGTAGCTTCGCCCGCAGCAGCGCCGCCTGCAGTTCGTCCAGGCGCGAGTTGTAGCCGATGACCTCGTTGTGGTACTTCCGGCGCGAGCCATAGTTTCGCAGCAGCCGTACCCGGTCGGCCAAGCCGGCGTCGTTGGTGGTGATGGCGCCAGCGTCGCCCAGCGCACCGAGATTCTTGCCAGGGTAGAAGCTCCAGGCCACGATGTCGCCGTGGGCGCCGAGTCGACGGCCCGCGTAGGTGGCGCCGTGGGCCTGGGCGGCGTCTTCCAACACCTTCAGACCGTGCGCCGCGGCAAACGCCAGGATCGGCTCCAGGTCGGCGGGCTGGCCGTACAGATGCACGGGGAGGACGGCACGTGTGCGAGGCGTGAGCGCAGCGGCAAGCCGATGGGGGTCGAGGTTGGCCGTATTGGGCAAGGGCTCGACCGGGACCGGTGTCGCGCCGACTTGACTCACGGCAAGCCAGGTTGCAATGTAGGTATTGGCAGGCACCAGGACTTCGTCGCCGGGGCCGATGTCGAGCGCCCGCAATGCCAGCACCAGTGCATCCAGACCATTCGCAACGCCCACGCACTCGCGCGCACCACAGTAGGCCGCGTACTCCTCTTCGAAGTGCCGGACTTCCTCGCCGAGGATGTACCAGCCCGAATCCAGTACCCGCTCGAAGGCCGAGCGCAGCGCGTCGGCATGCAGCTGCTGAATGGCCTTGAGATCAAGAAACGGAAGGTTGCTCATCTGCGTCGCTCGGCAAGCCGCCGGTCCCGCCGGTGATGCGGCGCGGTCGCTTCCAGTCCGGAAAGGTCATGCAGCGGCCTTGGCACGCAGGAAGTCGTCGTAGTCCCGAATGTAGTCATCCGCATCGTAGTGGTGGGACGCGAACACCAGCAATTCGGCGTCGCTGGAATACTGATACTGGATGCCCCAGATCATCGGCGGCAGATACAGGCCGGTGTCGAGTGAATCCAGACGAACCTCGACACGACGCTGCCCGTCGTCTGCGACCACCGTGCAGCTGCCGCGCACGCAGACCAGGAATTGATGGCATTGCCGGTGCGCATGTTCGCCCCTCGTCTCGCGACTCGGCACGCCGAAGACGATGAAGTAGCGCAGCGGAGTGAAGGGGATCTGCCGCTGGAACTCGCCCACCGTGAGGCTGCCGCGCAGGTCCGGCACCACGTGCATGCGGTGCAAGGTGACGCCATCGACCGCGGTCTTCTGCACGGGCTCCGTGCTGCGCTCCAGCGCTGGTGTCGCGAACGTGCTCCGGCTGTGAACCGTGTTCACATAGCCCACGATCGTTGCCGGGTTGCCTTCGACGATGGCCCCATGCGGCACCGAACGCGTCACGACGGCACCTGGTCGCACGACGACGCCGGCAGCGAGCACGACGTCGGGATAGATCACGGCGTTCGCACCGATGCGGACGCGTGCACAAGCGCGGCCGACGCGGCAGGTCGACCCCTCGTCCGGCTCCACGAAGACGACGTTCGGTCCGACGTGTACCTCGTCGCCGAGCTCGCAATCAGCGGGCACGACCGCACCCGAGTCGATGCGGCAATCGCATCCGATGCGTGCTTGCGGTGAAATGCTGGCCAGCGGATGGGCCGCTGCCGGCAGACGGTGCGGCGAGGACATGGTGGGCGAGCGGATGAGTCAGTGGACCAAGATCGAAGCGAATGCCGATCTCACGATGGCTCCTGATTGATTATCCGACATTGCCTGGGCCTGTTCGAGACCCTGACCCCGCGTGGGGCGGCGCGGTGCAAAGCGCGCTGTGGGTGTGCGCTGGCGATGGTGAGCAACTCGAAGGACGGCGCATCAGGGCCGGCGTCGGGGCTGCCGCAGGCATTGCGCACCAGGGTGGCCAACTCCGCCATGGACGTGTTCACGGGGTACGCCATGGAGATGGCTCAGGACGCGGGCGCCGAATTGGCGATGAAGGCGTGCACGGCCGGGTGCATGAAGTCCCAGAGGTCCACGCCTTGGCACAGGGAGGTCTCGTGAACGTTGAAACCGCGTGCCAGGAATTGTTCTGTTCACGGCTTCTCAGCGCACGGCCGCTAACCAGGGACGATAATCACCACTGTGTCACTTCGCCAAGAGTTCGCTCGCGAACTCCCCAGCCATGCAGCCAACTTCCGAGATATCGAAGAACATCGAGAGCTACGTCACCGACGTCTACCTCAACACGGCACTGGTGCAGAACAACCGGGTTGAGGACATGATGGATATCTGCTCGCTGGAGCTGTTGCTAGAAATGGCGCAGTTGGTCAAGTGCCCCGAACCCATCTTGGAAATGGGGTACGGCACCGGGCTGATGCTCCATGAACTTATCCGGCGTCATGGCTTGCGGATTGACCTCGTCGAGGGCTCTTCAGCGCTTTGTGAACAAGCCCGTCGCCTGTATGGCAGCACCGGCATGGAGGTCTTCCACAGCTACTTCGAGACCTTCACCTGCGAAAAGAAGTATGACAACATCTTGGCCATGCATGTGCTTGAGCACGTCGACGATCCAGTCCGAGTGCTGCGGCAGATGACACTGGCCTTGAACCCCGGCGGGCGAGTCATTGTGCTCGTGCCCAATGCACACTCTCTGCACCGCCGACTGGCTGTTCACATGAAGCTGCAGGACTCGCTTCACACCCTGTCTCCCCGTGATCATTTAGTTGGTCATCAACGTGTGTTCGATCCGAGCGGCCTTCACGACTGTGCCGTTGACGCGGGCCTGGCGGTGGAGCGCGACTTCGGCTTCGGACTTAAGACGCTGCCCTATTCCATGATGGAGGGCTGGAGCGACGAGCTGATCCGAGCATGCGTACAGGTTTCGCCCGAAGTTCCTTCGGCGCTTCTGGGCAATATCGGCCTAATTGCCAGAAAGCCTGTCTGAAACCGGCTCGCCGGAGCAGAGTCCGGCGTCCATTTCAGGCCCTGATTAGTAACCTGCCTCAGCCAGGCTCATCTCCTGTCCCATCGCGCCACCTGGCTGTTGCCGACCAAGGGGACACTTCTACTTGGGCACAGGGGACATTACCGTCTTGGGGCCACAGCATGGACCGGGCCGCGGGCGTGCGGCGTACACTCCGCTGACGCGTCTTGCATCAGAGCACTCGGCCGGCGCGCTCCCACTGAAGCCAACCGATGACCGTCGCAAACTACAGTCAATTGCGCACAGACAAGATCCGCCCGCTGGCGGAACTACTGCCGCTGGACACGCCGCTATCGATGATGGTGGACCCGAGCAACGTCTGCAACTTCAAGTGCGTGTTCTGCCCCACCGGGGATCACGATGCGCTGGCCCGTGTGCAGCGCCCGGTGGGCATGATGACGTTGGAGTTGTTTCGCAAGATCGTCGACGACCTTGCGGCCTTTCCGCAGCCGCTGCAGGTGCTGCACCTGTACAAGGACGGCGAACCGCTGGTCAACAAGCAGCTCGAGGCCATGGTGGCCTGCGCAAAAGCTAGCGGCCGCGTGAAGCGCGTGGAGCTCACGACCAACGGCTCGCTGCTGACCCCGCAGCGTGCCGAAGGGCTGATCCGCGCCGGGCTGGATGGGCTGCGCGTGTCGATCTACGCGCTGGACGACGCCGGCTACCGCGATGTCGCGCAGACGCGCACGCGCTTCGAGACCATCCGCCATCATGTGCAGGAACTGCACAGGCTGAAGCTGGCGCTGCGACCTGACTTTCACATCCACGTGAAGACCATCGACACCGGCTTTACCGAATCGCAGCGCGCCTACTTCCACGATACCTTTCGGCCCATCGCCGACACGGTCTTCATCGACAGCCTGGTGAAGTGGTATGAGTCCGAAGTGCGCGACATCTCGGGCATGCTGAAGCCGGAGCTGAACCTGTACGGCCAGAAGGCGCAGCCGCGCCGCGTCTGTGCCGAGCCTTTCATGAAACTGGTGGTCAACTTCAACGGCGCGGTGTCGGTGTGCTGCGTGGACTGGTCGCTCGGCACGGTGGTGGGAGACGTGTCGCGTGAGCCGCTGAGGGACATCTGGCTCGGCGAACCGCTGCGTACGATGCGCCTGGCGCAGTTGCGCGGCTGCCGCGAGGACTACGAGGCCTGCCGCAACTGCCAATACCCCAAGAGCCTGCCGGCCGTCGCTAACCTCGATGCCGAGGTCGGGCGGCTGCTGGCGGCTTACGAGCCGGCCGCGGCGGCGGCGGGCTGAACACGATCCCTCAGCCGGCGTGCGACAGGTGCTGCAGCCAGTCGGCCAGCCGCTCGGCCACCTTGTCCAGGCTGTAGTGCTCCACGGTCCGCGCGCGCCCCGCCGCAGCCATGCAACGGCGCCGGGCCGCGTCGGCCGCGAGTTAGCCATTCAGCTCCGGCTCGACCCTCTCGCGGTTCACGCACACCGGCGATGCGACCACCGGCACGCCGCAGGCCGTGTACTGCACCAGCGTGTAGCCGCACTTTCCGCGCTCCCAGGGCGAGTCGGGCAGGGGCATGATGCCGACATCGACGCGGGCGATCTCCCCGGCTTCGCCGGTCTCGTTCCAGGCGACGGTCTCGGTGTGAATACCCGGCAACTGCAGCGGCGCGGCGAGAGTGCGCACAAAATGCATGGCCGTCATCGTGCTGATCCAGCCTATGCGCAGCGGCCGTGGGTCGTCCGGCGTGTGCAGCTCTTCAGTCTGCGGGCCAGCATTACGCGGCACATAACACGCAATGTCGACGACCGTGGGCGGGATCTCGAGCCAGCGGGCGCCGGCCTGCTGCGCGCGTGCGGCGAGGTGGGCGTTTCCGGCCACCACCAGCGCAGCGGATCACATCAGGCAGTCGATCTTGCGTGCAGCCGCCGTCGTAGCCCGCTGCCTTGATCTCGGCGTCCATGCTCGATGCGCGTTATTCAGACCATCCCTAGTGCATTTTCGACGACGTCGTCTCACCGTCCCCGATCCGACCAAAACGGGCGTCCACGAACGCTGGAATACGCATCGACACGTTCCATGACCGAGCTCCAGCCGCCGCTTGTCACGGTCATCACGGTGTCCTTTAATCACGCCGATTATGTCGCCGAGAGCCTGCGGAGTGTCATTGCGCAGGATTATGAAGCCATAGAGTACGTGGTGATCGACGATGGATCCACTGATTCATCTGCGCAGATTATTGAGTCGTTTCGGGATATCTGTGCTCGTCGCTTCAGGCACTTCGTGTTCGTGCAACAGCTCAACGCTGGAAGCGTCGCAACACTGAATCGGGCCCTATCGCTGGCTCGAGGTGAGTATTTGTTCTTCCTGGCTTCGGACGACGTTGCGGAGTCGCATGCGATCTCCCGGTTGGTGGACGTGCTGAAGAGCGATCCGAACACCAGCCTGGTTGCGCCGGATAACTCGCTCATCGATGCCACTGGCCGGCCCTGTTCTTGGACGTCGGATCGGCGTGCGACGTATGAAAGCAAGAGTGCAGCCTACTCGAGCTTTGCCGACTACCTGCGCAAGACAACGGCGCCCTACGATTTTGATGGAGATTGGTTTGGCAGTTATGAGGCGCTGATTCAAGGTAATCATGTCCCCAACGGCACATTGGTTCGTCGGTCGGCCATCGAGAAGGTCGGCCGATTTTCGTCAGCGGCGCCATTAGAAGATTACTATATGCTTCTCCAGCTCGCCAAATTCTCGCGTCTGCGTTTCTGGCCAGAACCGCTACTTCGGTACCGCTGGCATGATCGTAATACGGTCAAAAGCACCGCACACATGCTGAGAATGACGATTCAAACCGTCGCGCTCGAAAAGGAGTATTGCAGATCGCACGGGCACCTGTGTACCTGGTACGCACGCCAATCGCGTCGAGTGCTGGAATTGATGCTTGTTTCGCCGGAAAGCGCCCTGTCGATGGGCTCGGATGCCGTCCGCAACTTGGCAGTTGGATTGCCGTGTCTCGTGGTTCAAACTTTGCATCGAAAGATCTTGGGGTCGTTCTCTCGTCGTCGGCGTGAAAAGGTTTGAATTCCAGCAGGACTTGATTGGGCGCAGTACAAGCGAGTGAGGAGCGGGTACCGCGGGGCGGTTGATCGTCTGCGCGCGCGGGGCATGCTGTGTTTGATATCTTGATGCTTTGCCGCATGATACGGCGTCACCTTCGAGGGGCGCCTCAGCGACCTGTCAGACCTAGCCATTTCCTGAACTTCTCTCTGGGGCCTTGCATGGTTTGGTATGTATTTATCAAATACACGCACTTCTCATCTTCATGATCCACGATGGCGCCGAAGCGTTTGTGAAACCTGATAACACTCTGATTTTCCTTTACAACCTGTAACAGTATTTTCTCGTACCCTAGCTGATCAAAACAGAGATCGTAAAGCAATAGAACGGTTTCGACTGCGATGTGATGTGGATACCCGGGTGCGATGATCCAGCTACCACCGGAAAATATATCTGCTTTTAAGTCGTAAAGTCGAATCAAACCAACCAAAGTATCATCATGCAACTGAATTATATAATAAAATTCTATGCCTTGTTTCTCTCGAAGTTTGTAGTCACGCATCCACTGTTCTTGTGCTTCAATACTCGTACTGGTAGAAGAAAGGAACTTTTGAGATTTTGCATAATTGCGTAGAGAAACAATGAACTGCGCGTCTTCCAACTCGACTAAACGCAGTTTGACATATTTTCCACGCACAAGCTGCATGTCGGCTCTGTCTTGAAGAGTGCCGCGAGGACTGAGGAAGTAGTTTCTACAACATGCGCTACACATCAAAGCTTCTGATAACTTGGTGCCACACTT
>Ga0073899_10004120_pt1 | contig 12769 bp, 6 predicted proteins | sample KloWWTmetaKNB5Ph_FD_88975 | JGI IMG/M metagenome (GOLD analysis project Ga0073899, IMG submission 88975) | Active sludge microbial communities from Klosterneuburg, Austria, studying microevolution and ecology of nitrifiers - Klosterneuburg... | ecosystem: Engineered > WWTP > Aerobic digester >... | reverse complement strand
GTGACGGATGCCTTCGTCTCGCGGACGGGCGACTTCTTCATCGTGAAGAGCGACGCCATCTACCAGTGGGATCGCGGCCCGATCCTTCGGCCGCATCGCTGGTGGTCACCTGAGTTGGTCGCCCCGACCATGCTGAACTTCGGCGCCGCCCGGCTCTGGCACGAGCGCGGTGAGGAAACGGTTAAAATCACGGTTGACGGCCGTACCGCACTTGCGCGAGGGGTCGTATCCGCGCGAGTGTTTCGCTTGCCCATGTGGGCTGAAGGATCGGTTTGGCGTGTGGAGCTGTATGGCACTGCGAAGGTCAAGCTGTTCTCGATGGCCACGTCCATGAAAGAACTTGGAGCCTGATATGTCCTTCCGCGTTGTCCAGCCCCCGACCAACCAAGACGAGTTCGCTGCACTCGGCAAGCGGCTGTTCGCCGCGGCCCAAGCGCTCAACCTTCCGCTCGATCCCGAAGGGTTCTTGTACTCGTGGGTCAACGGTACTCGGGTGGTGGTTGAGGAAGTCAATGACGAGATCAAGGGGTTTGCCATGCTGGCGGCCGGCAAGCGCTGGACACACAACGACACCACGGCCACGGTGCTGGTGATGGAATCGAGCGGCGACGAAGCCGGGCTGCTTGAGTTTCTGAAGCAGATCGCAGCGGCACTCGGCAGCACGGAGTTGTTCGTGCAGAACCGGATCGCACAGCGCGTAGGTAACGAGAACCACTACACCATCATCGGCTACCTGTTGGGGTAACGAAATGACCAGTTGTGTAAGCGACTTCGGGTACTCAGCTGCAGGGCTCCTGCAAGCAAAGTCGATCATCGTCAAGGCGACGGTCGACTCGGCGATCCAAGTCGCTATCGCGCTGTGGGAACGCAATTCCAGCCAGTCCATCGCGAACATGCAGAACGAGCTGGCGGATCGACAGACCGTGCTCGCCGAGAAAATCCACCTGCATGCGAAAGAGTTCTGGCCTGCCGAGAAGGCCTTCGTCGACGATATGTTCGGCGAAGGCAAAGCCGTTACCCAGTACAACGGCCTCGCAAGCGGCTGGGCCGCGTTCGTCGATGTCGAGAGCGCAGCGGGGCGAGCCAACTGGATCGACCAAGCGAACGCGCGCTGCACCCCGGTGTCGCCGTGCGAGGATGCACGGTGGCAGCGCAACACGCAGATGGCGCGAACCGACATCATGTCCTACGCCGCGCGTCAAGACGAAGCCCGCACCCAAATCCTCAACGACCGCCGCTACGCGCGCCAGTACGCGGCGCTCGCGCTCGGCAAGGGCCAGCTGCGCGGTCTGTTGAGTTACCAGAGCATCGGCAACTCCATCGGCACCAATGCAAGTAAGATGCTGATCTCCACCGTCAGCAGCGCGCTGACCACGTACGACTTCTACTCGAACCGGATCGACGTGCAGCGCTGGGGCAACGGCGCACGCGAGATGCTGGGGGCGCCAACAGCCACTGCTCCGATGGGCGTCGTTGAGCGCCCGCAGCTGACGCAGGTGGCCGTGCCTGAGCAGGTACGGATGCCCCCTGTGTCGAACGAGATGCTGAAAGCGGTGCCTGTCATCAGCAAGGCGAACGAGTGGGCCGACCTGAGCAGCGACCTTCGTAAAATGGAAGACCGGAGCGGGAGGTACTAATGAGTTTCCTCAGCCCTTGCACCCTCTTCGACTTTGGCTATACAGCCGGTGAAGGTACGCGCACGAGTGCCGCGGATACGGCGTCCTTCATCCGGCAGGCGGCCGCGGGGCTGATCGCCATCGACAACGCCAACCGGCTGGTCGACAACTACCGCAAGCAGCGCGACATCCAAGACCGGATGTTGGACATCTCCGAAGAGCAGCAGCTGCATTTGGAGACAGTGTACTGGCCGCGCGAAATCCAGTTCCTAAACGAGTTCTCTGTCGGCGAAGCTGTCGAAGCTGTTGAAACCATGGGCAAGCGCTACGCCGGACGGCTCGTGTCCACGGTCGCAGGTGCGTTCGCGCCGAAGCTGAAAGAAGCGAAGTGCTCGGCGCCGCGCTACTGCACGAGCGCGACCACCAAGAGCTTGCAAGACCTGTTGATGGCTCGCAGCGTGGCCATGGCCAATGCGCGCGTGCTCGGGCGCAACATCGCGTTCGCTGAGTACCAAGCGCGCCACGATGTCAACGCCGAGCGGCGCATGCAGGCGGTTGCCATCGGCCGTGATCTGATGCAGCAGGCTGCCAGCCTGTACGCATCGGCCGGGCAGGGCTTGGCCGCGGCCGGCAGTATCTTGAGCGGACAAATGCGCAAGGCGCTCGAAGCCTTCCAGTACGCACGCAACTTCCGCGAAGACCTCCGCGCTGATGCGTACGACAGCGCTCGCAACGCGCAGGGTGTTCGCGCGCCGCAGTACAACACGACGGCACCGATGGACGCCAAGGGGCGCCCGCTCGACACCGGGCGGCAAGAAGCCTTCGGCTACGACTCGTCGGCACGTGCGACGTTCGACAAGGACGCGAGTCGGACATTCAAGAACCAATCGGAAAAGATCATCGACCCGACGCAAACGCTGTTCGCCGATCAACAGCGAGACAGCTTGAACAGCGGGCCCATCGGGCAATAAGGAGCGGGACATGGCACAGGGCATCGACTTCACGGGACTGATCCGCGGGCAGCAGATGGCGGATAACGCCAACTGGGCGAACATCCGGCGTATCCAAGATCAGGACACGTACGCGATCCAGCGCGAAGAGCAGCTGGCAAAACAACTGCAGCAGCGGCAGGGGCGCGAGGCATCCACGTACCTGTCGACGATCCTGCCGAACCTGCAGCGCTATGCCGACCAAGGCCTGAACCCGGTCGACGCCCTGATCAACCAGCGCGCGGCGATCCAGAACGATCAGGCGTTTCAGGGTATGTCGCCTGAAGTGCAGACCCAAATCCTCAACGGGCTCGGGCAGACGGCATCGCTGCACATGCAGGCGCTGGCGAAAGCAGGCGACCACACGAACCTGCAGCGGTTGGTCAGCACCTTCGGCGGCACCAACCCGATCAACCCGCTCGGCGCCGCGGTGGCGAGTAGTGATCCAACGTCGATTTTCAACGCGGTCAAGGCACGCGGCGCAGCCATCGAGTTGGTTGATGGCAACGTCGTCGACACCGCGACTGGGAGCAAGGTGCCGTTGACCGAGTGGGCAGCGTACGTCGCAGCCGGCGCGGGCGAGACCAACAGCGCAGCCGGTGGCCTGAGCGCGTTCCAAGCGCAGGGCCAGCAGGATCGTGCGCTCACGGCCGCGGAAGCGCAGCAGAAGCAGAGCGACACCTATCAGGCAGCGCTCGCTCTTCAGTCAGGTATGGACCCGGCGGTGGTCAAGTCGATCTTCGGAGCGGCAGACCCAGTTGTATTCACTGCAGGAGCCCCCGTGATCCCGGGTGCTGCAGCAGGGCCGACTATTGCGACACCGGAGCAGATGGCCGCACTGAATACCCCCATCGTGCCGGGTGCTGCGGCAGGGCCGACTGTTGCGACACCGGAGCAGATGGCCGCGCTCTCGACGCCTATCGTGCCGGGTGCAGCGACGCCGGGGGCAGCGACGCCTGTGAGCCCTGCGATCCAGCAGCTCACGGCGCTGATCGAAACCGCGAACGAGCCGTTGTTGAACAATATGCAGCAGACGCTTCAGCAGAAGTTGGTAGAGGGCCAGCAACAGTTGAAGCCGCTGAACGACTATGCCTTGTCGCTCGAACGACGCCAAGCCATCATCGAGCGCCAACTCGCAAGCAGCTCGGGGCGGGATGCCATTAACTATCTGTCGCCGGCTGAGCGCCAAGCGCTCAAAGGTGAAGCGCAGCAAATCCGCCAACTTCTTGCCGATGTAGAAGCCAAGTCAGCACCGCTTGCCGCTACCTTCAAGGACATGCGTAAAATGTTCGACAGCATTAACGTCAGGCGTGCGCGCTTGAAGGCACCGCAGTACGGGGCCGCACCAGAGACCGTGGTGCCTGACTGGGCCACCGCGGTGCTCAACGCTCAGGGAGGCGTGCCCAAGTGAACATGGCCGTCTACCGCGATGCAATCGCGAGCATCGAAAGCGAAGGCTCTGGCGGCTACAAAGCGCTGGGCCCGAAGACCAAGACCGGCGACCGTGCATACGGCCGTTATCAGGTCATGGGCGCCAACATCCCCGAGTGGACGAAGGCCGCGCTTGGCAAGAGCATGACGCCGCAAGAGTTCTTGGCCGACCCTGCGGCGCAGGACAAGGTGTTCGATCACCGCTTCGGCGGGTACGTCAGGAAGTACGGGCCGGAGAAGGCGGCACGTGCGTGGTTCGGCGGCCCGGGGGCGATCAACAAGCCCGGGGCGAAGGACGTGCTGGGCACCAGTATCGCCGGCTACGGCAAGAAGTTCGTCGCCGCGCTCGGTGGAGGTACACTGCCGACCATGGCCGACTCGAATACTCCCCCGGCATCAGCAGGCGGCGCTCTCGTCCCGGTGATGACCAAACCCGCGGAGACCATCGCCGCGGTGTTCGATCAGTTCGCTGCACCCAAGCCGCCTGCGTATCTGGCCGATCTCGAAGCGATCCAGCGTGCACCCTCGACCGATGTCGCGGTGTGGGAGCAGGACATGATGAACGCTGCGGTCGATGACGACGCGGAGCGCTCACGTTCGGCCGCCATCGCGACGTTCTTCGGCGAACCGGTCGTACCGGACATCAAGATTCCCGAAGCCATCGACGAATCCATCAATCGCTATCTGGCGCAACTCTCATGACTGACGTATTCGCGAAGGCGCTTGCCGATCTGAAGCTGGGCGACTTCGCGGGCGACGTGCCTGCGCCGCCGAAGCTGCAGCAGCCCACGTCGTTGGACATCCTGCGCGAGCAGGGCGTCGCCGGGATCACCGGCTCGCGACGCAACAGCATCGACGTGGTGGGCGACCTGATCCGCATGGAGCAGGACAAGCGCAAGCTCGCCAAGCTGCAGGGCGCAGCTACGCCGGCTGCGATCCCGTCGTGGACGGATGCGGTCAGCAAGATCGCCGGGTTCGACGCGCTGCCCTACGACCAGAAGAAAAAGCTGCACGACGAGTACGTGCAGCGCGCGGTGGCCGAACTGCAAAAGGCCGACCCGAAGAGCGACCAGTTGCTGCTCGAACAGCGCGTGCTCGAACAGGCGCCGCCGCCTGTCGATCCCACGGGCGGCAAGGGTGATGTCTCGCGCGCGTGGTCGTCGGGTATCGCCAACACCAAGGCCGCGGCAACCGGTGCGCTGGGCTACGTGCTTTCCAAGTTCGGCGCTGATGCGCAGGCCAAGGAAATGTTCGAGGCGATGGCAACGTACACCAAGGAAGCGCAGGACTTGGGCAAGGCGAACGACACCTTGACCGAGGCGCTGAAGCCGGGTGGCGATCTCGTCGACTGGGCCCAGTACAACGTCGGCCAAATCCTGCCGAGCTTGGTCGAGTCGCTGATCACAGGCGCAGCCGGCGCGGCGGTCGGCTCCGCGGCGGGCGGCGCCGGTGCGATCCCGATGGCGGTTGCAGGCGCGGTCGGCAAGTCCGCCTTGAAGAAGAAGTTCCAGCAGACCGCGTTCGAGTTCATGCTGAAGGAAGCGCGCAAGAACGTCGCGAGCGGGATGCCACGCGCTGCTGCGCTCACGGCAGCGCGCGAAGTGACCGAGACCGAATTGAAGCGCGGCGCCGGCAAGGCGCTCGGCGGCATGGCCGGCATCTTCGGCGCGGCGTACGCGCGGGGCGTCGGTGAGATCGCGCAGAACGCGCAGCAGGCGGGGCTCGATCCCGCGGGCCTGAAGGGCCTCGAAGTGCTGAGCGGCGCAGGCCTGTACGCAGCGATGGAAGGCATGAGCGACAAGCTGCTGCTTGGCGCGCTGAAGGGTACGGCGGGAGGGCTGGTGAAGCGCACGCTGAAGCGTGGCGCAGGCACCGCGTTGGCGGAAGGCGCAACGGAAGTCGGGCAGGACACGGTGACCGGCATCGCCGCGGGCGTGGGAGCGCCCGACGGCCTCGAACTGTTCAATGCGTTCGCTGCCGGCGCCGTGGGCGGTGGTGTCGTGGGCGGGGCTGGCGCTGCACTGCGCCCGGCCAGCGACACCACGCCTGCGCCAACCGCTGATCCGAACGCCCCGCCTGAGCTGACCGACGAAGAGTTGGACGCGATGGATGCGGACACATCGACGGTTGCTCCCGGCGCGACGCTCGACCTTGGCAACAACGCCATCTTGATCATGGGCGCGGACGGTCGGTGGGGATACGCACCCGGCTCGACGCCGAATGCGGATGCCGACACGATCCTTGGCTCAGCAACTTCGGCGCCTGTCGCTGCACCGGAAGGCGTGGGGTCGCCGGCTGCAGCGGCGGGCGTCGATTCTGGGTTGCCGGAGACCATCGACTTCGAGCCGCTGGAAGAAGGCAACGCATCGAGCGCATCGACGGTCGAGCTGACGCCCGACGGCGACGTGCAAATCGTGGCTGCACCGACCGCCATCGAGACGCAGCTTGCGCCGTTGAGCGAGGCACTGAGCAACCCCGGCCAAGCCCCGTTCGAGGCGTTGCAGCAGGCCAACCAGATCATCGGCCGGCTCACCCCGGAACAACGGCGCGCAGAGATCGCGGCCAACCCCCGGGGTGCGCTTGCACGGTTCACCGAACAGCTCGGCATGCAGGCCACCATCGAGATGGAGCCTGACGCGACATGGGCGCAAAGCATCCAGAACGAAACCGACGGTGAGCAAGTGCTGCGAGACCTCGCGATCTCACGGGAAGCAGGCTTCTTCAATCGCTCGCTCGCTGGGCTGCTGCAAAGCGCGTTTCAGGCCGCAGGTGTCACCATCCCTCGCGTGGTGTGGCAACAGAATCCGCCGATGACCATGACGGCAGGCGGGCCGACCAACAGCTATCTCGGCACCTACACGACCGACACACACTCTGTTGCGTTCAACCCACGCACCACCGCGAATACGGTGCTGCATGAAATGCTGCACGGCTTGACTGTGAAGGGGCTCAATCGCATCCAGCAGTTTGCGGACAGCGGTGATCGTAATGCACAGAACGTGCTGGCGTTGATCAGTGAAATCCACGTGAAGCTGCGAGCCGCTGCCGGCAATGCCAATGTTTACGGCAATGCCAGCGTGCAAGAGATGTTCGCTGAGATGGTACGGCCAGAGTTCATTGCGCTGGCCGCGCGCACGCCGATCACGATTTCAGATTTCAGTGAAGCAGCACAAGCTGGGCTTCGCCACATCGGCGTGAAGCAGAACGGCACGGTGCTCGAAGCCATCAGCCGGCTGGTCTCCTACATCATTGAAAAGATCACGGGTAATACCAACATCGAGGTCAACACGATCCTTTCGGCGTTGCGCCACACCGCTGCGTACGTCGCGACGCAGACAGGCCGTGATCCTCGACTCAGCAGCGGGCTCGACGGAGCACCTGCACCTGCACCTGCACCTGCACCTGCACCTGCACCTGCACCTGCACCTGCACCTGCACCTGCACCTGCACCTGCACCTGCACCTGCGCCTGCGCTGCTCACGCGCGATCAAGTGCGCGAGCTGCTGACCACCGGTGGGAGCCTCACAGGTGAGCAGGCTCTTGCGCTTTCCAACGACACTTCGTACTCCGTAGGAGAGCGCACTGCTTTCGATCTGTACGCGCAAGGCTTGATCAACCGCGCCGACTTGATCCAGCGCCTTGGCTTCAATACCTCGACCGCGGCGCCCAGCAACCGCATCACGCGCGTTACCCCGGGGCAAACACTGCCGTTGAATGCGCTTGTCGAAGAGACGCCGCGTGACCAAGCATTGCTGCCTCAGACTCAGAACCTTGACGCGATCATTAACGGTGAAGGGTCTCGCCGGATCAGTCTTGAAATCAACCGTCGCTGGTATTTCCAGCCGGGTGCGATCATCACCGGGCCCGCAGGCACACGGGAAATTGTCATCAGCTATTCCGACGACGGCAACGGCACGTGGACTGCGGTAACGCAGCAGCTCGGTGCGATGAACCAAGTGACCGGTTTTTCTGTTGACCGCACCGAGAACCCGACGTACGCAGAAGTGCGCGCGACGTTCCCGCCGAACGTGCGCAATAACGCACAGCAGCAACAGCCCGCGGCTGTAGTGACCATCGATCTCGCATCGCTGCAACCACCGCGAGAACTTCGCAATAGTTCGGTGCGCTATCAGTTGCGGACGATGACTTTCCCCAACGCTGCAATGCGCGCGTTGTACATGCTGCGCCCACGTGGCACGGCGCAAACTCGCGAGGCTGCACGCAACTGGCTGCTCTCTTCCGGCTTGACCAGCGGGCAGATCACGCGCCTGTCTGCGCAAGTCGTGCAAGCCGCGGCTACGGAAGCTCGCCGGAGTGCCGCGGGGCCTTTCATGGTGCCGGACATCAGCACTGCTACCGGCGCCACCGCTCAACCTGTTGAACCGGTGCGGCAGCCTGACGCCAGCCCGGTCAACCAGACGCAAGGCTTGACTGTCGGAAGGTCGGGGCCTGAAGTTACGCGCGCCATTGGTGGACTGCGCCGCTTTGCGCGCATGATCGGGCTCAGCAACGAGTTCGAGTACAGGGGCATTCGCCCTGTCGGCGCGCTGGCTGAAGCGGTGTCTGTCAACTTGCCGATTACGACGCGCCTCGAAAAGTTCTTCGAGGCAATGACCGAAGCCATTGAACAGCTTAATGATGTAGCACGCCGCGGTGCACCGGGGCCAACCTCGGTAATGTGGGATTTTCAACACACTCAGACCGGCTGGACGCTCAGTGTTCAAGGGGTGAACGGTGCAAATCGCAGGCAGGTAGCATCCGGGGGTACTTACGGTGGGACAGCAATGGCTGTCGGTAGCACCGGGTTCGAGGGTACTTCGCAGCAGGCAACCGAAGACGCTCTCGGCGGTCGTTTCTATGATGCGCTGTACGGGGCGTTGATCGCTGCTGGAATCCCACCGCAGCTCGGCGGGTTGTATCCGCCTAATGCTGCGCGCATGCCGCTTAATCGCCTTCGCGCAATCTACAAGTACGGTGCAGCGACAGGCAACTTCGCTCGTGCAGCACGAGTGCTCTCAATGAGTGGTTGGGGGGATGCTAACTTCACTGACGACAGTGTTAATCCTGATGCTGCAATGCTGAAGCGGATGAACAATGTCACACAGCGGGTCTTCGGCTCACTGCCGACTTTCAATCTCGATGGCACGTACACCATCGACGGCAACACGATGACCCGTTCTGAAATGCGGGATTTCGTGCGCCGTCATCCTCGGGTGATCACCCAGTCGAATCACGGCCCGGTGATCCACTCGTCGCCTGACCAGTTCGCGTTCGTTGCGATTGCCAATTCCATGGCGCAGCCGGGCAGCAACCATGAAGCGCTGGTCGCAGCGTTCACCGGGACGAACCTTGGTGGTCAAGGCTCGATGCTGTTCTCGAATGCCGAGAGTGTCGAAGGCCTCGCGCCCGAGCCCGACAACACCGAGCGTCCTGAGCGTCGCACGGCGACGAGTGTCGTCGGCACCAACATGCGCAACGGTGTACCTGCGAGCGCAGCGACGCCGACGCGCGGCCTGCTGCAAGCTGCGCAGGCCCGGGACAAGCATGGCGTGTCCAAGGCGCTCGCGGCATTCGGCGAACGGCTCAACGAAGAGCTGCACGATGCGTCGATCCGTATGAAGCGGTGGCTACAGACTCTGCCGGAGGTCGGTAGCGTCACACAGCTGATGAAGCAGCGGGTGATCGGCTCGATGTACACCGCGCGCAAGAAGCGCGACGATGCGCTGCGTCGCTTCTACGACGAGCATCTGGCTGAGATCGACAAGCTGATCACCAAGCACGCTGCCAAGAATAAGCAAAGCATCGAGACCTCGACGCGCGACATCGGCAACCTGACGCTGGCCATGACCGTACCGGAGCGTAACGCCTTCCTGCTGCGCAAGCGGATCAAGGCGCTGCAGAAGCTGAAGGATCAACTGGACGCGGCCGAAGCCGAAGCCGCGGCATCGACCGCTTCGACCGCAGGCATGGTGCCGGCAGCTCAGGCCGCCGCGGCATCGGCGCCCGCCGCAGACCCGGCGCTCGACGAGCTGCGCACGCAGTACGCGAAGGCACAGGTGCAGATCATTGAACTGGTGGCTGCGATCAACAACCAGAACATCCGCGTCAAGAAGCACGGCGGCGGCGGTGTGGCGGGCATGAACAACGCGCAGGCCGCCGACTGGCTGGCCGGGTTGCGCCAGCGCTACGGCGACGCTGGATACGCCGAGATGGAAGCCATCGCCAACCGCATCTACGACATGAACGCGGCGAAGCTGGCGTTCGACATCGAGTCGGGCAAGGTCACGCCGGCTGCTGCAGCGACGTTCCTTGAGAAGCCAGCTGCGCTGCCGGTGCTGCAAGAGCTGCGCGAGCTGGCCAACACTGTCGATGCCAGCAACGCAGCGTCGGTCAAGGCGCTCGAAGCCAAGCGCAAGGAAGCCATTGCCGCGGTGCGCACGAAGTACGTGCCTCTTTCCGGCGATCCGACCAAGGACATCGACGATTCGAGCTTCCATGGCGGCTCCGGTATTCCGAACGTGCAGCGGGACTACGAGATGGCCGGTCGCGAACGGGGCTCGCCCCCGGACGACGGTGTGTCGACCTCGCGCGCTGCACTGATGAAGTCGGCGAGCTACTACGGCTGGCGCGATTTCCAAGACGGGATCGCGGCGATCCATGCGGCCATGACCACGGAAGAACGGCGCAGCGCAGGCATCCGTGCTGAGACGCTGCCCCCGGGGCGGTCGACACTGAGCAACAAGGCCGTGATCCGTCATCGCGATGGCTCGACCACGGCTTACATCTTCGACGACGAGACGTTGGTCGATGCGATCCGTGGTGCGAGCCGACTGGAAAACAACTTCCTGCTCGAAGGCGCGGGCAAGGTGACGAAGCTGTACAGCTATCTCGCTACGCAAGCCAACCCGTTCTTCGCACCCTTCAACTTCATCCGTGACTCGTGGGAGCGCAGCGAGTTCCTGCGCACGCGCACCTACCTGCGTGCCGATGGCTCGAAGGCCGACAGCAAGTCGATTGCACACGGGATGCTGAAGTACCTTGCCGATCCGTCGCTGATGCAGGCGACGGCGCGCTATGCCTTCGGCAAGCCGCTCGATGCCGACTCGCGCACCGGGCGCTACCTCGACGAGTTCCTGCGCCAAGGCGGCGTGAGCGTCTTCAGCTCGCAGTTCGGTGCGGATCGCGCGAAGATCATCGCGCAGATCAACAAGCAGAAGTCGTGGCGCCAGCAGCTCGGCATCCTGTCCCGGTGGATCGACGGCTACAACAAGACCTTCGACGTGGGCCCGGCGCTGGCGAGCTACATGGCCATGCGCGACGCCGGCATGAACACGAAGGATGCCGCAGCCGGCGCGCTCGACCTGATGGACTTCGGCAAGCGCGGCAAGTCGGCGTCGGTCTTCGGCTCGATCTACGCCTTCGCCCAGCCGACGTTCACTGGCGCGGCCAACGCGATCACGGCGCTGCGCGATCCGCTCACCGGCAAGATGAACCCGGTCGGCGTGACGCGCATGGCGGCGTACGTCGCAGGCTTCCTGATGCTGCAGGCGTTCTTGCGGTCGTTGGCCGATGACGACGAGGGCGGCAACAAGCTCGATCAGCAGTCGGGCTTCACCAAGAACAACTTCCTGCTGATCCCGTACGGCGATGACGGCATGATCAAGGTGCCGCTCGCCTACGGCCTGACGCGCGTGGCCAACGGCATCGCGCGTGCGGCGCTCGGCGTGGGCACGAACGAGCAGACCCCGACCGAAGCGGTCGGCAAGCTCGTCAGCGGCTCCGTGGTGCCGGTGTTCTCGCCGATTGAGGACTCGCACATCGACTGGTTCGAGCGCCCGGCGCAGGCCCTGCTGACCCTGTTCGCGCCGTCGTGGTTGAAGCCGCCGCTCGCACTGGCCACGAACACCACACCGTTCGACGCGCAGATCATCAACAGCAAGTACGCCGACCCGACCAAGTTCAAGTCGGAGCAGTTCGGCAAGTACAGCCCCGAGAGCTACCGCGAGATGGCCAAGGCCCTGCGCGCTGCGACCGGCATCGACATGGCGCCCGAGGAAATCCGCTACCTGTTCAAGTCCTACCCGTTGGGCGTCGCGCAGCTGGCGGTGACCGGGCCGCTGGAAGACAAGACCATCGGCGAAGCGGCACACCGTAAAGTGTACGCAGAGTATTCGGAGTTCGCCCGGTACTTCCAGTTCAAGAAGGCCATCGACGAGACGGACGACCTGCTGAAGCGCACCAAGGCCGGCGAGCAGATCACCGACGCCATGGAGCGCAGGAAGCTCATGTGGCGCCTGCAGTGGGACGAGACCGACAAGGAACTGCGCTCGGCGAAGGGGAAGGCCACGCGCGCCGCTACGAAGGCCGGGCTGAAGACCGACGCAGTGGACGGCCAGTTCGCCGACGTGCGCATGGCGGCGCAGGTGCGAGCGCTCTACCACTACCGGCTGATGCAGGGGAAGGACGCCGTAGTCGGCGAGCCGCCTGACCTCGAATAGCAAAAGGCCCCGGTCTCCCGGGGCCTTTCGTTTTGTACAGTTTAACCTGGCCGTGGTGTTACGGAGCCGGATCGACCGGAGCCGGATCGACCGGGGTCGGATCGACCGGGGTCGGATCGACCGGAGCCGGAGCCGGATCGGCCGGGGTGTTCTCGGCCACGGCAGCGCCGAGGGCATCGGTGGAATCGGACAGGTCGGTGGTCAGCTGGCTCAGGCCGGCGCGCAGTTCTTCCAG
>Ga0073899_10004119_pt1 | contig 12770 bp, 11 predicted proteins | sample KloWWTmetaKNB5Ph_FD_88975 | JGI IMG/M metagenome (GOLD analysis project Ga0073899, IMG submission 88975) | Active sludge microbial communities from Klosterneuburg, Austria, studying microevolution and ecology of nitrifiers - Klosterneuburg... | ecosystem: Engineered > WWTP > Aerobic digester >... | reverse complement strand
TTGATGCGCCCGGCCGGCACGAAGCCGCGCTGCTGCGCGTCGAGGAAGCGCGCCTCCCACTGCGCGCGCTGCTCGGGCGCCTCGACCGCTGCCAGCGCGCGCGCCACGCGGGCGCGCACCTCGTCGACCGTGCGCTCGTCGCCCTTCGCATACTTCTCGACCAGCACTTCGGCGCTGATCGGCTGCGCCGGAGGCGCGCCGGCGGCGCGCGTTGCGGTCTGGGGGGCGGCGAGGCCGGGGGTCTTGGCGGTCATCGACTGGGGCTCCTGGAACACACCAACTAGGGTTCGAAAAGGCCGGCCGGCGCCCGGGCGGCGCCCCGGGTTCAGCCGATGCGCAGCGCCATCACGCCAGCCAGAACGACGAGTGTACCGAGGGCGCGCTGGATGCCGAACCTTTCCCCCAGCAGCCACGCGCCGAGCACGGCGGCGAACAGCACCGAGGTCTCGCGCAGCGCGGCGACGGAGGCGACCGGCGCGCGCGTCATCGCCCACAGCGCGATCGCATACGACGCGAGCGACGCCAGCCCGCCGAGCGATGCCAGCCGCCAACGCGCCCGCGCGCGCCGCAGCATCGCGACGCGCCCCGAAGCGCTGCGCCGCCAGTACAGCAGCAGCGGGAACGGCAGCGCATCGAGCGCGAACAGCAGCAGCACATACTGCAGCGCGTTGCCGCCGGCCTGCGTCGCGACGCGCACGCCGAGCCCGTCGACGACGGTGTAGGTCGCGATGACGACGGCATTGGCGAGCGCATAGGCCAGCGCCTTGCCGTGATGCAGCGCCTGCCCGGGGTGCGCGAGCCCGACCACGCCGACGCCGACGGCGATGCCCGCGATGCCGGCCCAGGCCCAGGGCTGCGGCGCCTCGCCGACCCAGCCGGCGCTGACCAGCGCGACGAGCAGCGGCGCGCAGCCGCGCATGATCGGGTAGGTCTGCCCCAGCTCGCCGTGGTGGTAGGCGCCGGCGAGCGCGCTGTAGTAGCCGATGTGGATCACGAGCGAGGCCGCGATGTAGGGCAGCGCCGCCGCCGGCGGCAGCCCGGCGACGGCCAGCGCCGGCAGCGCGACAAGCGCGCCCGACGCCGTGACCAGCGCCGTGTCGAGCGCCTTGTCGTCGCTCGCCTTGACGAGCACGTTCCACGCCGCGTGCAGCAGCGCGCCGCCGAGCACCGCCGCGACGATCGGCCAGGTCAGCGTCACCGCGCCTCGTCGGCCGGCAGCTCGGCGAGCTGCGAATGGCGGATGCGCGTCTTGGCCAACGCGCCGGCCGATTCGAGGATCGGGTAGGCGATCGAGCAGATGTGCGAGTTGATGCGCTTGAGCTCGCTGATCAGATCGAGGTGCAGCGAGCTGGTCTCGATGCTCTGCGCCGTGCTCGCCTGCAGGCGCTGGATGTGGCGCTGCGCGTATTCGTGCTCCAGGTCGCGGAAGCTCGCCTTCTCTTCGAGCAGCTTCTGCGCGTCGCGCACGTGGCCGTCGAGGAACACGCTCATGCCCAGCCGCAGGTTGGCGAGCAGCCGCTCGTGCAGGTGCACGATCTCGCCCATGCCCGCTTCCGAGAAGCTGCGGTTCTTGCGGATCTTCTTGTCTTCGACGTCCTGCAGCACGCGCTCGATCGCGTCACCGATCTGCTCCATGTTGATCGTGAACGAGACGACGTCGGTCCAGCGCCGGCTCTCGCGCTCCGAGAGTGCCTCGCGCGAGATCTGCGTCAGGTAGAACTTGATCGCCGAATACAACTCGTCGACGGTGTCGTCCATCTTGCGCAGCTGCTCGGCGAGCGCGAGGTCGTTGCTGCGGATCACCGGCAACACGCCGCGCAACATCGTCTCGACGACGTCGGCCTGGTGCAGCGCCTCGCGCGCCGCGCAGCTGATCGCCAGCGACGGCGTCGCCAGCGCCACCGGGTCGAGGTGGCGCGGACGCTCCGACACGCTCAGCGGCGGCGTCGACAGCCAGCGGTCGAGCAGCTTGCCCATCACCTGCGTGAAGCCGATGAACAGCAGCGCGAGCGCGATGTTGAAGCCGAGATGGAACAGCACGATCTGCTGGTCCACCGTCGGCACGTGCTGCTGCAGCAGCGCGTGCGCCTGCGGCAGCAGCGGGATCGCGATCGCCGCGCCGATCGCCTTGAACAGCAGGTTGCCCAGCGGCAGGCGGCGCACTTCGCGCGAGGCGCCGCCGGTGGCGAGCACCGCGAGCACGCCGCTGCCGAGGTTGGCACCGATCACCAGGCCGAGCGCGACGGTCGCCGGCACCATGCCGGCGCTGGCCAGCGTCGCCGTCAGCAGCACGATGGCCAGGCTCGAATACGACAGCACCGTCAGCACGGCGCCGACGACGATGTCGAGCAGCACTTCGCTGGGCAGCGCGACGAGCAGCGCGCGCACCTCCGGGGCCTCGATCAGCGGCTGCGTCGCCGCGACGATGAGCTGCAGCGCCAGCGTGATCAGCCCGAGGCCGATCAGCACGCGGCCGATGCGGCCGACGGTGCCGGCCTGGCGCGCGACGAACATCACGACGCCGGCAAAGATCAAGAGCGGCGACAGCCACGACAGGTCGAACGAGAACACGACGGCCATCAGCGCCGTGCCGACGTCGGCACCGAGCATCACGGCCAGCGCCGCGCCCGTCGTCACCAGCCCCTTGCCGACGAACGACGCGACGATCAGGCAAGTGGCGGTGCTCGACTGCACCAGGCTCGTCACGCCGATGCCCGCGGCCAGCGCCGGCACGCGCCGGCCGAAGCTCGCGGCGAGCACGCTGCGCAGGTTCTCGCCGAACGCACGCAGCACGCCGGTGCGCACGTTGTGCGTTCCCCAGACCAGCAACGCGATGGCGGCGAGCAGGTTCAGCAGGTGCAGCATGACCCGGGCGATGATAGCGGCGTGTCGCGCAGATGACGTGCAGGGTCAACGCGCGGGCCGCACAATCGTGCGACGCTGGGCGTCCCGATGGAGGTCATCCCATGGATTCGCAGGCCGTCCCCGAGAAGTCGTCGTACCGCATCTGCCCGCTGTGCGAGGCCTGCTGCGGCCTCGAAGTGCGCACCGCCGGCGATCGCGTCATCGGCATCCGCGGCCACGAGGCCGACGTGTTCAGCCGCGGCTACGTCTGCCCCAAGGGCGCGTCGCTGAAAGACCTGCACGAAGACCCCGATCGCCTGCGCGCGCCGCTCGTCAAGCGCGACGGCCGCTTCGTCGAGGTCGGCTGGGACGAGGCGTTCGACGAGATCGAGCGCCGGCTGCCGCCGATCCTGGCGCAGGGCGGCCGCGACGCGGTGGCGCTAGCGTTCGGCAACCCCATCGTGCACCAGATGGGCCTCGCGCTCTACGTGCCGCGGATGGCCAAGGCGATCGGCACGCGCAACGTGTACTCGGCGTCGACGCTCGACCAGATGCCCAAGCAGTTGTCGGTCGGCCTGATGTTCGGCCACTGGCTGTCGTTCCCGGTGCCCGACATCGAGCGCTGCGACTTCCTGCTGATGCTCGGCGCCAACCCCATGGTCAGCAACGGCAGCCTGTGGACCGTGCCCGACTTCCGCGGCAAGGCCAAGGCGCTGTGCGCGCGCGGCGGCCGCATCGTCGTCGTCGATCCGCGGCGCAACGAGACGGCGGCGGTCGCCGACCGCCACGTGCCGATCCGCCCTGGCGGCGACGTGTTCCTGCTGCTGGGCATGGTGCAGGCGCTCTACGCCGAGGGCCGGGTGCGGCTCGGCCGGCTCGAAGCGATGGTCGAGGGCATCGACGCGCTGCGCGACGCCGTCGCCGCCTTCACGCCCGAGGCCGTCGCCGCGCGCTGCGGCATCGATGCCGCGACGATCCGCGAACTGGCGCAGACGCTGGCGACGACGCCGCGCGCCGCCGTCTACGGCCGCATCGGCACGTGCACGCAGCAATACGGCACGCTGGCGAGCTGGCTCGTCGACGTGCTCAACGTGCTGACCGGCCATCTCGACGAACCCGGCGGCGCGATGTTCGCGAAGGCGCCCGCCTTCGCCGCCAACACGGTGGGACGCGGCGGCAGCGGCCGCGGCATCGTGACCGGGCGCCACCGCAGCCGCGTCTCGGGCGCCCCCGAGGTCTACGGCGAGCTGCCGATCACCTGCCTGGCCGAGGAGATCGAGACGCCGGGGCCGGGGCAGGTGCAGGCGCTGATCACCGTCGCGTCGAATCCTGTGCTGTCGACACCGAACGGGCCGCGCATCGCGGCGGCGCTGGATCGGCTCGACTTCATGGTCAGCCTTGACATCTACCTCAACGAGACGACGCGCCATGCCGACGTGATCCTGCCCGGCGCGTCGCCGCTGGAACAGTCGCACTACGACGTTGCGTTCCCGCAGTTCTCGTGGCGCAACCACGCGCGCTACAGCGCACCCGTGCTGCCACGCGCCGCCGGCCAGCCGCAGGAATGGGAGACGCTGCTGCGCCTGGCGGCGATCGCCGAAGGCCGCGGCGCCGCGGCCGACGTGCAAGCGATCGACGACGCGCGCTTGGAGGCTGACGCGAAGCGCGCCGCCGGCGACGGCGCCGCCGGCCTGCTGCGCGAACTCGCGGGCCGCAGCGGCCCCGAGCGCTGGCTCGACCTCGCGCTGCGCACCGGTCCTTACGGCCTGACGCTGGCGGCGCTCGAAGCCGCGCCCGGCGGCATCGACCTCGGGCCGCTCGCGCCGCGCCTGCCCGAGCTGCTGCGCACGCCGTCGGGCCGCATCGAGCTGGCGCCGCCGCTGCTCGTGGCCGACCTGCAGCGCGTGCGCGACGACCTCGCGCAGGCTCCCGCGCCGCTCGTCGTCGTCGGCCGGCGCGACGTGCGCTCGGGCAACAGCTGGATGCACAACCTGCCGGTGCTCGCCAAGGGGCCCGAGCGCTGCACGGCGCTCGTCCACCCCGACGATGCCGCGCGGCTCGGTCTGCGCGACGGCGCCGTGGCGCGCATCCGCGGCGCGCACGGCGAAGTGCAGGCGCGCGTCGAGCTGAGCGACGCGATGATGCCGGGCGTCGTCAGCCTGCCGCACGGCTGGGGCCACGATCTGCCCGGCACGCGGCTCGCCGTCGCGGCCGAGCGCCCCGGCGCCAACCTCAACGCGCTGCTCGACGACACGGCGCGCGACCCGCTGTCGGGCAACGCCGTGCTGTCGGGCGTCGCGATCGAGATGGCGCCGCTCGACGCCTGACGTTCAGCCGCGGCCGACGTAGGGCATCTTCGTCGCCATCACCGTCATGAACAGCACGTTGGCTTCGAGCGGCAGGTTGGCCATGTGAACCACGGCGGCGGCGGCGTGGCGCACGTCCATGCGCGCCTCGGCGCGCACGCTGCCGTCGGCCTGCATCACGCCGGCGGCCATCCGCTCGGTCAGTTCGGTGACGGCGTTGCCGATGTCGATCTGGCCGACCGCGATGTCGTGCGCGCGGCCGTCGAGCGACGATGCGCGCGTCAGTCCCGTGATGGCGTGCTTGGTCGAGGTGTAGGGCGCCGAGTTCGGCCGCGGCGCGTGCGCCGAGATCGAGCCGTTGTTGATGATGCGGCCGCCCTTGGGCGACTGCGCCTTCATCAGCCGGAAGGCGTGCTGCGTGCACAGGAACGGGCCCGTGAGATTGGTATCGACGGCGCTGCGCCATTGCTCGAGCGTCAGCTCGTCGAGCGGCACGCCGGGTGTGAAGACGCCTGCGTTGTTGAACAGCATGTCGAGCCGGCCCCAGCGCGCGCGGATCGCTTCGAACAGCGCCGCCACCGCTGCGGGCTGCGTCACGTCGGTCGGCACGGCGAGCGTGCGCTCGGCGATATCGTTCCACGGGTCGCCGGCCTCGGCGATCGCCTGCGCCAGCGCGTCGGCGCGCCGGCCGGCGAACACGACGCGCCAGCCGTCGGCGAGCAGCGCATGCGCAGCGGCGCGGCCGATGCCCGAGCCGGCGCCTGTCACGAGGGCGATGCGGCCGTGCGGAGGCTGCTCGTGCGTCGTCGTCATCGTCACGTCTTTCTGTGTTGGGCCGGATGGGTGGCGGCGGCGTCCCAGCTCGCGGCGTCGAGCATCAGGCCGTCGCCGCGCAACGAGTCGGCGAGCATCGGCAGCGCGTCAAAGCCCCAGTAGAGCCGGCCGTCGGCCTCGATCGTCGGCACGCCGAACACGCCGCGCGATATCGCGGCGTCGGTCGCGGCGCGCAGCTCGGCCTTCACGGCGTCGCCGCGCGGGTCGCGCTGCGGCGCCAGCGCGGCTTCGAGAGCGGCCAGCCGCGCCACGTCGTCGGCCGGCGCGCCGCCGCGCCAGACGTGGCGCAGCAGCGTCTCGCAGATATGGCGGTTCGGCGTGCCGCCGGCCGGCGCGCAGGCCCAGGCCAGGCGCAGCAGCGGAAGCGGGTTGAACGGATGCACTGCCGGCAGCTGCAGCTCGATGCCGTGGCGGCGCGCGAGCCACTGCACGTGGCGGTAAGTCCAGGCGCGCTTGGGCTCGATCTCGGCCGGCCCCTTGTGCTGATGCCGGCCGAGCATCGCGGCGAACAGCACCGGCCGGTAGGTCACTTCGTACGACACGCCGACCAGCGCGTCGGGCAGGTGCTCGAACGCGAGGTGGGCATACGGCGACACGACGTCGAGCCAGAATGTCAGCTGCTTCATTGCGAACCCTTCGCGGCCGATGACAGCCGCCGCACGGCGATGCGCTCCCACAGCGCCCAGCGCGCGTCGTCGTCGAGCGCCGACCACGCGGCGATCTCGTCGAGCGTGCGCGTGCAGCCGGGGCAGCGCCCGACCTCCGCGTCGATGCGGCACACGTCGGTGCACGGCGACGGCGCGGCCAGCCCCGGCGTCGGCGCGCCCTGCGCCACGTCGGCGATCGGCGCGCCGGTCAGCCGTGTCAGCTCTTGCGGGCGCGCCGCGAACACGCCGTTCGGGTGGCCGGCCGCCGCCCACACCTCGTCGTAGCGACACAGCTCGCGGTCGATCAGCATCACGGGCGGCTGCAGGTGGCCGACCGGCGCGACGCCGCCGATCGCGAAGCCGGTGCGCTCCTTGACGAAGGCAGCGTCGGCGCGCGCCAGCGGCCCGACGAGCGCCGCCACCTTGGCCTCGTCGACGCGGCGGTCGCCCGATGCGACGACGAGCACGGCCTCGCCACGCGCGCCGCGGAACACGATGCTCTTGGCGATCTGGCCGGCGGCGACGCCGAGCGCGTCGGCTGCTTCCTGCGACGTGCGCGCCGCGACGTCGAGCCACAGCGGCGCTTCGCGGTGGCCGAGCGCCGCGAGCCGCGACGCGACACGGCGGAAGCCCTCGGGCCGCTCGATCATGGCGGCCCCTCGGCCGACGAGTACGTCGACCGGCCTTGCAAGGCCCGGCGCTCGGCCCGCGGCGCGTGGTTCAAGCGCAAGCCTCACCGCCTTCATCGCCGCGCCTGGCGAGCACGGCATTGGCGACGCGCGACACCGGCTTGCGGCCGAGCACGTCGGAGATGAACTTCGCCGCGTCGACCAGGCGGTCGAGGTCGATGCCGGTCTCGATGCCGAGGCCGCGCAGCATGAAAACGACGTCTTCCGTCGCGACGTTGCCCGTCGCACCCTTCGCGTACGGGCAGCCGCCGAGGCCGCCGACGCTGGCGTCGAAGATCGCGACGCCGGCTTCCATCGCGGCGTAGATGTTGGCGAGCGCCTGGCCGTAGGTGTCGTGGAAGTGGCCGCTGACCTCGGCCGCCGGGTAGTGCTTCAGCGCGCGCTCGAGCACCGCCTGCACGCGCCGCGGCGTGCCGACGCCGATCGTGTCGGCGACGCCGCAGTGGTCGACGCCGATCTCGCGCATCAGCCGCACGACGCTCTCGACCGCGTCGGCGCTTACGTCGCCCTGGTACGGGCAACCGAGCGCGCACGAAATCGCAGCGCGCACCTTGATGCCGTGGCGGTGCGCCGCGGCGACGACGGGCGCGAAGCGCTCGATCGACTCGGCGATCGAGCAGTTGATGTTGCGCCGGCTGAAGGCCTCGCTGGCGGCGGCGAAGACGACAACCTCGTCGGGCCGCGTCGACAGCGCGGCCTCGAAGCCCTGCAGGTTGGGCACCAGCACCGAATGGCGCACGCCCACCGGCCGCTCGATCCCCGCCATCACTTGCGCGTTGTCGGCCATCTGCGGCACCCATTTCGGGGAGACGAAGCTCGTCACTTCGATCTCGCGCAGGCCCGCACCCTGCAGCCGCCGCACCAGCTCGACCTTGTGCGCCGTGGCCACCGGCTGCTTCTCGTTCTGCAGCCCGTCGCGCGGGCCGACGTCGACCAGCTTCACCCGTTCAGGAAACATCGTCGTCACCGTGATGCCGTGAATAGCGCACGCCCGCCCCTCGGAACACGGGATGGGTTCGCCGCAGCCTCGATTGCACCATGAACGCACCGACCCCGCAGCACCCGCAGGAACCCCCGATGGACCCGACCGCCCGCCTCCGCATCGCGACACGCATCCACTACGCGCTGCTGCGCGAGATGGGCGCCGGCATCGACATCGCCTACATGCTCAGGAACGAGGACTACGCGCGCGAGGTGCTGTGCGTCTGCGACGGCTGCGGCGACGACGAACTGGTGGCGCTGGCGCGCCGCTTCGAGCATGCGAGTGCCGAAGAACAGAGCGCGACGCGCCCTGTGCCGCTCGACACCGTGCCCGCGCCGTTCGCCGCCAGCACCTGGGCGGCCGTGTCGGGCTTCGACTTCGGCCGCAGCATTTCGCGCCGGGCCGGCACGACGTTCTGACGCGTCAGGCGGCGCCGGGCCGCTCCCGAGCCGACTGAGCGCCCCCTCGGGGGGCAGCGAATGCAATGAGCGTGGGGGCTGTCATTTCACGCGGCAGCGTCCAGCCGCAGCAGTTCGTCGCCCTCGCCCACGGCATCGCCGGCCCGGTAGAGCAGTTCGGCCACCGTGCCGGCGCGCGGCGCGGCAATCGTGTGCTCCATCTTCATCGCCTCGATCACCGCCAGCGGCTGGCCGGCTTCGACGGCGTCGCCCGCCTGCACCAGAAACGCGACCACCTTGCCGGGCATCGGCGCGCTCAGGCGGCCGCCGTCGGCCGCGCCCTCGCCGGCATGCGCCATCGGATCGAACTCGCGCACCACCGCCGAGCCGGCGGCGCCGAACACGCCGTAGCTCTCGCCGACGGCGTGCACGGCCAGCGCCCAGCGGTGCTCGCCGACGACGACATCGTGACCGGCGTCGCCGCGTGTGCGCGCCTCGAACGGCCAGCGCGCGGCGCCGACGCCGAGGACCATCGCGCCGTCGTGGCGGCGTTCGAGGCTGACGGCATGGTGCGCGTCGCCGAGCTGCAGGTCGAAGTGGCGCCGTGCGCCGCCGTGCATGCGCCAGCCGTCGCGCCGCGACCAGGGATCGGCCGTCTCGGCGGCTCGCTCGGCGGCCAGCTTGTGCGCGACGACCCCCGCGGCGACACACTCGACGGGCAGCGGTGTCGCATCGAACAGGGCGTCGCGCTCGCGCTCGATCAGCGCCGTGTCGAGGTCTGCACCGGCGAACGCCTCGCTCGCGACGACGCGGCGCAGGAATGCGGCGTTCGTGTGCAGCCCGACGACATGCGTGCCGGCGAGCGCTGCGTCGAGCCGCGCCAGCGCCTGTTCGCGGTTCGCGCCCCAGACAATGAGCTTGGCGAGCATCGGGTCGTAGTGCGGCGTGACGGCGTCGCCTTCACGCACGCCGGCGTCGATGCGCGTGCCGCCGGCGCGGTCGGTCGCGAACTCGGCGTGCGTCGGCCAGCGCAGCACGTGCAGCCGCCCGGTCGCCGGCAGGAAGCCGGCATCGGGATTCTCGGCGCACAGCCGCGCCTCGATCGCGTGGCCCTCGATGCGCAGCTCGTCCTGCGTCGCGGGCAGCGGCTCGCCGGCGGCGACGCGCAACTGCCACTCGACCAGGTCGTGCCCCGTGATCGCCTCGGTGACGGGGTGCTCGACCTGCAGCCGCGTGTTCATCTCCATGAACCAGTAGCGCAGGTCGCCGCCGGGCGCGGGCTCGGCGATGAATTCGACGGTGCCGGCGCCGACATAGCCGACGGCCCGCGCCGCGGCCACCGCCGCCGCGCCCATCTCGGCGCGGCGCACGGCGCTCAGGCCCGGCGCGGGCGCCTCTTCGAGGATCTTCTGGTGGCGCCGCTGCACCGAACAGTCGCGCTCGAACAGGTGCACGCAGCGGCCGTGCGCATCGGCGAAGACCTGGATCTCGATGTGGCGCGGGCGCGTGACGTAGCGCTCGATCAGCACGCGGTCATCGCCGAAGGCCGATACGGCCTCACGGCGGCACGAAGCCAGCGCGGCGTCGAACGCCGCGGCTTCGTCGACGCGGCGCATGCCCTTGCCGCCGCCGCCGGCACTGGCCTTGATCAGCAGCGGAAAGCCGATGCGCGCGGCCTCGGCGCGCAGCAGCGCGTCGGACTGATCGTCGCCGTGGTAGCCGGGCACGATGGGCACGCCGGCCGCTGCCATCGCCGCCTTGGCCGCTGACTTGCTCCCCATCGCGGCGATCGCCGCGGCCGGCGGGCCGATGAAGACGAGCCCGGCGTCGGCGCAGGCCGTAGCGAAGGCCTCGTTCTCGCTCAGGAAACCATAGCCCGGGTGTACCGCCTCGGCGCCACTGGCCAACGCCGCCTCGACGATTCGCTCGGCGCGCAGGTAGCTGTGCGCGGGCGCGGCGCCGCCGATGTGCACGGCCTCGTCACAAGCGGCGACATGGCGCGCGTTCGCGTCGATGTCGGAATGAACGGCGACGGTGCGCACGCCCAGGCGCCGCGCCGTCGCCGCGACGCGGCACGCGATCTCGCCGCGGTTGGCGATCAGGATCTTGCGGAACATCGACGTCAACCCTTCATCGCCGGATGCGGCGCCGGAGCGCCGCGCAGGCGACGCCACAAGTCGATCAGGAACTTCGACAGCAGCCAGATCATCACGACCATCAGCACCAGCGCGACGCCCAGTGCACCGAGGAAGAAGACCGGGTGCGCGAATGCCGTCCACAGCGCGACGGGCACAAGCCCGTCCTCGAACAGCGAGACGGCAATGTTGGAGAAGGGCTCGGGCGAGGTGTTGACCGCCGCGCGCGTCGTCGCCTTCGCCGTGTGCGCCGTCGCCGCCAGCGTGCCGCCGACGAGCGCGGCGACCGCGGCCCAGGTCGCTTGGTCGGCGCCGAACACGGCCGCCGCGAGCGCCGCGCCTGCCGGGATGCGGATCACGGTGTGAATCAGGTCCCATACCGTGTCGAGCCCCGGGATCTTGTCGGCGAAGAACTCGATGAACAGCATCAGCCCGCTCGCGCCGAGCACGAGCGGATGCTGCAGCAGCTGCAGCCCGGAAGGCAGCTGCACCCAGCCGGCATAGCCCACCAGGCCGGTGATCGTCAGCACGGCATAGAGCCGGATGCCGCTGGCCCAGCCGAGCGCGGCGGCCAGCGCGATGAGCTGCGCGGTGTCGAACGGGATGTCGATCGGTGTCATGACGCGTCGCGCGCCCGAATCCACGCCGGCGGCCGCTGTTCGAGGAACGCCGCGAGGCCTTCGCGGCCCTCGTCACTGGCGCGGATGTCGGCGATGCGCCGCGCCGTCTCGGCGCGCAGCGCGGCGTCGAGCGGCGCGCCGGCGACGTCCTTGACGAGGCGCTTGCATGCCTTCACCGCCTCGGGCCCGTTGGCGACGAGCAGCGCGAGCAGCGCCTCGACCGCGCCGTCGATGGCGTCGTCGGCGCAGACCTCGTGCACGAAGCCGATGCGCTGCGCCGTACGCGCGTCGAAACGTTCGGCGGTGACGAACCAGCGCCGCGCCTGCTGCTCGCCCATCGCGCGCACGACGTAGGGGCCGATCGTCGCCGGCAACAGGCCGAGCCGCGCTTCGCTCAGGCAGAACTGCACGCGCTCGGCGGCGACCACCACGTCGCACACTGCGGCCAGCCCGACGCCGCCGGCGTAGCAGTCGCCGTGGATGCGCGCGACCAGCGGCAGCGGGCAGCTGTAGAGCGTCCACAGCATGTCGGCCAGCGCCTGCGCATCGGCGCGGTTCTGCTCCCAGGTCTGCGTGCCGATGGCGCGCATCGAGTTCAGGTCGGCGCCGGCGCAGAACGCCTTGCCGCGGCCGCCCAGCACGATGGCGCGCAGCCCGGGCGTCGCGCCGAGCGCGGCGACGCTGCGCGCAAGCTCGCCGATCAGCGCGGCGTCGAGCGCATTGCGCACCTGGGGCCGGTCGAGCCAGACGCGCGCGATCGTGCCGTCGGTTTCCGTTGTCAGCAGGCCCATCGCATCACATCCGGAAGATGCCGAACTTCGCGTCGGCGATCGGCGCGTTCAGGCTCGCGCTCAGGCCGAGCGCGAGCACGCGGCGCGTGTCGGCGGGGTCGATGACGCCGTCGTCCCACAGCCGCGCGCTGGCGTAGTACGGGTGGCCCTGGCGCTCGTACTGCTCGAGGATCGGCTTGCGGAACGCCGCTTCTTCGGCCGCACTCCAGGTCCCCCCCTTGGCCTCGATGCCGTCGCGCCGAACGGTGGCGAGCACGCTGGCCGCCTGCTCGCCGCCCATCACGGAGACGCGCGCGTTCGGCCATAGCCACAGGAAGCGCGGCGAGTAGGCGCGCCCGCACATGCCGTAGTTGCCGGCGCCGAAGCTGCCGCCGACGATGACGGTGAACTTGGGCACGTTGGCCGTCGCCACCGCCGTCACCATCTTGGCGCCGTGCTTGGCGATGCCTTCGTTCTCGTGCTTGCGGCCGACCATGAAGCCGGTGATGTTCTGCAGGAAGACGAGCGGAATCTTGCGCTGGCAG
>Ga0073899_10004117_pt1 | contig 12774 bp, 10 predicted proteins | sample KloWWTmetaKNB5Ph_FD_88975 | JGI IMG/M metagenome (GOLD analysis project Ga0073899, IMG submission 88975) | Active sludge microbial communities from Klosterneuburg, Austria, studying microevolution and ecology of nitrifiers - Klosterneuburg... | ecosystem: Engineered > WWTP > Aerobic digester >... | reverse complement strand
GTCGGCCGCCTCGACCCGCGCCCGGGTCAGGTTGGCGTGCAGGTCGTGGGTGCAGGTGAGCGGCGCGCCGCCGGCCGCGTCGCGCGCCCGCCGCAACAGCTCGGCCTCGGGGTCGCGCAGCCCTTCGACGCCCATCGCGCCGTGCAGCGCCAGCACGACGCCGTCGGGGCGCGCCGCGCGCAGGCCGTCGGTCAGGCGATCGGCCAGCGCCTCGAAGCACGCCCGCGACAGCTTGCCGCCCGACGAGGCCCACGCGGAGATGATCGGCACCGGCGTGGCGCCGCTGGCGCGCAGCGCCGCCACCGCGCCAGCCAGCTCGGCCTTCTTGAAGAAGCCCGGCACCTCGTTGGGCGTGCGGTCGACCGCGGCCAGGAGCGCGTCGCCGGTCAGGTAGTGGCTCTGCTCGAAGTCGGCCAGCTCGGTCGGGACCGGCGTCAGCGCGTTGGTCTCTTGCATGATCCGCGCGAACGCGATCCGGCGCACGCGCTACCGCCGCCGCCCGAGCGCGCCGCGCACCGCCGCCAGCTTGTCGAGCGCGGCGTCGATCTGCGATCCGTAGCGATCGATGAGCTTGCCGACCACGCCGTCCTGCGCGCTGGCGTTGACGTCGGGCACGACCACGCCGGGCATGTACATCGCCTGCATCACCTTCTTGACCGACTGCTTGACCATCCCGCGCAGCGGCAGCTTGGCCATCATCCCGTACATCGGCGCCGAGCCGCTCTGCTTGAGCGACGGGTCGGCGCGGACCTCGGCGCACGCGGCGCGCAGGTCGGCGAGGTAGTCGTCGACGATGGCCAGGTGGTTGGCGGTGCAGGTCAGGTGGATCGCGGCCGGGTGCTGGCTGCGATCGACCGACCAGCCGCGGGCCTCGAGCCGATCGGCGACGGTGTAGATGTCGGGGCCGCCGGGGGTGGCGCCGAACGCGACGATCGTCGCCTGGCTGTCGCCGATCACCTGCAGGCCGTCGATCGCGGCGGCGCCGGCGCGCACCCGGTCGGCGACCTCGAGCGCGGCCGCGGTGAGCCGCTGGTAGCCGTCGGCGCCCAGGCCCTGCAGCGCGGCCCACGCCGCGGCGATCGGGCCGCCGGGGCGGGTGCCGATCAAGGTCGGCGACACGTAGATGCCACCCGGGAAGTCGGCGGCGACGAAGAACTGGTGCTGCATGTCCTTCATCGCGCGCCACAGCAGCACCGACGCGCCCTTGCCGGCGTAGGCGTACTTGTGGAGGTCGGCCGAGATCGACGTCACCGCCGGCACCCGGAAGTCCCAGGCCGGCAGCGCGCGGCCGAGCCGCTCGACCCACGGCAAGACGAAGCCGCCGACGCAGGCGTCGACGTGCAGCGGCAGCTTGGCCCGGGCGCACACCGCGCCGACCTCGGCCACCGGATCGATCACGCCGTGGGCGTACTGCGGCGCCGACACCACGACCGCGATCGTCGACGGGCCGATCGCCCGCTCGAGGGCGCGCACGTCGACGCGCTGGTCGGCGTCGACCGGCACCTTCTTGAGCCGCACGCCGAAGTAGTGCGCGGCCTTGTCGAACGCCGGGTGCGCGGTGATCGGCAGGACGATCACCGGCCGACGGATCCACGGCTTGTGCTGGCGCGCGCGATCGCGGTACGCGGCCACCGCGACCAGGATCGACTCGGTGCCGCCCGAGGTGACCGCGCCGACGGTGTCGGGGCCGCCGTGCATCAGGTCGGCGGCCATCTGGGTGATCTCGGCCTCGAGCCCGCGCAGGCTCTGGAACGCCATCGGGTTGAGCAGGTTGCCCGACGCGAACAGCGCGTGGGCCCGCTCGAGCAAGCGGCTGTGCTCGTCGCCGGCGTGGTAGACCAGCGAGAACACGCGGCCGCGCTTCCAGTCGGTGTCCTTGGCCTTGCGCGCCTCGAGGTCGGCGAGCAGCTCGTCGGCGCCGCGGCCGTGGGCGGGGACGGTGGCGCGGTTTACAGGATCGGTCCTCCCAGCGCGGCCTCGACCGACACCGTCATGATGTTGTTACCGCCGCTGCCGCGGATGTTCGACGGCGGGTTGGTGATGCTGTCGCGGATCTCGGGGATGTCGTACCAGTAGTGCAGGTAGCTGGCGGCCAGCTTGAAGCGCCCCACCGGGAACCGCACGCCGGTGTGCAGGCCCCAGTGCGAGAACGTCGGCTGATCGAACGTGACCGTCTGCGCCGGCGCCGGCGTGCGGTCGTAGTGGACGCCGGCCATCAGCTCGACGCACGGCGCCTGCGGCAGGTCGTGGACCCGCACGCCGCCGGCCGCCTGCCACGAGTCGTTGTAGTTCTTGGGCGTGAGCAGCTGGCTGACCAGCGGCAGGCCGTTGATCTGGGTGCGCTGCTCCGTGTACGCGCGGTACAGGTAGTAGCGGACCTCGGTGCCGATCTCGAGCTTGGGCGTGACGTCGTAGTTGGCGCCGCCGAGGAAGGTCCACGGCAGCACTAGCCCGGTCTTCTGGTTGCCGACGTACTGATCGCCCGGCACGGTGGCGTCGGCGCCGGTGGTGAGCCGGACCTCGCCCTCGAGCATCGGGTCGACGCGGCCGATCACGGTGGCGCCCAGCGTGAGCTTGGGGATCGGCCGGGCCAGCACGCCGGCGTTCCAGGTGAACTTCCAGTCCTCGCCGTCGATCACCAGCTCGGCGTTGGAGCCCAGCAGCCGCTCGGCGTCGATGCCGTTGACGATCGGGAACAGGTGGCGCTTGCCGTGGACCCGCACGTTCATCATGCCGGCGCCGAGGCCGACCGAGAGCTTGCGGTTGATCTGGTACGCGGCCACCGCGGTGACCGTCGGCGCCACGATGTAGCCGTCGATCAGGTGGTAGCGGGTGACGTCGGTGTCTGCGAACTGCGCGCCGGTGCCGTTGGACACGTAGGCGGCGACCGCGCCCCACAGCTTGCCCGGCAGGATCTCGGCCGAGGCGGTCAGCATCGGGATCGCGCCGATGGCGCGGGTCGGCCGGGTGGTCGGGTAGTAGCCCTCGGCGTCGACCGGCGCGTCGAGCCACCGGTCGCTCTGGTCCCACGGCCGCAGCTTGAACTCGGTGTTGAGCACCGCCAGCCCGAACGTCGCGTAGATGCGGACGCCGGGGAGCAGCGTCAGGCCAGCCGGGTTGTGGAACACCGCCGACGGCTCGTCGGGGCGGCCCACCACCGCGGCCATGCCGGTGCGGCGGACGCCGACCTCGGGGATGCCGAAGCCGCCGGCGCGCGCGGGGGCGGCGGTGGCGGCGCAGGCGAGGACGGCGGCCGCGAACCAGAGCGTGCGGTGCATCCGACCAGCATCGGCGGTGCGCGCGGCGATTTCAATCGGCGCGGCCACCAGGCACGATGGGGCGTGGCCGATCGTCCGTCGCTCATCGAGGTGCTGGGGCTGTCGCCGTGGCGGCAGCGCCTGCGCGAGACCGTCTTCGCGGTGCGCGGCGACGCGCTGACGCCGCCCAGCCGGTTCGATCACACCAGCCTGCGCATCCTGCAACCGCGGCTGGCCGCCGCGCTGTGGCGGGGCCAGCGGCCGTTCGGTCGCGCGGTGCCGATCTACAACCTGTTCAACCGCACCCCGACGCCGATCGTCGACGGCTGGTCGGTGCGCAAGACCCACGTCCGCGACTACCGCGGCGGCACGCTCACCTACGACAGCCACAACGGCACCGACTTCGCGACCGCGCCCGGCACGGTGATCGTCGCCCCGGCCGCGGCCCGCGTGGTCCTGGTCGTCAGCGAGTTCCACCGCGGCGGCCTCAAGCTCCTGCTCGATCACGGCGACGGCCTGGCCACCAGCTGCGCGCACCTGGCGCGGGCGCTGGTCGAGCCCGGCCAGGTGGTCGCCCGCGGCGAGCCCATCGCGCTGTCCGGAGCGTCGGGCCTCAACTTCGTCGCCGCGCTCGGCGCCGATCCGCCGCACCTGCACTTCAACACCTGGCTCGACGGCGTGCCGGTCGACCCGTTCGCCGCGCCGGGTGAGGTCTCGCTGTGGCGCCGCGCCAACGACCCCGCCCCCGGCGCCGCCGATCGCGATCTGCCCCCGACCGCGATCGACGACGCCCGCCTCGAGGCCCAGCTCGCCGCCTGCAAGGATCCGGCGCTCGCCGCCCGCCTGCGCGCCATCCCCGACCTCGGCGCGCGCGCGCTGGCCACGATCTTCGCGCGCAACTACCAACCGATGCGGTTCGCCGAGCACGTCTCTCCGTACGCCGCCCGCCCGGTCCGCGTCCCCCGCCTCGACCTGCCATTTGCGGCCACCGACTACGACCGCATCCATCTGCCGGGGGTGTGACCCCGGGACCCGCGGCCGCGGCCGCGGTCTACTTCCCCTTCGCGACCACCGCGGTGCACTCGGCGAGCGCGGCCTCGAGCGTCGTCTCGCCCGAGCCCATCGACGTCCACTCGTTGATCTTGACCTTGCCGGTCGCGACCGCGGCGTCGCCGAGCTTCACGGTGGCGGCCTCGTTTTCCTTGGCGCCGCACGCGACCGGCTTGCCGGCGTCGTCCTTGCCGGTCGACAGCGTCACCGTGGTCCAGCCGACGCCGTTCGACGTCGACGTCGTGACGCCGGCGACGACGCCCGTGACGCTCACGACCTGGTCCTTCCACTTCGAGCGACCAGCCAGCGCCGTGGCGCGGAACGCGTCGACGGTCACCGGCTTGCCGTCGGTGGGCGGCGCCGCGGCGTTGGGATCCTCGGGCGGGCCCGGCTCGACCCCGGCCATCTTCATGCACTCGCTGCGGTTGCCGGGCAGCTCGCCCTTGGCGATCTTCATCGGGCTGGTCACCGAGGCGACGTTGTCGCCGTCCTTGGTGATGGACGCGTAGGCGCAGTCGTCGCCCTCGATCACCGCCCAGCCGAGCGTGTCGCCGTCGACCTTGGTCGGCTCGCCGGCCTGGCCCTTGGCGCGGGCCAGCGCGTCGGCCAGCGCCCGCGGTGGCGGGGTGCCGATGGCCTCCTTGAGGCCCATCACGCGCTCGATGGTGAGCTTGCCGGTGAACGGCGGCGGCGGCGCGGCCGGGGCGGGCGGCGGCGTGGGGGCGGCGGGCTTGGCGCTGCCGCCGCCGCTGGCGTCGTCGGTCTTCTTGCCGCAGCCGGCGGCGAGGCCGGCCACGATCATGGCGAGGAGGAGCGTGCGGTGCATGGCCGCGAGGCTACACCACCCCGCCGCCGCTCACGCGACGGCGCCGCGGCGCCGGAACGTGGCGAACGCGCTGGTGTAGCCGTGGACGAAGGTCTTGCCGGCCACCGGGCCCAGCTCGCCATTGCAGAAGAAGCCGCCGATCGGCACCTGGCCGCGGGCGCGCGCGAACGCCTCGCTGTCGTGGTTGGGCGCGCCGTACAGCGCCTGGCCGCGGCCGACGCACGAGAACAGCAGCGCGCCGGCCGCCGGGGCCGCCGGCTCGGCCAGCAGCTCGGCGAGATCTTCGGCCGAGGTCGCGGCGTCGCGCAGGTGGAACTGCACGACCTGGCCGGGCTCGACGCTCGCGGCCACGGTGAGCGCGCCGCTGGCGCGATCGCAGCCGACCAGGTTGCGCACCAGCACGTCGCGGCGGCCGAGCCGCGCGCCGTCGCGGGCCAGGCCGATGAACAGCGAGTGTCGGCACAGCGCGCGGTCGGCTGGCGGCATCGACGCGTGCAGCTCGGCCAGCGCGGCCAGCGCGGGCTTGCCGTCGAGCTCGAGGATCACGCTGCCGAGGCCCTTGGTCACGAACAGCGGCGGGCCGACCGGCCGGCAGCCCTGCGCGACGATCGTGTCGACCGCGACGTCGCCGTCGAGCGTGACCAGCACCGCGCCCTCGCGGTGGCGGGCCTCGCCGGCGAACAGCGTGTTGCCCGGCCGGCCGCGCCCGGTCATGCCGCCCGACGCCAGGCCGCCGACGGTGGTGGCGGTGGGCCACACCGTGTCGAGCCAGGGCACCAGCCGGTCGACCGGGCTGGTCATCGGGCAGGGCAGCGCGATCACCGCGCGGGCGTCGAGGTCCGGCGCCAGCCAGGTGTCGGGATCGGGGCCGAGGTGGTGGACCGCGGCGTTGACGCCGGGCAGCCGCGCCACCGTCACCGCCAGCGCGGGCCGGTGCTCGATCTCGAGGCCGCCACCGATCGCGCCGCCGACCGTGCACCCGGCGATCGCGGCGCCAGGGAACTGCCGGGCCAGCGTCCGCGACAGGTGCGCGAAGCCGGCGGCGTGGTGGTCGGTGACGAACGCCAGCACCAGGTCGGCGCGCGCGTCCCCCAGCGCTTCGGCCGCCTCGGCGGCGGCCTGATCGCAAGCGGCGATCGTATCGGGAGCGGTGGCGATGGCCGAGGCCCAACGCATCGCTACCAGCGTACTCGATCGCCAGCGGTCGACAACGCCCGCAAACGCCGCGCTTGACCGCCGTCGGCGCTGGCGCGATCGTCGAGGTTATGATCGTGTCGACGGCCGCGCACGAGGCGAGCCTGGCCGCGCTCGCCGCCGAGGTGCGCGAGCCCGCGGCCGGCCTCCACGGGCCGGGCAGCCCGGCGTGGCGCATCGAGCGCGATCTGGTGATCTTCCTCGGCGGCGGCCGCGCGGCGCTGCTGCAGCTGGCCCACCCCTACGTCGCCTACGGCGTGCACCAGCACTCGCGCACCCGCGACGACGTGGTCGGGCGGTTCCGGCGCACCTTCGACAACGTCTTCGCGATGGCGTTCGGCACGCTCGACGACGCGCTGACCTCGGCGCGGCGGGTCCACCGCATCCACACCCACATCACCGGGACGATCGGCGAGGACGCGGGCGCGTTCCCGCGCGGCGCGCCCTACCACGCCAACGAGCTGGCCGGGCTGATCTGGGTGTGGGCGACGCTGGTCGACTCGGTGGTCGCGGTCTACGCGGCGATCGGCGAGCCGCTCACCAGCGCCGAGCGCGAGGCGTACTACCGGGGCGCGATCCGGTTCGCGCGGCTGTTCGGCATCGGCCCCGGCGACGTGCCCGCGACCTGGGACGGCTTCGCGGCGTACGTGGCCGCGACGATCGCGTCGCCGGTGATCACCGTGACCGCGCCGGCGCGGCAGATGGCCGGCTTCCTGTTCGGCGGCCGCGTGGGGCTGGTGGCGCGCGCGGTCAGCGCCGCGCTGTTGCCGCCGTCGGTGCGCGCGCAGTTCGGGCTGTCGTTCGGCCGGCGCGAGCGCGCGCTGGCGATGGCGACCCTGGCCGCGGTGCGCGCGGCGCGGGCGGTGACGCCGCGATCGGCGTGGGACGTGCCGGCCTACCGCGACGCCGAGCGGCGGCTGCGCGGGCTGCCGCCGAGCGCGTGGAGCCGCTGGGTCGAGGCGCGGCTGGTGGCGCTGGCCGGGCGCACGGCGCAGGCGCGGCCGACGCGCTAGCTAGCGCTGCTACGCCGAGGTCATCGCGCGGGTCACGATCAGCACGACGTCGAGCGCGCGCGCGACCGCCATCGCCGGCGTGGCGCCGCTGAGCTCGCGGTCGAGCGCGACGAACACGTACTCGCCGGGCGGCAGCGCGAAGCGGAACTGGCCGTCGCGATCGCTCTTGACCCGGCGCGGGGCGGGGCCGCGGCGATCGGCGTGGGTGGCGACCACGGTGACGCCCGGGATCGCCTGGCCCGCGTGATCGACCACGCGCCCGACCACCTGCGCGCTGGCGAGCGGCACCTCTCGCTTGGGCGCCAGGTTGGTCGGGGCTGGCGTGGCAGGTCGGCGCACGCCACCAGCCTGCGCAGCGGAGGGGACCGCGAGGAGCGCGCAGGCGAGGAGCAGGTGGGCGGGGCGCATGGGGGGAGGTACGGAGCACACCGCGTGCCGATGGCCGACGATCGGTAGACCCGCGACGCCACGCCCCGGTTGCACCGAAAACGCGCGCCTGCGACCGGTCGCAGCCTGGTCGCAACCGGTCGCACCTGTCGCGCTCCCGCCACAGCGGGTGACCCGCCGCGACAGAACGTCGAGGCGTCCTCGCCCTCGGCCGCTACTTGAACTTCTCGGGATCGACCGCGAACCGCTTCACCCAGCGCTGGATCTGCTTGCGATCCTTGTTGAGCGCCCGCGCCACGGCGCTGATGTTGCCGCGGTGATCGCGCATCGCGGCGCACAGGCTGTCGCGCAGCGCCTCGTCGGCCGGGGTCAGCGGCGTCGTGCGGGCCGCGCCGGGTGGGCGGCCCGAGCGCACCGCGTCGGGCAGGTGGCTCGCCAGCACCGGCGTGGCGCCGGCCAGCACCGACGCCGTGGTCAGCGCCTGCTCGAGCTCGCGGATGTTGAGCGGCCACGGGTAGCGGAACAACAGCCGCGCGGCGTCGAGGTCGAGCCCCACCGCGTCGGCCGGGAAGTGCCGCTCGTACAGCGAGCCGATCAGGATGCCGAGATCGGGGCGGCGCTCGGCCAGCGCCGGCACCGCGATGCGGAAGCCGGCCAGGCGCGCGAACAGGTCGTGGCGGAACAGGCCCTCGGCGATCATCTCGTCGAGGTCGCGGTGGGTGGCGGCGATGATCCGCACGTCGACCGAGACCGGGCGGGTGCCGCCCACCGGCGTGACCTCGCGCTCCTGCAGCACCCGCAAGAGCGTCGCCTGCGACGCCGCCGGCAGGTCGCCGATCTCGTCGAGGAACAGCGTGCCCTTGTCGGCGGCGCGCACCAGCCCGGTGTGATCGGCGTGGGCGCCGGAGAACGCGCCCTTCTTGTGGCCGAACAGCTCGCTCTCGATGAGGTTGTCGGGCAGCGCGCCGCAGTTGACCGCGACGAACTCGCCGCTGCGCCCCGACAGCGCGTGGGCGGCGCGGGCCAGCACCTCCTTGCCGGTGCCGCTGTCGCCCTCGACCAGGATCGACACCGCCGAGCCGGCCACCTGCCGCATCCGGGCCAGGTCGCGGCCGTACTCGGGGATCAGCGTGGCCAGGCCGGCGATCGGCTCGCGGCTGCGCTCGAGATCGATGATCGGCGGATCCTGATCGCCCAGCGGCAGGCGCTCGCAGAACACGAACAGCGTGTGGCCGAACTCGATCAGGTCGCCGTCGGCCAGCACCGCCCGCTTGGTGGGCTGGCCGTTGACGAAGGTGCCGTTCTTGGAGTCGGTGTCGGTCAGCACCCAGCGGCCGAACGACGGCTCGAGCCGGGCGTGCTTCGACGACATCCACCGGTCCGGGACCCGGACGAACAGCTCGGCGCCGGTGCGGTCGGCCTTGCGCTCGCTGCCGCGGCCCAGCACCACGGCGGCGACGTCGCCGAGGTCGTAGCGCGCCGACAGCGCGCGCGGGCGCTGGCACTCGAGCGCGAGCACGAGTGCGGGCCGCAGGCGCGTCGCGTCGGGGCGCGGGCCCGCGTCTTCGGCCAGAGAGAGCGTCGCACCCAGCGTGTCCACCATCGAGCGCATCTTAGCCAAACTCAACCGCGACCACACCCCCTGCCATTCCCAGTGATCGTCACCACTGCCGGGTGACCGTCACCGCCAGGGCCCGCCCCGTCGAGGGCACGCCGGCGCGGGCCAGGTAGCGGCGGTCGAGCAGATCGGTGAGCTGCCCCGAGATCACCCACGGCCCGGCCTCGTAGCTGCCCGCCAGGTCGAGGGCCTGGTACTCGGGCAGCCACTGCTGGCGATCGAGGCGCCGACCCATCACCCGCAGTCGCACCTCGGTCCACAGCCCCTCGATCGGCCGCGCGGCGAGGTGCAGCTGGGCGCGGTGGCGGGCCAGGAAGTCGAGGGGCTCGCCGCGGCCGGGCGCGCCGGCCTCGATGAAGCTGTACGCCGCGCCGCCCTCGACCACCTGATCGCGGCCGATGACCGCGCTCACGTCGACGCCCTGCAGATCGAGCGCGCCGCTGTTGGTGAAGCGGCGGGTCGCGGGATCGGTCTTGATGAGCCCGTCGCTCCACCGCGCCCACGCCGCCGACTCGAGCCGGTGGCGGGCGCCGCCGATCGCGACCCGCGCCTCGGCGAAGTCGTTGACCTCACCGTCGAGGCCGGCGGTGCCGGCGTCGCTGCGGTAGCGCTCGCGCAGGGTCGGCAGGCGGCCCTTGCGCGCGACCGTCGCGGTGAACGCGACGTCGGCGACCGGCGCGTAGGCGGCGACCAGCTTGCCCTCGGGCCGCACCGGCGCGCCCAGCCCCAGCGGCACCGCCAGCCCGAGCGCCGCGTCGAGCCGCAGCCGCGCGTCCTCGTACTGGCCACCGGCCGCGACCTCGGCCACCGTCGAGCGGCCCCGCGACAAGGTCAGGCCGTCGTCGACCCGGGCCGCCTCGCTGTCGAGGTGGGCCGACGCCACCGCGCGGGTGCGCGGGCCCAGGCCGCGGGTGATCAGCAACCCGGCGCCGGCGCGGTTGGCGCGCACGTCCTCCTTGGCCTCGGGCGTCGTCAGCGTCGGGTCGAGGAAGAAGTGGGTCAGCCGGGTGGTGCCGTGGCCGTAGGCGTCGGCCAGGAGCTGCCACCGGCCGATCGTCCGCTCGTACCGGGCGCTGGCGCGGCCCAGCAGCTCGCGATCGATCTGGGTGATCTCGGCGGTGTCGTCCTCGATCGGCGGCACGACGTAGCCGCGCACCAGGCCGAAGCCGTCGATCACCAGCCGGTCCTTGCCGCGGCGATCCTCGAGCCGCAGCGCCAGGCCGGCGGCGCGGCGACCTTCGTCGACGTCGACCTCGCCCGGGATGTCGAACGCTCGGGCGCCCAGCTCGCCGGTGGCCGAGACGCGCAGCGCGGTGTGGGCGCCGAGCGCGTGGCGGCCGGTCACCGCGGCGACGCCGGCGCGCGCGGTGGTCGCGGTGGCGCGGGCCAGCAGCGCCGCCGGGCCGATCGCGTCGGAGGTGTGCAGCTCGACCACGCCGCCGGGGCCGCCGGGGCCGTCGATCGGCGAGGCCGGCGCGGTCGACACCCGCACCTGGGCCAGGTCGGTGGTCGGCAGGCTCGAGAGATCGAAGTTGCCGAAGTACGGATCGTCGATCGCGACGCCGTCGATCAGGATCTTCACCGCGCTGCGCCGCGCGCCGCGGATGTCGATCTGCCGGCCGCCGCGCCCGGCCTCGCGGATGACCACGTCGGGCAGGTACGCGATCGCCGCCGCGACGTCGGTGGCGCCGCGCCGGGCCAGCTCGCGCGCGTCCTGGCGCGGCTGGGTGTCGCGATCGAACGGCTTGTCGGGGCGCTCGTCCCAGATCTCGATGACCTCGGCCTGGGCCAGCGCCAGCGCGGTGGCGAGGTCGATGGTCTCGGGGCCGGCCGGCGGCGGGGCGGGCGGCGGGGTGGGGGGCGGTTCGTCGGCCCTGGCGGCCCCGGGCCCCACGAGGGCGGCGATCGCGAGCAGCCAGGACCACGAGCGGAGCACGATCGCAGCGTACCTGCGAGCGCCGTGCCGCGACATCACACGCCGGTTACGCCGACTTCTTGCGCGACTTCTTCTTGGCGTCGACCGCCTCGACCGGCGCGGCCTCGGCGGCCTTGGCCGGCTGCCCGGCGGACGCGGCCATGCCCAGCGACGCCTTCAGCGCCTCCATCAGGTCGATGATCTTGCCCTGCGGTGCCTCGGGGGCGGCGGTGATCTCCTGGCCGTCGATCTTGCCCTGGATCAGCTCGAGCATCCGGCCCTTGACGTCGTCCTTGTACTTCTTGTTGTCGAACGTCGCGACGGTGATCTGCGAGATGATCTGCCGGGCCAGCGCCAGCTCGGTGGCCTTGACCTCGGGCAGGTCGGGCAGCGGCACCTCGGCCCACTCCTTGACCTCGTCGGCGTAGCGCAGCTGGTGCATGATCAGGCCGTTCTGGAACGGCCGCACCGCGACGACGTACTGCTTGCCGCGGGCCGAGTAGGTGGCGATGCCGATCAGGCCGCTCTCGACCATCGCCTCGTTGATCAGCCGGTAGGCGCGCTCGCCGCCCTTGTCGGGGCCCAGGTAGTACGACTTCTCGAACAACAGCGGGTCGACGGTCGTCGCCGGCACGAACTCGGTCAGGTCGATGGCGTTGGTGGCGACCGCGTCGAGCGCCTTGAGCTCGTCGGCGGTGAGCACGACGTACTGGCCCTTGGTGAACTCGTAGCCCTTGACCATCTGGTCGCGCTCGACGACCTCGCCGTCCTTGGTGCAGATGTACTGCTGCTTCAGACGTGATCCGCACGCGCCGTGGAGCATGTTGAACGAGACGTCCGATCCGCTCTCGCTCGTCGTGTAGAGCTTGATCGGGATCGAGACCAGGCCGAACGAGATGGTGGCGGTGCCGATGGCGCGGGCGGGCATGGCGCTATGATACCGGTCCCGCCGGATTCGGTCACATGAGTAGCCCCGACGACGACGATCCGCTCGCGAAGTACCGCGACAAGCGCACCGCCGGGGCCACGCCCGAGCCGATCGGCGCGCGCCCGGCCGCCGGCCGCGCCTCGGCCGGCGTGTTCGTCGTCCACGAGCACCACGCGACCCGCACCCACTGGGATCTGCGCCTCGAGATCGACGGCGTGCTGGTGTCGTGGGCGGTGCCGCACGGGCCGACCATGGACCCCGACGTCAAGCGGCTGGCGGTCAAGGTCGAGGCCCACCCGCTCGAGTACTGCGACTTCGAGGCGGTCATCCCCGAGGGCAACTACGGCGCCGGGCCGATGGTGGTGTGGGATCGCGGCCGGTTCGTGCCCGAGATCGATCCGCGCGACGGCCTGCGCGGCGGCGAGATCAAGTTCAGCCTCCAGGGCTACAAGCTGCGCGGCGCGTTCACGCTGGTCCAGACCGGCGGCCGCGGCCCCCGGGGCTCGGCGGCGGCCAAGGGCGGCGACAACTGGCTGCTGATCAAGAAGCGCGCCGCGTGGAGCGAGGCGGCGCTGGCCGCCGGGCC
>Ga0073899_10004116_pt1 | contig 12774 bp, 13 predicted proteins | sample KloWWTmetaKNB5Ph_FD_88975 | JGI IMG/M metagenome (GOLD analysis project Ga0073899, IMG submission 88975) | Active sludge microbial communities from Klosterneuburg, Austria, studying microevolution and ecology of nitrifiers - Klosterneuburg... | ecosystem: Engineered > WWTP > Aerobic digester >... | reverse complement strand
TTCTTTTGGCGTCGTGATGTCTGCTGTGTCGCAGTCATCAGGGTTGCCGGTGACTTCTGTCGCATCGACACAAGCCTTGTTGACGATCGGTTGCGTCGCGACGTACTTGTCGAGAGTGGCTGTGATAGTGAAAGTCTTTGATTCACCTGGCGCAAGTGTGACTTTAGCCGTCCACTTGTTGTTGGCAATCGTGCCGATGTCGGCGCTCTTAAACGTAACATTTGCAGGAGCCGCGTCAGAAACGACAGCATCTGTAAGTTTGACGTTACCTGTGTTGGTTACCATGATCTCATAGGCAAATGGTTCGCCAACTTTGACAACTTCGTTTTCTTTGCCGTTGACAGTCTTTTCGATTTTGACGGAAGGCTTGCTGACAATAGGCGGCTGAGCAACAGTGACCTTATAGGTACAGTTGACACTCTTTACTGCGCCACTGACGTTGAAGTAGACAGTTGCAGTTGCAGTATAGTTGCCCGGAGTCTTATATGCGTGTCGAGTAGGATTGGTCGTGAGACCAGTTTTCGAGGTACCATCACCGAAGTTGATGGTGAAGTTCTTTAGCGTTGCACCGTCTTTTGCTGTGTAAGCAACGCTGTAGTCATAGGTCACGCGGTCGATCTGCTTGGCAGTCAACGAGTCACACTTATATACAGGCGTCGCGACTGGCTTCACCGTTACAGGGTTGCCACAATCAAGCATAATTGAAGATATAATCTTGCCGCTTGAGTTGTAAAATACAAACACGTCGAGGACGCTATAGCTAATCATCGAAACTTTTGTTGATCGTTCGTAGTATGTACCGCTTCCGATCTTGAGAGACGAACTACCCGAGAGGTAATTACGTCCAAGAGAACGTGCGTCCGTACCGACGACTTTGCCGTCGACGATAAGTCGACCGTCGCGGTAGACTTTGCCCATCTTGACTGAGCCACCATTGATAACGCTCGAGGTGAGGCCGTAGTGATTATAGATATTGTCGAGGTCGCCAGGGGCGTTTGCCTTGTATTTGCTCCGGAATTCTGAAAGGTTGCTAGCGCCACATTTCATGATCGAATTTGAAGCACAGTCAGCAGCGCTGACATTTGCCGAGCCGGGCACAAACGTACCGACGCCAACATAGACGCTGACCGCTAGGACTGCTCCGATGATTAATGTTTTTATCCCTCGCATTGTATCCTCCTCGTGCCACTCCATGACACTATAGATTGCTCTAGAATTCATTATAGCAAATTATTTACGTTTTGTCAATAACCTTTAGCTACATATATTATTTATGCTTAAAGAGCCAAGAAATGACACTCTATAGCCGTATTGTAAAAAATAATTTCTACATAAAGAGTAAAAAATGTCACATATTTTGTATAATAGGGTATATGAAATCATTAAGCCTCGCGCGACCGCATGCAATCATGATGGTCGGTATACCAGGGAGCGGCAAGACTCATTTTGCCAAAAAGTTCTCTGACACCTTCAACGCCCCGTTTATCAATGCTGAAGAAATAGGCACTGAGTGCGGTAGCGAAGAGATTGGCCAATCGGTCGCAGGACTTTTTGTTGCTGAGTTGGCAAAGACTGGGCAGACATTTGTCTATGAAGGCATGACCGCATCGCGGTCAGATCGTGCTGACTTCAACAAGTGGGCACGCTCAAGAGGCTACCACCCTATGCTGGTATGGGTCCAAACCGATCAGCCGACTGCCCAAGACCGCACACGACGTGCCCGTGGGATCGACCGACACGGCTATGCTGCGCTGACAAAGACGTTTAGCCCGCCGCACCCCAGTGAGACACCCGTTGTCATCAGCGGCAAACACACGTACGCTACTCAGGCGAAAGTTGTGCTCAACCATCTTGCGAAAGCCCGCAAAGAGACTGCTGCCATCGTGCCAGAGCGACCAGTGGCTCCCGCTGCTCCAGCGCCTCGGCCATCTCGCTCAATCCGAATAGAATAGCCGTGGCAATTATTACCGATCCCGTACTCGGGGAAATCACAGTGCATCGCTCCAAGCTCGCGAGATCTATCAAGATTCGTTACGATACGCGCGGACGTCTCGTCGTGTCAGCTCCTCAGCTGACACCACTTTTCTACATCAAAACAGTTATATCTTCGTCTCGTGACGAATTAGCAGCACTAGTTTCAGCCCACGCACCCGACACACAGTATTTAGATCAACAACAGATAGGCAAAAGCCACACACTAGCAATTGTGCGTTCCGGCCTCGTCACAGAGCCGTCAGTGAAAATCGTGCAACAGCATATTGTGGCCACCATACCGCATGATAGTGACGTCACAGCAAAAGCAGCACAAGATGCTATCCGCGAAGTTGTCGCTGATGCTCTGCGCAAACAAGCCAAAGCCCATCTCCCGCGTCGGCTAAAGACCCTGGCCGCAGAAGGTGGTTTTACATACGAGAAAGTCCGGTTCTCGCATGCAAACGGCAGATGGGGGAGTTGTTCGTCGACGGGCACAATCAGCCTCAATATCGCTCTCATGAAACTTCCCGATGAACTAATCGATTACGTACTCTACCACGAACTTTGCCACACGGTAGAAATGAATCATTCAGATCGATTCTGGCGGCTTGTTGGCACCCACGATGTGCACTACAAGCTCCATCGCCGCCAGCTCAAAAAACATACCCCTCACGTCTAATCTATTCCCATTTGTAACACTTATGGCTATAATGAATGCAACATGACTTTGGGTGGACCTACTATCAGTCGCGAAATCACTACAATCATTCGGTTTGGCGGATTGTTTTTGCCAATTGTCTTGACGCTTTATGGGCTGATGCTCCAGGCCGGAGCCCTGCCAAATGACCACTTCGTCGGTCCTGGTGCTTTTTATGCAATATGCTCGGCATGGATCGTATTTGGCATCTACCAGATGTTCGTCCCATCTAGGTCGGCTTTTGAAACGGTGTGGCGCTTGGTTGCCTTTCACGCCGTCGCAAGCCTCTACCTGATTGCCGTCTCAGGCTTTACGACACCATTTATTGCAGCATGGATAGCGCTCATGTTGACGGCATTTGTTTACTATGGCTCAATGGGGCTCTATCTTAGCGCAGCAAATCTTATACTCATAGCCATCATCGATATCTCGCTGAGCTACGCAGGCGAACAGTACATGCTAAACGTCATCATGTCTCTGATCGCGACATTCCTCGTCGCAGCTATAACGATCAGCATCACAAAGGCTCATTCAGATAATAATGAGGAGTTGGCAAAGAGCCGCGCCGAGGAACTATTGCAACGCGACCGAACGATGACGCTGGTAAACAACCTCGCTGATGCCATCCTCAGCGTCAACAAGCGAGGAGAGATCGAGGTGTTTAATGCAGCGGCACTCAACCTCCTAGATACCAACCAGAGTCTCAGCGGGCTGAAGCTGGCTGAAGTCTTGAAACTGAGCGATGGTTCCAAAAAACGCATAAATGTCCTGCGTGAACTGCATGCCGCCAAAAGTGTAGTCATCCGTGACGACCTGAGCGCTACGGTGTCTGGCGAGACAATCCACCTCAGCGTCATTTTTTCGCCTATCCGCAGCATCGACAGCAATGAGAGCGATGTCGGCAAAGATGGCTACATCATCATCCTCCGCGACATCACCAAGCAAAAAAGCCTCGAGGAAGAGCGCGATGAATTCATTTCCGTTATCAGTCACGAGCTCCGCACGCCTCTCACCATTGCAGAGGGCACGCTTAGTAATACGCAGGTCATGATGAGCCGCACCGATATGCCAAAAACTACTATCGAGCAAAGCGTCAAGCTGGCGCATGATCAAGTGATATTCTTGGCACGCATGGTAAATGACCTCTCGACACTGTCCCGCGCAGAGCGTGGCATCGCCGACACGCCAGAAGTTATCGACGTCGAGGCAATGATCCACGACCTATATACTGAATACGCTAAACAAGCCGAGGCAAAAGGTCTCAAATTTAACCTCGATCTGGACCCAAAACTCGGTACAGTGACAGCAAGCCGTCTGTATCTCAAAGAGCTGCTGCAAAATTTCGTTACAAATTCAATCAAATACACCAAAGAAGGCGACGTGACAGTCGAAGTAAAAAAAATCGGCAAGTCGATACGGTTTATTGTTCACGATACGGGCATCGGCATAAGCAAGTCCGACCAGTCACACATCTTTGAGAAGTTCTACCGCGCCGAAGATTATCGCACCCGCGAGACGACCGGTACGGGGCTCGGTCTGTACGTGTCTGCAAAACTAAGTCGCAAACTGCATACCACTATCGAGATGAAAAGCCGCCTCAACCACGGCTCAAGCTTTAGTTTTGATTTGCCTGTATCGACGACAGAATAGTCCCGTGCTGATGCCTCAGTTATTGACAGCCACCAGATAGTCGACTATAGTGTACCTTGACAGTCTGCTCAAAGCAGGCTATTTAATTTGGGAGACACACTAGCGTGGCAACACCGAATAAGAAACAATCCGAAACAAAGATCACTCGCATCACAGCGAGCGATGACAAACCAGTCAAAAAGACTGTCGCGAAAAAGACCGTTGCCAAACCTGCACGTGCCGCCGCAAAACCTGTCGAATCAGACAAGCCTGCCCGCCGCAATCCATTTGCTCCTATGGTGCGATACGTAAAAGGCTCGTGGTACGAACTACGCCAAGTGCGCTGGCCTGACCGCCGTAGCACATGGGGCATGACAGGCGCGCTCATCGTGTTTACGGGAGCTTTTGTCATCATCATCGTCTTATTAGACGCAGCATTTTCAGAATTATTTAACTACATCATAGGAAAGTAACATGTCAACAAATCGTTATGACTCGACGCGTCAATGGTACGCAATCCACACTTACTCAGGGTACGAAGAAAAAGTAGCCGATAGTATCCGCACACGAATCCAGGCTGTCGATATGGCAGACAAGATCTTTGACGCGATGGTGCCAAAGGAAAAACAAATCCAGATCAAGAACGGCAAACGCAAAGTTGTCGAAGCTAAGATCTTCCAGGGCTACGTCCTCGTAGAAATGAAGCTCACCGACGAGACATGGTACATCGTCAGAAACACTCCTGGTGTCACTGGCTTTGTCGGTAGCGGTACCGAGCCGACACCTGTTTCTGACTCAGAAATCTCAAAGATCAAGAAGCGCATGGGCGTCGAAGATCCAAAACACCAGATCGACTTCACAGTCGGCGAAGTGGTCAGCATCACCGATGGTCCATTCAAGGGCTTCGATGGTTCTGTATCTGAAATTGACACTGCAAAGGGCAAGCTCAAGGTCATGGTCAGCATGTTTGGCCGCGATACTCCTGTCGAGCTCGACGCACTTCAGGTTCGAAAAGTCTAATCTCCCAAGACTTTCATCAACGCCCCACAACAGGGGCGTTTTTGTTATGCTTTTGCATATTTATGATGTTTATGGTATAACTAATATATGGATACATTACGCACACAAGATACGGATACTGAAGGACTCGCTGGGTCGTTTATTCCTGTCGTTGCGTATGACACAAACAAGGGAGAGTGGCACTTTGCCGCCGCACACTATCACGAGATTGACTCTGAGCCGCTCGCAGAGACCGAGCAGATTGAAGGCTATGAGGCTATTGGGAATCATGTCCGAGAGTTACTCGAAAAATATGCCGAGCAGGGAAATCTCATCGCCCTCATCGACGCAGTCGCAATCATAGAGACCTACTGGGAGTACTTCGAGGTGCCTAGCGTCGAGCAAATCAACTCAATCGTCGCCGAGATATGCAGCGTAACCGACAGGGAACACTTGCTTGATCTTATGGATGAATCAAAAAATGCCGAGCGGCTCTATCAAGGCGTTTTGGCCGAAGTAAAGGATCGACTCGCGAAGAGCAAACACTTGTCGGATATAACAAAAGACCCTCTACTGGACGCATACGTCCAGTCACACGTCGCCGAACACGGCGTCAGCGAGCTCGAGGCAGTCAGTACTCTACTCGAAGCCTTGCAAAAAACTCCAGAATAAGCTACAATTAACCACTGTTACGCACACTCTAGAACAGCTTCACATTATTTAGAGTAAGCAAAGGAAAATACTATTATGGCAAAAAAGGTTATTGGTAACCTAAAACTACGTATCCCAGCTGGTCGCGCGACTGCAGGTCCTCCTGTCGGTTCGACACTCGGTCAATGGGGTCTCAACATGATGGATTTTATCAATCCATTTAACGACGCAACGAAAGCTGACATGGGCAAAGACGTTATCGTCCACCTCCAAGTCTTTGAAGATCGTACATTTACCTGGAAAAGTCTCGGCCAACCAGTTGACGACATGATTCGCGATGCTATCGGAATCAAAAAGGGCAGTGGCAAGCCACACCTCGAAAAAGTTGGCAAGATCACTCGTGCACAACTAGCTGTCATCGCAGAAGCGAAAAAGGACCAGCTCAATGCTATCGACGAAGAAGGCCGAATCAAAGTCATCGCCGGAACTGCACGCTCAATGGGCGTCGAAGTCACCGAATAAATCGACTGACAATTCAAAATAATATATGCCTGCGCTCGCGGGCATATATTATTTTGCTATAATGACGCCATGGCAACACTTCTCGAGGTGACACAGTTTGGCAATCCTATACTCAGGGATGTCGCAAAGCGGCTGACGCCCGAAGAAATCTTATCCGATGAGGTACAGACACTCATCGCAAACATGTGCTTCACGCTCCAGGAGCGCGAGTATGGCGTCGGACTGGCAGCCCCTCAAATCGGCAGCAATCTGGCGCTGAGTGTCATCGGCATCAAGCCGACCCCAACTCGGCCAAACCTCGAGATTTTCAACACCGTACTTATAAATCCACAAGTCGTCGAAACGTTTGGCCGCAAACGCCAGATGTGGGAAGGCTGTGTGAGCTCTGGCGAACTTGAAAACACGCTTTACGCAAAAGTCCCTCGATACAAAAAAGTGCGACTGACCTGGCTGGACGAAAATGCAGTCGAGCACGATGAAATACTTGATGGGTTTGTCGCCCATGTTGCGCAGCACGAAACAGACCACTTAAATGGCATCCTGTTCGTAGACCGCGTCAAAGATACAAAGACCTATATGCTCGCGGGCGAGTACAAAAAGCGCATCGCAAACCGATAAAAGTGCCGTCTGTTAGAACCATGCGATCTTTTTGTATATAATAACCATATGCAAATCTATAACACTCGTCGACAGCGGAAGGGTCCTGAAGAAATCCGTATCGTTGAGGAAGATGTCACACCCGAACCACCAGTCAGTAACGACAAATCATTTCTGAGGCGACGTAGCGCCAGTATCTTTATCGTATTGCTCGCCGTGATCGCTAGCGGCGTATTTCTGTATTTTGCAAATGAATCAACAAATCGCCAGGTCGCGAAGTTCGAGTCTGAGCGCATCGCATCTGACAAGGCATTTGAGCAGAAGCTTGTCGAACTACATGCGCAACGAATCGCCCGGGCTGTAGAGGCCGAGACAATCGCTCGCGACAATCAGCCATTTGACGAAAAGAGATATTTCCCACTCATGCTGGAGAAAAATCCCGGCTGTGACGTCATAAATCCCGCATCTCTGACTGTCGTCATCAACAAAAAACACTGCACAAAGGACACGAAGTGGAAGCCTGCAAATCTCGTCGATGTCGATGGGTATCTGATACGCGAAGAGGCAGCTGATCCGCTGCGCAAGATGATGACCGATGCAACAGCCGCCGGAGTCAACTTCGAGCTCGTCAGCACCTATCGCTCTATCGAGGATCAGCAAACTATCTACGATGAACGCGCTGAGGCCGGCAGTACGGGCGATGTAGACTCGACCAGTGCCCGTGCAGGCTACAGCGAGCACCATACAGGGCTTGCGGTCGATGTCAAGATCGCAGACTGCGCACTAAATTGCTTTGGCACTACGCGCCGCTATGCATGGCTACAGGCAAATGCCGCCAATTACGGGTTTATCGAACGCTATCCAAATAGTCTCGGCGAAATCACAGGGTATGTCCATGAACCCTGGCACTGGCGCTATGTCGGCGTCGAAACAGCCAAAGACATGAAAGCAAAGGGCCTGCAGACCCTCGAAGCCTACTTCGGTGTCGCGGGTGGCGACTACTACGCGTCATAACCCTTATTTTCACGATAATTCTCACAAATTACTAGAGTTGACGGGCTACCTAGTGGCCGACGTATACTAAGTACAGGTTATGGTTGTACTCTCGTTCTAAACACTGAGTTTCCACAGCCAAGCCATTTAACAACACACTAGGTTCGGCACGCGCCGATCCTCTACAATCGCTACTTCAGGCACTAACGTAGACGTGATGCAGACGGACATCACTACACGGTCTTGTAGTTCATACTCATTTTCCGTTACAACACGTAAACATAGGAGAGTATGCTATGGCAAACAAAATCATAAACACCCCTGTTTCTATCACTTCAATCGGATTTGGACGCGACATGAGCGCTTACCCAAAGAGGATGGAGTGGGCAGGACACACGTATCAATTTATTGATCGTGGCATCCGCGTCGTCGCGCGCCGAGGTGAAAGCATCATGAGCACTGTCACATTGTCAGATGGTCAACGAAGCTTCTGCCTGCGCGAATCGCGAGGTGGCTGGACATTGCTCAGCGTCTGCTAGAAACTTGACCGCCCCGAAAGGGGCGGTTTTGATTTGGCGACATCTAGCGCTAAGGAACTATTTGTGCTATAATTATCGTTACATCAATCAATGTTGGGAGGCTGTAAAAAGCCGCTTGCACCACAGAAAGGATTAGTCTAAATTTTATGGCTAAGAAAGCAGATCTACTCGAAAAAGCTCAAGAGCTTAAACTCGAGGTAACCGCAAAGAACACAATCGCTGAGATCGAAGCAGCTATCGCAGGTGCTGAGAATCACGAAGTCCGTGAAGCTGTCGTCGCAAAAGCCGGCAAACGCAGCGACAAAGCTATCAAAGAAGCTGAAGTAAAAGCTGAAAAAGAAGCTCGCAAAGAATCAGGCGACACAACTCCACAAGGTGACGCAGAGCATCACGAACGACGTGGCCCAGCTCCACGCGTCCGCCCTCTTGTCGAACGACGTGGCAAAAAATACCGCGAAGCTGTCGCAAAAGTCGAGAAAGACAAAGTCTACTCACTCACCGATGCCCTCAAGCTCGCAGTCGAAACTAGCACCACCAAATTTGACGCAAGTGTCGAAATCCACGTACGACTCGGTGTCGACCCACGCCAAGCCGACCAAAACATCCGTGCGACCGTGACACTACCAAACGGTACTGGTAAATCTATCCGTGTCGCAGTATTTGCGCCAGAAGCAGACCACGCAAAGGCCAAAAAAGCCGGTGCAGACGTCGTCGGTGACGAAGAATTCATGAAGCTCCTCGACAAAGAAACGATTGACTTCGATGTCCTGATCGCGACTCCAGCTTACATGCCAAAACTAGGTAAGTACGCACGCCTCCTCGGACCAAAGGGCCTCATGCCAAATCCAAAGAGTGGAACAGTCGCTGCAGATGTCGTAAAGGCTGTCACAGAAGCAAAGGCTGGTAAAGTTGAGTACCGCGTCGACAAACAGGCAACTATCCACCTGAGCGTCGGTAAAGTATCATTTGGCGCAGTCAAGCTCGAAGAAAACGCTCGTACGTTCTTCGCTAGCCTCCAGAGCCAGAAGCCTTCTAGCCTCAAAAATGTGTTTATCAAGAGCACGGCCATCGCAACAACGATGGGCCCTGGTATAAAAGTCGAAGCTGTCACGAACTAATCGCCTGAATTTCAAGCATTAGTCAGTGAAGGTACAGTAGCGGGATAAGCGACAAGCTTGTCTCGCTATTTTGTTAGCGCTAGCATTATTAAATATGGTCTGGTATACTTCTACCAAACAAGGGGAGTGAAAACTAACATATATGCCAGATTTAGCGGAGCGCGTGACAGCACCAGCAATAGGGCGAGATATGCGTACACAGGAAGAATATCTCAGGCACCTCGAAGCCAAACGTGCACAAGGTGACCGCTCATGCGACCTATGCTCTGCCGTCACGAGACAGGAAGAGACGGGCAGATACCCGATAGTAAATGGTGAGCCATTTGGGTTAATAAATGACCATTTCGCGCTAATAGAAAATGATTTCCCGTATTTCGCCTACGATGGCCGAAAGGTTGAAGCGCATCATATGCTGCTACCTAGGATACATGTCGGCAACCGCGCGGTACTTCTCGATAGACTATTGAGGCACGCAGAGGTTGATGCACTTAGCGAGATACAAGAGCGCACCGGAGACCACTACAGCGCATATCTAACCCGAAGTTCATCTAGCCCCTCGTCATCCATTCAGGAACACGAGCACATGCATCTTTTCCACTTAGGCCCTGCGGTCGTCGCCCAGGTTTTCTCTATCGCAAACCGACGAAATGACGTCACGTTCTCTGACCGGTTACTATCTGATGGCGCCGTGATAATCGGGACTTCCAATCGGTGACGCAACGCGGCAAGTATATCGTTATCGAAGGAGGTGACGGCACGGGCAAAACGACCCAGGCAGACCTGCTGCACCAATACTTGCAGACCGAAGGTATCGCAGCCATCCACGTCAAGGAACCCGGTGGGTCTCCTGTTGCAGAAGCTATCCGCGAGGTAATACTCAACGGCACGCTGGAGCGGACACCGATGACAAACATCCTGCTCTTTACGGCAAATCGGCATGAGCTGTGGCACTCTGTCATCAATCCCGCACTAGAAAAGGGGACCTGGGTTATTTGTACGAGAAATTATTGGTCGACGTTGGCGTACCAAGGGTACGGCGAGGGTATGGACATGGGAGTAATAACCGCAATTACTAGTACGTTCACAAGCAAGCAATACATGCATCCAGACGCTAGCATCATGCTTTTATTCAACGACCAGGCTGAACGTAAGCGTCGGATCGCAGAACGAGGCAAGCTGGCGAACCCTGACACTTTCGAGTCAAAGCAGGCTGATTTCCAGGAGAAAGTAGATGAAGGGTACGCCGCTATCGCCGTGCAATACAGTATACCCGCGGTTGACGCCGGGCAGTCTATCGATGCCATCCAGGCTCAAATCCGAGGGGTTATCTCGCTCGAACATCTTCACGCATAAGGGGATTGACTATTATATGCATTAGTGATATAATAAAATGATTATGTCTGAAACTAGACAGGCCGACGTTCACCACCATCCCCGTTATGCAGGGGATGCTTTTCCGCTAGCGCCCCAGTCGGTCATTGACGCATATCTCTATTATTGGCAAGTTACCCATGAGAAAAACCAAACTGCGCGCGAAGAACGCATGACGAGCGTAAACGGTATACTAAACGATTTTTGCGATGGCTACATCCAGCCCCCAGTCTACACTGCGGCTATGCTGATGTCCCTGATGGATAAGCTCGAAGATCCGCTTACTTCACGCAATGCATACCGGGCACTCCGAGTATTTCTGGAGGAGTCTGAAGCTGGAAAAGAGGATGATGAATACACGCTAGGGCTACTCTCAGATCGGCAAAAAATTGGTACTTTTTGGCAGGAAAATATAAATGAAATAATCGAGAGTTACCCGGAGATTGCTCAAGCATTCCGAGACGATATGTCAGAGTCTCAAATACCCCGAGAGATGTGGGAGCATGACGCTCCTATCGTGCAGCGAGACAAAATAATCAAGCTCAAGGAAAATGTAAATATTGTTTCAATATTGATACAATCTGCCGAGCTGCTCGAGTGGCTTTCCTCTGAAAAGGCGGGAAACAATGGGGAAACTTACGCCTATATGTATGCAGCTAGATCAATATTCGCACCAATCTGCAAGATGGTCAGGTTTGGAGGCCTAGAAATGGCACTCCAAAGCAGGTGCTCGCAACTCGAGCTAGAGATTACCGGGCAGCAGCAATTTGTCGAAAAGGCAGCCACCCATCTAGAGTGGATCGAATCCCCCGAACAAGTAGAGCAAGTGATCCAGAGTATTTTTGAGCACACGCTCGGCGACACGATTCATGAGAGAGCGCTCAGCCATAATAGCCAGCATGGCATCATCATGGGCGAGGGAATTAGCGAGGGCGATAGCCGCGTTACCTGGAGAGTAAAATCACTTGGCAGAATTGCTCATAAACTAGCCCGTAGCGGTATAGATGCGAAGCCTATGGATATCGTCGGCACGACCGTTATCGTCGAAGACGAGAGCACACTTGCCGCAGCACTATCTAGTATCCTCAAAAGAATCAACTCTGACGAGAGGATAGAGCTCGTACCCTCACCAAGCCGCGATTATGCGGTACATGTACGCGGAGACTTAGCTTACATCGATACCGTGAGAGAAGCGCTAGGCTATAGCACGCGCAAAGAGATGGAGAGGCACGTTGACGTTGTAGATGAAGAAAAAGACGGATTCCGCGTCGCTAAGGTAACATTTACATACTACGAGCCCGGCCTCAAGACACCTGTGCCTGTCGAGATGCAAATTAACACTGTCGCAGACCGAGAGCAGGCACGAGGAGGCAAAGCCGCACACTTATACAAACGGTACCCTGACGCAAGAGAAACTTACGATACACAGGTACTCCAGGAATTCAGAGGTGACAGAGACATTATTCGTCATAACACCCTCGTCGGGCCGAGCAAAGAACGTGCAGCCGTACTGAGGCAAATGATCATGGGGACGAGTTTCTAAGGTTGCGTTTACGCCCAAAATTTGCTATAATCATCATTAAGACATTGCCAAAGACAGTAGCGGGTGATAACCATCATCGATAAGAATGCTACCGAGGGAATCTATCCTCTTCTATAGTCTTTGAAAGTGCTCTCACCAAAG
>Ga0073899_10004115_pt1 | contig 12775 bp, 6 predicted proteins | sample KloWWTmetaKNB5Ph_FD_88975 | JGI IMG/M metagenome (GOLD analysis project Ga0073899, IMG submission 88975) | Active sludge microbial communities from Klosterneuburg, Austria, studying microevolution and ecology of nitrifiers - Klosterneuburg... | ecosystem: Engineered > WWTP > Aerobic digester >... | reverse complement strand
GGTGACCGGCAGGCCGAAGGAGGCGTAGAACGAGTAAGCCATCTGATCGGCGCCGATCTTCGACGCCGAGTAGGGCGACTGACCCTGCAGCGGGTGTTCTTCCGTGATGGGGACGAAGCGGGCCGTGCCATAGACTTCGCTGGTGGATGTGTGAACCACGTTGACACCTCCCAGCTCCCGGGCGGCTTGCAGGACGTTCAGTGTGCCTTTGACGTTGGTATCGACATAGGTGTCTGGTGAGTGGTAGGAGTAGGGAATCGCGATCAGCGCCGCCAGGTGAAGTACGGTATCGCAGCCCTTCATGGCGGTTCGCACGCCATGGGGGTCGCGTATGTCACCTGCAAACACGTCCAGCTGGTCACGCACACTGCGATCAGCGTGATCAAGCCATCCCCAGGAGTTGAACGAGTTGTACATGACGAAGGCGCGCACATCGTGGCCTTTGCGAATCAAGGCCTCCGTAAGGTGGGAGCCGATGAAGCCATCCGCTCCGGTAACGAGTATCTTCTTGTGGGTCATGATTGGGCCATCAGGCGGGCAGTTGCTGCGGCCGCTATTATCCAACGGCCCGACGTGGGGCCCGCCGAGGCTGTCAAGCCCTTATGGAACGCGGCCTAACTCCTGCTCGGAGGATTGCCCTTTGGGCTGGGCCCGTTCCGGGATACTTGCCAGCGAGCCAGGCAGAGCAGGGTGGTTGTGATCATGTAGCGAGCCACACTGAACCAAGAGTAGAAGATCCGCGATTTCCCGGCTTGCCGGGTATTCATGCTCACGGGTATCTCGACCATGCGCAGGCCGGCCTTGCGCAGCAGGAGCAGTACGCCTATGTCTTGGTAGTCCAGAAGTGTCGCTTCATGTGCTGCAAGCAGTTCGATCGCGCGCCGGTTGTACCAACGAAAACCGGATGTCAGATCGCGTAGTTCGACGCCAGTGATGGTCCTGAACCAGCTCCACGCGAACTGGCGAAGTCGGCTGGCGCGTTCAACATGGGCGCCTATGACGACGTCAGCCTGCGTGCTGGCAGCGACAAGGCTTGGGACCTCTTGGACTTCGTGCTGCCCGTCAGCGTCCATCGTGATAACCGCGTGGTATCCATGGGCCAGTGCGTGGCGAATTCCAAGTTGCATGCCGCCCCATGCGCCCAGCGGCAAGACAGGACGCGCAACAGTGGCGCCGGCTTGGCGTGCTATATCGCCTGTGGCATCACTGCTATGGTCGTCAATCACGAAGACATCGTGCCAACCCGCCGCAATGAGAGCGCGTACGACCTGCCCAATCGTGGAAGCCTCGTCGCGTGCAGGTATTACGATTAGCGTGCCGGTATGGTCAGGCGGTGATTCTGGGCGGAGGGACGCGTCGCGCAGCAGCAGGTGGTACTGTGCCGCGACTGTGCGCGAGCACGCGTCAATTGAGAAGCGTTCCGTCAACGCCATACGCCCGTGCGATCCCCACGAGCCCAAGGCCTCCCGATTGCTAGCCAAATGTTCAAGCTTCTCTCGCCAGGCAGCGACGTTGTCAGGGGGCAAGCTACTGATGCCGGCATTGCTTGACGAAATCACCCATGGCATGCCGGATCCCGGCAAATCAGTGACGATGCATGGTCTTGCATGAGCCATGGCTTCCAGAAGTACCATTCCAAATGCCTCGGTGCGCTCATTGGACGCCAGGCAGAAAGCGTCGCAGGTGCTCAGCAGTCGATGCTTGTCCTCATCGCTAACCTCGCCAAGCAGTTGCACATGCTGCGTGATACCGATCCCATACGAGCGAACCAGTGCCTCCAATCGATTCCAATCCTCTCCCTGGCCTGCAATCAGCAATTGCAGGTGCCTCGACTCACTCACGGCCCGGATGAGAGTTTCAAAGCCTTTGTAGTGAGCCAAGCGTCCGATGGACAGAAGCTTGAGGCGATCAGGCAGCCACGGAGAAAGATGCGCCTCTTGAGAAGGGGACGGTAGATTGACTTCAATGCCTAGCGGTACAACCGTGCACTTGTCTCGCCACGCAGACAGAGGTTCGCTGGCCTTCAGATAAGGCGGTGAAGTTACAAGAACACGCTCTGCGCGCCTTAACACGGCTTGTTCAAAGGGTCGGTAGAGGGCGTAGGCGAGGCGCAAAAGTATCCGCGTCCGGGAGACGACTACATCCGAATGCCAGTGCACGATCCAGGGACGCCGCCGGGCGCTGGTGAGCGTCAGCGCCCAGAAGACCGCATTGTTAGGCATGTGCAAATGCAATACATCGGGACTGACTTCGTCTATCGCGCGCGCTAGCGCACGCCGAAAACCCACTGCAACCGGAGCGTAGACGAGCTGAAACTGGACGGGTACCCGCCGAACCCACGCCGGGTCATCCGCCATCGGCGCGCCATGAACAAGGACGTGGCTGTCAATGCCCTGCAGCCGCTGCGCCCGCACCAGATCGGACAGGAATGACTCCATCCCTCCCTTCGTGGGCGGAAAGAACTTACCGATGTGGAGCACGCGAACGATCATGGGTAATGAGAAGGAGTCTTGCCGTTGGCGAGACCGAGAAGGAGAACGGCCTCCGATGGAACTGCAGCGGCTAGGCTATGCCATGCCGTGGCTGAGGAGATAATTGCCATCATGTCAAATGACCAAGTCCGTATGCATGTTTACCAACGAACTGTCAAAGATGAGCGCCAGGACTCCTTGTCATTGATTGCGGGTCTGATCGAACCTGGCCAATCCATTCTCGATTTGGGCATGGGAACCGGCGGGCTGGGTGAGTTTCTGAGTCAACGAGGCGCTATTGTCGCCGATGGGGTCACGCTCAACGCGGCCGAAGCCGAGATCGCGCGGACATGGTATCGCCGTCCCGTGGTCGCGGATCTGGATCGGGACGCGCTGACAGACCTTTTCGGTAGCGAGCGCTACGATTGCATTGTTTGTGCCGACGTGCTGGAGCACTTGAAGGCGCCGCAGCACGTGCTGGCGCAGTGCAAGCAACTGCTCAAACCGGGAGGTCGGCTGCTCACATCGGTGCCCAACGCCGGGTACTGCGGGCTGGTGGCGGAGTTGATGCAAGGGGAGTTTCGCTATCGACCAGAAGGCTTGCTTGACGCGACGCATCTGCGCTTTTTCACCCGCAGATCGTTGAGCCGCTTCTTCCGGGAGCAAGGCTGGGCCATGCTCTCGGTGACCACCACTCAGCGCAGCTTGCTGGATTCCGAGTTTCAGGTGGCCTTTGACAGTCTGCCGCCCGCCGTGGCGCGGCACTTGCTGGCCGTGCCCGATGCGCTCACTTACCAATTCATTTCGGTGCTGCAGCCAGCCGATCAGCAGTCTGTCGCGCCCGCTGGCGATGTGTCGGTGGCGCCGGCCGAGGCCGAAGGCGTGGCGATGGGCGGCGCCTTGTTTTCGTCGCAACTCTATCTGGCTCGGCAGGGCAAATATGAGGAGTCCGGCAAACTCGTGGTCGCCGGGCGCATCGGCGATGCCAGGCAGACGCTGGTCTTCGACATTGCCAGCAGTGCCGAGCCGTACAGCCGGATTCGCCTCGACCCGGCTGACCGACCCGGCTTCTTTCGGCTGCATTCCCTTGAGCTTGCGTTGCCGGATGGGCGGACGCTTTGGCGTTGGAACGCAACTGAACATCCCCTGCAAGCGCTGGCCGGCAGCGCGCATCAGGACATCGTGTTCTCCACGCCCTGGGAGCTTGCGGCGGGTGCTTTGCTGCTGCTCCATGGCGATGATCCCTGGCTCGAGCTGCCGCTGGATACGCCCGCGCTCGATCAGCTATCGCTTAACGGGGGCAGGCTTGCGCTGTGCGCCGGCTGGCCCATGTCGGCCGATTTCATTGAGGCCCGCAACGTGGTGTCGGCATTGCAGGCTGACCACGCCCAAGTGGAACTGTCGCTGCGACAGGAGGTCGTGTCGCTGCGACAGGAGGTCGTGTCGCTGGATCAACAGTGCCACGCGCTGCAAGACGGCAACCGAGCCATTGCATTCACCTTGGACCAGACGCGAGAGAACCTGCATCGGGTCGAGAGCGCGGCCAGCCGCGCCGTTCAGGCCGCACAGGATGAGAAGCAGGGGCTCGTCGCCGAGCTGCGCAATGCCCAGCGTGAGCGGCTTCTGTACCTGGGTCAGGTTCAGCAACTGACCAGTTACCTGCAGAGCATCGAGCAGTCAAACGTGTTTCGCTACACGCGCCCGCTGGTTCACGCGAAGATGCGCGTGGATCGACTGCTTGGTCGTACATCCAAATCAGACGCCCAGCCATCCATGAGTTCCACCTCGCCTGCCCCGATCCCTGCCACGCATCCGGTGGACATCATCGTTCCCGTGTACCGCGGCCTGGATGACACGCAGTGCTGTCTGGAGTCTGTCTTGCGTTCGCAGTGCCAAACGCCTTGGCGGCTCGTGGTCATCAATGACTGCAGCCCCGAGCCAGAGGTAACTCAATGGTTGCGTGCCCTGGCGGCACGCGAGCCCCGCATTGAGTTGCTTGAGAACGAGCAGAACCTGGGTTTTGTCGGCACCGTCAATCGGGGCATGGCCCTGCATCCGCAGCACGACGTGCTGCTGCTCAACAGTGACGCGGAAGTGGCCAACGACTGGCTTGACCGCATCCAGGGCGCGGCCTACAGCGGCGCGCGCGTGGCCAGCGTGACACCGTTTTCCAACAACGCCACCATTTGCAGCTATCCGCGCTTCTGCCAGGACAACGAATTGCCCGTGGGCCATGACACGGCCAGCCTGGACCGCTTGTTTGCCCAGCATCTCGCGGGGCGTTCGGTGCCGGTTCCGACCGGGGTCGGTTTTTGCATGTACATCCGGCGTGCCTGCCTGCAGGAAGTGGGCCTGTTTGATGTGGACAATTTCGGCAAAGGTTATGGCGAGGAGAATGACTTCTGCGTGCGCGCCCAGGAGGCAGGCTGGCTCAACCTGCATGCTCTGGACACGTTCGTGCGGCATGCCGGCGGCGTGAGTTTTGGCGACAGCAAAAGCGCCCGCGAGTTGCAGGCCATGGAAACCTTGCGCCGGCTGCATCCGCAGTACGACGGCGAGGTGCAGCGTTTCGTTCAGGACGATCCGGCGCGCATTGCGCGCCTGACGATCGATGTGGCGCGCATCGTCACGGCGGGTCGGCCGGTTGTCCTCAGTGTCACGCATAACCGCGAAGGCGGCACCCTGCGTCACATTCAGGAACTGGCGGATCGTTTGCATCAACACGCAAGCTTTCTACGGCTCGCGCCTGTGCCGTCCGGCGTGGAGCTGCGGCTGGAGGGCACCGGCGAGGCTCTTGCACTGCGGTTTGTTCTGCCGCAGGAGCAGGCGACGCTGCTCGACGTGCTGCGTCGGTTTCAGGTTGGGCACATCCACTACCACCATCTGCTGGGCCACCGGCCCGACATCTGTGACCTGCCAGAGCAGCTCGGTGTCAGTTACGACTTCACGGCGCACGATTTCTACAGCTATTGCCCGCAGATTTCGCTGACCGATCACACGGATCGCTACTGCGGCGAGCTGGGGCTCGACCAGTGCCACCGTTGCCTGCGGCGCAATCCCGCACCTGGCGGCGAGGGCATTGAATCCTGGCGGGATCGCCATGCCCGCCTGTTGAGCCGGGCACGCTACGTGCTCACGCCCAGTGCCGATACGGCGCAGCGCATCAAGCGCTTTGTTCCGACGGCACGGGTCTGTGTGGTGCCGCATGCAACGCTTGAGCTGGAACCCACGGTGCAACCCGTGCCCCGGGTCAGGCAATTGACGGATCAACAGGCGCTGAAGGTCGTGGTGTTGGGGGCGTTGAGCCGCATCAAGGGCGCCGACGTGCTTGAGGAAGTCGCCACGCTTGCCGCGCGCCAGGACCAGCCGATCGAGTTTCATCTGCTGGGCTTTGGCTACCGCAACCTGCGCACGCAGCCCAAGGCGCGCCTTACGGTCCACGGCGCCTATGACGACAAGGACTTGCAGCAACTGCTGCAGTGGCTTCAGCCCGACCTGGTGTGGTTTCCCGCAGTCTGGCCCGAGACCTACAGCTACACGCTCAGTGCCAGTCTTGAAAGTGGCTTGCCGATAGTGGCGCCGTCCCTGGGTGCATTCGCCGAGCGGCTGCAGCAGCGCGAATGGACCTGGCTGTGCGACTGGGACTGGTCGGCGGCCCAATGGTTGGCATTCTTCGCCCGCATTCGGGCACAGCATTTCTGCAGCGGCAACAGACCGGAGGTTGTGAAGCCGACGTTGCCCACGGGCGCAGGCGCGCAAGCGCCTTTCTCCTACCGGGAGAGCTACTTTCAAGGGCTACCCGACAGCCCGACGGTTGAAGCGGCCGGGCTGGCCGAGCTGGCACACGCCATTGCGCAACATCAGTCGCAGTCGCTCGCCGCCAATCAGGCCTCGACCGTCATCAAGTCCTCGACCTTGCGCACGCTGGCGCGCCTGCGTGCGCATCCCGCTCTGTCGCCGCTGGCCCGGCTGGTGCCGGCGCACATGCAAAGGCGCGTCAAGTCGTGGCTGCGCAAGTGAGGTTCACGTTGATGCTGCCAGTGAACAAGCATGCATGAGCGGGCTCTCACAGAGGGAATCTACCTCGTTTAGAATGTCTGACCCCATCCGTTGGTCCCACTATGCCCGCTCGCGCTACCAGTATTTATACCGTTCAATTCGACATCGTTCATGGATGCCAGTTGCGTTGCGTGGGTTGCCCGAATTCGACTCTACTGCCTGACATCGCGCGAATCTCAGTGGAGGACTTCGATCGGGCATTGAGAAATATTGACGTTGAGCGCATACACACGCTACGGCTGTTCAATTTTGGCGAGCCTCTATTGCATCGACAGCTGGCCGATATTGTCGACTGCATTCCGCGTCAGAGTTGGAAGGTATCCGTTGTGGAGCTGTCCACGAATGCGCAGAAGGTCGACTGGGACGATTTCGAAGAGATGTTGAAGCGTGAGGTGGTTACTCGTTTGGTCGTGAGTTGCGACGGAAATGGAACGCCCGAGGAGTACGAGCGCCTCCGGCCACCCTCCCGCTGGGATAGGTTCATTGAATTCTTGGAGCGCGCGCGCGCCTTGCGTGACCGTTGGGCACCCGGCATGCAGTTGGTGACTCGCACCGTGTGCGATCCGGAGCCGTCCGAGAGTCGTCAGCGGTGGCGTGAGTTGTTGGTGCCGCGTGGCTGGACGCCGGAATTTCGGCGCTGGATGGCATTGCCCGAGGCCGTTGTCAACATGACCGGTCGGACTGTGCAGGCACCCGCCGGCGTCTGTGGGTTTCTTCAGGATGCCAGTGCGTTCAAGGGGCATCCCTGGCATGGGCAAATCAATCTTCTCTATGTGGACGCCGATGGGACAGTGGTCCCGTGCTGCGTCCACCCCAAGGCGGGTGTGCTGGGTAACCTGTTCACGCAGACATTCAATGAAATCTTGGCTGGCCCGAAACGAGCGGAGTTCGCAGACCGCATGAACCGTGATCGTGCCAGCATACCAGTTTGCGGACGGTGCGACATGGGGCCTGTCGGGGCAGAGGGGCCGTCATTCTGGGCCGCCATGGATGTCGCTTAGCGCCATGAAGACGGGCATCTTCGTTGGGTGGCTGGCCGAAGGGAAGTCGTGCATAGGAATGTGTTTCCTGCCTGAGCCTGCGGCCTCGCTTTATTGAGGTGGTGAGTTTGCGTTTATCAGGCAGACGCGGTCTGGCCTTGCTTGGATTGATTGCTCTCAGTGTGGTGATCAGTGGCGCGTGGTGGTGGCCCAGACTATTTCCGTCAAGGCTTCTGTTGGCGCCCATGATGAACGTCAGTGCCTGCTTGCTGGAGGCGGGTAAACCTGCGCTGAGTGACACGTCGGATTGGCGACAGCCCTGCCGCGGGGCGACGGCCTCCGCGGCTCAAATGGTTGAGTCCACGTTGCTGAGCCTGAAGTCTTCGGCGCAGGAGGGATCAAATTGGGAACTGGGCTACACGCTTCAGGTGCCGCTTCTGTCCATGTTGCAGTTGGTCGATGGCGAGTGGCAAGTCAATCTCCCAGCCATTGAGAGCATTGCGCGCACGGTGCGCGACAATCCTCGGCCATTGATCCTGTATCTCTTTGGCACGCACTTCAGCGTTGGCTCGCCGATTGAGTCCCTGCTTGTCCAAGACGCGAATAGCCTCGCTCAGACTCCGGCAGGGCCCATGTCAACGGACACCTATTACGGGCAACCTATCTATCCCTGGAGTGTGGCGCGCACGGACAACTTGATCACTCAGTACCGAGTTAAAGTGGTCCAGGCGGTAGTGGGCGCGCTTTGCGCATTGCCCGCTGGTACGCGTGACCGAATCAGGGGGATTACTCTGCTTGGAGAGGTCCATCAATTGTTCCCCGGCTTTGAGACAGGTATGGGATACGGTGGTCGGTATATTGTGAGCGACTACAGCGCCACGTCTGCAGCGGGGTTTCGTCGCTTTCTGCAGAGCCGCTTCGTCAGCATTTCAGAGCTGAATCGACACATGGCAAGCGACTACGCGGCGTTTGATGACATCATTCCTCCCAGCAAAGACATCCGTCGCGATCGACTAAATCGATATCACGAACACATCGACTCTTATGCGGCTGGACAGCTTCCAATCATGGGGTGGGTCCATGCACCCGAGTCCCCGCGTTCATCGCAAAGGATTCAAATTTACCTCGATGGCAAGTATCTGGCGGATGTGCCAGTCAAGTTCAGTCGGCAGGACGTGCGGGCGGCCCGGCCAGAGTTCGGTACGGCTGATCTGGGTTGGCGCTATGACCTCAACTTCAGCACCTTGCGCGCTGGCATTCATCGAATTGACCTGGCACTCTTTCAAGTCGGGAGGCCTCTGCTGAAGCTTGGAACGCGGACGATCTCCATCATGGAACGAAATCAGAAGACTCCCGTTGTCGTCCACTCTGAGACTTTGCCAGAAATGCTGGCGCTTCCGCACCAGGTTTCTGCGTACACGGATGAGCCGCGAGACCAAGCGGACTACTACTACAACCCTCTCGCACGTGAATGGCAGGTCTTTCGTCAAACTCAGGTGCAGCGTTACCTTCAGTACTTTGATCGGTTGATAGGCAACACGTGTTTGGCGCAGACGCCGCGCTATACCCATCAGATCATTCCCCAGTTCAACCCCAGCTGGGATAGCGCCAAGTATGCCGTGGAGGCGTCCTTGCAGGCCGCGCCAACGCTGCGCACAGGGGTGAGTCTGTATGGCGAGGCCAGCTATGGCAATTCTTTCTTCGAGTGGTTACGGCTGAGTCCACCCAGACTGTATGGCGTGACCGAATTCCATCCGCTTCAGGCGATGGATGCCGCTCAGCTGGGCGGGGTGTTGAACCGGCATCGCGATGAGGGAGCGCAGTTTCTCTCATTTTTTCTGGAGACTCGGTGGAACGGGCATCGCGTGCGTCCGGAGATCAATCCGTTTGCGTTTGACCCGGACAATCATCTTCATGAGTCCGAGCGTCTGTATTCCAGCATGCAAAGCGTGCTGGGTCACTAGGAGACCTTCATGGGCGCTCTGATTCATCTCTCAGGGGTTCTCCGTTCACTGAGTTTGGGGGTGATCCTGCTGATTTGGGCGAGCGCCATGGCGCAGCCGGCGGCGCGCCTTCCTGACCGATCCACGTTCTATGTGGCGCCAACGGTGGAGGGTCTCTATGCCTGCGACCAGGGGCTGGCCAATCCCCAACTGAAGGACGTCGATGCGGTCAACAACTACTGCATTCTCAACAAGCTGGATGGCGCCGCAGGCGTGACCCGGCTGCTGGACCAACTGGAACCGGGCGGCCCCAAGGGGCAGGTGCAGGTGGGCTATGTCGCCACCCTGCATCTGCTGGCGCTCTATGAGCGCAAGGGCCAGCAATGGCTCATCAACGAGGGCAAGCTCGATGCCTACTTGCGCTTGCTCACCAAGGTGCAGCGGCCGGTGGTGGTCTACCTTGCGGCCGATCACTTCGACACGCAAGGCCCGCTGGTGGATGAGCTGGTGAAGGACCCACGCAACCTGATGTTGCTCGCCAATGGACAGCCCGCGGCGTCCGGCTATTTTGGCTACCGCATCGTGCCCTACACCTTGCAGACCGACGAACGCATTCCCGTCAATCACTACCGTTACGAGGCTTTGCGCCACGTCGCCAAGCGGCTCAATGCGCTGCCCAAGGCGGTGCGTCAGCGCATCATCGCCATCACGCTGGCGGGCGAGCTGCATCACATGTTCCCGGACTTCGAGGGCGGTACCGGCAAGTACCAGGGCATCGCCGTCACCGACTACAGCGCCGCATCCGTGACCGGGTTCCGCAGCTGGTTGGCCCAGCGTTACGGCAATATCGCGAATCTCAATGCGCGGCACGGGTTTTCGTTCGCCAGTTTCGATACGGTGCCGGCGCCAGGCAAGGACATCCGCAAGGACCGGCTCAACGGGTTTGCCGAGCATTACGACGCCTTCGCTGACGGTTTGCTGCCGATCGCTGGCTGGCTGTGGGACCCCCAGCAGCGCATCGAGCGGCTCGACCTGTACATCGACGCCAAGCCGGCCGGGCCGGTGGAGCGCGGCCTGGGCCGGCTCGATGTCTACCGCGCGGCGCAAGAGGTGGCGAGCCCGAACGTTGGCTATCGGCGCGATTTTGACTTCAGCAGTCTGGCTCCTGGCCAGCACGTGGCGCAGGTGGTGGCGCGCGCCGGCGGGTTTGATTTTCTGGTCGGTCAGGTGGAGTTTGTGGTGGTGCCACGCGACCAGAGCGCGATCAGGACCGCCAAGGGCGTGGGGCTGAGCGGCCTCAAGCCGGCTGGCGCCCTCGCAGGCGTCAAGACCTACCTGGACCTGCCGCGCGCGCTGCAGGATGTCTACTTCAACCCCTTGGCGCGCGACTGGAATCAATACCGCGCCTGGCAGGTTCGTGCCTTCATGGAACGCTTTCACAAGGTGGCCCTGGACGCCGGGCTGCCTGCGGACAAGCTGTACTCGCACCAGATCCTGCCGGCGGTCAACTCGAGCTGGAATCCGCAGTTGTTTGCGGCCGATCAGACGCTGGGTGATGGCGCGCCCTGGAAGCCCGGTTTCAACCTCTATGGCGGCGCCACCGACAGCGCCTGGGTGCGCAGCTTCATGTCCGCGCGCAAGATTGCGGACTACGGGGTGCCTGAGTTCAACCCCCAGCAATGGAAGCGACCGGGCGCCCACCGCGACGCGATGATGTCGCACTATCTAGGCGGTGCGCGATTCATCAGCCCCTACTATCTGTCGACCATCCCCGACCGCTACAAGGGCGACGTCAAGCATGGTGTCAATGCCATGGAACTGCGCGCGGACAACTCGAAAGACGGGTCGGACCAGTTCTACAGGGCGATTGCAGACTTTGCACGTCAGTAACGTGGATCGGTGACTACGCTACTTGACGAGCGACCTCATGTATTGAAAAAGGGCAAGTGCTCCATGCAATTCGCAGATGTTCTGGAACGACCGCAAAACAATCTCAACCTGATAAGGCTGATCGCCGCCTTGATGGTCACCTTCAGCCATGCCTACATCCTGACCGGGAACCTCCACAATGAGCCATTTCTGCGTTGGACGGGTGACCAGACTGCGGGATACCTGGGGGTATTCGTGTTCTTTGTAGTGAGCGGTGTGCTGGTGACACGTAGCTATGCGCGGACCGAGAGCATTGTTCACTATGTTGGGTCGCGCGCGCTGCGAATCTATCCCGCGCTGGCGATGGTGCTGTTGCTGTCGGCGATACCCATGGGTTTGTGGTGGACGCAGTTGTCTTTCGGGGAATATCTCCAACGCCCAGAAGTCTGGCGTTACGTGACGGACAATCTCTACTTCAACACCAATCACCAACTGCCGGGTGTGTTCGAGAAACTCGTCGGGGAGCGCAGCGTCAATGGTTCACTGTGGACCTTGGGGCACGAGGTCTATGCCTATTTCTTGGTAATTGTCTTCGGCCTGCTTGGCCTGTTGCGAAACCCGACTGCGTTCAACGTGACAGTGGCTGGGTTGGTGTTACTCTATTTGAAGCAACCTGTGGGCTTCCTGTTGGCTCCTGCGAAGTGGGAGGCCCCCATCCTGGTGCCCTTGCTCGGCTTTCTGTTCGGTGCTTTCGTGTACGTCAATCGGGCGCACCTGCATTGTCGTTTGCGTTACCTGGTCCTGGCCGCAATTGCCTACTTGACCTGCCGCCATGGTATTTGGAACGTTCCTGTGGTGGTGCTGTCGGTGGGGTATGCGGTGTTGGCGCTGGGGTTCCATCCACACTTGCAACTTAGACTCAATATCCGGAACGACTACTCCTACGGCATCTATCTGTATTCATTCCCGATTCAACAGACAGTGGTCTGGTTGTTGCCAGGTTTGCAGCCGTGGCAGCATTTTGCGCTAGCTCTGTTGTTTATCATTCCGCTATCTGCCTTGTCCTGGCACGGGTTGGAGCAGCCGACCCTGAAGTTGAAGAAGTTCTTGCCCAAGTCGCAGCCTGATGCGCAGCGCAAGCCGACCGTTTGATAGTCTAGTTAACCTGCCCGCATGAAAAAAGTCACAAAGAAACAGTATTCCCACGCACCACAGTTTGTGGCCCAGCTCAAACGAATTGAACAGGCAATTGGCAAGTCACAGCTGCAATTGGCGACTCAGCTACTGAATCAGTTGGCACCAATGGCCTCGCACGATCCGCGCCTCTTTCTGCTTGGTTCCCGCGTTGCGGAGGTTGCCGGCAATGCAGAAGGCATGCTGCAGGCCGCGCACAAAGCCCATCAGCTCGAGCCGCAGTGGCCGGTGGCTAGCGCACGTTTGGCCGACGTGTTGG
>Ga0073899_10004114_pt1 | contig 12775 bp, 12 predicted proteins | sample KloWWTmetaKNB5Ph_FD_88975 | JGI IMG/M metagenome (GOLD analysis project Ga0073899, IMG submission 88975) | Active sludge microbial communities from Klosterneuburg, Austria, studying microevolution and ecology of nitrifiers - Klosterneuburg... | ecosystem: Engineered > WWTP > Aerobic digester >... | reverse complement strand
CCGGATCGCATTTGCCGTGTCGTCGCAGATCGATAGTCGCGTCATCCTGGACATGCCCGGAGCCGAACGGCTTCTCGGCCGTGGCGACATGCTTTTCATGCCGGCCGACGCGGCAAAGCCACATCGAGTTCAAGGGTCGTTCGTCGATGACCAGGAGCTGCAGGCGCTCGTGAAGCACTGGAAGCTGCTGTCGCCCGAGATGCAGTACGAGCAAGAGTGGGTGCAGCTTCCGACGGAGGACGACGATGAGGATGCGACCGAGGATCCTCTGTTCGAGCAGGCACTATCGATTGTGAAGCAACAGGGAACGGCGTCTGCGTCAATGCTCCAGCGTCGACTACGCATCGGCTACAACCGCGCCGCGAGGCTGATCGAGGCGATGGAGGACGAGGGCTACATCGGCCCGGCAGACGGTTCCCGTGGTCGGACCGTGCTCATCTCTGATGACTGGGATGAAGCGTAATCGGCGGATGAGCGCGGAATGTATACTTTCTGGTGTCGATTTCAGCTCCCCGGAGGCTAGCATTTGCGCTCGACACGCATCACCGTTGAACCCGTCGCCCGACTGATTGACGAGCTCGGCCGCCTGCCTGGCGTCGGGCCTAAGTCAGCATCGAGGATGGCCTACTTCCTGCTTCGCGCACCCCGAGAGCAGGCATTGGCGCTTGCTGAAGCCGTCATCGAGGTAAAGGATCGGATCATCCTCTGCTCGCGGTGCTTCAACATCACGGAAGAAGATCCGTGCGCCGTCTGCCAGGATACAACCCGGGATCAGCGCGTGATCTGTGTTGTCGAGGAGCCACTTGATGTTCTCGCCCTCGATCGAACCGGCGAGTATCGCGGTCTGTATCACGTTCTTCATGGCGCTATCTCGCCAGTCGATGGTATCGGGCCAGACAAGCTTCGAATCCGGGAGCTCGTCGAGCGCGTCGAGCGCGAGCGTCCCGCGGAGGTGATCCTGGCGATGAACCCGAACATCGAGGGCGACGCTACCGCAATGTATATCGCGCGCCAGCTTGTTTCTACTGGTATCACGATCAGCCGGCCGGCAAGCGGGCTCCCGGTCGGCGGTGATCTCGAGTACGCCGATGAGATCACGCTCGGACGCGCTCTTACAGGTCGACGCGTACTCTGAGATCGCCCGAAGCGCCCGTCGATGAATCGAGGGAATTCGGCACCGTGGCAACCCTCGTCGCCCGCCCGCTATTAGCCCGCGATCTGCCCGCATTGCGGCACGCTCGCCAGCGCGTTGCTATCCTCGACTGGGATACGCGGCGTGAGTGCGATGGCCCGCGCGTGGCCCAGCACGCGTTCGCGGCTATCGCGCCAGGCTACACCCGCGAGCGCGTGTACGTCGCGCTGATCGACGGGGAACTGTGTGCGGCATTGTCCATGCGTTCGCAAGAGATCACGCATCACTGGGATGTCGCGATTCTGGCTGCTGGGTCGCCGCGCCTCGATGCCGAGGACACGGTTGTTCTGGAGCTCTGGACAGCGCTCCTGGAGTATGGGATAGCCGCGTCCGGCGCGCTGGGCGGACGGCGGATCTTCGCCGCTGCCGAGGCTGACTCGATCGCGTATCAGAGCCTTCGAGCGGTCGGGTTCGAGCCGTATACCCGCCAGACGATGCTTCGCGCGGTGGATATCGGTGACCATGCCGCGCCACCCGTGGGGATGCGGAGCCAGGAGCCCAGCGATGTGTGGTCGATCCAGCATCTGTATCATCACGTCACTCCCCGACCGGTGCAGTTCGCCGAAGCACTGACGAGCGCCGCATGGGAAATCCACCCACAGACGATACTTGGTTGGCTGTTGCAGGATCGACAGAGACAATACCAGTCGGTCCTGGAAACGGTGGATGGCATCGTCGCATACTCCAGGATTACCCGGCGTCATCGCTGCGCGCGGATAGAGCTGCTCGTCGATCCGTGCGCGCTGGACGCCGCTCCGGCGTTCGTAGCTGCAACCGTTGCGGAATCCGGGGCGCATGGCTGCTCGGTCGAGATAATCATTCCAGAATACCGCGCGGATCTCGCCTGGAAGGTCGAGGGGATCGGATTCGACGCTGTCGCCGACCGTATCGCGTTGGTCCGTCACACAACCGCCCCAGCCACGGTTCGCGAGCGTTTTGCGGCGCCGGCTGAAGGTGAGCGTGCGCCGAAAGGGGTTCCATCGTACTTCTGTAGCCGGGGTGGCTCGACATGTGGCGCCGTCGTTTCGGCGCGCGATGCCCAGCGAATGGAGCGGTGATGAAAGTGACTTCACCTCAGGCGGTGTCGATGCTTGGCGGGCAGCAAGCCCCCGCGGTGCAAGAAATCGCGATCACCGATAATCTGGATAATTTGCTTGCTGCCCTGCCGGCGCAAATTGCCGAGAGTACACGTGGCGCGATCGCCGAGCGCTCTGATGATGGCCTGATCGAGATCGTCCTCGATCTCGGTCGACGTCCAGAGGCACGGTTTCAGCATAGTAGCGTCTATCTGACCGAAGATGAGACGAGCCGGGACGATCTCTCGCGTGTCGCTGAGCGGATCGGTCGCTTCGGGGAAGACAATCGCGCGGGGATCGAGCGCACGCTGCACCGTATCTCGGCGATCCGAAACCGAAGCGGTGACATCGTTGGTCTGACCTGCCGTGTCGGACGAGCCGTCTACGGCACGATCGGCATCATCAGCGACCTCGTCGAGTCAGGCGAGAGCATCCTGCTCCTTGGCCGGCCCGGGGTCGGGAAAACGACGATGTTGCGCGAGGTTGCCCGCGTGCTGGCAGACGACCTCGAGAAGCGGGTTGTTATCGTCGACACGAGCAATGAGATCGCCGGAGACGGGGACATCCCGCATCCGTCGATCGGCCGGGCCCGACGAATGCAGGTGCCAACCCCAGCGATGCAACACCACGTCATGATCGAGGCGGTAGAGAACCATATGCCCGAGGTTGTCGTCATCGATGAGATTGGAACTGAGCTGGAGGCGGCCGCGGCTCGAACGATCGCCGAGCGGGGAGTCCAGCTGATCGGTACTGCCCACGGCAACACACTCGAGAATCTGATGGTGAACCCGACGCTTTCAGATCTCATTGGCGGTATCCAGTCAGTCACGCTCAGCGACGAAGAGGCTCGCCGGCGAGGAACACAGAAGTCGATCCTGGAGCGTAAGGCTCCGCCGACATTCGCGGTGATGGTCGAGATTCGCGAGCGTGATAAGGTCGCGGTGGTTCGTGACGTTGCAACCGCTGTCGACGCGATGCTTCGCAACCGGCACCAGCGAGTCGAGCTCCGCGAACGTCTGTCGACCGGCGAGATCATCACCACCGATGACAGCGCAGCGCCGGATGACCGGCCTCATCGGACAGACGATCATCGTTCGTCACGACGAAACGACGATGCGCCCAAGGAGGCGCGGCCCGAGTTCGAGGACGTGCTCGAGACAGCGGCGCCCGCCAACCCGTTGGCGCGAGGACGCGGAACCGCGGCGAGGCCGGTTCGAATCTTCCCGTTCGGTGTGAGCCGCAACCGGCTCGAGCAGGCACTGACCGCGATGTCGTTACCTGCTCAGATCGTCCGGGAGGTATACGACGCGGACATGGTGCTGACGCTGAAGAACTACTACCGGCAGCGACCGCAGCAGCTCCGCGATGCTGAGACGCGGGGAATCGCCATCTATGTCCTGCGGTCGAACACCGTTGTCCAGATGCTCAACGTATTTCGTGACCTCGTTCGTGAAGCCAACCCGGACGTTACGCCTGGCGAAATCGGCCAGCGCGCCATCGCCCCCGGTGATCCGATCGAATCGGCGATGTTCGAGGCGGAGGGCGCTATCAACGCCATCCTGGACGGCGCGCCTCCGATGGAGCTGCGCCCTCAGGCGCCGTATATTCGTCGACTTCAGCATCAGTTGGCCGACCGTTACAACCTCGGGTCGCGCAGTCGCGGGCGCGAACCGAACCGACATGTCGAGATTTTCCGCGATGGGTTCCACGATTGAGCCTGTTCGTGACGTTTGAGGGCACCGAGGGTTCGGGAAAGTCGACACAGGTTCGGCTGCTGAGCCAGAGGCTTCGCGATCTGGGATACGATGTGGTTGCGACACGCGAGCCTGGTGGCACCTCACTCGGCGAGGCGGTTCGTGAGATCGTCCTTGGCTCGAATATCGAGGTTAGCGCGGAGGCCGAAGCGTATCTGATGACTGCGGCGCGCGCAGAGCATGTCAGGCAGGTGATACGGCCGGCGTTGGCGAGGGGCGCGATCGTGCTCTGCGATCGATTTGTCGACTCGACGCTTGCCTATCAGGGCGCCGGCCGAGGTCTGCCGACCGATGAGCTGCGGCGCATTCAGATGCTTGCAGTCGGCGCCAACTGGCCAGAGGTGACCGTGCTGCTCGATCTGCACCCGGACGTCGGGCTGGCCAGACGTCGATCTGGCGGCGACTCCAACCGAATCGACGATGAAGAATTGGAATTCCACCAACGTGTTGCCGACTGGTTTCGGGAAGAGGCAGCACGAAACCCGACGCGCTGGGTTGTCATCGATGGACAGCCCAACACCATCATGGTTCATGAGGCAGTCCTGAATTGTGTGATGTCGAGACTATGTCCGGGCGAACGACCCCGGCTGTGAAGCGAGAAGATATGAAGCTGGTATTCGCCGTAGTCCAGGGTAAGGACGCCGACAACCTGCGGTCGGCGCTACTGGATGGTGGCTACCGCACGACGCAGATCAATAGCGCTGGCGGCTTCCTGCGGGAGAACAATGCCACCTTCCTCGTTGGTGTCGATGATGAATACGTTGCTGACGTTCTGCGCATCATCAAGCGGACGTGTTACACCCGCACACAATACGTCAACCCATTGATGCCGATCATGGAGCCGGGCGAGTTCTATGTGCCGACACCCGTGGAGGTTCAGGTCGGTGGGGCGGCAGTATTCATTTGTGGTGTCGATCGCTTTGAGCGGATCATGCCGTGACGATCGGTTGATAGAGTCAGGAGCTATCCCGTTTGGAAGCGCTGATCGCACGCATTCTTCAGATATTCCTCGCCCTCACCGGCGCCTACTCGCTGGCGCTCTGGTTCGCGTTGGTGGTCTGGACGTATCGGGACATCACGACGCGCAGCGCCAACGCCGTCACCCACATCTTCTCGACGCTCGTTGTCGTGCTGTTCTGGATTCCAGGCGTCGTTATCTACCTGTTGTTGCGTCCGCGGGAGACTCTGGAGGCAGCGTTCCAGCGCACCGTCGAGGAGGAGTACCTTCTCCAGGATCTGGACGATATCCAGACGTGCCCGTTCTGTAACCGGGCCGTGCAGGATGATTTCCTCTATTGCCCCCATTGTCGGAGTCGACTGCGCTCGGAATGCCCCGGCTGTCATCGGCTCGTCGATCTTCGCTGGCAGGCCTGCCCGTATTGCGCCACGGACCTGACAGGTGTCCAGCCGTCGGTAACGCAGATTCGTGTCCACACCGACAGCCGACAATCTGTGGCCGGGGGCGCCCAGCCGGTCGACAATTACCGCTCGGGCCAGCGTCAGCCGGCGAGCGACACCACAGTTGACGCCAGCGACAGCAATGTCACCCCGCGGATTGTCACTCCTCGTGTCGCACATGACCCAGGCTCGGCACCGCGCCAGGCCGGATCAGATAGTTGAACTTGCTCTGAAATGCCGCGTAGAAGTTCATCTGTTCGGTCATGATCAGCCTGAACCGATGCGGACTGTGCGTCACGCGCACCAGTTCGCCGCAGGCGAGCGGCCGCGTGATCTGGCCGTCGAGGATCAAGTGGGCCTCGCGCTCGCTGCTCATAACCATCTCGATTCGGCTATCCTCCGGGACGACAAGCGTGGAGCGAATCGGGGAGTGTGGTGAGATCGGCGTGATCGCGAACCCGCTGACACCGGCCGTCAGGATCGGCCCGCCAGCAGCCATACAATATGCCGTGCTGCCCTGGGGGGACGCGACAATCATTCCGTCGCCCGGATACGTATTGACATAACGGCCGTCAACGTAGAGCTCGATGTCGACCATCTGGATGCCGCTGCGGACCACGACATCGTTGATAGCCCAACCCACATCGACTACTTCGTCGTTCGATCCGACGCGCGCATCGAGCGTCGGGCCGTCCTGGATATCAAAGTCGCCGTTCACGATTTCGTTCAGTACTTCTGGCCATTGCAATTGCTCGGTCATCGCAAGGAAGCCGACTTTGCCGAAGTTGATGCCGAGAAGCGGCATTCCGGGGTGGTTGTGCGCCATCCGCATCATCAGCCCGTCGCCCCCCAGCGCGACGAGCGCATCGGCCGGCTCGCCGCGACGGATCGACGCCTCATCGATAGTCGCGTAGCCACGCGCGTGAAGCCAGGCGTGAATCTGCGGCGCCAGCGCGTGTGAGTCAGCTTTACCGCGGGCGGGGACGATCGCGAAGATCTCTGGTGGTGTGTGCTGTGGCATTACGAGACCGTCGCGACAACTTCGACGCCATTCAGCGCCATCGAATGAAGAAAGACGGCGTGCAACACGTCACCATCGTGTGGCTCGGCGCCGACCTCCAGCGCGCGATCGACTGGCATGTCGTAGGTCTGGACGCAATCGACCGGAATGATGATCCGTTGCTCACGATGCTCGGAAAGCCCTCGGAGCTTCAGCGCCATGGCTGCCTGATAGACGCAAAGGTCGGTGCAGTCGCCTACGATGATCCATGTGGTGAATGGTCCGTGTGTGCGTTCCCAGTCGATCCACCCCGGCGCGATCGTGCTCGATATGCTGTTCTTCTCGACAATATTGAACGAGTCAGAGAACGGCAGTGCGCGTAATTCCGGCGCGGTTTCGGATTCCTCGGTCCCGGCCACGCAGTGCGGTGGATAGAAGGCAAACTCCTGAGCATCCGACAGGTGAGTGTCCTGAGTGAGCACGATCGCGTTCACTCCCGCATCGTGCGCCGCTGTCATCAGCTTGGCGACGGGCTGGAGTAGCGCTGCCACGCGGGGGCTGGAGAGCGCGCCATGGTGGCAGAATCCGACGATCAAATCGACCGACACGATGGCAACCCGTTCTGGTCCACCCGCGCTGGTGATGATTTCAGTCAGTGCTGCGGATGGCAGCTGACGCAGCCATCCTTCGATGTAGTTCAGATATGGTGTCGCCCGTTCGGCGAGCATCGTGCCCTCAGCCATTGCCATTGGATACTCCGCTTCCAATCATTGTCGACACCTCGTGATTCTCAGACAGAGAGCTCAACGGATTCAACGTGTAGAGTAGATTGGAACAGCGCCAGAACTGGTGCCCGCCACGGCGCCGCTTCGTGGCGGTAAGGCCGATCCGATCCGGGGCTGCTGCGGGTTGGTGTTGTAGCCCGATGTTCACCGACGTTGATCTCTCTCGTACTGTGTTCCGCGCGCAGTATAGGGAATCGGCATTTCCGCCGCCATTCCCGGCTTGCTGAGGATGTCATCAATGGTCGATCCGAGATCACCAATGGAAACACCCGAGCCCGAAGGTCGCCAGAGACTGTATCGCGTGCGGGGCATTGTCCTGCGTCGACGCGACCTGGGGGAGGCGGACAGGATCGTCACTTTGCTTACGGCTGAGCGTGGGAAGTTGCGCCTGGTCGCCAAAGGATCGCGTCGGACGAGCAGCAAGCTTGCCGGCCATCTTGAGCCATTCTGCGCGACACGGCTATTGGTCGCGCGGACGCGAGGGCTCGACATCATCTCCCAGGCGGAAATGCTCGAGTCGTTTTCACACCTGCGCGAACGCGAGTCGGCCATCGCGATCGCAGGGTATCTCGCCGAGCTAGTCGATGCGTTGGTTCCCGAGGATGAGCGCCACGAGGCGGTCTACGATCTGCTCTTTGCCGCATATCAGCTGATCAACGACGGTGGCGACGAACGGCTCGTGAGTCACATCGGTGAGATGGGGTTGATGCGTGTCCTGGGTTATCGTCCGGAATTGAGTCGATGTATTGTCTGTGGGCGCGATATCGAGGCAGAGATCAACGGGTTCAGCGTCGAGGGTGGTGTCGTCTGCCCGAATTGTCTCGTTGGGCGTCCCGACGCCAGACCAATCTCCGTGAACGCGCTGAAGATGCTGCGCCTGATCGATCGGGGGGAGATTCAGCGCCTGTTGTCATTGCGCATTCCGGCAGACGTAGCGACGGAGGTTGGCGATCACCTGGCACGGTACATTACCCGGCAGGCTGGCCGCGACTCCGCCGCCCGTCGTGTTGTCGCCGAGTTGCGCTTAGAATAGTTGTCGTCACTGGGGCGTCGTAGCTGGGGTGGATGTCCACCAATCGGAGGCAGTCGGTGTCGTACCTCGATAAGCTACTCGGGCAAGATGAATCGATCCTGTTGGTCGCTCACCGGCATATCAGCTTTCTGATCGTCCACATGCTGCCTACCGCGCTTGTCACGATTCTCCTCTGGGTCGGCGCAGGGCTCGTCCAGTCTCGGGTGGATCGTCTTGAGCCGTGGCTGGCACTGGCGATCGTTGGAGTCTCGATCGTGACGCTCACAATGACCGTCTCCCGCTTCCTCACCTGGCAGCGTGAGGAGTATGTGATCACGAATTACCGCATCCTGCAGATCGAGGGAGTCTTTACAAAACGGACTCTCGATTCGGCGCTCGAGAAGGTGAACGACGTGTTGATGACGCAGTCGGTTCTGGGCCGGTTGTTTGGTTACGGAAACATCGACATTCTCACCGGCGCCGAACGCGGTATCAACAACCTCACCGGAATCTCCGACCCGTTTGAATTCAAGCGCACGTTGATGAACGCCAAGATGCAGCTCAGCGATATCGGCGAAGGTGACCGGCGACCGGTGGTCAGCGACCACGCCCGGCTGGTGACGGCGCTAACTGACCTACGCGCTGCGGGCGTCATCTCGCCGGAAGAGTTCGAGGAGCAGCACCAGCGGCTTGTCCAGGAGTAACACACGACCCTCGCGACATTGACACCCCGGCAGTCGATGCGATCAGGCGTGCTGCTCGCCGATCCGGGTCATGAGCCGGTCGCGGTCTTTCTTCGTCGGGATAGCGCGCTGGCAACGAATGCTGCGGGAAGAGCGACAATGCGCTCGCGGCGGCCACGCTTCCGGGCCGGCCTTGCGCTCGAGTCTGATGCGTCGGGCAGGTGGTGGATCGGAACTGGCGTGCGTCGTTCGTCAGGGGATGCTGTGATCGCAGGCCCGAACATTGCCTCCAACTGATCACCCTCAACAGTCTCGACCTCAAGGAGTGTGATTGCGAGACGCTCAAGATCCTCGCGATGCTCGGTGAGAATATCGAGCGCCAGCGCGTGGGCTGCGTCTACGATCGCTCTCGCTTCGCTTTCGGCGGCAAATGCCGTGCGCTGAGAAAAGCCCCCGGTGCGTGCACCGTCCTCGCCGGCCGAGAGCAGCCCGAAGGTCTGTCCCATGCCGTATCGAGACACCATCGAGATTGTGATTGACGAGATCTGCTCCAGGTCGTTGGACGAGCCGGTCGTCACATCGCCGAAGACAATCTCCTCCGCTGCGTAGCCGCCGAGCAACGCGGCAAGTCGATCGGTCAATTGCTGGCGGGTCCAGAGTCCACGATCCTGGTCGGGGACGATCATCGTGTAGCCGCCAGCCCTTCCCCGCGAGACGATCGAGACTTTCCGAACCGGGTCTGCGTCTGGAAGGTAATGTGCTACGAGCGCATGGCCGGCCTCGTGATAGGCGATAACCCTGCGCTCATGGTCAGTGAAGCGCGACGACTTTCGCGCCGCCCCTGCGATTGTCCGGTCGACGGCTTCCAGGAGGACATCCATCGCGATTGTGTCCGCGTCTCGCCGCGCACTGAGGATGGCTGCCTCGTTCATGACATTGGCCAGGTCGGCCCCGGACAGGCCAGTTGTTCGGGCGGCTAGCTCGCCCAGATTGACGCCCGTTGCCAACGGCTTTCCACGGCCGTGAACCTCGAGTATTGCGGTCCGAGCAGCACGGTCGGGAAGATCGACGTGGATGCGGCGGTCGAAACGCCCTGGTCGCAACAGAGCCGAATCGAGAATGTCCGCGCGGTTGGTCGCCGCGATGACAACGACCGTTGTCCGCTGGTCGAAGCCATCCATTTCGACCAGGATCTGGTTCAGTGTCTGGTCGTATTCGGTCGAGTTCTCGGCGCGTCCGCGCTTACGTCCGATTGAATCGATTTCGTCGATGAAGATGATCGCGGGCGCGGCTTCGCGGGCTTTGCGGAAGAGATCGCGGACGCGGGAAGCGCCGACACCGACATATAGCTCGACAAACTCCGAGCCGCTCACTGAAAAGAACGACGCTTTCGCTTCGCCCGCGACTGCGCGAGCCAGCAGCGTCTTGCCTGTCCCGGGCGGGCCGACGAGCAGCGCGCCTCGCGGTATCCGCGCGCCAAGCTTGTGATATCGCTCCGGTTCGCGGAGGAAGTCGATGATGTCGGCAAGTTCCTCCTTGACCTCCTCAGAGCCGGCCACGTCGGACAATAGCACTGTTCGATCGCCCGGTCGGATCGGGTCGAAGTCGCCCCGCCGTTGGCCCCGCCGACCAATCCCGGACTGGGAACGACGGAGGAGCAGGAAGAGACCGCCGATCACACCAGCGAGCAACAGAAACTTGAGCGCGGGGGCGAAGCGGTCAGCAGCGGACGCGCCCTGAACGTCGATCGTCGGCCACTTCTCAAGAGGGATTCCCGACTGTTCGAAAAGCTGAGTCAAGGACGTGCCGGACGGAATCCGTACTTCCTTCGGGATGATGCTCGAGTCGACGTACTTGACCGTCGCGGTCTGGCCACCGTCGTTTTCCACGATCGACTTGATGCTGCCGGATTTCACATCCTGGAGGAACGTCACAACATCGACTGTCGGTGGAGACGTGCTCTGCAGGCTCACTGCAAGGACGATAGCAACGATCATGACAACGAGCAGGGAGGCTACGACGAACTTCGCGTTGGGGATCTTCATGCACACCTCGCCAGGGACACAGGAGACCTGGATAGAGTCTCCCATCGGGGCGCCGTCGTTACTAGCAACCCGGATGGGAACGATTGCGTTATCCCTATGCTACCGTGACGGGTCGTTCGCTCGCCATACCCACGGCGGAATTCACCATCACGGTTGTGTCTCGGAAGCGAGCGCGTGGGCGGTGCGTCAGTGGAGGACGACTACTTCCCCGTCGGTAAGGCCCGACACTACTTCGACGTTACCCTGACTGCGATATCCGAGAATCACCTCCCGATCAGTATTGCCCTTCGGTGTTCTGACTGTGACAAATGAACGATCGCCGACGGTCTTCAGCGCCCGCTGGGGGATCAGGAGCACGTTCTGGCGCGATGCAGTAACGATCGTTACGTCGGCATTCATTCCGGGCCTGATGTCGAGATCTGGCTGAGCTTCATAGTCGACGGTCGTCGCAAAGACAGTTGCTCCGCCCTGGACGCGCGCCTGTGGAGCGGTTGTGCGCACAACACCTTGCAACTCCCGTTCGGGATAGGCGTCCAATCGGAACGTGACGGTCGCGCCGATGACGACGTTCGGCAGATCCAGCTCATCGACGTCAGCGACGAGCTGCATGTCCTTCAGCGCGGCGATGCGTGCCAACGGTTGGGACTGCGAGACGGAGTCCCCGACCTTGATCGGCAGATCGATCACCGTGCCCGTTGCCGGCGCGACGACGACAGTGTTGTCGAGTGCGCGTTGCGCCCTGTCCAGGGCGCGCTGCGCGCCGTCAATGCGTTGCGCCGCGCTGAGTGTCTCGAGCCGGAGTCCGTTGTCGTCGGGGCTGGCATTCGACCGTCCTTCGGCTATCTGTAGCGCGTATTCAGCCTGTGTCAGCGTTGTCCGCGCTGTGTCGAGCCCGTCCTCGAATGACGTGCGGTCGAGAATCACGAGAATGTCGCCCGACTCAACTCCGTCGCCGGCGGCAACACCGAGTGTCTGGACTACGCCAGGCACGGTAGATCGCACAACTGTCGCGCCGTTGGCCTGAATCGTTCCGACGGTCTGGATCGTTACATCGATCGATCCGCGACTGACCACAGTCGTCTCGACCGCTGGACTCCGTTCTGTCCACCAGCCGATCCCGGCTGCCACGAGCACGACCACGAGCGCCAGCGCCAGCACGCGTTTACTCATAGCGCAGCACCTGGATCGGACGAATGCGCGACGCGATGATGCCCGGGGCCGTCGAGATTGCGGCGACGGCAAGCAGTGCCACCACGAACGTCAACCCGATCGTCTGGAATGACAAGTGAAAGGAGAGCGCGAAGAGCTCGCGGCTTGTGAGCGCGACAAGGAGCAGCGCAAGCGGATACCCCGCCAGAATGCCGAGCACCAGGCCGAACGTGGCAAGCATGATTCCTTCGCTGACCAGCACTGTCACCACCTGGCGAGTCCCGGCGCCAACGGCGCGGAGGATCCCGAACTCTCGCCGCCGCTCGGCGATGCTGATCAACAATGCGTTAGCAATGCCTGCCATGCCAACGATGGCGACGACGATGACCATCGCATTCAGCATCAGTGTCAGGATGCCGATCGCCTGACTTGAGCTGCGCTGGTCGGAATAGGCGGCATAGGTTACCGGGCCGTACTCCCTGGCGCGCTCTTCGATCGCGGACAATGCCTGGTCGATCTCGGCTGGCTCCTTCGTGGTTAGCGTGAACGCGAACATGTCGGCTCGGTTGCCCAGCCCGATTAGACGGTTCAGATCGGCAGTCTGCATGAAGACCTTTCCGGTTGTGGTGCTTCCAAGATATGTGCTGGCGTCGTCGACGATCCCGACGATCTGAACGGTCT